>Ga0075364_10000098_pt1 | contig 35840 bp, 33 predicted proteins | sample EndMetdeltDD1764_FD_71517 | JGI IMG/M metagenome (GOLD analysis project Ga0075364, IMG submission 71517) | Populus endosphere microbial communities from Tennessee, USA - Endosphere MetaG P. deltoides DD176-4 | ecosystem: Host-associated > Plants > Roots > Endosphere | place: USA: Tennessee... | reverse complement strand
TCGTGGTGCACGATGCCGATGGCATCATCAAAAACTGGAGCACGGGCAGCGGCAGGCTGTTCGGCTGGTCGGCTGCCGAAGCGGTCGGCAAGACGTTGTCCGAAATTCTTGCGCCGGAAGAAACGCTGTCGATCCCCGAGATCGATGCGGTTATCCGTATGTATGGGCGCTGGAAGGGCAATGTCGTTTATCGCCACCGCGATGGACACCCAATCTCGGTGCTGAGCCGCTGGCTGCATCTGCCGCGTGACAATGGTCAACCGCCGCTGATCATGCAGGTCAACGAGGATTTTGAAGCCGCTGCGACGATCCGCGAGGATCTGGCGGCACGCGAGGCACATTTCCGCTCCATCCTGCAGACCGTGCCGGAAGCCATGGTCGTCATCGACGAACTCGGCATCATCACGTCGTTCAGTTCGGCGGCTGAAGACCTGTTCGGTTATCAGGCGAGCGAAGTCGAAGGCCGCAACGTTTCCATGCTGATGCCGAACCCGGATCGTGACGCCCACGATCGGTATATCGGCAAATACCTTGCCACCGGGCATCGCCGCATCATCGGCATCGGTCGTGTGGTCAAAGGCTTGCGCAAGGACGGTACGACCTTCCCGATGGAGCTGGCGGTCGGCGAAGCTGTGTCCAACGGCAAACGCGTGTTCACCGGTTTCGTGCGCGATCTCACCAGCCGCCACAAGATCGAGGAAGAGCTGCGTCAGGCCCAGAAGATGGAGGCGATCGGCCAGCTGACCGGCGGCCTCGCCCACGATTTCAACAATCTGCTGACCATCATCAGCGGCAATCTGGAAATCGCCGAAGCAAAGGTGACCGATCCGAAGGTGCAGGTTCTGTTGCGTGAAGCGCAGGGCGCGACCGATGACGGCGCCAAGCTGACGGGCCAATTGCTGGCATTTGGTCGCAAGCAGCCGCTCAACCCGAAACTGACCGATCTCGGCCAGATGATCGCAAGTTTTTCCGAGCTGGTCCGCCGCACGATCGGCGACCGGATCGAGCTGCGCACCGTCGTTACCGGCGGTGCCAACGAGGCGCTGGTGGACGGGCCGCAATTGCAGAACGTGCTCTTGAACCTGACGCTCAACGCCCGCGACGCCATGCCGGAAGGCGGTGAATTGTCCATCGAGGTCAGCCGCGTCTATCTCGATCAGGACTATGCGCAGATGTACCCGGAAATGCGGGCCGGCGAATATGTTCTGATTGCCGTGACCGATACCGGTATGGGCATGAGCGACGATGTGAAGGCGCGTGCTTTCGAGCCGTTCTTCACCACCAAACATGGCGGCGGCGGCACGGGTCTCGGCCTCAGCATGGTCTATGGTTTCGTTCGCCAGTCGGGCGGTCATATCCAGCTGGAAAGCGAGCTTGGGCAGGGCACCAGCCTGCGCCTCTTCCTGCCTTCGGTGACACGACAGAACGCTGCGAACGATGACAGCGCTTCACCCACCGAACAGCCGGCCATCATCGGTGGCAAGGAACCGGTTCTTGTGGTCGAGGACGATGCACGCGTTCGCCGCATTGCTGTGGCGCGATTGGAAACAGCCGGTTACACCGTGCATCAGGCGGGCGGCGGCGTCGAGGCTCTGGAAGTTCTCGGCAACAATCCCGAGATCGTGCTTCTGTTTACCGATGTCGCCATGCCCGGCATGTCGGGCGATCAACTGGCGCAGGAAGTGCGCAAGCGCCGGCCGGATATCAAGGTGCTGTTCACCTCGGGTTTTGCCGAGCCGGAAGTCGCATTGCGCCAGTTTGCCGAACACTCGGCCTGGCTGAAAAAGCCCTATACGGCACGTGAACTGGCCGCCCAGATGCGGGCACTGCTGGACTGATCTGTGTTTTTCACCTGCAGCCGATCACACCGGCTGCAGGTGTATCGCCCGTGATTGCATCACATCCTGAAACAGTTCCTGACGGCCGATATAGATGATCGCGGTGTCCTTCATTTCCGCCATCACCTTGAGGATTTCCTCCTGCGTTTCCGGCTCGAGACCTTCCAGCGCATCGTCTAGGATCAGCCATTTCGGGGCCGTCAGAAGCACGTTGGCAAGCCGCAGACGCGCCTGATCGTCCTCTTCCATAACCCTGTCCCAGCGTTCGTGCCGGTCGAGATCGGTTGTCAGCCGTTCCAGCCCGGCGCGCTTCAACGCGTCGATGATCGTTGCATCGTCATAGGCTGACGGATCGCGCGGATAGGCGACTGCGGCTCTGAGCGGCGTGTCGGGGAAATAACGTTTCTGCGGCATGAACAGGATATCGTCCTGCGGCGGCAGCCTGATTTCGCCCTTGCCCCATTGCCACAGGCCGGCCATCGCCTGAAACAGCAGGTGGCGGTTGACGCTGGCATCGCCGTTGACCATCACGCGTTCGCCAGGGCCGATGGTGATTTCCGCCTCTGGAATTTTCAAGCCGCGATCGGTCGGTGTGCCGGGCGGGCCGGGCAGAACGCTGAGGTTGCGCAGCAGAACCGTCTGCTCTTCACCATAACTCTGCTTCAGGTCCGACCGGGTAACGGTGGGCGAATCCATTTCCAGAAGCGCCTTGCGGAAGATGGAAACGCGGTAAAGGGCGGCTTTCCAGTCTGCGATCTGGCGAAAATTGTCGATATACCAGCGTAGCGCTGCGTTGACCTGCGTGAAAGCGCCGACTGCCACCATCAGCCAGCCGAAGGACAGCATGCCGTTGAAATAGACCGGCGAGGCGATCAGGATCGGTGCTACCAGCGTCAGCCAGCCGAAACCGGAGGAAACCCAGGTGAGGTTGGTGATGGCGAGCGCCTGCCGCCAGATGACCGCGAGAACGGCGGTGACGGCATTCTGGATCTGGCCGCGTTCGCTGTCTTCGCCGCGGGCAAGGGTGATCGAGGCGAGATTTTCGTTGGCATGCATCAGCGAGAAGCGCAGTTCGGCTTCCTTGGAATATCGCTCTGCATTGATGGCCGGCAGGCGACGTCCGACAAAGCTGCTGAGCAGCGATGCGCTGCCTGCGTAAAGCAGCGCCGCCCAGACCATGTAACCGGGGATGGCGATGTGGTGACCATAAAGATTGAAGGCGAAATCGGCCGAAATTTCCCACAACACGCCGATGAAGCTGACCAGCAGGATCGACGAACTGACCAGACCGATAGACAGCGATGTGGTCATTTCCGCCAGATTGCGGGCGTCTTCGTGCAGTCGCTGATCCGGGTTGACGCCGATTGCGCCGAAATTGGCAAGCTTCATCGCCCGTCCCGCACGCATCCACTGGTCGATCAGATCGCGCGTCAGGCCCTCGCGCATGTAAAGCGCGGTCATCTGGTTGAGCCAGGCCTGAATGACGTTCAACACCAGCAATACGCCGGCAATAACGGCGAACACTTCCAGTTGGGTCAGGAACGCGTCGAGGTCACGGCGTTGCAGGCTGTCGTAAAAGGGCGCGTTCCAGCTGTTGAGACGATACTGGGTGTAGGTCGTGAGAAGAATGATGGCGAGGAGCGCGATTGCCAGCATGATGATGCGGGTTTTGGTCTTCGTGCCCCAGAAGGCTGCGAGCATCATGCGCACCTGCGCGAGGAAACCGAAATCCGAGGGAGCTATGTCGAGCTTGGCGAGCGGGTTTTCAGCTTCGGTTATCTGTGCCATGCAATCGGTCCGTCACAACAGGCAGGTATGTTTCCAGTCTTCTTTATAACCTCAAAAGGTTAAGCGGGTTGCTTCACATATGTGCAGTCGTCGCGATGCAAACGTGACCGGTATCGCTCAAGAATTTTTGCCGTTCTTTTGATTTTTATCCGGAACCAAGCCACAATAGTGTTGTTTTCTGGCAGGCAACGGCAGGAGGACCCGCCATGCAGGATCGTACCGGAAGCGACAATCATGAAGCCCGCAGGTTCGGCAGTAGCCAGCCCAACATCGCCCGCTCGTGCGGCACGGGTGAACCGCATGACCATTTTCTCGATCCGGTGACGGCGGATCTGCGCAGGGCGAAAAAGGCATTCGAGGGCGACAGGCCGGCCGGTTATGTCAGTCATATCGTCGATGCCGGGGATTCCGGTGGCTATGTCGCGCCTTACGAGATCGACATGGACGACGACCCGGCGGAACGCATCGCCCGACGCCGGGAAGATGAGGCGGAGTAGTTGGGCGCTGTTACCTGTTGATTGGGACGGTGCGGCATACCCCTTCTCCCCGTCAGAACGGGGAGAAGGGGTATGCCGCGGCGTAAAGCACAATCGCGCCGTATCACCTTAACCCTTCGCAGCCAGACGTCCTGCCAGAGCGGCAATGCGTTGCATGGCGGTTGCCAGAACATCTTCCGGCACGGTCAGCGAAATGCGCAGGAAACCGGCGGCCTGATCGCCGAAGGATGTGCCGGGCATCACCGCCACCCTTTCTTCGCGCAATAGTTCCCAGGCAAACTCTTCGCCGCCCAGACCGGTTGCGGTGACATCGAGAAGGATGAACATGCCACCTTCCGGCATCATCGGCTTGACCAGATTGCTGCCGGAAAAGCTTTTTGCGACGATTTCTGCACGGCGCGCATAATTTTCGCGCATGATACCTGCTGTTTCGAAGTGCCTGGAAAGCGCCAGTGCCGTCATGTCGGAAATGAACGGCTGCACGCCAAACAGCATGGTTTCCGAAACCGGCAGAACTTTTTCGCAGAACTCTTCCGGCCCGGCGGCCCAGCCGCTGCGGAAGCCGGGGGCGGCGTGGGACTTGGAGATCGACGACACGGCGATGGTGCGGTCGGCCAGTTCCGGGATATCAAAGGGCGAGGCGAATTTGACGCCGTCGAAAATCAGTTCCTCATACACTTCGTCGGAGACGATCCAGAGGTCGTGGCGGCGGCAGACGTCACCGATGGCGGTGATTTCGGCCTCGGTCAGCACCGCACCGGTCGGGTTGTGCGGTGTGTTGAGCAGCAGCACACGGGCTTCCGGCGTGATGGCGCGCTCGAGATCTGCGGCCTGGAGATGGAACTTCTTTTCCGGGCGCAGCGGCACGGGGATCATGTGGGCGCCGGTGGAAGCGATCACGCCTTCATAGGTCGCATACAGCGGATCGCCGACCAGCACGCCATCGCCACGTTCGACAAGGCCGGTCATGACGCCGTAAAGCGCCGTCTGGGTGCCGGGGAAACACAGGAAATTGCGCTCAGAGATGCCGGGGCGGCGTTTGGAATATTTGTTGACCAGCGCCTTCAAAACGTCGGGCTCGCCGCGACCGTTGGAATAACGGGTACGGCCGGCATACATGGCGCGCGAGGCTTCATCGAGAAGCGCCTGATCTGGAGCGATGTCCGGCTCGCCGATCGTCAGTTCGATGACGTCTTCGCCTGCTGCCTTCATGCGGCGGGCATTGGTGTGGAGGGCCCAGCGACCGGAGCCAAGATGGGCGAGGCGGTCGGTGATGGAGGCGTAACGCATCAAATGTCTTTCTCGGTTGGGTCTGTTGCCGGGTGGCGGCCTGTGCCCGGCATGTTGTTGTCTGACGGGGAAAGTTCGCCGGATTTGAGGCCGAGCAGCGCTTCGACGGAACGAAAGGCAAGCGCCGACAATTCTCCTTCGGCGAACAGGTCGTTGGCCAGCGAGGCTTCCAGCCACAGTCCGTCGAGCAATCCGGTCAATGCCACCGTATGGTGGCGGGAGCGTGCGATCTCTTCCTGTCTCTGGTTTTCGGTAAAGAAGTCGCGGAGCAGGTTTTCGAGCGCGGTGAGGATCGCTGTGTAATGTTCGCGGTGGATGGCGGCGAATATCGGATCATGCGGGATATGGCCGATAAAGGCCGCCCACAGCGACAGCATGCGCGGATCGGTGACGGTTGCGGAGTGGTTGGCGTCGATGAAGCGGCCAAGGCGCTGTTTCGCCGTGCCGGCACTGTTGGCCGCTTCGATAGAGCCTGAGGTCATGGAGGCCATCATCTCGCGATAGGCGGCCTGCATCATCTGGTCCTTGCTTTCGAAATAGTGGCGGATCAGACCGCCGGTCACGCCGGCACGGGCAGCAATCTGCCGCACCGTTGCACCCTGTATGCCGAATTCGGCGATACAGTCGAGCGTGGCGGCGATGAGGTCCTCACGCCGCTCCGCTTCGCTTGCCCGATGAAAGGTCCGTCGGCTCACTCTTTCTCCTTAATCGGGAGTCTTCTCCCTCAAGATGGGTCGGGTCAGGCAGGTTGGCCCGCCTTCGCAGGCAATGCACAATGCATCTGCCTCAAAGGTTTCGACCGTGCAACCATGGGCTTCCATCGCCGCCTTGGTGTCGGGAAAACCGCTGACCATGATGACATGGTTCGGCGTGACCGGCAAAACGTTGAGGTTCAAGCCGTTGCTTGCGGCAAAATCCGCTTCCGGCGCGTGAATCAGCGTGTAGCCACGGTCGCGCAGCAGCATATAGAATGTGGCCGGCATCAGCGGTGCATGCACGAGTGCGAGTTTCGGTGCAAGCGGGCTCATCACCGACATCAGGTGAAGGCAGGCTTCCTCACCCTGCCACAAAGGCAGGTCGAAACCGAGAACGGTGACGCCGAGCGGGGCAAGAATCGTTTGCATCTGCTCGATGCCGGCCTGATTGGAGCGCACGCCGCGGCCGATGGCCAGCGTTTCGTGATCCACCCAAATGCAATCGCCGCCCTCGACCGTGCCGGGAGCTTCAATGCGGCCTAGGATCGGGATGCCCGCGTCGCGATAGGTTTTTTCGTGCAGGTCCGGCTCTGCTGCGCGCAGCGGCTTGCCCATGCGCAGGATAACGGCGCCCTTGTCGGTCATCAGCGAAGGGTCGTGGGTGAACATGGCATCGGCCAGTCCGTCGCCTTCATCCTCGATCCACAAAACTTCCGTGCCGGATTTTTCCACAAGCGCCGTGAACGCCTTGTGCTGCTCAATTGCGCGTGCCGCGTCGAATGTCGGGCCGTAGTGCCACTTTGCCGCATCCGCAGCGAGAAGGCTCTTTCCCGGTCGACGCATGACGACACGCAAAAGCCGCTCCGACATGGCCTGGCAACCGTAATCACTCATTTAAAACCCCTAGAAATGTGTGGGTGGATCTTGTGTGGAAGGCGCAAAAGCCCGGCAGGGCCTCTCCTTAAGCTTATTATACGCTTGAGTAATTTTTGGACAAGTGCAAAAGTTGCATCAAAATCGGGCTGCAATACCAGCGAGGCGGTCCAGAGATATGCGCTGGGGGAACAAGTCAAAACAGTAGATCGGGCGGCAGAAGCCCGGCGGTGACGGTGTGAATGAGTGATACGGCGCAAGCCATCGAGGTCCGCGACCTCCACAAGCGGTTTGGCCCGCTTGAGGTTCTGAAGGGTGTGTCCCTGACGGCCAATCAAGGCGATGTGATCGCCATTATCGGCGGTTCGGGTTCCGGCAAGTCAACGCTTCTGCGTTGCATCAACATGCTGGAATTGCCGAGTGCCGGTTCGATCATGGTGCATGGCGAAGAAATTCAGATGAAGACGGATGGCGATGGCGGCCTGATGCCGGCCAACCGGAAACAGGTGCAGCGCATCCGCACGCAGCTCGGCATGGTGTTTCAGAACTTCAATCTCTGGCAGCACATGACAGTTCTTCAGAACGTCATCGAGGTGCCGGTGCATGTGCTGAAACAGCCGCGTGACGAGGCGATTGCTGTTGCTGAGACGCTTTTGAAGCGCGTCGGCCTGTATGAGAAGCGTGACGCCTATCCCGCCTTCATGTCCGGCGGGCAGCAGCAGCGTGCGGCAATCGCACGTGCGCTTGCCATCCAGCCGCTGGTCATGCTGTTCGACGAGCCGACTTCGGCGCTCGACCCGGAACTGGTCGGCGAGGTGCTGAATGTCATCGGCGATCTGGCGCGCGAAAAGCGCACGATGATCCTCGTTACCCATGAAATGAAATTTGCCCGTCAGGTGGCAAGCCATGTGGTCTTCCTGCATGGCGGCGTCATCGAGGAACAGGGTAGCCCGCAGGCTATTTTCGAAGATCCCAAATCGGAGCGGCTGAAGAAATTCATCAGCTCCATTCATTGAAGAACCAAAAATCCTTTAAAACGCAAGGGGACAAACCATGAAGAGCATTTTGAAGACAGTGGCGCTGGCAGCGCTGGTTGGCGTTGCCGCAGCTGGCGCCGCATCGGCCGAAACGGTCAAGATGGGCGTTTCCGCCGAGCCTTATCCGCCGTTCACCTCGCCTGACGCCAGCGGCAAGTGGATCGGTTGGGAAATCGATCTGATGGACGCGGTTTGCGCGGAAGCCAAGCTGGAATGCGAGTTGACACCGATCTCCTGGGACGGCCTTATCCCGGCCCTGACCAGCAAGAAGATCGATGCAATCCTGTCGTCCATGTCGATCACCGAGGAGCGGTTGAAGACGATCGATTTCTCCGACAAGTATTACAACACGCCGGCATCGCTTGCTGGCCCGAAGGAAGAGAAGTTCACGCCTGATGCTGCCGGTTTGAAGGGCAAGATCGTCGGCGTGCAGGTCTCCACGATCCATGCCGAATATGCGCAGAAGCATTTCAAGGATTCGGTCAGCGAGCTCAAGGAATACCAGACGCTCGACGAAGCCAATAACGATCTGGCCGCCGGCCGTCTCGATGCGGTGTTCGCCGATGCGATCACGCTCGATGCCTTCCTTAACTCGGAACAGGGCAAGGCCTGCTGCGACAAGAAGGGTGACGTTGCCGATGATCCGGTCGTTCTCGGTCCGGGTATCGGTTTTGGCGTGCGCAAGGGCGAGGACGAGCTGAAGGGCAAGCTTAATGCTGCCATCAAGGCGATCCGCGCCAACGGCACCTACGAGAAGTTCTCGAAGAACTATTTCGACTTCGACGTTTACGGCAAGTAATCGTCCAGACTCATGCGGTTCCGGCGGCTTGCCGCCGGAACTTTTCTATTTTTGATCCCTCCTGACGGAGCTGATCCGCAATGGCGGTAATTTCATGGACCTAAGCCTGCTTGCTCTTTCTCCCCCGGGATGGGGCGGCGTTTTGCTGGCTGGTCTTTTCAGTTCGTTGCAGCTTGCAATCGGCGGTTATCTGCTCGGTCTGGTGATCGGCATCGGCGGCGCGTCCGGCAAGCTTTATGGCGGGCCGATCGTGCGTGACCTCCTGGAAGTCTATACGACGCTGGTCCGCGCCATTCCCGAACTGGTTCTGATCCTGCTTCTCTATTATGCCGGCACCGATCTGGTGAACCAGCTGATGCATCTGCTCGGCCTGCCGTCGATGGATATCAGCGGTCTTGCCGCCGGTATCTTTGTCATCGGCGTGGTGCAGGGCGCTTATTCCACCGAGGTTTTGCGCGGCGCCATCAAATCAATTCCGGCAGGGCAGGTAGAGGCCGCGCGCGCTTACGGAATGTCGCCGCTGATGACGCTTCGGCGTGTAACTTTGCCCGCCATGCTGCCGCATGCGGTGCCGGGGCTTTCAAACCTCTGGCTGATCGCCACCAAGGATACGGCGCTTCTGGCCGTCGTCGGTTTTTCCGAACTGACGCTGGTGACGCGGCAGGCTGCCGGCTCGACCAAACATTACATGACCTTTTTCCTCGCCGCCGGTGCGCTTTATCTGACCGTCACGCTCGTTTCGAACGTCATCATCGGCATGATCGAAAAACGGTCGCGCCGCGGCATGGTGCGGGAGGCGTGAGATGATCAAGGACGAAGCCACGATCATGCCCGCCTACAAGCCGCCGAAGGCGCGCAGCCTGCTGGAGCCGCATCGGCTGTTTCTGATGGCGGTGTTTGCCGGCATCTTTGCCTGTGCTGTCATCTACATGCGCTGGGACTGGCTACCAAAATATCAGGACCGGCTGATTTCCGGCATCTGGCAGACTTTGGTTCTGCTGGTGACGACCTCGTTTTTCGGCTTTTTGCTCGCCGTCCCGCTCGGTCTTGTGCAGGTGACGGGACCGCGGCCGCTGAAATGGCTGGCCAACGGTTTTTGCACCATCATCCGCGGTACGCCCCTGCTTCTGCAGTTGTGGCTGCTCTATTACGGCCTCGGTTCGATTTTCGCGCAGTTTCCTGAAATCCGTCAGTCGTTCATGTGGCCTTATCTGCGACAGGCATGGCCTTATGGTTTTACGGCACTGCTTCTCTCCTTCGCTGCTTATGAAGGCGAGGTCATGCGTGGCGCTTTTGCAGGCGTGCCGCGTGGAGAGCTGGAAGCCGCCCGCGCTTTCGGCATGGGCCGTTTCACCCTGTTCCGTCGCATCTGGCTGCCGCGCGCCATCCAGCGTTCGCTGCCGGTCCTGAACGGTGAAACCGTGTTGCAACTGAAATCGACGCCGCTGGTTGCCACCATCACCGTGGTCGATACCTATTCGGTGATCTCCAAGGTGCGGCAGGATACGTTCCTGACCTATGAACCGCTGCTGCTTCTGGCGCTGATCTATCTGGTGCTGACCGGTATTCTGGTGGCCGGTTTCCGTTTTCTCGAAAACCGTATCCCCAGCCGCGGGGCATAGAGCTTATCCCAAAAGAAAGGCGCTCCCCTCGGGGGAGGGAAGCGCCAGACGGGGAGGTATCCATGACGTGCCGTCGCGGTTGAGTGCGCCGGCACATCTCTTAAACACCTGTGCCTCGAATTGGTTCCATGCCTGTGTCGGCATGCATGGGCGGTTCGTCATTCTCGTCCGGATTTGGAAGCGGCACTTCATCGGGCAGACGGTCCGGTTCCGGCTCTTCCACCGGCGGCGGTTCCGGTTTCCAGCCCGGCGGCGGCATCGGTGGCGGTTCGATCGGCTCCTGAGGATGTGGCATCATCGTCGTCTCCTTTGGCTTTTGAGACCTCCTTCTGAAACCCGGAACAGGGTGTGAAGGTTCCTACTGGAGCAGCCTTCCATGGAACCGCCTCAAAACTGCCGGCGTTATCGTGATGATTGAATGGTACGCCCAACAGAGAGGAGAGGTTGAGCGATGACCCATGTCCAAGATCATTTTGATGCCTGGCTTCGCGATGCATTTGCCGCCGAGGGCCAGTCGATCACCATGCTGACCAGTCAGGCAAAGCGGATCCAGAACTACCCGGACCTGAAAGCCCGCGTGGAAGAGCATCTTGAGGAAACCGTCGCGCAGCAGGAGCTTTTACGCGGCCTGCTGGAGCGCACCGCCGGACCGCCGCTGATCCGTGCTGTTGCCGGTCGTCTCAGCACGGCGGCGCAGGGTATCAGCGGCATGCTGGCAGGCGACGAGATCGTCAAAAGCGCCATGTCGACCTATATTTTCGAGCAGGGTGAGATCGCCAGTTATCAGGTTCTGCTGGCTGCCGCAGACGAACTTGGCGATGCCGAAGCGCAGGATGTTCTGTCACGCATCATGGCGCAGGAAGTGGCCATGGCGGATTGGCTGCACGATCACCTCGACATGCTGACACGCATCTATCTGATGCGCGACGAACGCGACCTGCAGGCCAAACGATGAGCCAAATAAAAAGCCGCCAGTTGAGAGGCTGGCGGCCGCGGTCTCAGATGTCTGGGGTCTCAGATGTCTGGCACCAAAGCGTCAGGCGCTCAATGCGCGCTCGATATCGCCTCTGGTGCGGGCACCTTTGTGATAGGACAGGATGATGCGTGCCGCAAGATCCTCGGCGGCAAGGCTATCACCGGCAAAACCCCGCTCCGCGCGGGTATCCTCATAGAGCTTCTGCAGAAATGCCAGTTCGTTCGGGTCGAGTGTCGGATAGGCTAGGGATGAATACATGTTTCTGCCTCCACATGGGGGGCGAAAGCGATGCAGGCTTGTCATGGCCTGGTCTTCCAGCCGGCGGCCGCCCTTTTTCGTCCTGGCCGTCGATGGGGAAAGCCTACGCCTTTAAAGGGGCTTTGCAAGGCAATTGCATGCTGCGGTACGGTACCGGACAGTCTTGAGAGCCACCTGACCTGGCATCGATCACCGGCTTGTGAGCCCATGTCGTCGGTAAAAGAGGCTAAGTGACTGGTGAAATTCGTCTATTGGTTGAATAAGCGGTCGTTTTTCCAATAATGGACCCAATCGCTGATTGTTCCTAACCGCGCTTCACAAAACCGCGAGAAGCGGTTTTCCAGCACCGTCACGGCATTTGAATTCAGGCGGAAATGTAGCGAGGACGCGCGTTCCTAAGGTAACCGAGCAGGCCGAAGGTCAGAGCCATGGCCGTGCCGATCACTCCACCGGCAATGGCGCCGCCGATGGCGAGCAGTACCGCGCTCGGCGGCCAGCTTTTCGATTTCGGCGGAACGGGATTGGAAATCACCCGCACATTGCTGGTGTCGATTTCCTGACGTTCGCTGATCTGGTTGGTGCGGCCCAGATAGGTTTCGTAAACGGCGGCTTTGGCGCGGGCGTCGCGTTCCAGTTCGCGCAACTGAACCTGCGCGTCATTGTTGGTGTAAACGGTGGCGCGTTCGCTGTCTGAACGGCTGCGCAGCTGCGCAAGTGTGGCGCGGGCCTGATCGCTATCCTGCTTGGCCTGCTGAAGAATGCGGTCGGCTTCTTCTGCAATCGCGCTTTCAAGCGTAGCGCGTTCCGACTGCATGGCGACAAGGCGCGGATGGCGGCTGCCATAGGTGCGGGTCATTGCACCGATCTGCTGTTCCAGCGCGGTGAAATTGCCACGCAATGTCGTCATCGCGGCGGAATCGAAGATGGTGGCGCTGGCGGTGCGGCGGTCGGCAACGGCGGAGCGCATCTGGTTGTAACGGGTTTCCGCCTGGATCAACCGCTGCTGCGCATCGAGAACCTGCGTGTCGAGCGCGCTGGAAATACGGCTGCTGGTCAGTTCGCCGGCGCTCGATTGCAGCTGGTTTTCGCGCTTGAACTGCTCGACGCGTTCTTCCGACTGGGTGACGGAAGTGCGCAGTTCATCAAGCCGCGCGTTGATGCTGGCGGCGATACGGCCGGCGCTTTCGGAAGACGACTGGAAAAGCTGTGTCTGAAACGCTTCGACAATGGCGTTGGACACACGGATCGATTTTTCCGGGTCGGATGTCCAGACCGACAGAACGACAACGAAGGAGCGTTCCTCGCGTGTTGCCTTGACGCGTTCTTCAAGCACGCGCTGCACGGCGAGTTCGCGTGCTTCCGGCGATGTGTCCGAACTGCCGGAGCCGAGCAGAGATGCCAGCAGACCGGGTTTGAAGAATTCGTGGTCCTCGGTCAGTTTCAGATCGCGGATGACCTGACGCAGGACATTGCCCGAGGTCATGACGCGGATCTTGCTGTCGACTTCGAGAAGCTGCGAATCCCGCTGCGGATTGGCGGCGGTAAGATCGTCCGGCGTGACGTTGAAATTGGATGGATCGACGATGAGGTCGGTAAAGACGGTGTAACGCGGTGTTGTGGTTTTGGCGTAACCGAAGGCCAGAACCGCGCCAAGCAGCGCCATGAACAGGATAAGCGCGACGCCGCGCTGCAGCCAGCGCAGGATGTGGCCGATGCCGATCTGCGTGACCGTCTGCCACTGCGCCTGAAGGCGGGCTTCGAGAGCGGAAGAGCCGTCGTCATCCTGCCAGGTGGCGGCTGAACCCTGTGGCGGTGTCTGAGGGGGAGCGGTCGTGCCGGAATCGTCATCGGAATGGCGATAGGCGCGATAAACCGGCCGGGGCTGCTCGTCTTCGTCATTGGTGCCGGTCTGGTCCAGAAGCGAACCGGAATAGGGCGCGCGACGTGGCTCAGCAGTCGCCCGCACCGGTCGGCGGTTATCTTCGGATTCATAGGGCCGGAACATGCATATCCTCCATCCCATACGGCCTGGCCGCGGGAAGAATTCTCATCCTCCCCACAATTGGCCAAACGCATGAAAATCGAGTTAATTTAGCGATGTTGATTATATGTCGGGTCTTTTGACCTGTGGAAAGTGTCAGGCTGCCCGCGAAGCATCGGCCAGCGGCATGGCAAAGGTTCGACGCCAGAGTTCGCTGGAAAGAATGCCGACAAAGGCGGCATTGTCGCGGAAACCGGTTGCCGGTTTTGCAGCGCATTTTTTTGCCAGCATGGCAACGGCTGCGGGATCGAACAATCCGCCTTCGGCAATCGCTGCCTCGTTCATGATTGCCGGCACATAAGCCTGCCCTGCCGCGGTAACGAAGGATGCGCTGTCGGGTGCGCGATAGGGTTGCTTTGGCCGGTTGGCGACAACGGGGGGCAAGAGATCGCGGGCGACGCGGCGCAGGATATGTTTTTCCTCCAGCCCCTTGAGTTTCAGGCCGGGCGGCAGGCGATTGGCGAACTCAACCAGACGGTGATCAAGGAAAGGGAAACGCCCCTCGATGCCATGCGCCATCGCCATGCGGTCACCCTGGCTGGAGAGGATGTAACCCGGCAGGAGAAAACGCATTTCCAGATATTGCGCCTGATTGAGCACATGCCAGCGCGAGAAATCGGCGGGCAGACGGGAAACAAGCTCTTCCGCCGCGTCATAACCGGCCAATTGCTGTTTGAGGTTCTCGGAGAAGAAGATTTTGGCCGAGCCGGTATTGCGCAGGCGCGGGCGCAGCGCAAACAACGGGTCGTTGATATCATCCTTCGTCACTCCGAAGAAGGACGACAGGTAGCTGGCGGATTGCTGCTTCAGACCGGGCAGGTAGGGGTAGAGTTTCTTGAACAGGTGCGGCCGGATTCTGGACCCCGGCTGGGGGGCGCAGAAACGGCGCACCTTGGCTTCCTTGAAGATGTCGTAACCGGCAAACACCTCGTCGGCGCCTTCGCCGGTCAACACCACCTTCATGCCGCTTTCGCGTACCAAGCCGGAAAGCTGGAAGAGGGGAGCCGGGGCGGTGCGGATGATCGGCCGTTCGGTGAAGCGGATGACATCGGAAAAGCTGCCGGCGATTTCGGTCGGGCCGCAGGTAATGGCGTTATGGCGGGTGCCGAGCGCCATGGCGACGGCCATCTGGTGCAGGCTTTCGTCATGTTCCGGGCTGTCGAAGGTGACGGAGAATGTGCTGAGGCCATTGGGAGCCATGGGGGCGGCGATTGCGGTGATCAGCGAACTGTCCAGCCCGCCTGAAAGATAGGCGCCGACCGGCACATCGGCGCGCATGCGAAGCGCCGTGGCGTCTGTCAGCAACGCGCGCAGTTCTTCCACCGCGTCGTCTTCATCGATCGCGATATGGTCACCGGCATCGGCGAATTGCGGCTGCCAATAGGGGCGGATATCGACACGGCCGTTTTCGATGGTGATGCGGCCTGCCGGTTCCAGTTCGAAAATGTCGCGGAAGGCAGTGCGCGGCGCGATCGGTGCCCAGAGCGTAAAAATCTGGTCGAGTGCGAAAGGATCGAGTTCGGCATCGATGCCTGGCACCTGCAACAGCGCCTTCACTTCGGATGCAAAATAGAATGTGCCGTTGCGCTCGGCATAAAACAGCGGGCGTACACCCATGCGGTCACGCGCGAGCAGCATGCGGCGGCGGCGCGCATCCCAGATGGCGAAGGCAAAATCGCCGTTGAGGTATTTTAGGCAATCGTCGCCATGGGCCTGATAGAGATGCAGGATGACCTCGGTATCCGAGCCGGTGCGGAACCGGTGGCCTGCGGCTTTCAGCTCGTCGCGCAGCTCGATGTAATTGTAGATCTCGCCGTTGAAAACGATGCTGAGGTCGTCGTCGCCTTCTGCAAAGTGCATCGGCTGCTGGCCGTCGCCAAGGCCGACGATGGACAGGCGCACATGTGCGAGGCCGAGACCGGGGGCGGAGTGGATGCCGCGTTCATCCGGGCCGCGATGAGCGATTGCCTGCGCCATCGACGCCAGCAGTCCCTGCGACTGCTCCATCGGCACGCCATCACCCAGAAAGCCCGCAAAACCACACATAAAAAACCCTCAGCACCAGAGTTCACCTAAACAAACTCGGCTGGAGGGCCGGTTAATTTGCCGGAATTCGCCCGAGCAGATGTAAAACGCGGTGAATCCGCCGTTAAAGAGGGTGCATCGACAGTATCAGCGTCGGCCACAGTTCCGAGACGGTTGGGTGGATCGGCACCGCCCAGCGCAAGGTGTCGTAAGGCACACCGGCATTCATCATGTCGAGCACGCCGTGGATCGCCTCATCGCCACCGGTGCCGAGAATGGAGGCCCCGAGGATTTGTCGCGTGTCGGCGTCGGCGATGATCTTCATGAAACCCTGTGTTTCGCCCTTTTCGATGGCACGACCGACGCGGCTCATGGGCCTTGTGCCGACGAGGACGTTTTTGCCGCTTTCCCGCGCCTGTTTTTCCGTCATTCCGACACGGCCGAGCGGCGGGTCGATGTAAAGTGCGTAACCGGGGATGCGGTCGGAAACCCTGCGGTTTTCGCCATCGAGCAGATTGGCAGCGACGATTTCGAAATCGTTATAGGCGGTGTGGGTGAAAGCGCCGCGGCCGTTGCAATCCCCCAGCGCCCAGATGCCTTCGACATTGGTGGAGAGATCGTCGCCGACCTTGATGTAACCGCGCGCGTCCGTTTCGACCCCCGCCTTGTCGAGGCCGAGATCGTCGGTATTGGGGCGACGGCCGACAGCCAGCAGCACATCCGAGCCGATCACCTCCGGCTCGCCTTGTGTGCAGTTCACGCCGACCGCCACACCATGTTCATGCGGGCGAAAACGAATGCATTCGGCACCGGTGCGCACGGTGATGCCTTCGGCCTCAAGGATTGTGCGGATGGCATCGGAGACATCCCCGTCCTCGCGGGACACGAGGCGAGGGCCTTTTTCGACCACCGTCACCTCGGCCCCGAAACGGCGATAGATTTGCGCGAATTCCAGCCCGATATAACTGCCGCCCACCACGACCAGATGTTTCGGCACCCGCTCCAGCATCACGATCGAAGTATTGGTGAGATAAGGCACTTCATCGATGCCGGGGAAATCCGGAATGGCGGCGCGACCGCCGACATTGAGGAAAATCTTTGGTGCGGTGATGACCTCATCGCCGATGCGCACCGTGTTGGGACTTTCCAGCCGCGCATGACCTTCGATGAAGGTGCAGCGATCCATGCCGCGCAGCCATGTTTCGTTGTTGTTGCGGGCGTTCAGCGTCACCTGATGCGAGCGCTGTTTCACCCGTTTCATGTCGATGGAAATGTCGCCGCCAAGCATCACGCCGTAATCGCTGCCGCGACGGGCAAGATGGGCGGCGTAGGCGCTCGCCACCAGCGCCTTGGTGGGCATGCAGCCGGTATTGACGCAAGTGCCGCCGACGAATTTGCGCTCGATGATGGCGACCGTTTGCCCGGCTTCGGTGAGGCGACCGGCCAGTGAAGGTCCGGCCTGTCCGGTACCGATAATGATGGCGTCGAATGTCCGGGTCATGGCAAAACCGCTGCGGCCGGGATTGCGGAGATGATCAGGTAGGCTCCGATGATGGCGATGGCATCTTCGATGAAGGCTGCCGGTGGGTCCTTTTTGAAGGCTGCGGCCAGCTTTCCGCGCATTGCCGCGCCGCCATAAGTGCCGATGACGGCGCCGATGACACCTGCAACCAGCCCGGCGATCCACATGCCGCCGCCGGCACCGATGGCGGCACCGGTCAGCGCGCCCATCACCAGACGTGCGCCAAACTGCTGCGGCACCTTGCGGCTGGGCGTCGAGGGCAGCTGGTCGGTGACCAGTTCGATGATGGCAAGGACGGAAAAGATGGCGACGGCCCAGACCGAGCCCATGAAGGACAGCCAAGTGCCGGAAAGATTGAGCCAGCCGAGATACGCGGCCCAGCTGATGGCGGCGGGTGCGGTCATGGCCCTGAGGCCCGCCACCACACCAATGAGAAGCGCAAGCAGATATGTCATGAAACCCCACTCCCTCTCAGAGGCTGCGGCCAGACGATGTCGCAAGGCATTCGCAGCCAATGCAGAGAGATAAGCACTCTTCATGTTCTCGCGAAAGCTGCATTTTTCATTCGTCAAATGAAGGCGATCTTTTGCGGCGTGGTGACAATCGTCACGTCTTCATTACAATGGCATCTTCGTTAAGTACGGGAGGAGGAGCCCGCGCTTTCTTGAAGATACGTTTTGTCCTGATTTTGGGCGGGCTGGCGGCCGTGGTGCTGGCGCTGATCGTGCATGGCTGTCACGTTGCCGGGCGCAGCTATATGCGCGAGGCATCCGAACAGGCAGGCACGACATTGCGTCTTGCCGTGTCCGCGCTCGACGGCCATCTGCGCCGCTTCGAGGCGCTTCCGGCGCTGATTGCCGACCATGACGATGTCGAGGCGCTGATCGTCGATCCCGGCAATCCTGCTCTGCGCGATGCCACCAATCTCTATCTGAAAGAGATCAACGCGCTTTTGAAATCCTCGGACATCTACGTGATGACCATGGACGGCATGACCATTGCTGCCAGCAATTTCGATAGCGGCACCAGTTTCGTCGGCGAAAACTTCAGCTACCGTCCGTATTTTCAGGAGGCGGCGGCGGGGCAACAGTCGCGCTTTTATGCGCTGGGCACCACCTCGGCGAAGCGTGGTTATTATTTCTCTTCACCCATCGAGATCGGCGGCATCATTTATGGCGTCATCGTCTTCAAGGTCGATATCGACGGCATCGAAGCCTCATGGGGGGATGGCGACAGCCGCATCGTTGTGTCCGATCCCGAAGGCATCATCTTCATGACCGGCACACCGCGCTGGCTCTACAGCAGCTTTTGGCCGCTGACGCCGGAGCGGCTAGCCAATTCGAAAGCGTCCCGTCGTTATTCCGATGCGGTGCTGCGTGAACTGCCTGTGCAGCGCGCTCAGGATGGCGAACATGCCATGCTGTCGATCTCGGAAGAGGGGACGGACAAGGAGTTTCTGGTTCTGTCGCAGCCGATGCCGGAGGCTGGCTGGACGGTGGCGGTGCTGATGGACACGGCGTCGGTGCGGGCGCAGGCGCAGATCGCCACCATCGTTGCGGTCCTGCTCGTCTGCCTCGCCTTTCTCGGCGGCGCCATTTTGGTGCAGCGGCGCGTGCGGCTGGCCGAGCGCATCAAATTGCAGGCCGAAGCGCAGGAAAATCTCGAGCGTCGGGTGGAAGAGCGCACCGCCGATCTCGCCCGCGTCAATGGGCAGATCAAGCAGGAAATCGCCGAACGGCGGCTGACCGAACGGCGCTTGCGGCGCACGCAGGCCGATCTTATCCAGGCCGGCAAACTGGCCGGGCTCGGGCAGATGTCGGCGGCGTTGAGCCACGAATTCAACCAGCCGCTGGCGGCGACCAAAACCTATGCGGACAGTGCGGCGCTGCTGATCGAACGAGGACGTGCGGGCGAAGCGAGTGACAATCTGCGGCGCATTTCCGCACTGATCGACCGTATGGCCTCGATCAGCCGGCACCTGCGCAATTTTGCCCGCAAGCCGGAGGAAAAACTCTCGGTCGTTTCCTTCGATGATGTGATGCGCGACACGCTGGAGATTGTCGATGCACGCTTGAGGGCTGCCGATGCAGTGCTGACGATCGAGATGGACAGTCCGCCGCCGGTGGTGCTGGCGGGTGCGGTGCGCCTGCAGCAGGTGCTGGTCAACATCATCACCAATGCCGCCGATGCGATCGAAGGGCTGGAGGACCGACGGATCGTCGTTTCGGCAACCCGCAGCGATGACGGGCGCGTCGTGATCAACGTGCGCGATCATGGGCCGGGCGTGCCCACCGCCATTCGCGAGCGGATTTTCGATCCCTTTTATACCACCAAGGGTGTCGGCAAGGGGCTGGGGCTTGGCCTTTCCATCTCCTATAATATCGTCAAGGATTTTGGCGGCAGCCTCAGCGTGACTGATCATCCGCAGGGCGGCGCGGTATTTACCATCGAACTGACTTCCGCCGATGCCGCCATCGGGAGGGCCGCCGAATGAGCGAACAGCGCGTGCTTCTGATCGATGACGAGGAGGAATTGCGACGCTCCACCAGCCAGGCGCTGGAACTGGCGGGCCTGAACGTACAGACCTTTTCCAATGCCGATCATGTGCTGGAACTCACCGGTTTCAGCTTCGACGGCATCGTGGTCAGCGACATCCGCATGCCGGGGCTGGATGGCATGACGCTGCTGCACCGCATCCGTGAACTCGATGCGGAAATTCCGGTCATTCTCGTCACCGGCCATGGCGATGTGCAGCTGGCGGTGAAGGCGATGCGCGAGGGCGCGTATGACTTTCTCGAAAAGCCGTTCACGATCCAGCATCTGGCCGGCATTATCCGCCGTGCGCTGGATCGCCGGGCGCTGGTGCTGGAAAACCGTCGCCTGAAGGCTGTTGCCGGCAAGCGCGACGATCTCGAAGCCCGGTTGCCGGGTCGCACACAAGCCATGGTCGATCTGCGCTACGCGATCCGCGCCATCGGTGCGACGGATGCAGATACGCTTGTCATCGGCGAAACGGGGGCGGGCAAAGAAGTGGTGGCGCGGGCGCTGCATGATGTCAGCCCGCGCGCCAACCGGCCGTTCGTTGCGATCAATTGCGCAGCCTTGCCGGAAAACCTCATCGAGAGCGAGTTGTTCGGGCATGAGCCGGGTGCATTTCCCGGCGCGCTGCGCCCGCGATACGGTAAATTCGAGCATGGGCGGGGCGGGACGATCCTGCTCGACGAGATCGGCTCCATGCCCTTCGATCTGCAGGCGAAATTCCTGCGGGTTTTGCAGGAACGGGTAATCAACCGGCTCGGCTCCAACGAGACGGTGGAATTGGACGTACGGTTCATTGCCACCAGTAAAGTCGATCTGGAGGCGGAAGTGCTGGCCGGGCGTTTTCGCGCCGATCTTCTTTACCGGCTGAATGTTGCGACCGTGCATGTGCCGTCCTTACGGGAAAGGCGGGCGGATATTCCGCTGCTCTTCCTGCAATTGGTGCGGGAGGCGGCGGCACGATATGGACGCGAAGACCATCCGATCTCGCATGAACTGTTATCGGCAGTGGCTCAGCGCGACTGGCCGGGCAATGTGCGTGAACTCCGTAATGCCGCCGACCGGCTGGTGCTCGGGCTGGATCTCAATCCCGCCGATCCTTCCGGTGTGGCGAAATCACCGGACGGGCGTCTGGCGGAACGGGTGGCGGCATACGAGCGTACCGTGATTGCCGATGCCATTGCCGCCCATGGCGGGGCGCTCCGGCCGGTTTATGAACAGCTCGGCATTTCCCGCAAGACGCTTTATGAAAAGATGCAGCGACATGGGTTGGACAAGAAATTGTTTGGCGCTGACCATGTTTATGCGAGCGAAGACGAAGCCTGACTGGCTACATTTTTGCCGAACCGCTCCGATGGGTGGAAACCTACCCACCTGATAATCGTCATGGGTGGAATTTCACCCATTTGCTTCCATGCAATTCAGGAAAAACTGGCAAGTGTGAAGCCGTTGATTGCGCGCCGTGCAGAAGCTGCGGACAGATAAAACATTCGGACGAAGCGGGAGGAGCCGTGGCCGTCCGGTCAAGTTTATCTGGGAGGGTAACAATGAAAATCCTGAATACGCTTCTGGGCGCCGCAGCCTTTGCAACGGCTGGCGTCATCGCTTCTGCTGCTTTCGCGCAGGATTATCCGACACGTTCCATCACCATGGTCGTGCCGTTCGCGGCTGGCGGCCCGACCGATACGGTCGCGCGTCTCGTCGCTGAATCCATGTCCAAGGATCTCGGTCAGCAGATCGTCGTCGAAAACGTCGGTGGCGCCGGTGGCACGCTCGGTGCAGGCCGCGTCGCCAGCTCGGATCCGGACGGCTACACCGTGCTTCTGCACCATATCGGCATGGCCACCAGCGCCACGCTTTATCGCAAGCTGCCCTATGACACGCTGAACGCTTTCGAATATGTCGGTCTCGTCACCGACGTGCCGATGACCGTCGTTGCCCGCAAGGATCTCGACGTCAAGGATTTCAAGGGTCTGGTGGAATATGCCAAGGCCAATAGCGACAAGGTGACAGTGGCCAATGCCGGCATCGGCGCCGCCTCGCATCTCTGCGGCATGCTGTTCATGTCTGCCATCGAAACGCCTCTCGTTACCGTACCTTACAAGGGCACCGGCCCGGCGATGACCGATCTTCTCGGCGGCCAGGTCGATATCATGTGCGACCAGACCACCAACACCACCAAGCAGATCCAGGGCGGCACGATCAAGGCTTATGCCGTCACCTCGCCGGAGCGTCTCTCCATCTTCAAGGACATTCCGACCGTTGCGGAAGAAGGTGTTCCGGCCATGCAGGTGGGCATCTGGCACGGTATCTACACCCCGAAGGGCACGCCTGCTGCCGCCAATGAACGTCTTTCCAAAGCGTTGCAGGTGGCGCTGAAGGACCCGAACATTTCTGCCCGCTTTGCCGAACTCGGCACGCTGCCTTCGCCGGAAGCGGATGGCACGCCGGCTGCGCTGAAAGCCAAGCTGGAAAGCGAAATCGCCCGCTGGGAGCCGGTCATCAAGGCGGCTGGCCAGTACGCGGACTGATTGGTTCGCCAATCGGTCTATTGCCTCCAAGCGGTTTTGACTGTTGCCCCTCCCCCTAACCCTCTCCCCGCTTGCGGGGAGAGGGGACCTGCCTGACCGGCCCTTCAAGCTTGGGGCGGGGCATCGCGGCATATCCCTTCTCCCCGCGAGCGGGGAGAAGGTGCCGGCAGGCGGATGAGGGGCAGATTTCCGCGAGCCGATGAGGGGCAATGCTTTCGGCACCCGATCCACACGCATCGGAGACACAATGAACTCCCTGAAAATCGACAGAACCAATCTCATCTGCGGGCTGATATTCGTCGGTCTCGGCATCTTTTTTGCCCTGCAATCGCTCGATCTTGAACTCGGCACTGCGTTCCGCATGGGGCCGGGTTATTTCCCGTTCATCCTGGCATTGGCGCTGATCCTGTTTGGCGGCATCATTCTCGTGCAGTCGCTGCGGGTGGTGCATGAGCCCATCGGCGGTATCGCCTGGCGCGGCATGCTCTTCATTCTCGCCGCCCCCATCCTGTTCGGCATGACCGTGCGTGGCCTCGGTTTCGGGCCTTCACTGTTCATCTGCTCGTTCGTGGCCTGCTTCGCGTCGACGCGGATGAAGCCGCTGGCGGCAATCGCCCTGTCGGTGGCGGTGACGATCTTCTCGATACTGGTGTTCAGCTACGGGCTTGGTCTGCCGTTCCGTATCGTTGGCCCCTGGCTTAGTTATTAGGATCAGCGCGACATGGAACTTTTTGACAATCTCGCGCTCGGATTTTCGACCGCAACCTCGCTTGAAAATCTGCTCTTCTGCCTGATCGGCGTGCTGCTCGGCACCTTGATCGGCGTATTGCCGGGTATCGGCGCGACGGCCACCATCGCTATGCTGTTGCCGATCACCTTTCAGCTGGAGCCGGTCTCCTCGCTGATCATGCTGGCCGGCATCTATTACGGTGCGCAATATGGTGGCTCGACCACCGCCATCCTCATCAACATGCCGGGTGAATCTTCGTCGGCGGTGACCGCTATCGACGGTTACCAGATGGCCCGCAAGGGCAAGGCGGGCGTGGCCCTTGCAATCGCCGCCATCGGCTCTTTTTTCGCCGGCACCGTTTCCACATTTCTTGTTGCCATCTTTGCGCCGCCACTCACCGTGATTGCCCTGAAATTCGGCGCTGCCGAATATTTCTCGCTTATGGTGGTCGGTCTTGTTTCTTCCATCGCGCTGGCGCATGGCTCGATCATCAAGGCGCTGGCCATGGTGTCGCTGGGCCTGCTGCTGGGGCTGGTCGGCACGGACATCTATTCCGGTACGCCGCGCTTCACGCTCGGCATTCGTGAATATTCCGATGGTCTGAACTTCGTTGCAGTCGCGGTCGGTATTTTCGGCGTGGCGGAAATCCTGCGTAACCTCGAAAACGAAAGCACACGTTCGGTGCTGATGTCCAAGGTCAGCGGATTGATGCCCAGCCGCGAGGATTTCCGGGCAATGATCGCGCCGGTGCTGCGCGGCACGGCGGTCGGTTCCATTCTCGGCATTTTGCCGGGCGGTGGCGCGATCCTTGCGGCTTTCGCGTCCTACACGATTGAAAAGAAGGTGTCGAAACACCCGGAAGAGTTCGGCCATGGTGCGATTGCCGGTGTGGCGGGGCCTGAAAGCGCCAACAATGCCGGTGCCCAGACCTCGTTCATTCCACTGCTGACGCTTGGCATTCCGGCCAACCCGGTGATGGCGCTGATGATCGGCGCGATGATCATTCAGGGTATCGTGCCCGGTCCGAATGTCGCGGCGGAACAGCCGGCTCTGTTCTGGGGCATCATCGCCTCGATGTGGATCGGCAACCTGATGCTGGTCATTCTCAACCTGCCGCTGATCGGGCTGTGGGTGAAGCTTCTGACCATTCCTTATTACGTGCTGTTCCCCATCATCATGGCGTTCTGCTCGATCGGGGTCTACAGCGTCTCGTCGAATGTCTACGACCTCTATGCCGTCGCGTTCTTCGGCTTCATCGGTTACGTGCTGGTAAAGCTGCGCTGCGAGCCGGCACCGCTGCTGCTCGGCTTCGTGCTTGGGCCGTTGCTGGAGGAAAACCTGCGACGTGCAATGATCCTGTCGCGCGGCGATGCGACGACTTTCGTCACACGGCCGATCAGTGCCGGCCTGCTGTTTATTGCGGCCGCCGTTCTGATCATCGTCTTCCTGCCGAGCGTCAAGGCAAAGCGCGAAACGGTGTTTCAGGAAGAGGATTGATAACCTCCGGTCAGGCTCCTTTTTTAATCTGACCCGAAGATCCAGAAAGCCCGGTTTTGCCGGGCTTTCTTTTTGCGTTTTCGGCCGGCTGCTCCCGACAGATCGCTAAAAAACCTTTCAAATTATAGGGTTGTGGCGATGGTGGACACTGCAATCATGAGCATCGCACACAATCCAACTTGGACTCTCGGCGGATTTCGGTTAGAAGCGGTTAACCTCTTTGGACGGGACGAGGGTCGGGACTTTAGACATGCGGATGATGTGGGCCACGATAAGATCGCCGGGCTCGACAGGGGCGAGCGTGCTTGATGGGTAGGTTTTCGCGCCTGTTTCCCACTGCGTCGATCAGCGCTTATCTGATCGCTTTTGCCGCCGTCATTGCTCTTCCACTCCTCGCTTTCGTCGTCTTCCTGATGTTCCAGCTGGAGCATAACGAGCGCGAAAAACTCAACAGCGAAACCGCCGAGGATGCACAGATTCTCGGTCGCGTCATCGAACGCGAGCTTCGCGATATGGCGACGACGCTTCGCCTGCTCAGCACCTCACCGGAAATCCAGAGCGGAGAACTGGCGGATTTTCATCAGCGTACGCAGTCCAGTCTGCGCGGCAGCTCGCTTTATGCGCTTCTCGTAGCGGAAGATGGCCAGCTTCTCCTCAACACGCGTGTGCCGTTTGAAACCGCGCTCGGCAAGATGGGCAACATGCCGGCGCTGACCTCTGCTTTGCAGTCCGGCCGCACCGAGGTGTCGAATGTGTTTCGTGGTGCTACCAGCGGCAACTGGGTTTTTAATGTGACCCTCCCTCTGCCCAAGGAGACGCGCGGCAATGTGGCTGCGCTGATCCTGACGCAGAATGTGGCGGACCTCAAAAACGTGCTGTCGACCGAAGGTCTGCCAAAAGACTGGTCGGTTGCGATCGTGGATCAGACCGGCAAGATCGTGGTGGCCGATGGCGCGACCAAACTGCCCGTGGCAAGCCCGTTTCCCGCAGATACATTGTCGCTGATGAAGGGGCAGAACGGTACGATCGAGGATGTCGGCGGTTCGCCCCGACAGATGTACGGTTATTATACGCATCCCCAATGGGCATGGCGGGTCATCGTCTGGGGGCCGATTGCCTCGGCGCAGGCCGGTATTCTCAGCACATGGCGTTATCTGATTGCCGGAAGCGGGCTTCTGCTGCTGATTGGTTTCGGTTTTGCATGGCTGGTGGCGCGTCAGCTGCGCATTCCGATCCGGCAGATTTCCGACATGGCCGATCGCATTGGCCGGGGTGAGATCGTGTCGCCCGTGGAAACCAAGATCACCGAGGCCAATCATGTGGCCATCGCGCTTTCCAATGCGTCTTTCGACCGGAGTCAGGCCGAGGATCGTATCCACCTGATCCTGCATGAGCTGGTACACCGCACCAAAAATATTCTCACGCTGATCCAGGCGATGATGCGCCAGCTGGCGCGGCAGGATACCACGATGGAAGAGTTCCAGAAGGCGATCAGCACGCGACTTCAGGGGCTTGGTCGTTCCATCGAAGCCTTGGCGCGTGAGCAATGGGCGGGCGTGCCGATGCGGCGTGTCGTTGAAATCCACCTGTCGAATTTCTCCGAAACGCTGGAGCGGGTGGAGATGCGTGGCGAAGATTTTGTGCTGAAGGCGGAAGCCGTACAAAACCTCGGCCTCGTTCTGCACGAGCTGACCACCAATTCGATGAAATACGGGGCGCTGTCCTCGCAGAACGGACGGGTGCTAATCTCGTGGTCGGATGTCGCGACCGAGAGCGGCGAACGGACGCTGCGACTGGTGTGGGAAGAAAGCGGCGGGCCGCCGGTGCGTGCGCCGTCTTCCACCGGCTTCGGCACGACCATCATCAAACGTCATGCGGCGGCGGCTTTTGCCGGTCGGGCGGATGCCGAATATCCGGTCGAAGGCTTCCGCTGGACGCTGACCGCGCCGCGCCACCAGCTGGAGCGCACGGCGGAAGATCGTCGCCGGGAAGCGGCGCGGATGGGCGCGTAGACGCCTGCTACCGTACTAACCGGAATGTGACGGAACCATGCGGGTGACATTGCCGTTCAGCGCCCATGGACGCGTATTCATCCTCTTCCGTTTCCGAGCCCGGTGAAGGGCTCGCCATCCTCTCCACCATCGGTCTGACCTATGTCAGCGACAGCGAACCGGGAATCCGGCGTCTGCGGCGCGGCAAGGGTTTTTCCTACAAGTTGCCGGACGGGTCCGTGCTGGCGGAAAAGGCGCACAAGCTGCGCATCGGCGCGCTTGGTCTGCCGCCGGCCTATGAGAATGTGTGGATCTGCCTCGATCCGAGCGGTCATTTGCAGGCCACCGGTTTCGATAGCCGCGGGCGAAAACAATATCGGTATCATGCCGACTGGCAGCTGTTTCGCAGCGAGCAGAAATACGACCAGATGATCGATTTCGCGGAGGCGCTGCCAAAAATTCGCCGAAAGGTGCAGCGGGATCTTGGTGAAGGGCTTGTCAGCCCGGAGGCGGTGATCGCGGCGCTGGTGGCCCTGCTCGATGCCACGCATTTGCGGGTGGGCAACCGTGCCTATGCCAAAGAAAACAAGACCTATGGCGCGACCACGCTTTTGAAACGGCACATGCTATTGTCGGATGACAGCATGGTGCTGAAATTTACGGCCAAGGGTGGCAAGCGCGTCAGCCACACGATCCGCCATCCACGTCTGCAGCGCATTCTCGAAACCATTGCCGACCTGCCGGGCCGACAGCTTTTTTCCTGGCCGGACGATGAGGGTGTGCCGCGCGGTATCGATAGCGGACGGTTGAATGCCTACCTCGCCGCAGCCTCCGGCCTGCCGATCTCCGCCAAGACGTTTCGCACATGGGGCGGTAGTCTGGCAGCATTCATGGCGGCGTGGAAAGCGGCGTCGGATGAGGAGGCGGTGAAGATCAAAATGCTGACGGCGGCGGCTTCCCAGGAATTGCAGAACACGCCGGCTGTCTGCCGATCGAGTTATATCCATCCCGCTATTCTGGCACTGGCAGAGGATGTTTCGCCTTTACAGAAGATCATGGCGACACCGAAACTGGTGGAGAAGGAAACGAGCGGCCTCAAGGCGGATGAACGGCGAATGCTGGCGTTTTTGAGATTGGTGGGGTGAGGCGGAGTGGAGGTTGGGCGATGACAAATACAACAAAACGCCCGCCAAACCGGCGAGCGCCTCTCTCATTTCACACACAACACCCTCAAGCTGCGCGTTTGTGCAAACCTTCCTGCACTTCCTCAACGATCTTGTCGACGAAGGCGGGCAGGTCATCCGGGGAACGCGAGGTGATGATGCCGTTGTCGACCACCACTTCCTCGTCCCGCCATGTTGCGCCGGCGTTTTTCACGTCGGTTCGGATCGACGGATAGGAGGTGGCCTTGCGGCCGCGCAGGGCATCGGCTTCGATCAGCAGCCAGGGGGCATGGCAGATGGCTGCTACCGGTTTGCCGCTTCTGACGAAATCGCGCACCACTTTCATGGCGCTCTCATCGGCGCGCAGCTTGTCCGGATTGATCTGGCCACCGGGCAGAACCAGTGCGTCGAATTCCGATGCATTGACGTTTGCCGCTTCGAGATCGACCTTGACGCTATCGCCCCAGTCGGTCTTGTCCCAGCTTTTGATCTCGCCGGTCTTGATCGACGCGATCTTCACGTCTGCGCCCTTGTTTCTCAACTCATCCAGCGGCACGCGCAGTTCGGAGCGCTCGTAGCCATCGGTTGCGAGAATGAGGATGCGGGCGGAATCGATCTGTGTCATGCAAATCTCCTTAAGCTTTGGTTTTTCGCGGACGTCAGGGACGACCGCTGGAAAGATCGCGTCCGTTGATAGAGGCGGGGACGCACATTTCTTCCCGAGGGGATCGTGGCAGCGGAAGATCGACGTCTTCCGGCACGACCACATGAGGCTCATGGCCCGGCGCGGTTTTCACCGGTTGCGGCACCCGAGCGATGGTAAAGAGACGCCTCAGTCTCCATAAAATATGGGTCATCTGGTTTCTCCCGTCGCCCGAAAAGGCCTATCGCCTTTTCCCAGTGAGCTAACCGTGGGCGCGGAGAAACGTTCCAATGGAACGTGGTGAAGCGACCTGTTTGTAATACCGCTCTTTATGGCAATTTCAGTCTGTCGGATCGTGCCTCAGATCGGCACGACCAGCATGGAACACATGGCAACTGCGAGAACGACGCTGGCGACTTCGAACCATTCCTTGGTCATCGTTTTTACTCCCTGACTGGTGAGATAAGAACGAGGATCGTGCCTTTCTGTTCCACACAATCGCCATATATGTGGAAGCTCGCCACATATGTGAACGATGTCTTAATTACCCGCGTCGAGTTTCTGCTGGGCTTTCATGCGGGCACGGGCGGCCTCCAGAATGGAATGGGTTTCGCGCGCTGTCGCACTTTCAATCGCCAATCCTTCGCCGGGCACGATGCCGGGGTCTTCTTCGTGATCCTTGAAGGTTGCATCCTCGGTCAGCCTGCTGAGCAGGGCTTTTGTCGTTTCCTCTCCGCCCATCATCGCGGCAAGCCAGGTGATCATCAGTTCGCGATGGGCGTTCAAGCGGCCTTCCAGTTCTGCGGGTGTCAAAGCGGGCATGGTGTCTCCTCCTTTTCTGTCATGATCCACATAGGTGAGCGGCGAGGTGAGGGAAGAGGTGAGCCCGGAGCGAACCGTTTTTGCCATATTTCAGCATGCCCGAGGGAACGAAATGCCGCGCTGCATCATTAATGCGCCGAAACCCTCAAACCCGAGAGCGCGGCATGGATATGAAAGTGAACAATTTCGAAATCACTGCAGGATCGTGGACGCAACTCGGCGCCAATTTCGATGGCGAGGGCACGAATTTCGCGCTGTTTTCCGCGCATGCGGAACGCGTCGAGCTGTGCCTGTTCGACAGCAGCGGTTCGGTTGAAATCGCCCGCCTGACACTGCCGGAATATACCAACGAGATCTTTCATGGTTACGTGCCGGGTCTGAAACCCGGCCAGCTTTATGCCTATCGAGTCCACGGTGCTTTCGATCCGGAAGCAGGCCACCGCTTCAACGCCAACAAGCTCCTGCTTGATCCTTATGCCCGCGAACTGGTGGGCGAGTTCAAATGGAACGAGGCGCATTTCGCTTATGATCTTCTGGCCGAAGACAAGGACCTGACCTTCAACACGCTGGACAGCGCGGCCTATACGCCGAAATGCAAGGTCATCGACCCCTATGGTTTCGATTGGGGCAAGGATGCATCACCGAACATCTCATGGGCCTCAACCATCGTTTACGAGACGCATGTGAAGGGCTTTACCCAGCTCAACAAGGCAATCCCGGAAAATCTGCGTGGCACGTTCGAAGGCATGGGCCACAAGGCGACGGTGGATTACATCAAGAGCCTCGGCATCACCTCTGTCGAACTGATGCCGATCCACGAATTCCCGCAGGACCAGCATCTGCTGGACAAGGGCCTCAACAATTTCTGGGGTTACAATTCCATCGGCTTTTTCGCCCCGGCCTCGCGTTATTACGGGCCGAACGGCATTGCCGGTTTCCGCGACATGGTGCGCGCCTTCCACGATGCCGGCATCGAAGTCATTCTCGACGTGGTTTATAACCACACGGCTGAAGGCAACGAGCTTGGACCGACGCTCTCCTTCAAGGGCATCGACAATTTTTCCTATTACCGCACGCTGCCGGACCAGCACCGTTATTACATCAACGATACCGGCACCGGGAACACGGTGAACACCTCGCATCCGCGTGTGCTGCAGATGGTGATGGACAGCCTGCGCTACTGGACCGAACACATGCATGTCGACGGTTTCCGTTTCGACCTCGGCACCATTCTCGGCCGCGAGCCGGAAGGTTTCGATGAACGTGGCGGTTTCTTTGATGCGGTGACGCAGGACCCGGTTCTGTCGAAAACAAAGCTGATTGGCGAGCCTTGGGATATCGGTCCGGGCGGGTATCAGGTTGGTGGGTTCCCGCCGGGCTGGGCCGAATGGAACGACAAATATCGCGATACGGTGCGCGAATACTGGAAGGGCGATAACGTGCCGACCGATTTTGCGGCGCGGCTGCTCGGTTCCGGCGATCTTTACGATCAGCGCGGACGCCGCCCGTGGGCCAGTGTCAACTTCGTCACCGCCCATGATGGGTTCACGCTGAACGACCTCGTTTCCTACAATGAGAAACACAACGAGGCGAATGGCGAAGACAATAACGACGGCCACAACGACAACCGCTCCTACAATTACGGAGCGGAAGGCCCGACCGAGGACGAGGGCATCAATGCCGTTCGTGAGCGCCAGAAACGCAATTTCCTCGCCACGCTGCTGTTTTCTCACGGCACGCCGATGCTGCTGGCGGGTGACGAGTTTGGCCGCAGCCAGATGGGCAACAATAACGGTTATTGCCAGGACAGCGATATTTCATGGGTCCACTGGGAGGACCTGCCGGAGACCTGCGAGGAGCTGCGCGAGTTTACGCGCCAGCTCATCCGTCTCCGGCAGACACAGCCGCTGCTTCGCCGGGAAAACTGGCGCGATGGGTTGGATGTGAAATGGTTCAACGCCGGCGGCGGTTTCCAGACCCCGGAACAATGGGAGGAGGGCTCCACCCTCGGCCTTTATCTGGGACGTGGCGATCTCAAGGAAGAAGAGGGCATCTGGCATGATGTACTGATGCTGTTCAATCCGTTCGAAGGCACGGTGCCGTTCCGTATCCCGCAATTCGGCGAGGGTGGCTGGGTGCTGGAGCTTACGACGGCTGACCTTTCGCGCCATGGTGAAGTCATCACCAAGGAAAAGGATTTTCAGCTGGAAGGTCGCAGTCTGGTGCTCTTCCGCCGGCCCTGATCGGCAAGACTTCCGAACAAGACAAGAAAAAGGCGGGTCGCAAGATCCGCCTTTTTCCGTGTTTCTGTCGATGTGATGTTTCCCTTGCGGGTGCCGTCAGAAAACCTGACGGCGGGCCGCAACGGTGCTCGTAGTGGTGCCGCGCACGAGGCTGTTATAGACATTGGCATATTGGTCGGCGCTGCGTTCCCATGAAAACTTCGTCTTCATGCCCTGGTTCTGCAAGCGTGCCCAGCTGCGCGGATCGGCATAGGCATCGAGCGTGCGGCGAAGCGCCAGCCGCAGACCTTCGGTATTGACCGGGTGGAACTGGAAACCGGTTGCGACGCGGGCGGAAATCGCCGCGTCATTGGCATCGATAATGGTTTCCGACAGGCCGCCGGTGCGCGATACGACCGGCACGCAGCCGTAACGCAAGGCGTAAAGCTGGGTGAGGCCGCAGGGTTCGAAACGCGAGGGCTGCACGATCGCGTCCGATCCGGCATGGATGAGATGCGCGGTGGGTTCGCCGTAACCGATATGCACGGCCATGCGGCCGGAAAAACGTGCGGCGGTTTCCAGCAGTTTCTGCTCGATATCATTATCGCCCTGACCGAACACGATGACGCGGCCACCCTTGAAGATGATCTCGTCGGCCGTATCGGCGAGCATGTCCATGCCCTTTTGCCAGGTCAGGCGGCTGACGGCGGAAAAGATAGGCCCGTCACCCTGGTCGAGGCCAAAATGGTCGAGCAGCGCATTGCGGTTGGCGCGTTTGCGGCGAAGGCTGGTGCTGTCATAGGTCTGGGGAATGTGTTCGTCGGTGGCCGGATCCCAGATATCCATGTCGATGCCGTTGACGATGCCGCGCAGGATGGTGACGCGTTCGTTCAACACACCATCGAGCCCCATGCCGAAGCGTGGCGTCAGGATTTCGCGGGCATAGGTGGGGCTGACGGTGGTAATCGCATCGGCCGTCTGCAAACCGCCCTTGAGCGTGCTGATATCGCCAAAATATTCGAGGCAATCCATCGATAGCGTGCTGGCCGGCAGGCCCATGAAGGGCAGGAGGCTTGCGGCATACTGGCCCTGAAATGCGAGATTGTGAATGGTGAGCACGACCGGGACGCGGCAGCCCATTTCGCGCATGTAGACCGAAGTCAGCGCCGATTGCCAATCATGGGTATGCACGAGGTCCGGCACCCAGCCGGGCAAAATGCCATTGGCGATTTCGGCGCCCGCCAGCGAAAGTGCTGCAAACCGTTTCCAGTTGTCGGGGTGATCATTGCCGAGATGATCGACATAAGGGCCGCCTGGGCGGTCGTAGAGCGTGGGGATATCGAGAACGAAAAGATCGAGTTCATCGACCCTGCCATGCAGGAGCGAGGCGCGTTCGCCGAGAAGGTCTTCGAAGACCAGAAGCGGCACATGTGAGCCGAGCTTTTTCATCACGGCCGGATAACCCGGCACCAGCGTCGTGGTTTGAATGCCGGCGGACAAGAGCGCCTTTGGAAGCGATCCTGTCACATCTGCCAGACCGCCCGTCTTGATCAGCGGGAAGACTTCGGATGTGACTGAAAGCACGCGCATGGACTGCATTTCCCCCTTACGAAACAGCGGGCCGGCGGCGCGGCCCATATTCTTGCGTGCAATTACCGTGCCGTTCGCCTTGTCGCGCATGCGGGCCTGCTCGAAAGCGACAGGTGCATTCATCATGGCAGCCTCCCATAAGTCTGCTCGCAGGGTTTTAGCCGCGAGCACTTGAGGCCCGCATGAGGCTCGGCATGGCCGGTCTCTTCTGGGTTCCCTGCAAAAATTAAACAAAACCGTTGCGTCACGCCAAAACTCGACAAATACAGACAAAACAATGCGTTTGCCGCGGAGATATCCGCGGCATCGCTTCATGCAGCAAAGCTGAAGCCGATGTTAATCGGCGACGAGCTTTTTGGATCTGGTCTTGGCAGCCGGTTTGGCTTCGGCGGCAAGCGCCTTTGCCTTGGCCGGCTTTGCGGCCTTTTCAGCCGGTTTTTCGGATGTCGGTTTGACAGTGGCTGCCTTTGCCGGAGTGGCTTTCACCGCTTTCGGCTTTGCCGCCTTGGTCACCGCTGCCGTCTTTTTCGGCTCCGCCTTTTCAGGTTTTGCCTGTTCGCTGGCATCACCATTGGCTTTGGGCTTTTTGCCTTTCGGCAGGCCCTTGGTCACACCGAGCGGTGCAAACAGCAGATATTCCTGCCGAGCCCTTTCCCAGTGCTCGTTATCCTTGCCTGTCGGATAACTTTCTTCTTCCCACAACGCGTAGGCACGCTTGCTGATCCACTCGTGTTCGGATTCCGCCATGATTACGTCTCCGTTCGCCCGGTTGTCACAACAGATGACACTCGCAAAAGTTCCGTGACGCAAGGCAATTTTTTGTGCGCTGCTTCTTTTTTTATCGGAACTTTTTTCCAATTTCCTCGTTCGGGCACCGGGAGGAAATCAGCCATGCAAAACATCTTCGATATTCTACCCCATTCGAGAGGATGGATTTACGTGATCGACGGCATGCCTTCGGCATCCTATCCAAGCTATGCGCTGGCTCTGAGAGCCGCTCATGCGCATGCCGAACGCGAGAAACACAGACTGCACAAGCCCGTTTTCCGCCGGCAGGAACTGGATGGCGGAATGTCGCCTTGCGATCAGAACGTGACCACGCCCTATCCTCAGATACGCCTCTGAAAAGACAGGCGTATGACGTGAAAAAGGCCCGCCGTCGGCGGGTCTTTTATGTTGCGGTGCGGTAATTATGCCGCCTTCTTTGCTGCGGAATTAACCGCATTGGTTGCAAGCGAAGTAAGCGTTTCGTCGGTCTTGCTTTCCTCGGCGAGCGTCTCTTCGAGAAGCGCTGCTGCTTCCTTCAGGCCAAGCTGTTTTGCCCAGGCGCGCAGCGTGCCGTAACGACTGATCTCGTAGTGCTCAACGGCCTGTGCGGCAGCCAGAAGGCCGGCGTCGAGTGCCGGCGTGCCCTTGAATTCCTCAAGAATTTCCTCGCCTTCCGACAGAATGCCCTCGATCGCGTCGCAGGTTTTTCCCTGGGCGCGCTTGCCGATGATCTCAAAAACCTGTTTCAGGCGGTCGATCTGGCCCTCGGTTTCTTCCTTGTGGGTCAGAAAGGCCTGTTTCAGCTTTTCGTCCTGAGCGCCACGCGCCATCTTCGGCAGCGCCTTCACGATCTGGCGCTCGGCATAATAGATGTCCTTGAGGGTTTCGTAGAACAGATCTTCCAACGTCTTCGTGGTGGCCATGACTGGCGTCCTCCTGATTTGCGGGTGATCTTCGGAAAGAAATGTCTGATCGCATGTTTGTGATCGACGGGCAGCTAACCGACAGACTGTCGAATTGTTCCGGCCCTGTCCGCAATCGTACAGACGTCAAAAATCATGGAACCGGGCAGGGAACTGTCCGGCGTCTCGCAAAATCAGGTTTTCGATGGGAGCGGCAAATCAGGCCTTGTCGGCCACCTTCTCGTGCAAGGCTTTCTGCAGGTCCTGCGCCAGCTTCAGCAGCCGGTCGGGAACCTCTTCCTTTTCGATTTCGCTTAGGAGAACGGCGACTTCCTGCGTCACGCGGTTGCCAAGCGTGGCGGGTTCTTCTGCAATGAGCTTGCTGTCTGTCGTCATCCTGACCTCTGTCGCATGACACCCGGTAGATCGATACGGGCAAAACGCCCGCAGCGGGATAGTCTACAAGGACATGCTTACCGAACTATTCGAAAGCCCGGAATGGCGGACGGTGTCAATGCCGTGCGGGCGCAAGGCAGCCTTGCAAGGCCTGTCAGTGTGAAATCCGCGGGGGCCTGTCGCATTCTCGCTACAGGCTTTGCCAGAACAATGCCGTCTTCCGTTTGGTCTGAAACATGACAAACGCCGTGCAGCGCTCGCCGGGCGGAACCAAATGCGCCAAGCGGGCGTTTGCACCCGTCATCCCATCAGCAGTTTTTGTAAGAGGTGCGCCCGGTGTCTGAATCACAGTTGAATCGTGATCCTGCACGCGACGACATTGTTCGGCTTATTCCGGCCCTTCGCGCCTTTGCCCGCACATTCTGCCGCAACTCCTCCGATGCCGACGATCTGGTGCAGGAGACGCTGATGAAGGCGCTCGGCAATCTCGACAAGTTCGAGCCGGGAACAAAGCTCAAGTCGTGGCTGTTCACCATCATGCGCAATACGTTTTACACCCGCGCCAAGGTTTTGGGACGCGAAGCGCCGGGGCTGGAGGAAAACGTTTCCGGCGATACGCCGATTGCAGCCTCGCAGGAGGTTGCCGCCCGCGCCAAGGAAGTGCAGCGGGCTCTGGAAAAGCTGCCGCCGCATTACCGCGAAGTGCTGACGCTGGTGGCCATTCTCGGTGAAAGTTACGAATCCGCTGCCGAGATCTGCGACTGCGCCGTCGGCACGGTGAAAAGC
>Ga0075364_10000097_pt1 | contig 35882 bp, 33 predicted proteins | sample EndMetdeltDD1764_FD_71517 | JGI IMG/M metagenome (GOLD analysis project Ga0075364, IMG submission 71517) | Populus endosphere microbial communities from Tennessee, USA - Endosphere MetaG P. deltoides DD176-4 | ecosystem: Host-associated > Plants > Roots > Endosphere | place: USA: Tennessee... | reverse complement strand
CACGTGACGTCGAGTAGGCATTGCACTGTCTCCCTGAGCGTTTAAGCAGAAATTCAGTTTAGTGCCCTGCGGTGCCTGCGCCGGATTCGTTCGTGACAGAGTGCATCCTCGATGCGGCCCATGTGAACGCAAGAAAGGCCCCCTTCGCGGCAGGCCAATGGCCGTGTTGCCCGTGTGCCGCCCGCAGGGGGTTCAGTGACCGGTCAGGGGTTTGCGGATGGCTTGCGCCCACTTTTCGTAACCTGCTGCGTTCAGATGCAGGTGGTCGACGGTGTAATCCAGGCTCAGCGCGCCGGTGGGTGCCAGCAGGGGGTTGAGGTCGATGTACTGGCAATGGCCGCGGCGGCAGTAATCACGCAAGCGGTCGTTGAGGTCCGCCACCGCCACATTGGTGGCAGGAGGAAAAGCGGGGCCGGCCATCAGGGTGGACTGGACATAGAGCTTTGCGCCGCTTTTGCCCAGGGTATCGATCATCTGCTTATAGCGGCCAAACACCTCGGCCGGTGCCCAGCCATACCAGGAAAGATCGTTGATCCCGGCCATGATGAAGATTTTTTTGGGTTTGAGGCGGGTGACCGAGTCCAGGCGGGCCAGCATGCCTTTCGTGGAATCGCCGCCTATTCCGCGATTGGCAATGGTCACGCCCGGGAAGACAGCGCTCCAGTCGATGCCTTCGGTCAGGCTGTCGCCCAACATCACCACTTCGCGCGCGGTGGTGTCCTGTGCATACTGGGCTGTGCGGGTCAGATAATGCTGGCGCATGCCTGCTTCGGCCTGTGCACGCATGGCCGCCTGATCTTCGGGCACCGGTGCCTGCGCCAGGGCAGGGGGGACCGCGCACAGCAGGGCACCTGCCGCCGCGAGTGTGCAGGTCAGTCTCGCAAACAGGGACAAATCGGGGCGGTTCGGTGTCGGCATGGGATCACAGGGTATGTTGGGTCGAGCGATGGCGGGGGCAGATCAGCCATTACACTGGCATGTCGTTTCCCAATCAAGACTATTACAGCCCATGGCCATCATTGAATTCACCTTAAACGACGACTACATCGAAATCAATCAGCTTCTGAAGCTGACCGGTATTTGCGACAGTGGCGGACGAGGCAAGCAACTGGTCGCCCAGGGCATCGTGCGGGTAGGGGGCGAAGTCGAATTGCGCAAGACGGCCAAGATTCGCGCGGGGCAGGTCGTGACCTGCGGTCCGGACCGCATCGTGGTGCGCGGCGCGGATCAGTAGCCTGCTGACCCAGGGGCGGGCACCAGCCCGACGTCAGGCAAGGCAGATTAAAATGCCGGCACAACATGCACTTCAAAGGCTGCTTATGACGAAATTTCCACCACAATTGACGCAGGGCTACCAGGATTTCATGGCGCGTCGCTTTAAAAGCGAGAGCAATCGCTACCGTGCACTGGCTGAAGCGGGCCAGCAACCCGACGTGATGATCATTGGCTGCTGTGATTCACGCGTGTCACCGGAAGTCATTTTCGATGCTGGTCCGGGCGAAATGTTCATCGTGCGCAACGTGGCCAATCTGGTTCCGCCCTACGAGCCGGATTCCGAGTCCTACCACGGCACAAGCGCGGCGATCGAGTTCGGTGTCAATGGCCTGAATGTGAAGCATATTGTGGTGCTGGGGCACGCGTCGTGTGGTGGCGTACGATCGATCTATGACAACGCCAGCCCCTTGAGCAAAGGGAATTTCATCGGCAAATGGATGTCGCAGTTGGCACCCGCTGCCGAGCGCCTGCGCAATGCGCCGGGCACCCGCGAGCAGAACATCCGCAATCTGGAGTTCGCCGCCGTCGAGCACAGCCTGGAAAACCTGAAGACCTTTCCCTATATCGCCGAACGTCTGGCGCGCGGCGAGATCGCGCTGCACGGCTGCTATTTCGGGGTGGCGACAGGGCTGCTTTATGTACGCAACCCGGAAGACGGCGCGTTCGCGCCCGCACCGGTCGATCCGGAATTACTGGAGTAAATCCGTGCGTGGCCAGTGCGACATTCGGGTCGGCAGCTGGCTGCGCATGATCGAGGTAGACCCGGGGGGCGTCCTTCGGGTGCAAGGCTGCGGGCCGTGCGGCGCGCAGGACCTACCAGAGAATCATCTGGGTACAACGAAAAAGCGCCATTTTCTTGTTCTGATCGTTGTATACCGTTGCTGACCACACCTGGGTGCTGCGCCCCCGATGCTCGGCAGTGGCCACGGCACGCACCACGCCCTCGCGCGCCGTGCTCATGAAGTTCGATTTGAGTTCCACGGTCGTGAAATTCTTGGCGCCTTCAGGTAGATGGGCCATGGTGGCGTAGCCGCAACTGGTATCGGCCAGCAGAATCACGCTGGCCGCGTGCAGAAACCCATTAGGGGCCAGCATCCAGCTGTCTACCGTCATTTCTGCTTCGACGCGTCCTTCCTCGATGTGGGTCAGGCGCAAATCGAACTGGCCAGGCAGCGTGCCCGCCTGTCTCGTGCGAAAGGCATCCGGGGTCAGGTCGGTTCTGAGCATCGTGTGTCGTCTCCTTGTAGGCGGGGACACCATGTCCCGCACAGTCCCGATCATGATGCCTGATTCTCATTGCCCTGTGATTGAGTACGTGCGGCTTCTGCCTTGATCCACTGACGAAATGCCGCCAGCGGCGGATAGGTCGCCCGGCTGGGTGGGCACGCCAGGTAATAACGTTCCGCGCTTTCCATGGGGGCATCAATGGCCTGCACCAGATCGCCACGCGCCAGCTCCGCCTCGATCAGAAAAGTGGGCAGCAGCGCCACACCCAGACCCGCCATGGCTGCCTGTGCCGCCATGGCGAACTGGTCGACCAGCATGCCCGGCAAGCGGCCTGACGGCACGGCCAGGGAGGCAAACCAGCGCGACCACGCGTCCGGGCGGGACATCAGATGCAGCAAGGGGGCGTGCGCCAGATCGGCCGGCAGCCGGAACTGGTGTTTGGCCATCAAAGCCGGGCTACAGGCCGGCACCACCGTTTCATGCATCAGGAAGTCCAGTTCAGCCCCCTGCCAGTCGGGCTGTCCGAAATGTATCGCGGCGTCGACCGCGTCGGTCTGAAAATCGAAGGGCGCCAGACGAGTCGTCAAATTGATGGTGACGCCGGGGTTGGCGGCCATGAAAACCGGCAGGCGAGGGGCAAGCCAGCGGGTGCCGAAGGTGGGCAGAATCGCGATGTTCAGGGTGCCGCCCTGGGGGTTGGCCTGAAAGCCCAGGGTGGCGACCGAAATGCGCTGCAACGCCGTGCGCACTTCGGTGGCGTACGCCTGGCCGGCCAACGTGAGCATGACCTTCTGGCGTTCACGGCTGAAAAGCTCGGCACCCAGCAAGGATTCAAGCGAACGTATCTGGCGACTGACCGCACTTTGGGTCAGATTGAGCTCTGCCGCCGCAGCGGTAAAGCTTTCATGTCGCGCTGCAGCTTCGAAGGCGCACAACTCGGACATGGGCGGGAGAAATTTGCGTGAGAGCAGCATGGGGTCATTCTAAAACGGAATGACATTGCGCGAGAACATTGTTTGACTCGGCCATTCCTACCCCGGAAAATGCGTTATCGGCTGGGTAAGTGGTGCGATTCCTGCATGATCTGCTGACACGCCTGCAGCATGATGCGCCGCGACAAAGCATGGGCATGGTTACCGTCAAGCGATGCGCTGCGCAGGGTCCTTCTGCGCAGCGGTCCCGCAGGCGTGCGACGGTCAGCACCCTTTGCCAGCAACTTTTTATTCCGGAATCTCAGATGTCGAATCAATCGTTTGTTTCCAGCGACGAAATCCGTTCGCGCTTCTCCAAAGCCATGTCCGACATGTACCGTCAGGAAGTGCCGCAATATGGCACGTTGCTGGATCTGGTCGCGGACATCAACAAGGATGTGCTGGCTGCGCAGCCGGAATTGAAAGCCCAGTTGGAACGCAGTGGCGAGATCAGTCGCCTGGGCGTCGAGCGGCACGGCGCGATTCGCCTGGGCACGGCTCAGGAACTGTCCAACATCCGTCGCGTATTTGGTGTAATGGGCATGTCTGCCGTGGGGTACTACGATCTGTCGGTCGCGGGCGTCCCAGTGCATTCGACCGCATTTCGCCCCGTGCACGAGACACAACTCACCGCTAACCCGTTTCGTGTGTTCACGTCTTTGCTGCGCCTGGAACTGATCGAAGACGAAGCGTTGCGCGCGCGGGCGGCAGATATTCTGGCGCGGCGGGAAATTTTCACCGCGCGCACGCTGGCGCTGGTCGCGCAGGCCGAGCAGGACGGCGGGCTGAGTTCGGCCGATGCCGACGAGTTTGTCAGCGAAGCCCTGAACACGTTCCGTTGGCATGCACAGGCCACGGTGACGGCCCAAACCTATCGCGACTTGCTCAACGCCCATCGTCTGGTGGCCGATGTGGTGTGCTTCCACGGGCCACACATCAACCACTTGACGCCGCGCACCCTGAGCATCGACGACGCCCAGGTTGAAATGCCCCGCCGCGGGATTTCTGCCAAGGACGTGATCGAAGGTCCGCCGCGTCGTCAGCATCCCATTCTGCTGCGCCAAACCAGCTTCAAGGCGCTGGAAGAAGCGATTGCATTCACTGACGATACAGGCGCCACATCGGGCACCCACACCGCGCGCTTCGGTGAAATCGAGCAGCGTGGCGTGGCACTGACGGCCAAGGGCCGCGCGCTGTACGACGAGTTGCTGGCCAGCGTGCGCAGCATCGACGGTCAAGGCAGCGCCAGCGCGTCGTACGGGGATCGTCTGGCCCAAGCGTTCGAAGCCTTCCCCGACGATCTGGACGCCATGCGCGAGCAGGCGCTCGCATTCTTCAAGTACTCGGTCACGCAAGCGGGCGCCGCAGCTGATGCCTCGCAGACCGACGGCCTGTCGCTGTCGGCCCTGGTGGATGCGGGTTTCGTGAAGGCCGACCCGATCGTGTACGAAGACTTTCTGCCCGTCAGTGCCGCCGGGATTTTCCAGTCCAACCTGGGGGGGACCGAGCAGCGCAGCTACTCGGCCAACGCCGCCAAGTCTCGCTTCGAGGCCGACCTCGGCGCAAGCGTGCAGGACGAAATCGCCTTGTATGCGGCGACACAGCAGCGCTCGATCGACGAAGTAGCGAAGACCTTCGCCAGCGTTGCCACGGTCTGAACGATCGTGCGGCGCCGATGCCTGTGACGCACGGACGCACCGACCTGTCGGTGCATCTTCGCTCGGACAGCCGTTCAGCTGGCCTGGCGGGCGCGGGGCGCGGGGCTGAGCGTCAGATTGTGCTTACGGCACCAAGCGTTGCGATGCTGCGTGAAGGCCTGGCCTTCACGCACCAGCCAGGTCTCGATCACGCTCAGTTGCGGGTTCTTGTTGGGCACCGAGACGTAGTAGTAGGATGCCTGTGACAGCACGGCCTTTGCAAACAGGGGCACCAGTGTTCCTGCCTGAAGGTCTTCGAACACCAGGGCCAGCCTGCCCATGGCAATGCCCTGGCCGGTGACGGCAGCACTGACGGCCAGCTGCGACATGTTGAAGCGCTGTCCCGTGTGGGCGGTGGGTACGGGCAGGCGCATGGCCTGCAGCCAGTTGTTCCATTCCACGCATTCGTCGGCGTGCTGCCAGGGTGACGCATCGTGCAGCATGAGTGCATCGGGCACATCGCCCGGGCTCTGGATCTCGGGGTGTGCAGCCACGAATGCGGGGCTGGCCACAGGCACCAGCCATTCATCGAGAAACTCGACCGCACGCACATCCGAATAGCCCCCCGGATCGAAACGGATGGCCGCTTCGATGCTGTCCTGCTCCATGCGGATGCGATCCAGCAAATGAAACTCGCCGTAGACCCGTAAGGTGAGCTCGGGTTGCTCGCGCAGCAGGTTGCTGATGCGGGGTGTGAGCCATCGCATGGCAAACGAGGGCGAGCAGTTCAGGTTCATGGCCTCTGTCTTGCCGTGGGACTGCAGACGGTTCAGCGTGGCCTCCAGAATCTGAAACGATTCCTTCACGGCCAACTTCAGCTGCATGCCTTCGGGCGTAAGCACGAGCTTGCGCGGCAGACGGTGAAAGAGGAGGGAGCCCAGCCACTGTTCCAGGTTTTTGACCTGTTGGCTGACCGCCCCTTGCGTGACGTGCAGTTCATGGGCCGCCAACGTAAAGCTGGCGTGCCGGGCAGCCGCATCGAAGTAACGCAGCCATGTCAGCAGTGAGGATGAAAGCAAGCTTCGCATTATTCAGAGTAATGCATTCGTTAATATAAATGGTTTGTCGGGATCTGGGCGATGCCCAAGAATAGGCACTTGACCCTTTCTTGAATCCTTGCACATCATGTCCGATACCCTAGGGAAATCACCCATATACAAGCCAGACTTGGTGAAGCATGCGCCTGCGCCCTGTCTGTGGGTCAACCCGGGAATGGGCGTGGACGGGGCCGCAACCGAATTCACTGACATTAGTATGGCAGATGTGGAGGCCACTGAAGCGAGGCTTGCGCGCTTCGCGCCCGTATTGGTCGCGCTGTTCCCGGAACTGGCGGCAACAGGAGGCCAAATCGAGTCGTCCTTGCTGCCGCTCACTCATCTGGTCGGCCCCCGGTTTCCCGAGGGCAAGACCGCTGGCAAGCTCTGGCTGAAGGCCGACAATGCATTGCCCATCGCCGGTTCGATCAAGGCCCGCGGTGGCATTCACGAGGTCCTTGAGTTCACCGAGTCGCTGGCCCACAAGCATGGCCTGCTCGAGGGCGCAGTGGATTACGGTGTGCTTGTGTCGCCCGAGGCGCGCGCCTGTTTCGCGCGCTATGAAATCTCCGTCGGCTCCACCGGCAATCTGGGCCTGAGCATCGGCATCATGGCGTCTGCCTTGGGCTTCAAGGTCACGGTGCACATGTCGTCGGATGCAAAGCAGTGGAAAAAGGACAAGTTGCGCGCCAACGGTGTGAACGTAGTCGAACACGCCGGTGACTACGCGCAGGCCGTGGCAATCGGGCGCGCGCAAGCCGAATCCGATCCTTCCGGCTATTTCGTGGATGACGAGCATTCGCTTTCGCTATTCCTGGGCTACAGCGTGGCCGCGCTCAGGCTGCGCAGGCAACTGGACCATGCGGGCATCGTGGTCGACGCCGAGCACCCATTGTTCATCTACCTGCCTTGCGGTGTGGGCGGAGCGCCTGCCGGCATCACTTTTGGCTGCAAGTTGTTGTTCGGTTCGGCCGTGCATTGCTTCTTCGTCGAACCCACGGCGGCCGCGTGTTTTCTGGCCAGCATGCAACACCCCGAGCAGCCCGGGATTTCGATCTACGACCTGGGCATGGACAACCGCACCGAGGCCGACGGCCTTGCCGTGCCCGTCGCCTCCGCGCTGGCCGTCGCCCAGATGCGGCCCCTGCTCTCTGGCGTGATCACCACGACCGACGACACGATGTTCGAGGATCTCGCGCGTCTGCAGGACAGCGAAGGGATCAAGGTCGAACCGTCGGCTGCAGCGGCCCTGAGCGGCCCGCGAATGCTGATGGGCACGATCGAGGGTCGCGCCTATCTGCAGGCGCAAGGGTTGGTCAACGCCATGCCGCAAGCCAATCACATCGTGTGGAGCACCGGCGGGCTGTTCGTTCCAGAAGACGAATATGCCGGGTTTCTACAGCGCGGTCGCCGCCTTCTTGCGCCCGCGTCCTGATCAACGTTTCAAGCCGTGCAGTCAATCAGTCTCCATTCCAACAAGACCGAGGGAAAAAATGTCACTGTCCAACCGATTCTCGCTGCGCAAATTGATGTTGTCCGCAGCGCTTGCAAGCGCCTTTGTCGTGACCGCGCCGGCGGTTCAGGCGCAGACGATCAACGCCGTCATGCACTCCAGCGTGCGCGTGCTCGATCCGATCATGACCACCGCGCACATCACCCGCAATCATGGCTACATGATCTATGACACCTTGCTCGCCACGGATGCCAAGAACGAGATCCAGCCCCAGATGGTCGAGAAATGGGAAGCGTCGGCCGATGGCAAGTCCTACACCTTCACCTTGCGGCCAGGCCTGAAATGGCACGACGGCACACCGGTGACAGCTGAGGACTGTGTGGCATCGATCAAGCGCTGGGCCGAACAGGACAAGATGGGCCAGATGATGACGGGCCAGATGAGCGAGATGAAAGTCATCGACGCCAACAGCTTCGTGATGGTGTTCAAAGAGGCCACGGATATCGCCGTGCGTGCGCTGGCCAAGCCCAGCGGCATCGCGCCCTTCATGATGCCCAAGCGCATTGCCGAGACGCCTTCGACGCAGCCCATCAAAGAGTTCATTGGTTCGGGACCATTCAAGATGGTGGCCGCCGAGTTCAAGCCCGGCCTGCAGGTGGTGTATGAGAAGAACACCGACTACGTGCCCCGCAAGGAACCCGCCAGCGGTCTGGCCGGTGGCAAGGTGGTGAACGTGGATCGCGTGAAGTGGGTGGCCATGCCCGACGCCATGACCTCTGTGAACGCGTTGATCAACGGTGAGATCGACTATCTGGAACAGATGCCTTACGACCTGCTGCCGCTGGTGGAGAACAACCCGGACATCGTGCTGGATGTGTTCGATCCGCAGGGCTATCAGACCGTCATGCGCATGAACTTCCTGAACCCGCCCTTCGACAACAAGAAGGTACGCCAGGCCGCCATGTATGCCGTGGGCCAGGAAGACGTGCTGCAGGCGCTGGTGGGCAATCCCAAATACTTCAAGACCTGCGCAGCACTGTTTGGCTGCGGTCTGCCCTATGAAAGCCAGGCCGGTGCCGAGGTGACGGTCAAGCCGAACATTGCCCGTGCCAAGGAACTGCTGAAGGAAGCCGGATACAAGGGCGAACCGGTCGTCATTCTGCAGCCCACCGATGCAGCGTCGGTCAAGACGCAGCCGGTCGTCATCGGTCAGGCCTTGCGGGCCGCCGGTTTCAACGTGCAGATGCAGGCCATGGACTGGCAGACGCTGGTGACACGTCGCGCCTCGCAGGCGTCGCTGGCCGATGGCGGCTGGAATATTTTCGCGACCAATAATGTGATGGCCGAGGCGCTGGACCCGCTGCGTGCATTCGGTGTGGCGGCCAACGGCAAGCAGGCGTGGTTCGGCTGGCCCGACGTGCCCCAGATCGAAGTGCTGCGCAAGCAGTTTGCGCTGACCACCGATCTGGCCGAACAGAAGAAGCTGGCCAATGACATTCAGGCGCTGGTGGTGGAAGAAGGGGTGTTGCTGCCCATGGGGCAGTACTACGTGCCGGCGGCCATTCGCAAGACCCTGTCCAAGCCGGTCGAGGCGCCCGTGCCGGTGTTCTGGAACATGAAGAAAACCGGTAAGTGAGCATCTGATGGTTAACTTTATCCTGCGGCGGATGCTGGCCGCCATCCCGGTCATGGCGATGGTGGCGGTGATCGTGTTTGCGATTCTGCGGCTCACGCCAGGCGACCCCGCCGCCATCATTGCGGGCGACTCGGCCACCGCCGAGCAGCTTGATCAGATCCGTCGCGTGATGGGGTTGGACCAGCCGATCTACATGCAGTTCTTCATCTGGATCGGTCAGCTCGTTCGGGGAGACCTCGGTGTGTCTCTGCTGTCGGGCACACCGGTTTCCCAGATGATCGTCGATCGCATGGGGCCGTCGCTGGCGCTGTGCCTGAGCACCATCACCCTGTCGGTGCTGCTGGCGCTGCCCCTGGGCATCCTGGCGGCCTGGCGGCAGGGCAAGCTGCTCGACCGGTTCGTGATGGCCACCTCCGTATTGGGCTTTTCGGTTCCGGTGTTCGTCACGGCTTATCTGCTGATTTTGGTGTTTTCGCTGAAGCTGGGCTGGTTTCCGGTGCAGGGCTACCGCTCGCCGGACGAGGGCCTGTGGATGTTCGTGCGCTCGCTGACGCTGCCCACCCTGGCTTTGAGCACGGTGTATGTGGCGTTGATTGCGCGCATCACACGCACCAGCATTATCGAAGTCATGGGCGAAGACTTCATCCGTACGGCGCGCGCCAAAGGCTTGCGTGAGCGGGGCGTGCTGCTCGGCCATGCGCTGCGCAATGCGGCGGTGCCCATCGTGACGATCATCGGGGTCGGCATTGCCCTGTTGATCAGCGGCGTCGTGGTGACCGAGTCGGTTTTCAATCTTCCCGGCCTTGGGCGACTGGTGGTCGAAGCGGTGCTGGGGCGGGACTATCCCGTGATCCAGGCGCTCATTCTGCTGTTCGCGTTCATTTATGTCCTGATCAACCTGGTCGTCGACACGCTCTATACCGTCTTCGATCCTCGCATCCGTTACTGAGGCCAGCCATGTCGAGTTCTGCCAATACTGCGCTGGCCACGCCGGGCACCGCACCCGCCGCCATTCGCTCGCCGTTTCGGCGCACGCTCTCAAGCGTGCCCGTCATCATCGCGCTGGCCGCCCTGGCCATCATGGTGATCATGGCGCTGTTCGCGCCGTGGCTGCACACCATCGATCCCGTGCAGATCGACCCCACCCAGCGTTTGAAGCCACCTTCAGGTGCGCATTGGTTGGGCACCGATGCCTATGGCCGCGATGTGTATTCGCGGGTGGTCTACGGTGCGCGGGTGTCGCTGGTCGTCGGGCTGGGCGTGGCGGCCTTCAGCATGGTGGTGGGCCTGGCGATCGGGGTGGCAGCGGGCTATTTCCGCTGGGTCGACGCTATTGTCATGCGCATCATGGATGGCCTGATGGCCATTCCCGGCGTGCTGCTGGCCATCGCGCTCGTCTCGCTCTCGGGGGCGAGCCTGACCACCGTGCTGGTGGCCATCACCATTCCCGAAGTGCCACGGGTGGTACGCCTGGTGCGCAGCGTGATTCTCAGTGTGCGCAACGAGCCTTACGTGGAGGCCGCCGTATCGCTGGGCACGCCGACCTTCACGCTGATGTTGCGTCATCTGGTGCCCAACACCATGGCGCCGCTGATCGTGCAGGGCACCTACATTTTCGCCTCGGCGATTCTGACGGAAGCCATTCTGAGTTTTCTGGGCGCCGGTGTGCCGCCCGAGATTTCCTCGTGGGGCAACATCATGTCCGAAGGCCGTTCCTATTTCCAGCTGATTCCGGGGCTGGTGCTTTATCCGGGCATTTTGCTGTCCCTCACGGTGCTCAGTGTGAACGTGCTGGGTGACGCTATGCGTGACGTGCTCGATCCGCGCATGTCGCGTCGACTGTGACCGACTCTCTGATGACTTGGATCGTGTAATGACTCAAACAGCCAATCACGCCTCGCCCGTGCTGACCATCGCCGGGCTGACGGTCAGGATCGACAATACCGGCGCGGGCAGTCGCGCACCCGGCCGGGCCGTGGTCTCGGACCTGAGCTTCGACGTGCACGCAGGCGAAACCGTTTGCATCGTGGGCGAATCGGGCTCGGGCAAATCGGTGACCTCGCTGGCGACTATGGGCCTGCTGCCCAAGGACACGCTGGTGGCCTCGGCGGGCCGCATCGAGATCGATGGTGAAGACATACTGAAGGCCAGCGTCAAACGCCTGCGCGAGTTGCGGGCGTCGAAAATGGCCATGGTGTTCCAGGAACCCATGACGGCGCTCAACCCGGTGCAGCGCGTGGGGCAGCAGGTCGACGAAGTGCTGCGTCTGCACACCACGCTGTCGCGGGCTGAACGCAAGCGTCAGGTGCTTGCGATGCTGGAGTCGGTGCATCTGCCTGACATTGCCCGGATTTACGACTCCTATCCGCATCAGTTGTCCGGTGGCCAGCGTCAGCGCATCGTGATTGCCATGGCGCTGATTCTCAAGCCGCGTCTGCTGATTGCCGACGAGCCCACCACGGCACTGGATGTGACGACCCAGAAGCAGATTCTGGCGCTGATACGCGAATTGCAGGCCGAGCATGGCACGGCCGTCGTGTTCATTACCCACGACTTCGGGGTGGTGGCCGAGATTGCGGACCGCATCGTCGTGATGAACCAGGGCACGGTGGTCGAGACGGGTTCGCGCGAGGCTATCCTGGCGCGCCCGACCCAGGACTACACCCGCATGTTGGTGTCGTCGGTGCCCAGTCTCATTCCCCAGGCGCGTGACCCCATTACAAGCGAGACGCTGTTGCACGTCAGGGATCTGAACAAGGTCTATGGCAAGAACGGACTTTTCAAACGCGGCACGCCCGTGGCTGCTGCCAGCGATATCGCGTTCAATGTCAGGCGTGGCGAGATCGTGGGTATCGTAGGCGAGTCCGGGTCGGGCAAGTCCACCGTGGCGCGTTGCGTGGTGCGCCTGATCGACCCCACTTCAGGCCAGATCATGCTGGGCGAGGCCGACATCGCGACCATCGGCTCGCGTGCGCTGGCGCCCATGCGGCGTCGCATCCAGATCGTGTTTCAGGACCCCTATCGCAGCCTGAACCCGCGCCGCAAGGTGGGGGAGTCCATTATCGAAGGTCTGCTCAACTACGGCACCTCCCGCGCGATGGCGGTCGAGCAGGCGGCCAGGGCGCTGGCCCTGGTGGGTCTGCCGCCCGATTCGGTGGAGCGTTATCCGCATCAGTTTTCCGGCGGGCAGCGCCAGCGCATTTGCATCGCCCGTGCGCTGGTCATGGAGCCCGACATTCTGGTGGCCGACGAAGCCGTGTCGGCGCTGGATGTGTCGGTGCAGGCGCAGGTGCTGGCCTTGCTCGAAGAGGTGCGCCAGCGTGTGGGCATCGGGGTGCTGTTCATCACCCACGATCTGCGGGTGGCCTCGCAGATCTGCGACACGCTGGTGGTGATGCAGCACGGGCGCATCGTTGAGGCCGGAAGCGCCGAAATGGTGCTGACTCAGCCGCAGCAGCCCTATACGCGAGCCCTGATCGACGCCGCACCCGGTCGGGGTTGGGATTTCAAGCACTTCCGTCCGAGCGTGCCGGAACCCGCGCACCAGGCCTAGCGTGTCAGCACGCCTGGATCAGCGGACTACACCGCACTTTTAAGCACGTTCGAATGCGCGGCCCACACCGCGCCTTTCATTCATTCAGAACATTTTGGAGAGTTGTGTCATGGCACGCATTGTTTACGGTGGTTTCCAGCACGAGACCAATACGTTCGCCCCCGATCTGGCCGATTGGCGCGCGTTCGAGCTGGGGGGCGGCTGGCCTGGGCTGGTTTCGGGCAATGCCGTGTGGCCGGCCATTGCCGGTGCGAACATTCCTGCTGCGGGTTTCGTTCAGGCCGCGCTGGACGCGGGTGACACCGTTATCCCGACCACCTGGTGTGCGGCCAGCCCGTCGGCGCATGTGACCGAGGCGGCATTCGAAAAAATCAGTGGTCTGATCATGGATGGCATTGCGGCCGCCATGCCCGTGGACGCGGTCTACCTTGATCTTCATGGTGCCATGGTGGCCCAGCACTTCGACGACGGTGAGGGTGAAATCCTGCGTCGTGCAAGGGACCTGATCGGCCCCGATGTGCCGCTGATTGCCACGCTGGACCTGCACGCCAACGTCACCCGCAAGATGCTGGCGCAGGCTGATGCGCTGGTGGCCTATCGCACGTATCCCCACGTCGACATGGCTGAAACCGGTCGGCGCGCGTATGCTTTGCTGGGTCAGCGCCTGGCCAGTGGGAAGCGACCGTTCATGGCCGCACGGCCATTGAATTTTCTGATTCCGATCTGCTGGCAATGCACCGATATCGAGCCGGCGCGGGGCCTGTACGATCTGCTGGAGACAATCGAGCGCGATGCCTTGCACGTGTCGTTTGCGACTGGCTTTCCGGCGGCCGATTTCGATGAGTGCGCGCCTGTGGTGTGGGCCTATGGCACCGATCAGGCCAGCGCCGATGCCGCAGCGCAACGGCTGGCCGCAGCCGTGAACGAAAAAGAGTCGGCCTTTGCCGGCAAACTGCACACGCCCGACGAGGCCGTGCAGTACGCCATGGCTGCCGCTGAAACGGCCACCCGCCCCATCGTCATTGCCGACGCGCAGGACAACCCCGGCGCGGGCAGCAATTCGGATACCACCGGCATGCTGCGCGCACTGGTGCGCAACGGTGCGCAACGCGCGTCCATCGGGCTGATCGTGGATGCCGAGGCCGTGAAAAAGATTCACGCCGCTGGTGTCGGACAGCGCATCCGCATGACCGTGGGCGGCAACGCGGGACTGCCGGATGACCAGCCTTTCGAGGCCGAATTCCTGATCGAGCATGTCTCTGATGGCAAGTTCGATGCCACCGGCCCATACTACCGCGGGTTCCGGCTGGATGTGGGCCCGGCTGCCTGCCTGCGTCTGGACGGCGTGCGCGTGGTGGTGTCATCGTTCAAGGTGCAGATGGCCGACCAGGCCATGTTTCGTTTCGCCGGCATCGAGCCGACCAAAGAGGCCATCCTGGTGGTCAAGAGCGCGGTGCATTTCCGGGCCGACTTCACCCCCATCGCGCACGAGATCATCGTGGCGGCCGCACCCGGTTCCATGCCCATGATCATCAAGCAGTTGCCCTGGAAACACCTCGCACCCGGCATGCGCCTGGGGCCTTGTGGCGAGCCTTTTGTGCCTGCGGCAACGGCTTGAACGAATATCGCTTCAGCAGGCGCCATCCCGCCTGGGGGAGGGCGATAACGGCCCGTTGCAATGCACTGCACCCCGAAGGCTGGACGTAGATCCAACCTTCGGCAAGCAGCTCACCATGCGACGGGCCGTTCCCCTTAACGGATGATGAAGCCGGCACCCACGGGGTCGTTGCGGTCGATGACCCAGCGGGCGGTGCCCAGAATGCTGGCCGTGCCTTTGACGGTGGGCCGCAGGGCACGGGTGCCGTTGAGGTCGACCTCGCCCAGCAGGCAGCCTTCGAAGGTGCCGCTGCCCAGCAGGCCTTCGGACAGAATGGGTTGATTGATGCCCATCTTCCCGCGTGCTTCGAACATGGCCATCATGGCGCTGGTGCCTGTGCCGCCAGGCGAACGATCGAGCTGGCCGGCGCTGAACACGTGCACGTTCTTGTAGAACGCGCCTTCGATCGTGGCGGGATGCCAGAACGTCACGAAATTGAGGTTGTTGATGTGCGCCTGGGTGGGGTGCTGGATCTTGTGCGTCTGATTGATCTGGTCGCGCACCATGATCCCCAGTCGTGACAGTTCGCTGCCATTTTCTGGCGAGATGCGCAGGTCGCAGTTCGTCAGGTCGACGATGCCGAAGTAGTTTCCTCCCCATACGATATCGGCCTTCAGCTCACCATAGCCGGGAATCGTGACGGGGATGTCCTGTGCCTCGACATACGCAGGCACGTTTTCGAATCGGGTCCACAGGACTTCATCGCCATCGGAGGCCACTTCCGAGACCACCAGGCCAGCCGTGGTTTCGAAGCGGATGGTCGTCATGCCATTCTCGCCACGCGGCACCAGGCCGAGCGCGACCATGGCCATGCTGACCGCAATCGTGCCGTGACCACACATGTGGGAATACTCGGTGCCGTCGATGTAGATCAGACCGGCGTCGAATTCGGGGCTGGAGGGCGGCGTGAGGAACACGCCGAACATGTCGCTGTGGCCGCGCGGCTCGCGCATCAGGGCCATGCGCAACCAGTCGTAATTCGCTTCCAGGAAGGCACGCTTTTCGAGAATGGATGATCCGGCAGGGTAGGGAATACCACTGTGGATGATGCAGAGGGGCTCGCCCTCGGTATGGGTATAGATGACGTCGAACGCGTCTTGCTTGCGCATGACTGGTACTCCTGGCAAAAGAGGAAGAGAAGGGGCGGGTTATTCGCGGTCGGACAACATGTCCAGGCCGATGGTCAAATCCAGAATGACGATGGCCACGACCGCAGCGAGAATGGTGGCGCCGGAGACGGCGGCGATGGTCGGGTCGATCGTGTACTGCACGTAGTTGAAGAGCTTGACCGGAATCGTGTTCAGTTCAGCGGTCGTGTTGAAGATCGAGAGTTCGACATTGATGAACGACGAGATGAAGGCGAAGATCGATCCGGTGACGATGCCCGGTCGAATTTGCGGCAGCACCACCAGAAAGAACGTGGTCCAGGGTCGTGCACCCAGATCGGATGACGCTTCTTCCAGCGCACGCTGTTCAGGGGTGAGCAGGGCAAAGGTCGATCGCAGCACGAAAGGCGCAATGATGACCGTGTGACCCACCAGCAGCGCGAGGAAACTTCGGGTCAGACCGAAGTAGGCGCCGAACTGCAGCAGGGCCGCACCCAGCACGATGTGCGGCAGGACCAGCGGCGACATCAGGATCGACGACACGGCCGCCTTGCCGGGAAACGGGAACCGCGCCAGGGCCAGCGCTGCCGGGACGGTCATCATCACAGCCAGAATCGTGGCGGCACCGGCCAGCAGGGTGCTGGTCACGAACGATGACACATAGCCCGGGTCGGCCATCATCTTGCGGTACCAGTCCAGGGTGATGCCTTCGGGCGGAAACGCCAGAAACGGGGTGGTCGTCAGTGATGCGCCCAGGATCACCACCAGGGGCAGCACCAGATAGGCCAGCAGCGCCCAGGCCAGGATGCGGATCAGCAATCGGGCGATCATGTCGCGCTCCCTTTGACGGTGCCGATGCGCGCAGCCAGCGCGACCATGATCAGCGTAAATATCAGCAACACCACGCTGAGTGCGCCGCCATAATGAAAGTCGAAGACCGAGCTGTATTGCTGGAAGATCAGCATGGACAGCACCGTGATGCGACCGCCCGAGAGCAGCGCCGGCGTCACGTAGGCACTGACTGCCAGCGTGAAGACCATGATGGCGCCCGAGACGATGCCGGGCAGCGTGAGCGGCAGCGTCACATGCATGAAGGTGGCCGCAGGACGCGCGCCCAGATCGGAAGAGGCTTGCTCCAGGCTGCTGTCCACGCGCGCCAGTGCATTGCCCACGGCCAGCACTACGAAAGGCAGCAGCACGTAGACCATGCCGATGAGAATGCCCAGTTCGGTACCCAGGAAGCGCACGGGACGATCGACCAGACCCAGGCCCATCAGGCCGTCATTGACCAGCCCGTTGCGGCCCAGCAATACCATCCAGCCAAAGGAGCGCACGATGTTGCTGGTGAACAGCGGCACCACCAGCATGATCACGCAGATGCGCCGCCATGTGCGCCACTTCACGATACGCACCAGGTACCAGGCCAAGGGGTAGCCCAGCAGCAGGCAGGCCAGCGTGGTGTAGAGCCCGATCCGGAACGTCACCAGGATGACGTCCCAGTGATAGCGGTCGGCCAGTACGCGCACATAATGATCGAGAGTCAGGCCCGTCTCGTTGCCCGATGCGCTCAGGCTGGCCACCACCACGGTGGCCAGGGGGGCCAGGAAGAACGCGGTGAAGAACACCAGTGGCACGATCAGCAACAGAAAAGGCGCGCGCAGGCTGGACATCATGTGGCGTCGCCAATGAGATGCATGCACGCCGCACGCCACGACAGGACGACGGCCTGGCCGGTTGCCAGCGACGCGTCGGGCAGACCCGGCAGCCGCGCCAGAAATGTGTGAGGGCCTGCCTGGGCGTGAATGACGGTGTGACTGCCCACACTGACGAGATCGGTCACCACCGCCGTCAGGGTCAGGCAGCCCGGTGCGTCCGGTGTGGCCGCGCCGCCGGCTGCAGGGCGTCCCGCACGCACCTGGATGTCCTCCGGACGCAGCACGGCAATGCCGCGAGCAACCGGTGGCAGCGCCACATGGCCAGGGACGATCAGTCCGGTCCCCTGCAGGGTTACCTGGCCCTGGTCGTCGCACGACCAGGGCAGGATATTGGCGTCGCCAATGAATTCGGCCACGAAGCGTGAAGCGGGCCGGCGGTAGATATCTGCGCCGGTGCCCACCTGTTCGATGCGACCGCCATGCATGACCACGATGCGATCGGCCATGGTCATGGCTTCTTCCTGATCGTGCGTGACGAATAGAAAGGCGATGCCCAGTTTCTGCTGCAGGTGCTTGAGTTCCAGCTGAACCCGCTTGCGCAGCTTCAGATCCAGCGCGGATAACGGTTCGTCCAGCAGCAGCAGTTTCGGACGATTGACGATGGCGCGCGCCAGTGCCACCCGCTGTTGCTGGCCACCGGACAGTTCGCGCGGAAAGCGTTCTGCGAAGTCGGCCAGGCCGACCAGTGCCAGTGCCTCGCGTGCCTGTTCCTGGGCATCGCGCCGCCCCACGCCTGCGCGACGTGGCCCATACATGACGTTGCCCAGCACGCAGAGATGGGGGAACAGCGCATAGTTCTGAAACACCGTGTTCAGCGGACGGCGATAGGGCGCCCAGGCCGAGACATCCTGATCTTCGATCAGGATGCGCCCGCTGGTGGGCGTCAGAAACCCGGCGATGGTGCGAAGCAAGGTGGTCTTGCCGCAACCGCTGGGGCCGAGCAGGGCGATGAATTCACCCTGCTCGACGGTGAGGCTGATGTGATCCAGCGCATTGGATGCGCCGAAGCGCTGGCACACGCTGTCCAGGGTCAGTAAGGCAGACATCTCGGAACCTTGGGTCTTGGGGCTGTATCGTGGGGTGAGCACACTCACTTCTTGCGGGCGACCTGACGATTCCATGCGTCAGTGATCGCGGCGCGTTTGGCGTTCACCATGCTCCAGTCGAACAGGGCCAGGTTGTCCACCGATCCTGTGGCACCCCAGGGCAGCTTGCGCGCGACATCGTCTGCGACCTTCACGCCTTGCACGGCCGGTCCGAGGTACAGACGCGTGGCCAGGCACGATGCGGCATCGGGTGTCAGTGCGGTGTCGATGAACTGCTGTGCGGCTTGCTTGTTCGGTCCGTTCTTCACCAGGTGCAGACGTGCGTCGGTGGCCCAGGCACCCTCCTTGGGAACCACGAAGCCAATGGGCATGCCTTTATCGATCAGGTCCCACGCGCCGACGTTGAAGTGCGCGCCGATGATCGCTTCGCCGCTTTGGTAGGCGTTGGTGGCCGCACCCGAGCTGTCGAAGAACAGGGCCGTGTCCAGTTTGGACAGTCGCGCGAACAGCGGGTCGAGATTATCGGCATCCACCCCGAACACTTTGGCCAGGAACAGCACGAACGGCACGCCGGAGGAATTGGACGGGGAAGGAATGGCCACCGCGCCCGCATACTCGGGCTTCCACAGATCCTGCCAGCTGGCAGGGGGTGTTTTGACTTCGCGGGTGTTGTAGGTCAGGCCCAGCGAGTAGTAGCCCGACCCGACGGCGTAGGTGCTGCCGCCCGATGTGTAGACCGCCTGCTTGAGCAGGTTTTTCATGTTGGGAATGCCGGCCGGGTCCAGCGAATCCAGCACGCCTGCGGCCTGTGCAAGTTCGCTGATACCGCCATCCATGTAGGCGACATCGATCGTGGGGGCCGACTTCTGCTGCTGCAGCTTGGCCAGTGTCGTAGTCGATGTGCCGACGTCGGCATTGACGCGCACCCCGGTGGCCTTGGTGTACGGGTCGGCCACGCATGCGCGGAAGGCTTCACCCCAGTTGCCGCCATACCAGGCGACGGTAATGCTCTTTTCCTGCGCAAGAACGGTGTGGGACATCAGGCCGCTGGCAATCAGGATTGCGGCGGTCAGCGTGCTGCGTATCGGTTGTGCCATGACGTTTTCCCCTTGTCGATCGTTTTTAATGGTGGACGTACGGTGTCATCTTGCGGCTTGTGCGGTACGCTCGCTTGAAATCCTGGGTCATAAACTTGAATAATTGCGACATGACTACTGCGCGTGCGCCCGACATTTCCGATTCCTCCTATGACGACGCGCATTTGCGAGCGGATGAGGGGAAACCCGCGCTGACGGTCGGATGCATCCTGCTCGACCAGTTCACGCTCACCGCTTTCGCCGGTTTCATAGACGCCTTGCGACTGGCAGGCGACCACGGCGGGCGAAGCCGCCAGATTCACGCCGCCTGGAAAGTGATGAGCTGGGATGGCAAGCCCCGACGCGCAAGCGCCGGGGTGGCGCTGGATGTGGACTGTGCGCTGGGCGCCGTGGACCCTGCGCAGTTCGACTACATCGCCGTGTGCGGGGGCAATGACTATCCGAACATTCATCTGCCACCGGTGCTGCGCGACTGGCTGCACGATGCGGTTGCCAAGCGCGTGCGCTTGCTGGGCATTTGCACGGGCACCTTTGCCCTGGCGCAGGCGGGAGTGGTGCAGTCGCGCGCGGTCTGCGTGCACTGGAATGTGCTCGATGCCTTCCGCGCAAAGTTTCCCGGCACACGTGCCATGGTGGATCGGCTGTTCATCGACGAGGGCGACCTGATCACGTGCGCGGGATCGACAGCCGCCATCGATCTGGGGCTGTATCTGGTGGCACGCCACTGCGGGCGCGACAAGGCGCAGCAGGCGGTGCGTCACATGATGCTTCAGGGCATGCGGCCCGCGCGTCTTCCACAGGCGCATTTCTATACTGATCTGACCGATATCCAGGATGTGCGCGTGCGCCAGGCGGCACACTTCATCGAACAACGCATGGACGATCCCCCATCAGCCGATGCGGTGGCCCGTTACGTCGGCCTGGGCAGACGCCAGCTCGAGCGTGCCTTCCATGCCGCACTCGGTATCTCACCCATGGCGTTTCAGCGGCGCCTGCGTCTGGATTACGGGCAGTGGTTGCTGGTCAATCGCCCGAGCAATGTGACCCAGGTTGCGCTGGATTGCGGCTTTGCCGATGGCGCCCACTTTTCTCGAGACTTTCGCGAGCGGTTCGGCATGTCGCCACGCCACTATCAGAAAACGCATGGCGCAGGCCAGCGCGAGTTTCAGGACGACGTGGCACGATGAAGGGCGCGCACCAGATCTGTCTGGGTGAGAATGCCCACCGCCTTGTGGCGCTCGTCGACGATGGGGATGTGATGGTGCCCGCCGTCTGAGAGCAGGGGCACCAGTTCCGCGAGATGATCCTCGGCATGCGCCACGGTCACGTGCCGGGTCATGATCTGGCCCACCACTTCGGGCTTTTCCGAATGCGTGGTGCCCGTCGGGGTGACCAGCGCCTTGATGCGATGGCCGATGCCGGCTGGCTGATCCAGGCCAGCGTGGCGCATGTAGTCGGCCAGCGTAATGATGCCGATGATGTGGTTGCCGGCATCCACGACGGGAAGCGCCTTGATGCGTTTTTCACGCATGATCGCCCAGGCGTCCTGCAGGGGCGTGCCGAATTCGGCCTTGATAAGCGCCGTCGACATGACATCCTTGCAGCGCAGGTCGCCGAATCGTCTTTGGTAGGCCGCGGCCTCGGCGTGATGGAGCAAGGCCTGCAGGTCGTCGGGGTTGACGTCCAGTACCCGGTTGTAGTGCGTCAGCGCGGCGTCGAAATCGGCGCTGCTGAAACGGGCGCGACTGTCCTCGGTGCGGGCGGGTGCCGCGACATGAGGGTAGCGGCGACCCGTCAGCGTGTTGTAGGCCATCCCCACCAGCACAAGGATCACACAGGCAGGCAATGTGGGAAACATCGCATAGTGCAGGCTGCCCCCGCCCGTGGCGGCCAGCAGCGCCGCCGCGGCACCGGGCGGATGCAGGCATCGCAGCGCGAACATGGTCAGGATCGCCAGGGCAACGGCCAGCCCGGCCGCCCAGACTGGATTGGCAAAGATCATCGCGCACACGGCCCCGATCGCAACCGATGCCGTGTTGCCACCCACCACGGCCCAGGGTTGGGCGACCGGGCTCGATGGCATGACGAACACCAGCAATGCGCTGGCGCCCAGCGGCGCGAACAGCCAGACCTCGGTGCCTGATGTGTCCAGGCCGGCCAGCCACCGCATCATGAACACCGAGACGATGACGCCGAGCGCGGCCCCTACGATGGCGCGCAGCTTTTCCGGGCCGCTGACCTGAAACGAGGCAGGCCGAAAAACAGTGAAGAGCGATGCAACTTTCAATTCAGACTCACGCAACGGAACCGGGAAAATATATCACCCGCCCCAACGTTACCCGGGCTGCCTTCTGCGTTAACCCGGACTGCCATCTGCAGGCATGTATGGGCCGGGCGAGATCCGAGCAGCGGTGGGCACCGGCTGCGCGGACCCCGGATGCGCAGTCAGCGATGGGGTCAGATGCCCGCGTCTGTGGCCAGGGTGTGAGGACGAGCAGGCCACAGGCGGGTGAGCAGCGCGCCCAGTGCAGCGATCGTGGCCAGGGCGGTCACGCCGATCCAGCCCCAGTGCGCCAGCAGCAGGCTGCCCAGTGCCGCGCCGGCGGCCATGCCGATGAACATGCTGCCCAGCAGGACAGCGTTGAGCCGGCTGCGCGCCTGGGCATCCAGTCCGTAAATGATGGTCTGGTGTGCAATCAGCGTGGCCTGCACACCGAGATCGAACACGACGGCGCCGGCCACCAGCAACGCAAGATGGGGGCTCGTGTCCAGCAGCGGGCCGAACATCATCGTGGCAAATGCCAGCATCGCCAGCCCGGTGCCCAGTCGGGTGACGATCTCCGGGCCGCGGCGGTCGGCCAGACGGCCGGCAATCGGCGCAGCAAGAGCGCCGGCCGCGCCGGCCAGGCCGAACAGACCGGCCACGGTGCTGCCCAGGTGAAAGGGGGCATCGGCCAGCATGATGGCCAGGGTCGACCAGAACGCGCTGAAGGCGACGGACAGCAGACCCTGGGACAAGGCCGCACGACGCAGGGGGGCGTGCTGACGCAACAGCGTCCACAGCGAGCCCAGCAGCGCGCCATACGCCAACTGCGTGGTGGGCACGAAACGTGGCAGATAGCGCCATAGCGCAAGGGTCAGCCAGCCGACGCTGGCGGCCGCGATAAAGAACATGCCGCGCCAATGCCAGTGCTCGGCGACAAACCCGCTGATCACACGAGAAAGCAGAATGCCCAGCAGCAGCCCCGTCATGACGGTGCCGACGATTTTGCCGCGATGAGCGACAGGGGCCAGCGTGGCTGCCGCCGGAACGATGTCCTGCGCCAGCGTGGCGGCCAGACCGATGGCCAGACTGGCCGCCAGCAGCACGCCGATCGAGGGTGCCATGGCGACAGCGAGCAGCGAAACGAGCAGCGCCACAGCCTTGATCAGAATGATCCGGCGACGGTCGAACCGATCGCCTATCGGTGCCAGGGCGATGATGCCGATGGCGTAACCGAGCTGTGTCAGCGTGGGAACCAGACCAATGGTGCTGGTTGATGCACCGATGTCCGGCCCCAGCGCGCCCAGCATGGGTTGCGCGTAGTAGATCGACGCGACGCTCAGGCCTGCGCTTGCGGCCAGGAGAAGGACCAGTCGGGACGAAAGCCCTGTATTCGAGTTCTGCATGATGTATTGGTGTGCCATTGGCCAGGAATGTCGCCATTTTGCCGCGCAGCTCGGGCCTCTGGTAGTGGTACGAATAGCACTTCTGTTATACGCTTACCGTATGACCAAGGCCACGCTTCACCCCGCATCGTCAGGCGATCGTCTTCAATGGATGGAGACCTTCGTGCGCATTGTCGAGGCTGGCAGCCTGTCGGCCGCCGCCATCCAGATGAATGCCACTCAACCCACGATCAGCCGGAGGCTCCAGGCCCTGGAACGATCCATGGGCGTGAGACTGCTGCATCGCTCGACGCACGCCATGCGATTGACGCTTGAAGGCGAACGTTGTTTCGAGCATGCGCGCGAGCTGCTGGAAAACTGGTCCCGGTTCGAAACCGATTTACGCGGCGCGCAGCATGAACCCGAGGGCCTGCTGCGGGTGGCCGTACCCCATGCGTTCGGGCAGGAGAAATTCGTCGTGCCGCTGGCAGCCTTCCTGCGGCGTCACCCGCGGGTGTCCGTGGAATGGCTGCTGCAGGACGATGTGCGCCTGGCGTTTGCCAACGGGGCCGACTGCGCTTTGCAGGTCAGCGAGCCCACGGACCCGGCAGTGGTCGCCATCAAGGTCTCTGATGTGGCGCGTTTTGTGGTGGCTGCACCTGAGCTTCTGCAGGGCATGGCAAGCCTGCCCCGCACGCCTGCCGATTTGAACGCTTTGCCCTGGTTGGCGCTGCAGAACTACTACCGCAATGAAGTCCGGCTCACGCACGTCACCACTGGCCAGGAGGCACGCGTGGCGATTCGCCCGGTCGTCAGCACCGACAGCCTGTATGCGCTGCGCAGCGCCGCCGTGCTGGGTCTGGGGGCATGCGTCGGATCAGCGTGGTTGCTGGCCGACGACATCGAACAGGGTCGCCTGGTCCAGGTGGCCCCGCAATGGCAGGCAGCACCTTTGCCCGTCTTCATTTCCTACCCGTATGCCCGTTACTACCCGTCGCGGCTGCAGCGCTTCGTGGCGTTCATGCGCGAAGCCGTGCCCCACGCTATCGGGGGTCAGCCATAGCGCGATGCGCGACGCGTCATTTTCTCGTTGTTGCCGCGCAGGCATGTCAGGTGATTTCCGGTTGCGTGCCGGGTATCGTGTATAAGGTTGCTTGTTAATCAGCAAGCATTAACCAAAAAAAGCGTGTCGTGCACATGCCCGACCCATCGGAGGAGCCACTGATGTCGAATTTGCCTTTTACCCCTTACAAAGATTTGAACGTCGAACTGGACGACCACGTGGCGATCGTGGAGATGAATCGCCCGCCACACAATTTCTTCGACATGGGCATGCTCAGCGGCCTGGTCGACACCTTCGATCAATTGGACGAAGTGGCCCAGTGTCGCAGCATCGTGCTCGCTGCCAACGGAAAGTCGTTCTGCGCCGGCGCCGATTTCAGCGGTGCTGGTGAGGACGTGACGCAGAGTTCACGCCGCATTTACGAGCGGGCGATCCGCATGTTCCGGAACAGAAAGCCAATTGTCTGCGCCGTGCACGGCGGTGCCATTGGCGGTGGACTGGGCCTGGCGCTGGTGGGCGATTTTCGTGTCACTGACGAGAATGCCCGCTTCTCTGCGAACTTCAGTCGGCTGGGCTTTCACCCTGGCTTTGGCCTGAGCGTTTCGCTGCCACGCGTCATCGGCGAGCAGCAAACGGCGCTGCTGATGTTCACGGGCCGTCGCATCGATGGGCGCGAAGCGGTGCGCATCGGGCTGGCGGATGTGCTGGCCGAGCCGGGCGAGGTGCGCGCGCAGTCGCTCGCGCTGGCGCGTGAGATTGCCGTGTCCTCACCTCTGGCGGTGCAGTCCACGCGTGCGACCCTGCGTGCGGGTTACGCCGACGCCATCGAGCGCGCCTTGGCACACGAGGCCGACGAGCAGGCGTGGCAATTCAAGACCGAAGACTTCAAGGAAGGCATTGCGTCCTACGGCGAGCGACGCACCCCGGTTTTTCAGGGTAAATGAGCACCCGTATCGGCCCGGCGCAAGGCCTGGTCGATCGTGGCGTCGGTCAACACGCGCGATGAACGTGTGCCTGGGGGACATGTGCCTGCGGGCAGGTGCTGCAGGCGGTCGAAGAACACCTGTGAATCGATGTCCACCTGGGCCAGTCTTCCCCGCCATCGGGCGTCATGGCGGCGCAGCGCGTCGTCGTCTGGCAATCGATCCGGTGACGCCATGATGATCCGGTTGCGTGCCGGAAAACTCAGCACGGTGGCGAAGACCGCCTGGTACGTTGCCGTTTCCCGGTCGTAAAGCGGGCCCTCGCCCTGCGTGTTGGCCACGACGATACCGCCAGGCGCAAGCGCCCGACGGAGTTCGCTCAAAAATTCCCGTGTCATCAAATGCGAGGGTATGTAATCCTCGCCGAAGGCATCGAGCATGATCATGTCGTAGCGTTGATTCGTCTGGGCTGCGCGCACAACGAAAGCTCTGCCGTCGTCGATGTGGACGCGCTGGGTGGGCGAGCTGCGAAAGTCAAAATAACGCGTCGCCATTCTGACGACGGCGGGATCGATCTCGACATTGTCGATCGATACGTCCGGCACCAGCATCGCCAGCGTGCGAGCAAGCGTTCCACCTCCCAGCCCGATGATCAGAACGCGCCGGGGGGCGGGCTGGACCAACAGCGCGGAAATCATCATCCGCGTGTAATCGAACGCCACGGCCTGCGGGTCGGCCAGACGATAGCAACTTTCCGCATTCGGATTGCCGACGTGCGTAAACGTCATGCAGCGTTCGACATCGGTCTCATAGATCACCACAGGCTCGACATGCGAGGGTTCCACATGCAGGGTTCGGCGCGACTCCGACGCGTGGCCGCAGGCGGCGGTACACAGCGCGCCGACCATCAGCGCGGCAGTCAGCCAACCCGGCAGCGGCGGCCGTGCCGGTGCGGTATCCGGGCACATGCTGCGGCGCTTGGTGTGTGGTGTCGATGGTGGGGTCACCCGGGCATTGTGCCTGAGTGACCGGCAAGCTTCAGCGCGGCGGGCGAAACCGGGTCATCGAGGGACGAATAAACGCCATGCCGATCATGCCTCGGGTCTCGCGATAGAACACCGCCAGAGAAGCCAGCAGAATGGCCAGCATCAGCCAGGTGCGCCAGGTGAACGTGGAGAGCACATCACCCGGGGCAGCGATTGCCTTGACTGACCGGATGTCTCCCGCCGGCACGAAATGAACAAAACCACGACTGGACACTTCGTATCCTCGGGGAGAGACGGACCCCGTCATGACGGCGTGCTGGTAGGTGCAGACCGTTCCGGCCGACACGCCGTCCAGACCTGTCTGGCAGGTACCCTCCAGAACCACCCGGTCGACAGGCGTTCGCTGGGTAAAGCCCATGTGAGTCAGCGCCAGCACAGCAATTACCGCAGCAACCAAAGCTTTCATTAGGCACGCGTAAGTGACGTAATGTTTCAAGTTTACGTACATTTGTTGCCGAGTGAAAGAAAAATGACGCTATTTGTTGACTTCGCTGTTCATCCGAGCGTGAAAATGCGGCAAGTGTCGCGTTTTTCCAAATGATCTTGTGCCAAGAGGCGCCTCCTCGTCATGGCGCTTGGGTGAGGATCACGGTTCGCGGGTAGCGCCGGCAACGGCGTCAGCACCGCCGACCGATTTGTAGATGGCCACCAGTGCAGTGAACAGCCGGTGGTTGCTCTGAGTCATTTCGCGGCGCACCTGCAGCAGACTGCGTTCGGCATCCAGTTGCGGCAAATAGGTGATCAACCCGCCTGCGTATTGCGCACGTGCCAGCGCCCATGTCTGCTCGGCGCTGGTCAGACGGGCCTGCAGCGCGGCGTTCTTGCTGCGCTCTGCCGAATAGCCTGTGAGGGCGTCGTCGATCTCCTGCCACGCTTTGAGCACGGTCTGCTGAAAGGCGACCGCAGCCTCCTGCTGCTCCAACTGGCGCAAGGTAATGACCGAACGCCGCCTGCCCTGGTCGAAGATCGGCAGGCTCAGGCTGGGTCCGATCTGCCAGGTACGGGTGCCCCATTCGCCGAACTTGCTGCCCTCGGTGGATTCCAGGCCCATGCTTGCCCCCAGTGTCACGCGTGGGAACAGGTCGGCAGTGGCCACCCCGATCCTGGCCGTGGCCGCGTGCAGACGCGCCTGGGCGGCGCGGATGTCGGGCCGGCGGCGAGCCACGTCGGAGGGCAGTCCAAGCGAGAGGTCGGGCAGGGCCGCCGGCAGGGCCTGGGCAGAGGGGGAGGGCGCAAGCGGTGCAAGCAGCGCATTGAGATCGCCCGGCCGATCGCCCGTGAGCAAGGCGATCTGATTCAAACGCTGGGCGATGCCGGCCTGCAGTTCGGGCAGGCGCGACTGCAATTCGGTCAGCTGGCCGCGCTGCGAAAGCGGATCCAGTCCGGTCACCAGACCCCCGTCGGCGCGCGCCTGGACCAGTTCCAGCTGGGTCCCTGAAGCGTCGATGTCGCTTTGTGTCAGTGCCAGCAGTTGCTGCGTGGCGCGTAGTTCGAAGTACTGACGGGCGACTTCGCTTTGCACCGATAAGTGCATTTGATCGTAAAGCGCGCCCGCTTCCTGCACGCTGGCATCAGCCGCTTCGACCGACCGTCGCACACGGCCCCACAGGTCGAGCTCCCACGAGGCATCAAAGCCCGCCTGATAGAGGGCGAAAGGATCTGACAGCACCGAGACCAGGTCGTCCCGATTGCCAGGGGCGACGGCATCGACCAGGCGCGTGCCTGCCGAATATTCGCTCTGCCGTTGACGACTGGCCGCGCCGCTCGCATTGAGTTGCGGTCCGCGTTGCGCGGCGACGGTCGTACGCTGGACGCGGCTCTGCGCGAACCGCAGGGCCGCCGTGCGCAGGTCGGGACTGGCCGCCCGCGCCCGCTGCTGCAAGGTGACGAGCACGGGGTCGTTGAAGGTGGTCCAGACATCTTGCGTCAGGCGTTGCGGGCCGAACAGCAGATTCGTGGCAAGCGCTGCATCGGCACTGCGCCACTCGTTCCAGGAGGACGGCGCTTGCGCTTCGGGAGCGGTGAAATCCGGCCCCACCGCTGCGCAGCCCGACAGTGCAAGCACCAGTGACAGGGCGGACAGGTGGAAAACAGGGCGGAGCATAGGCAGAGTCATAGCGCAGTTCTGTAGTGATTCAGGCCAGGCGGTTGCGGAACAACCAGGCCGCCAGCGGAAGTGAGACAGCGGCGATGCAAATGAAAGGAATGAAGTCTTTCCACACCAGCGCCAGGCCAGCCCCTTCAAGATACACCCGGCGCACCAGATCAATGGCAAAGCGCAGGGGGTTCAGGAAGGTGGCGATCTGAAAGCCTTCGGGCATGTTTTGCACGGGCGTGGCCAATCCCGACAACAGCACCAGCGGCATGAGCAGCACGAAGGTGTAGAGCATGGCCTGCTGCATGTTGGCCGACACGGCCGAGACCGATAGTCCCATGCCGACGATGGCGATGGTGAACAGGGTCAGGCCAGCAAAAAGCAGAAAGACGCTGCCCGCCATGGGCACGGCGAACCAGAAGAGGGCGACCAGCAGAATCATGCCGGACTGGATCAGCCCGATGGCGATGGCCGGCAGGGCCTTGCCGATCATGATCATCAACGGTGTGTAGGGCGTGACCAGCAACTGGTCGAACGTGCCTTGCTCACGCTCGCGCGCCACGGCCAGCGCGGCAAGCATCATGGTCTGCATCATGCTCAGCGAGGCGATCAGCCCGGGCAGGATGTTCCAGCGCGTTTCCAGATTGGGGTTGTACCAGGCACGCGTCACCACCGACACCGGCAGGGGGGCCGCCTGCCCGATGCTGGCGTTGAAGGCGGCGACCACGGTTCGTATCTGACCTGCCGCCGAGCTGGCCGTGGTGGAGTTACGTCCGTCCAGGATGACTTGCACTTCAGTCGGCAGACCGCCCTGAAGGGTGCGTTCGAAGTCTGATGCGATGTGAATCACCAGCAGCGCCGAGCCGGAGTCCACCGCAGGCGCGATGTCTCGAGGGCTGTCGAGGGTGGCCACCCGATGAAACACGCCCGTGCCATCCAGGCGTGCCAGGAGCTGTGTCGAATAGCCGCTGCGGCTTTGGTCCAGTACGGCGTAGGGCACGTTGGTCAGATCGTAGGTGGCGCCATAGCCGAACAGCAGCGCCTGCAGGATGGGCGGCACGATCAACACCACACGCGTGGCAGGGTCCTTGATGACAGCCAGGAATTCCTTGTGGCAGAGGTTGCCCAGGTGGCGCAGGAAGGCGAACAGGTCTCGCATGGCATCAGTCCAGTTTCTTGCGCGTGACGATGCGCGCCGCACCCAGCACCACGATGGCATAGGCAAGCAGGATGGTGCAGTTCTTGACGATCAGCGGCCACTGATTCCCGGCCAGGAACAGCGACTTTGCCAGCTGCATGAAGTAGGTGGCGGGCAGCATCTGCCCCACGATCTGAACCGCGGTGGGCACGTTGCGCAGATCGAAGACAAAACCGGAGAGCATCATGGCGGGCAGAAAACTGGCAAGAATGGCGAGCTGACTGGCCAGGAACTGGCTTTTGGTCCCGGCCGAGATCAGCAGACCGATGCCCAGCGAGACAAACATGTAGATCATGGAGGCCACGATCAGCACCAGCAGCGACCCGTGCAGCGGGACGTTGAAGAGCAGCCTGGCGGCAACCAGACAGAGGAAGAGCCCCAGCATGCCGACGCAGAAATACGGAATGATCTTGGCCACCAGAATTTCGACCGGACGCACAGGCGTGACGAACAGCGCTTCCAGCGTGCCACGCTCCCACTCGCGCGCCATCACCAGCGCGGTCAGGAACGTGCCCACCAGCGTCATGATCAGCACGATCAGGCCGGGCACCAGATACCAGGTGCTGTCGTTGGCGGCGTTGAACCACATGCGCTCGGTCACCATCACGCCCGTCGAGGTGCCCCGCACACGCACATTGCCCGCCCGGTCGGCAGCCTTCTGGCTCCACGTGCCGATCGCGCCTTCGATATAGCCCTGAATGACCAGCGCGCGGCTGGGGTCGCCGCCCTGGGTGATGAGCTGTACCTGGGCATGCCCGGCCGAGAGGTTGCGGGAAAAGTCGTTCTGCACCAGCAGCAGGGCGTCGACCTCGTGGCGATCGAGCTTGAGCGTGGCTTCGGCCAGGGACTCGGCCGGCACCACGGTCATGTAAGTCGATTGCGAGATGGCATTGACGACTTCGCGTGCCTGGGGCGAACGATCCTGCATGGTGACCGCGATCGAGGCCTGCTTGACGTCCAGCGACAGGCCGAAGCCGAAGATCAGGATGAGTACGATGGGCAGGCCGATGCCGATCATGAGGTTGCTGCGATCTCGCAGCAACTGCCGGAACTCCTTGCGAGTCAGCGAGATCAGTCTGCGCCAGAAGCCGTGGGTCCCCATCATGGCGACCCCGTCGGGTTGGCGGCCGCCCGGGCACTGTCGCGGCGGCCCTGGTCCACGATGCCGATGAACGCGCGTTCCATGTCCATGCGGTCCGCGTCGGTTTCACCGGCCTGTCGCCTCACCTCGGCGGGGGTGCCCAGCGCCAGGAGCCGCCCCGCGTCCTGGATGACGATGCGATCGCAGTACTCGGCCTCCTCCATGAAGTGGGTGGTGATGACGATGGTCGTACCGTGATTGGCCAGATCCGTGATGCGTCGCCAGAAGCTGCGCCGTGCCAACGGGTCGGCGCCGCTGGTGGGTTCGTCCAGGAACAGAATCTCGGGCTCGTGAAGCAGGCCGACGGCCATCGCCAGGCGCTGTTTGATGCCGCCTGCCAGCTGTCCGGCAGGCGTGTGTTCGCTGCCTTGCAGATCGAACTGTTCGATCACGGCGTCGATGCGCTGTTGCAGTCGCTTGCCCGAGAGCGAATAGGCCCCGCCGAAGAACCGCAGGTTTTCCAGGGCCGACAAGTTGCCATAGAGCGCAAATTTCTGCGCGACGTAGCCGATGTGACGGCGTGCCCGAGCCCGTGCGTGGCGCATGTCCATGCCGGCGACCTGCGCTTCCCCGCTGGTGGCGGGCAGCAGGCCGCACAGCATGCGAAAGGTGGTGGTCTTGCCCGCGCCGTTGGGGCCGAGCAGACCGAATATTTCACCCCGACCGACGGTGAACGTGGTGCGATCGACGGCCGTGAAATCACCGAATTTGCGCACGAGATTGCGCACATCGATCACGGGCTGATCGGCACGGGCGTCCAGATCCAGGTCGTTGACGTCGGTCGCCTCCGGCGCTGCGGCGCTATCGTGCACGGCATGCTCGGGGGGGCGGTTCTTGCGCAGCAGCACCATGAAGCCGTCTTCCAGCCTGGCCGGCACGGCGCGCAACGCGAGGTTCTGCATCAGGGGAATATTCCCGGACGCAGCGGTTCGTATCAACCGCACTTCGCCGGCGTGGGGCACGGCATCGATGATGGCATCCGGCGCATCCAGCAGACGCGCCTGCAGCACGCGCGCCGGCTCGTCTGGCGCAGGCGTGGCGACAAAACACAGGCCCTTGGCATGATCGGCAATATCGGCAGGGGCACCCCCGGCCAGGACGTGACCTTCGTGCAGGACGTAAACACGGGCACACCGTTCGGCTTCGTCCAGATAGGCGGTGGTGACCAGCACGGACAACTGCTCATCGTCCACCAACTGCTGCACGATCTCCCACAGCTCGCGACGCGACAGCGGATCGACCCCCACCGTAGGCTCATCGAGCAGCAGCAGTTCGGGCGCACGCACCAGCGTGCAGGCCAGACCCAGCTTCTGTTTCATGCCGCCCGACAGCTTGCCCGCCGGGCGCGCCGTGAAGCGCGTCAGATCGGTCATCTCCAGAAGTTTGGCGTAACGCGTGTGCCGCACGTCTGTGGGTACGCCATGCAGATCGGCATACAGATCGAGGTTCTCCTGCACGCTGAGGTCCTCGTACAGACCGAAGCGCTGCGGCATATAACTGATGCGATCCTGGATGGACTGAGGCTCGGTCAGGACGTCACGCCCCAGCACGGTCAGGCTGCCGGTGCGAGGCGTCATCAGCCCGGCGACCAATCGCAAGAACGTGGTTTTTCCTGCGCCATCGGGCCCCACCAGCGCCGTGAGTCCCCCACGGGGCACCTGCATGGAAACGTGATCGAGCGCGTCGACGACCTGACCCGATTCCTTGACCACGAAGCGTTTGCTGATGTCGTCGGCCTGCACGGCCAGATCACCGGAATGCATGGCAAGCGTACCGGAGTGCATCACTGCACTGTGCCGGAAGGCGTGTGGCCCGAGGCGTTTCCGACGGATGCCGCCTTCGATACGTCGTTGCCAAGGGCCGCTGCGGGTGCGTGGCTGCCGGATGCGGCGCGGCCTGCGGCGCTGTCCGATGCGGCGGGGACGGAAGCGTCGCCTGATGCGGTCGTGTCGATGGTCACCGTGGCAGGCATGCCTAGACGCAGTCGGTTGTTGACATCGTTCACGCGCACCCGGATTTCATAGACCAGGCTGGTGCGCAGCTCTTCGGTCTGTACGCTCTTGGGTGTGAATTCAGCCACAGAAGAGATATAGCCGATCGTCCCCTGGACGGGCTCGTTCGGGTGGCTGTCGGTACTGACCGTGGCGCTCATGCCGGCGCGGATGAGGCCCAGTCTTTTTTCATCCACGTAGGCCCGGATCCACTTGGGATCGACGATGGCCAGCGTATAGGCAGGCCGTTGGGGCGAAGCCATGTCGCCGGGTTCGAGCAGCCGTGAGCGCACGACCGCGCTCTGCGGCGCGCGCAACTGGGCCTGATCGATGCGATGCTGCAGCAGGGCGAGCTGGGCGCGGGCGGCCTTGAGCTGGCCCTGGGCCTGACCAATGTCTTCTTTGCGCGGGCCCGTCTGGGCGAGCTGGAATCCCTTGCGACGATTGTCCAGTTGAGCCTGCGCCACGCGCACCTGAGAGGCGGCTGCGTCGATATCCTGCTGACTGACACCGCGTCCGCCGGTTGTGCCGACACGCCACGCAAGCGTTTCAGTTGTTGATTCGCCAGCTCGAAGTCGGCCTGTGCGGCGGCCACCTGAGCCTGAGCTTGAGCAACCTCTTCAGGGCGCGTGCCGTTGGCCAAGCGCAACGACGCCTGCTCCTGAATCTCGATCTGCGCACGGGCCTGATCGGCCTGCAGTGCGAGGGTCCGGGTATCCAGCGTGGCCAGCACCTGCCCTGCCTTCACACTGTCGCCTTCCTCGACATCCATCGTCAGTACGCGCTCGCTGCCTTCGAAAGCAAGCGTCACCTGTCGAATATCCACGTTGCCATACAGGGTGATGAGTGTGCTGGTGGGCGCGGGCCGAAGCCAGAAGAACAGTGCGATGCATACGGCAACGACAACAGCAACAAGGACGACACGTGTTTTTTTCATATTCCGTAGGGCATCGATAGTCGAGCCGAGCACCAACGCTTCAACGAAGCATCATGATTGAAGATGTGCCCTAGTGTAGTGCTTATGGGGTCACGCCAGCCGTATGGAGCCGTCACGGCGCTTGCGCGCGATGGCACGGGTGTCGAGTTCGAAGTGGCGTGCCACGCTCGCCGCAACCTGATCACGGTCGTTGTCTACGCAGATCATGTGATAGCTGTTTTCAAGCACCACCACCTCGGGCCGTGCGGCGGTCATGGCCCGCTGCAGGAATTCTGCCGACGCCAGACTGGTCAGCTCATCTTCGCGCGCGTGCACGATGAGCGTAGGGCAGGTGATTTGCTCAAGATCGGCCTTGACGAAGGCCCTGAGCCTGTCGACCTGACGCACGCAGGCCAATGGTATCCACTGATAGTGAAAAGGGTCGCCCCGCTGGAATTTGGTTTTCACGATACGACGCACCAGTTCGTTCTTGATGCCGAAGGGACATTCCTCCACCACGCGCATGCGGGCCGCCATTGGCCCGAGTTTATAGATCGCATGCCGCATCCAGCGATACCAGGGTGTGGACCAGCCATCGATGAATACCGGCGCTGCCAGCACCACGAGTTTGCCCTGGGCGTGGCGTTCGCGCTTGGCGGTCTCCACGGCGAGCAGCGCGCCCATGCACATGCCCATGAGGTGCAGGGTGTCGTACTGGGGTCGCAACTCACGATAGGCGCGACTCACGGCATCGAGCCAGTCCTCGGCGGTGACGCCAAGAAGATCCTGCGGTTGCGTGCCATGGCCAGGCAGCGTGATGGCGTGGGTCTGCACGCCGCAGCGTTGCAGAATCTTGTGCATGGTGCCCAGGTCGTATTGCGTGCCACCTAAACCATGGATCAGCAGCGCGCCGACTTTAGCGGGTGGATCGGCCTGCACCGTTCAGACCCCGTTCGTCAGCTCGTCGGCTGTGGGAATCACCCGCAGCAGGCCGCTGATGCGGAAAATGTCGTCGTCAAGGCCAGGCAGGGCTGCGCCGCGATCAACCAGCAGCCGGTATTGCCCATCGCCGCACAAAAAACGGAACCGGCGGGTGTGGGGGGCGGTATCCAGGGGGCGCTGCGCCTGGCCATACTCTTGAACCGCGGTGAGCAGTTCGGGCTGATCCTGCACCGGCACGCGAGCCAGGAATTGTGTGAAGGTCGCGATTTCTTCTGGGTGCACGCCCAGCAGGCCGATGCAGTCGCCTCCCCACAGAATGCGCTGGGTCACCGGATCGAACTCGTAGGCCAGATGCTGGCTACTGGTGAGCGCAGCCTCGAAACGCACTTTCAATGCGGCCGCACGACGCAATGCCCGGTGACGAGCGGCGGTGATGGCGCCCATGAGCAGGCCCAGCAATGCGGTCGCGCCCAGATAGGCCTGCAGCTCGAGCAATGCGACGCCCACAGGCTCTCCTGGGGTAGCGAAAGGTCCCTCGCCCTGAAGCGTATTCCATGTCGCGATGCCCGCGAGCGTGAGCAGCGCGACGCTCAGGCCTCGACTGTCCCATTGCATGGCGACCAGCACCAGGAGAATGATGGGCAGATAGCTCAGCTCGTAGCGTGTCGAACCCAGCGTCGCCAGCGCGGTCGGTCCGTCGAACACGGTATGCGCACTGAGCGCCAGAAGGGCGAGCCACAGCAGGCCGCGCCACCACTCGGCCGTGGTCGTTCCGCCCGATCGCCTGGCCGATCCATTCATCCAGGCCAGGATGAACGGCACGCCGATCAGGCTGCCGACGATGTCGGAAATGACAGGTGCAATCCAGTTGCCCGCAGGCGTCGTCACGCCAAGCACCATGAGCGCTGCGCTGATGATCCCGCCACCCGCGAAGGCGCCGGTCACCAGCAGGCCCAGAAACCACAGCAGATTGTGCATGCTTGCCAGCGTGTAGGGCGTGCGAGCCTTGCTGCGCCAGACCGCTGCCACCACCGGCGCCACCAGGATCTGCGTGACGGGAAACACCAGCGCTTCGGCCAGTGAACGGCCCGCCCAGAGGCCGATCGCCGTGTGCAGCACGAACGTGATGGCCAGCCATTGCGGCCACTGGCGTCGCTCGCAGAGCATGAGTACACCCAGCATGACGCCGCCTGCGGGCCAGATCAGGGTGCTCAGGCTGATGGGAGCGCGCAAGGCCATGCTGAACCACGCCAGCAGGCCGAAGAGCACCGTAAACAAAACGAGTTGAAAATGACTGCGCACGAACGATTGCTCCTGATCTGAACCGCTGGCATGGCATGGCATGGCATGTCAGGTCGCGTCGGTGACGCGATAAAGCTTATCCAATTATGGTTCGCGAGGCATCGTTTTTCGCCTGATGGTTTGTGAATAGGGTTGGCGAGACATCGTTTT
>Ga0075364_10000096_pt1 | contig 35888 bp, 19 predicted proteins | sample EndMetdeltDD1764_FD_71517 | JGI IMG/M metagenome (GOLD analysis project Ga0075364, IMG submission 71517) | Populus endosphere microbial communities from Tennessee, USA - Endosphere MetaG P. deltoides DD176-4 | ecosystem: Host-associated > Plants > Roots > Endosphere | place: USA: Tennessee... | reverse complement strand
TGCGCATGCGATCAATCAACTTACAGGATATAAGATGCCGATTTGGATTTCTGATTTCGTGCTTGCAGGCTTTGGAGCGGGTGCATTAGTCGGTGTGCCTGCACATGACAAGAGAGATTTTGAATTTGCCCGTCGCTTCAAGCTAAACATCAAGCGGGTAGTCGTTGGCAAAGACGGGGATCAATCGATAATAAAAGATATCGAACAAGTGCAGGAGGAATCAGGCACGATGATCAATTCTGGCTTCCTCGATGGGATGGATATTCATGACGCTACAGACAAGATTATGGGATATATGGAGGAGAAGGGCTATGGAAAAAAAGTCTCGACCTATCATCTTCGTGATTGGCTGATTAGTCGGCAGCGTTATTGGGGACCACCGATTCCAATGATTTATTGTGAAGCGTGTGCTAAGAAAGGCCAGTCATGGTTTACCACAAAAGAAGCTAAGAAAATCGATGACACTTCAATAGTGGCCGGTTGGTATCCTGTGCCTGAAGATCAATTACCAGTTGAGCTTCCTTACCTTGAAGATTTTAAACCGCTCGGTACGGGTAAATCTCCTTTGGCCAGTGACGAGAACTTTGCAAAAACTTCATGCCCACATTGTGGGAAAGAAGCTATTCGTGAGACAGATGTCTCGGATACTTTTTTGGATTCAGCATGGTACTTCATGCGATACCTGGTAACTGATTGGGATAATCTTCCTTTCCCTTCAGCAGCGTTAGCAAAACAAATGGGACAAGAAGATCTCGGTACAGACGCGGCTAATCGTGCTCGCTATCTTCCCGTAACGATGTACATTGGTGGAGCAGAACATTCCGTTTTGCATTTACTATACTCGCGATTTGTGACGATGGTACTCCATGATTTGGGATATATAGGATTCGAAGAGCCATTTGCTCGGTTCTATGCTCATGGTCTGATTATCAAAGACGGTGCCAAGATGAGTAAGAGTAAGGGCAATGTTATTAATCCTGATGAGTATATTAAGAAGTTCGGAGCTGATGCAGTTCGATGCTATTTGCTCTTTTTAGGTCCGTTTAATCAAGGCGGAGACTTCCAAGATACTGCAATGGAAGGAATGTCTCGGTTCATAAAACGCGTTTGGGCCTTGTTGACGGGCCAAAATATTCTTGGCGAAGCTATGTCAGACAGTGCTAAGAAAATGCAACACGCGACGATCAAAGGAGTAACGGAGGATTTGGAGGCACTTCGCTACAATACTGCCATTGCCAAGCTCATGATCTATTACAATTTTTTGGCCAAACAGGAGCAAATTAGCCTCGAAGAAATTCGTACCTTTGTGAAACTACTTGCGCCATTCGCTCCACACATGACGGAGGAAATCTGGCAAGATGTTAAGCCTGCAAACGAGACTGGTTCTATCCATCAGTCCGCCTGGCCGACCTATAATGAGAAGTATCTTAAAGAAGATGTTATTAAGATTCCCGTGCAGGTTAATGGTAAACATCGGGGGACATTGGAAATAGCACGAGATAAGATTGAGGACAAGGGTTTCGTTGAAAAGTTGGCTATGGAAGATGCTGGGGTTATTAGTTTTGTTGAAGGGAAGACTGTCCGCAAAGTTATTTATGTGCCTGGGAAGATTTTGAATTTTGTAGTCTCCGCTCACATATAAAATTTTTTCCGTTTCAAACTCGCTTCGCTCAAACAGTGAACCGAAAAAAATTTTATATGCTCGCTCCCTAGATTTGTCATATTGACGTTTCTTGCTGACTTCGATAATCTATTATAGATGGATGATTCTCTTGTTAGAAATCAGTTTGTGGCTTTGATTAAAACGAATTTCTTTCCTTTGTTGTTGGTTGTTGGGGGAGTTGCTTTCTTGGGGTATGGATTGGTTGCTTCTTCAGTGCATAAACCAGAGAAAGAAAATATTGTTTTTGAGGCTGCTCAGGATAAGTCGACTGAGAGTAAAGCGAGAATCACACCGAAGCAGGAAACAATTGCTGTCGATATTGAAGGCGCGGTTCTCAAGCCTGGGATTTACAAACTTCCTGCAGAAAGTCGGTTACATGATGCGTTGATTATTGCTGGTGGGTTGGCTAAAAATGCTGATCGTGGCAATATAGCTAAAGGATTAAACCTCGCGGCCAAGCTTACGGATGGGGGAAAGCTCTATATTCCATTTCAAGGAGAAGAGTTTACGGCTACTGGAGGGCAAAGTGTTTTAGGTTCACAGACTTCTGGAAGTGCATCAATTAATATCAATCTCGCTAATGAGAAGGAATTAGATAGCTTGCCAGGCGTGGGAGCTGTGACTGCCCAAAAGATTATTGCCGGTCGTCCGTATAAATCCATAGACGAACTTACTCAGAAGAAAATCGTGGGACAAAAAGTGTTTGAGAACCTGAAAGAAAAGATTACTGTCAACTAATTATGTCCTCATTCAAGTTATTAGCCTTGATTTGCCTCTGTCTTCTGCTCCTCATATTTCGTTTCTGGACTTTTTATCAACAACTACCGGTCTATCATGATGGTCAGCCGATTCGCTTTGAAAGTCGATTAACAGAAGAACCTAAAGTGAGTTCGGGAACGAAGCGATTTAAGCTCGATATAAAAGATGAACTACAGGTCAATGTGGTTGTCCGATCCACACTTGAGCTTTCTTATGGAGACAGGCTTTTTATTGATGGGGTTTTCACAAAAAAGGAATATCAAGGGCATGTTTATTGGTCAATTTATTTCCCAAAACTCCAAATCATCAAGAAAGAGGAAAATATTGTCACACAATTTGCATTAAACATTAGAAACAAAGCGAAAACTATCTATAATGAGTCTCTCTCTCCGACTGAATCTGGTCTCTTGTTAGGCATAATTTTCGGTGGAAAACAGGGGATGCCGGAGGACTTTTTGGATAAACTGCAAGTCGTTGGGGCACTTCATGTAATTGCGGCATCTGGGATGAATGTTTCATTTGTGGCTGGAGCGCTGCTCTTCTTGCTCGGAAATCTGATGCGGCGGCAGTTTGCCCTAATTTTGGGAATAATTGGCGTCATCTTTTATACGTTTATTACCGGACTGGAGCCGTCAATTGTCCGGGCGGCAATTATGGCGATTTTTGCATTCTCCGCTAGTTTTTTTGGAAGACAATACTTCGCTGTCTTTACGCTTTTTCTCACAGGTTATCTTATGCTTTTGTGGCAGCCAAGTTATTTATTTTCCGTTGGATTTCAATTATCTTTTTTGGCGACGCTTGGCATTCTTGTGGTTAAACCTGTCTTGGATGAAGGCGTAACTAAGCTAGGGAAGCTTGGTGGCTTGCGTGATGATGTGACGACGACGATGGCCGCGCAGATTGGGACACTGCCGATCTTACTTGGTGTGTTTGGTACTGTTGGCATAGTCTCTCTGCTTGTCAATTGTCTGATCCTTTGGACAGTACCATTCTTGATGACTTTCGGAAGTCTTAGTGTTCTTGTTAGTTTTTTCTGTGAACCCCTTGGAAAGCTCCTTGCGTTCATCTGCCTACCTTTTTTGTGGTATTTCGAGGTGATGGTCAATTACTTTGGTGAGTGGGGCTGGATGTGGCATACAGAGTCATTCTCGTGGGAATATATCATTGGTTATTATCTCGTGGTACTCGCCGTTATTGTTTTCTTTCAGAAGAAAAAGAAAACAAACCAACCAGATGATGCGTCCGATCGTTCTGTAAAGATTTTGTAATGGGATTATCAAGGCGTAGGGGAGGAGAGTTCTTATAATGCTTCTTAGATCCGAATGAAAGGGATGTCGTAGTCCGCTATGCGGACGAAGATCCCCGAGCGAAGCGGAGGGGGTGAATAAATATGATGACTGAACAAATAATCTTTGAAGCACCGGTTAATCCACGTAAGGCAGAACAAACACGTCAGCTTCGATTGGTTGAGACAGCTCAATCAGAAGGTCTTACTGACCTTGCAGAAGCACGACAAGCAAAACGAGGACAACAATATTTTAGACCAATGGGACTTGCTGCTTAAACGTTAGGTATTCGATGGTGCAGGGGCGGCTTGGGTGAGGGTTTTAATCTTATTTACCAAATCGAGAGGTTCAATTTGATATTTAAGAATGTAATCGACGGCACCAGCTTGAATAGCATCTTGCATCAGTTGGCTTTCGTTATAGTTTGAAACGACTGCGACAGGAATGACTTTTGTTTGTTGATCGTCTTTGAGCATTCGGAGGAGATCATTGCCTTTCATATCTGGCATGATTTGGTCAATCAGAATAAGATCAGGCATTTTGCCTTTAGCTTGGTTGAGGCCATCTTTACCGCTCATCGCAGTAAGAACTTCGTATCCTTCTTTTTTGAGAGCAATGGCCCAGAGGTCACTGATCATCTCGTCATCGTCCACGATGAGAACTTTCATAATCTCTTTCAACGTATCAAGATTATTGGTAAATTGCAAGACAGTAAAAGCAAAGTGATGGTGTATAATTGTGCTATGACGATCAAACAACAACTGACTGAAAAACTCACACTCGTCCTCCTTCAAATGGGACTAGAAACGATTACGCCAAACATTGACTATCCTGCTGACGCAACGCATGGAGATTACTCAACGAACGTTGCTTTGGTTGGTGCGAAACAAGTTGGGAAGAATCCGTTGGAATTAGGTGAGGCAATTGCAGCGCAAATGCAGAAATCGAGTGGGGAGCTTCTTGAAAAAGTGGCTGTCGTTCGACCTGGGTTTATCAATTTTTGGATTAAAGATGCATTCCTTTTGAAAAACGTAGAGCAACCAGATACCTCATTACAAACCGAATTAACAGGGAAAAAGATCATGGTGGAATTTGCTCACCCTAATACGCATAAGGCTTTTCATATCGGGCATTTACGAAATATCACAACAGGGGAGTCTATTGTTCGTTTGCTTGAGCGCGTCAATGTAACGGTGATTCGAGCAAATTATCAAGGTGACGTTGGTATGCATATTGCGAAATGTTTGTACGGAATTTTGCATACCCCAGAATTCTCTCTTGAAAATGCCCCAACTGATTTAAAGGAACGAGTAACCTTGTTGGGCAAAGCCTATGCCGCTGGGAGTAAAGCCTTTGAGGAAGATGACACAGCAAAGCAAGAAATAGGGAAAATAAATAAACAAATCTATGCCAAGGACCCAGCTATCTACGACATGTATCAAACGACAAGACAATGGAGTCTTGATTACTTTGACGCAATCTATAAGCGGCTTGGAACAACCTATGAGCGGTTGTATTTTGAAAGCGAAGTTTATGAGGCTGGAAAAGAAAATGTATTAGACGGACTTCAAAAAGGGGTTTTCAAAAAAAGTGATGGAGCGATTATCTTTCCTGGATCACAGTTTGGTTTTCATGACCGAGTGTTTATCTCTGGTGAAGGAAATCCAACCTATGAAGGAAAAGATATGGGCTTAGCTCCGCTTCAGTTTAAAGAGTACAATCCCGATAAGATCGTCCATGTTGTTGGCCCTGAACAAGCGGGTTACTTTCAAGTTGTCTTTGAAGCAATATCTCAATTGCTCCCTGAGACGAAAGGAAAAGAATTTCATCTCATCTATGGATGGGTGAAATTAAAGCAGGGGAAAATGAGTAGTCGTACGGGTAACGTTATCTTAGGTGAGTGGCTGCTTGATGAAGCAAAGCAGAAGATTCTTGCATCGTATGATATTTCTGACGAGACAGCAGAACAAGTTGCCGTGGGCGCGGTTAAATATTCATTCTTGAAAGTTAGTCTGAATCAAGAGATTGCGTTTGATCTCGATGAGTCAATATCATTGGAAGGCAATTCAGGCCCGTACATCCAATATACCTTTGCTCGAACACAAAGTGTGCTTCGTAAATCCCCCCAACCCCCTTTACCTAAAGGGGGAGGAATTAGTAATACACTAGTTCCAGAAGAACGAAATTTGTTGTTGTTGCTTGCTCGGTTTGATGAAGTGATTGAAGAAGCGGCTGTTCGGTTTGCACCGAATGTCCTTTGCACCTATCTCTTTGAACTAACGCAAGCCTTTAATGCCTTTTATCAGAAGTGCCCGATTTTGAAAGCGGAAGAAGCTTCAGAAAAAGCATTCCGTCTCTCTCTTACTGCTGAGACAGGAACCGTTATAAAAAACGGTCTCAAGCTCTTGGGTATTCAAGCACCTCCGCAAATGTAAATTTCTCTATTGACAAACCATTCTGGCATCTGTTGTACTAGTATTGTCTGCAAGTAATTGCATTGTTATTGTATGAACCTGTCCAAGTTTAACAATTTGTCCACCCCAACAAAGCTGTCTCTTATGGCAGTTGTTGTGATGGGAGGTCTTTTCCTCACGGTCAATCTCAGTACGCAGCAACAAGATAATCGAAGTCGAGCGACCAATGGTATCAACGTCCTCAAAGATTACTCGTTTGAAACCTCTTCTAGTTTCACCAGTCCTTCTTCCACGAATCCATGGTATTTCTTTACCGCTAATTCAAGTGGGACAATTACCAAAGATACGGCACATGCTGATGGGAGTTATTCAGCAAAAGTAAACGTCACCACAGCAGCTCCTTCTACCGATTGGAATGTCCAACTCTTGCAAGGAAATCAACAGCTTAGCTCAGGAAAGACATATACTGTCTCTTTCTTTGCAAAAGCTTCAAGTCCTCGTAAAGTACGAGCAGTACTGCAAAAGAATGTTGATCCATGGACTTCCTATGCATCAAAAGAGTTTGATTTGACGACAGATTGGAAACAATATTCCTTTACGTACACAAGTACGGTTAGTGATCTTAATGTGGCTGTGGTCTTTAATATGGCACAATCAACCGGACAAGTTTGGCTTGATGCTGTTTCTCTTTACGAGGCGGTTAGTACGCCAGCAGGCACAAATCTTGCGTTAAACAAACCAGTGACTTCTTCTTCAGTCGAAAGTGCATTGACAACAAATCTCGCAGTTGATGGCAATAAGTCAACTCGTTGGTCAAGTGCTTGGTCTGATCCACAATGGATTAAGGTTGATTTGGGCGCAAACTACAATTTGTCACAAATCATTTTGTATTGGGAAGCGGCTTATGGAAAAGCGTTTCAATTGCAAGTTTCATCTGATGGGAATACCTGGACAAATCTTTACTCAACAACAACTGGTACTGGGGATGTCCAAAGTATCAACGTGAGTGGATCAGGACGATATGTTCGTATGTATGGAACACAACGGGGAATCAAATCAGGTTCTGAACTGTATGGTTATTCTTTATGGGAGATGGAAGTCTACGGTGCAGCTGCTAGCACACCAACTCCTACAGTTTCAGCTCCAACACCAACTAAGACGCCAACTCCTACGGTAACTTCAGCTCCAACGCCAACCAAAACACCAACCCCAACAGTAGGTGCTCTTACGCCAACAACTGCCGCTCCAACTGCAACCAAGACACCAACGCCTACACCTACAAGTGTGCCAACAGGTGTCCCAACAGCAACAAACACGCCAACTCCTACCGCACAAGCAACCAACACACCTGCTCCAACTGCGACGCCTGTTCCTGGAGCAACCAAGTTTGCACTCGACTTACTGCTTCACGGTTTGGGCAACGGGGGAGACAACGTCAATCCAAATGGTCAAGGCAACTTCAACTTACTTCACCCACAACGTGACGTAACCGTTGAAATCTACAACAGTCAAAATCAATTGATCTCAACCAAACAAGGCATGGTTAACTTTGATCATACCTCCGGTTCATTCAAGGGAGATATTGATATGGGTAGCTCTGTTACGAGTGGCATTTACATTGTCAAAGTAAAATTGGATCAATTCCTCCGAACCAGTATTCCTGGCATTCAAACAATCGTCGCTGATTCTACCAATGACTTGGCTACAACATCGCTTATCTCAGGAGACATCAATGGCGACAATTCACTCAACATTCTTGACTACAACATCTTGATGGGTTGCTACAGTGACTTCCTCCCACCAGTTAGTTGCAATGACGCAAACAAAGAATTGGCCGACCTCACCGACGATGGCTACGTCAACCAATTCGACTACAACCTCTTCCTCCGAGAGTTGACCAATAGAGAAGGTAACTAAAAAGTAAGTTTATCCCGTTGTCGATGCTTTAAGCTTTCTCTCGTCGAGGACTATGTTTATAGTCTGTTTCCCGTTGACAATTTTCCAAGAACCAGTTTCTCCTCGAGCAATCTCTGCTGTTTTAGCTCCATCGGTGAGATAAAGTGTATACCCTCGAACGATGGCTGCAGGAAAAGTCAATGTTGTGGGAACAATTGCAAGCTGATTAAAGGTTGTGGATTTATTTTCACCATTGCTTATGTGATTTAAGATCAATGGTTTGCTCAGCTGAACTAAGCCAAAAGCACCTTTTTGTTCTTCTTCAAGAGGAATTGTTACCGGTGACTGTGTAATTTCTCTGGTAAGTGTTTTTCTTCCGGAAATTCTACGCAAAAAATCAATTTCGATAGGATTTGTGCGGGCGTTATCTGTCAATTTTACGTTATACGGATACCCCATAATTTCATTTGGTCTGTATTCGTCATATTTGTAATTATTAGGTTGGAAGTACGCTTGAAGATTAAGTGTCTGGTCTTTCTCTGTTGCAATATCTACTGAGGAATATTGTTTGGTAGCGAAGCTTCTTCCTACTTCACCTTCATGATCAAGACCAACCGCGTGACCTATTTCATGAGCTGCAGCAGAGGGGAGTTTATTATAAATGTCAGCATGTCTTCCTCGATATTCGGCCACACCACCAATTGATTTTTTGCAAGGCTTATATGGGGAGAATGCAACCACGACATCATATACGTTCAATTCTGGCATCATTCGATCTGCTATCTTAGATGCCTTTTCTTTTTCGAGATTAAGACATCCTCCCGCTTCTGTTACTTCTCGCGTAAGAGTTTGTTCTACGTTCTCCGGAGCTTTTACCAGCGTGATTGAAGGAGTAATCATATCGGCTGTCATATTGGCTAAATATGTTTTTGTAGCAGTGGTGAAGTTTTGGTTTGTGCTTAAATCACCAAAGTCAACAATAATAACCTCGCCATGCTTTTGTTCTTCAGCACAGGCTTTCGAGTCTTTTGATTTATCGCGAATATCTTTTGAAGCAGGTTCACAAGGCAGCTTTGGTTGTGGTTTACTTATCTCTGCCGGTGCTACTTCTACCGGCAGAGGAGAAGGTACGGAAGAAATTGCTGGTTTTGTCAGAGAAGAAGATTGTACTTCATCGTAAATTTTTACTCCTCCAAAAACAATACCTCCACCAATAAGGGAACCAGTTGTCCATCCTATTGTGAATTTTTTCAACGGTGATAACTCATTTTTATTAGACATAAAGGCAGATTTTATATCTCATAGTAGTATTTGTCAATGAGTTTAACCTCGTATCATGTTCGTTTGACTTTATCTATTTTCGTTTTATAATACGTGTATGATAAAAGAAGGTGAGCCTCGTAGAGGAGCAAGAAGAAAAATTGCAACAGCAACAGCTGCTGGTGTATTTATTGCTGGCTCACTTGCTTCTTCTGCTAGTGCCGAAACAAGCCTACCCGATCAGCTAAAAGCTTCACATGGCAGTAATGCCTCCTTGCTTGATAAACCTCGTCGAGTCGAGGATCCAACTGTTGTTGGTGCACTTGTTACTCAGTATGCCGAAGGCACTGCCCGAAAAGTTTTCGATACAGCAACGGGTGCTTCCGGATCGTTAGAGCAACCTCTTTTAGGTGAGAAGATAGAACCCACAGATAAGACAGTTGTTTACCGGCTCAACTATGATAAGGAAGATCCTACTGCTACACCTGGTAACCGAGATGAAGTATCGTTAACAGTTGTCGCGGGGAAGGATGAGCATGGAATGCCTGATCCTAGCCGTGTTTATGCAGTGAGCGTTTATGAAAGTTATACTGCTGGATTGGGGACAACGGTAAAAAGTATCAGCTTTGGCAGGAAAAATCTCAATGATAAGTGGGAGGAATCTGATTTAGTAAAAGCAGGGGATCAAAAAGCGAGATGGAATTTCTCTGGTGCCTTCCCACAACGTGGGGAAGAGCCATTGACTATTGCTTCCTTTTCACAAATAAAAGACACAGCAGAAGAGATAATCGATACTGTTTCTAACGAAAATCCAAGGACCGAAGTTTTAGCCACGGACATTGGATCCTATGTGCAAGGGCAAGCAGAGATGGTGAAAGCCTTGGCAAAAAGGGAAAATGCTTCAACTTCCGAAGTCATTAATGCAGATGGAAGTCAGTCCATAGCATATCAACTTAAAGCTCCTGGTTCTGAGAAAGAGAATTATTTAATTGTGTCCCTTGATGGAAAGAAAAATGCTCAAGGGGATTTGGATACACAAAAAATTGAAAGCTTAGCTGTTTACCAAGTGACAGATATGGGTGATCATCTTGAGAGCACCCGGTATGTTTTCAAAAGAGTAGAAGATTCGTGGGAAATTTCACAGGTTATTAATAAAGATGCAAGAATGCCGAGTAATGCTGTTATCGGTACGCCTGACTATCAAGAACGGACAGTAAATGATGCAAGAGGGAATTTAACAAGACAATCGTTTACTGATTTAAAAGATCGTACCGATTCCTTACTCAATACATTCTATACACGGTTGGCCACGGCTAAATAATAGTCGCTTTTTCTCTACAAAGTTTTTGTCAGATAAGTCAGGTAGTAGGCCTTCAGCTTGGCAAAACAGGCGCTAAGTGGTACAATTGACCCCTGCTACTAAATAATCTCTATGCAATTTAACAAAAAAGTATTAGCTAATGGCCTTCGTGTTTTGACGATTCCTATGCCTTCGTTAGAAAGCGCTACCGTGCTTGTCATGGTTGGTGGGGGAAGTCGTTATGAAGTTAAGAAGAACAATGGAATCTCTCATTTCCTCGAGCACATGGCATTCAAAGGGACAGAAAAAAGACCAACGGCCATGGATATCTCTTCACTGATCGATGGTATGGGTGGTGAGTTCAATGCTTTCACTGGCAAAGAAACAACAGGCTACTACATCAAATCCGCAAAAGATAAGATTGAAACATCCCTTGACGTACTCTCAGACATGTTGCTGCATTCAAAGCTTGATCCTGCTGAAATGGATAAAGAACGCGGTGTCTTGATTGAGGAAATTAACATGTACGAAGATTTGCCAATGCGTAAGCTTGGAGACATCTACGAAGAACTGCTTTATGGAGATACGCCAATGGGTTGGGATATCGCTGGAGATAAAGAAAACATGAATACGATCTCACGCGACGACATCATCGCCTACATGAAAGAGCTGTACAGTGCTGACAATATGACGGTCGTTGTTGCAGGAGGCATTGATCTTGAAGAGACAGGTGCGCTGATTGAAAAGTATTTTGGCGGGATGGAAAAATTCGAAACCAAAAAATTCTTGCCAGTAACCGAATCGCAAACCAAACCTGCAGTCCTTATTAAACAAAAGAAGACCGAGCAAGTCCATATGGCACTTGGGGTACGAACTGTTTCGATCAAATCACCAAAACGTTATCCGTTATCGATGCTCTCAGCTATCTTGGGTGGAGGAATGAGTAGTCGACTCTCTCATGAAATTCGTGAGAAACGAGGACTTGCTTATTACGTCCGCACCGGTACTGATGAATATGCAGATGTCGGAACACTGGTCTCGACGGCTGGCATTGATCCAAAACGAATCAATGAAGCACTGGAAGCGATGCTTGAGGAATACCGAAAAATTGCGTCGGGCAATATGGGATTAACTGATGAGGAGCTCACCAAAGCAAAAGAATTCCTTAAAGGTCATCTGGTATTGGATTTGGAAGACAGTCGATCTGTAGCGGGATTCTACGCCCATCAAGAACTACTTGAAGATAAGATTGAGAACCCTGATGAAGTGATTGGGATTATCGACGCGATCACCAAAGAAGAAGTCGAAGCAGTTGGAAAAGAGTTCTTCAAAGAGAGCACTCTTAACTTGGCATTGATTGGCAATTTTGAGGATGGACAAAAATTCGAAGAGTTGTTAAAATTATAAAATCTTTATGGAACAAACAGTTGTACTCATGAAACCAGATGGTGTTAAACGAGGCCTTACCGGTGAAGTCATCACTCGTATTGAACGCATGGGACTCAAAATCGTTGCACTGAAGATGACGTGGCCAAAAGAAGAACTTTTCCACCAGCACTACGGCACAAACAAAGACGCAACTCTCCTTCGACTTGGTAGTAAAACACTCGCAACGTATGAGAAATATGGCAAAGATGCTAAAAAAGATTTCGGCAGTGACGATCCAAAAGTACTCGGCAAGATGGTTGTTGGTTGGTTAATGGATTACGTCAATTCAGGACCAGTCGTCGCAATGCTTGTTGAAGGCTATCACGCCGTTGATAACATGATCAACTTAGCTGGATCAACGATGCCTGTTTCAGCACATCCAGGGACAATCCGAGGAGATTTCTCAACTGATTCAGCAGCCTACGCAAACACCGAAAGACGCGGAGTAACTAACGTCGTTCACATTTCAGGCAGTATCGAAGAAGCAAACTTTGAAAAGACTCTCTGGTTCACCCCAGAAGAAATCGTTTCCTACAAAAGAGCAGAAGAACTTATCTAAGAGTTTTTTATGCAGCCTTCCCTAACGTCTTTAACGGATCGATAGGTAATACTTTCACTTCTCCAAATATCTTATCAACTGTACTTCGTTGAATTCTGTTAGCAAAGCGGGGATATTCGCCCGCAAAGTGTTCCTGAATATCATTTTTTGTTATGGTTGCTGCAGTAAGTAACAATCCTGTTAAATCTCTCATCAAAACGTGTCGGTCCCAATCGTACTTACCTGGAATACCATTTTTAGACGAGCCAGGCTTATATATTCCCATAAACTCCGTTATCCTCTCTTTATATTTATCTTGTAGTGCCTTTATTTTGTCAGTCTCGACAGCTTGTTCGGCGCTTGTTAAGAACTCACTAAAGAGAGGTGAGGCTTGTGCCTTTTTGAAACGCTCATCAGATACACGAGGTAGTTTATTTGTCTCCATGCCAATTGTTTCGTCGTGAACAAGCCAAGCTACATTGCCTAAGAATTCTTGCGCCTTATTATGATAGACTCCCCAAACTTTATGTAAAGAACTCGATGTTGGATTGGATACTCCAGTATCAATCTTATTTGCATGATGAAATGCTGCTCGCCCCGCTCTTAGAAAAGTGTCAACTGTGTCATGCTGTGGTTCTTGTCTGAAGAAGTTAGCATATGAAAGCCCTGTCTCCTGCATTGTTGTCACTATTTCTGGTGCCATGAGTATCTGTTGTGAGAAGATAGCTTGTGGGAATTTGCCATTTCCTTTTATAAACGCTCGCAACAACGAACCCCATTGTTGTTCTGAGACAGGAATGGGTTCTTTAACTCGCGGTTCTGTTGGGCCTCCTCGTAGGGCTTCCATAAAGAAGGCCCTATAATATCATTTTGCGTGAGAGAATGGAAGAGCTAAGCTGCGTGGTTTCTTCTCGTGGCTCGTTCATTTAGTTTTCTCATTGCATCGTCGGCTCTTTCTAGGGGGATTTTTCTTCCTTCTTGAATTTCTGTAGTAAGTTGCGCAAGTCCTTCTGGTGGTATGTCTCTGAGAATATATATCCTGCTTCTTGTAACTGATTCTTCACTCGTTGGTAATTGAAGACTCAAGCCTCCTTCAACAGGGTTACCTTGGTTATCAAGTATAATTTCGCTAACAAATAAACCTCCACTTGACTTAAGTGGGGTAGCTTGAGGGTGGGCATAATCTCGAATATCAAGGATTTTTCGTGGGACAGAGCCTGTAGTTTCGAGTACCAATCGTCCGCGTTCACCATCCCAATCAAGTTCGCCTTCCTTACTTCTGACTCTTCCAGATGCGACAGCAACAAGTTGTCTTACCGGTTCGACAATCTCTTCAGGCCCGAGGGACTCCTTACGAGAGAATGGTGTGTTTTCTGATCTGACCATATATTTGTTTGCTAGTATAGCATAGTGGTAAAATACAATGTGCGCCGATGTAGCTCAACGGATAGAGCAGTCCCGTCCTAAGGGAAAGGTTGGAAGTTCGATTCTCCCCATCGGTACATAACTCATTATGACGTCTTCAGAAAAAATTAAGTTCGTTCTTGTCCGAAGTGTTGGGAATTTTCTTCTCTTGTTCTCGTTGTATGGTGTCGCGGCGACGTTTGGTCCGGCGCTGTATCATGAAGCGACCTTTCGGGTAGCGCAGGCGAGGGGAGTGGAGTTTGTGGTGAGCAACCCCTCCCAACCTCCCCTTGTCAGGGGAGGAGCATCTCCTTCTCCCTCCCTGACAAGGGAGGGCCGGGGTGGGTTTTCTCCACGTGAAGGACCTGGGTTTGCTGAGGTTTTGGCGGGGAGTAAAGAGCAGGTTTTGATACCAAAAGATACAGCATTTAGTATTGTGATACCAAAGATTGGGGCCAGTGCAAAAGTTATTCCCAATGTCGATCCCGCCAATCCTCAAGATTTTCTCCCACGTTTACAAGAGGGGATTGCCCATGCAAAAGGCAGCGTCTTCCCTGGGATGCCAGGCAACACCTATCTCTTTGCTCACTCGGTAGATAATTGGTGGAATGTCGGGCGATACAATGCGGTATTTTACTTGCTGAAAGATGTCTCGCCAGGAGACGACATTATTGTCTTCTTTGAAGACCGTCGGTATGATTATATTGTCGAGCAAACAATGGTAAAGGAAGCAAATGATACGGGCTTTCTCAGTCAAGCACATGGATCGCAGGAGCAATTGATTCTGCAAACATGTTGGCCGCCGGGAACTACCTGGAAGCGACTTTATGTCATCGCTAAGCCCAAATCGCAATAGTTAAACCTTTTTGTTGTTGCAAATTATTGATGAGATATATTATTATAATATAGGTTCTCTGACATAGTGATGCCATCAACGCGACATCTCATCTCGATTCTTCTTTTCTTAAGCCTTCTTGGTAACGGCTTTCTTTTTTATTCTTGGCAAAAAGCCTCTCAATCGGAGAATAACCTCACTGCCTTTAGCAAGAAATATCCCTTGATTGCTTTCAATGTCATTAAAGATGTGCCCAATGATCCTATGACCAATTTTTTACCATTACGAGATAAAATCAATCATGCAATTTCTCCATATAAAGATAAGTTTGCTTTCTACTTTGAATATCTCCCGACAGGTACTTCAATTGGTATTAATGAGGACGATCAATTTACCGCTGCATCTCTTTTGAAAGTGCCAGTGGTCATGGCTTATTTTCATATGAAAGAGCGTTTAAATATTCGTGAGGATAAAACTGTTGTATTGAAAGAAAGTGAATTAAATAGTCGCTTTGGCAATCTCTATAAAAAAGGTGCTGGGTATCAAATAAATTTAGGTGATGCGGTGAAATTGGCTCTCCAACAATCTGATAATACGGCAAGCCTCGTTTTGGCAGATCAAATTTCGGAAGAAGATTTTCAATATGTTTATGAAGGTTTGGATATTCCGATGGTTGAAAAGGATGGGAATCCGTTAATTACTGCACAGCAATATACCTCAATCTATAAAGCACTTTATTATTCGAGTCTTTTAAAGATAGAAGATTCTCAGAAGGTGCTTGCTCTCTTAACCCACACAAGTTTTAATAATATGCTTCCTGCCGGAGTCCCTTCAGATATTAAAGTTGCTCATAAGATAGGTTTGATTGATAAGCAAATCTATCAAGATTGTGGCATTGTATATGCTCCGAATCGGCCTTATCTTCTTTGTATGATTTCAAAGTCTGATAAGACAACTGCTGCGAATCGGATGCAGAATCTTTCAAAGATGGTCTATGGCTATGTTACGAGTTTAAAAAATGAATGACACCAAATTTCTCTCTTGACAAGATACTTGGGAAATTGCTTAGCTTAAAGGATGGAAGATCGTAATCATAAAAAACATACATTTCTTGGCAATCGAAATTTTGTGGTTGTTCTTTCTGTTGCAGCGTTAGGTCTTGGTGCGATTGCTGCGTTTCATGTTTCGCAACAACGTACGGAGCTCGCCACCCGAGCAAGTTCTCCTTCAATCAATATTGCTGTCATGGAAGATGCGAGTGTCGGCAAATCCAAACCCACCAAAAATGATGGCACGGATAATCAATTAAAAGTTGATGATGACAGAGCGAGTTATCTCAAATTCAATTTTGATTCCTTAGCTGGCCAACCAATTACCAAAGCTACCTTACGTGTCTATGTGCTCAATGAATCAAAATCGACGCAACAGATAAAAGGAATTGCGAATAACAATTGGTCTGAAAGTGGCATCACCTTTGAGAATCAACCAGAGCCTGGTGAATCAGTTGCAGAGATTTCCGATACCAAAAAGAATGAATGGAAAGAGATTGATATTACTGAATTTGTGAGACAGAATTCTGGCAAAGTTGCTTCACTCCGTATTGATGCATCAGCCGACAATCGAAATAATTTATATCTCAGCTCCCGAGAAGGCGGCAACGCGCCAATCATTATTGTCGACACCACAAACGCGATTGCGGCAACTGCTGTTCCTACCATTGTCGTTCCTACAACCGCAATTGTGCAGCAACCTTCTGTCACGACCAAGCCATCCGCAACGCCTACCAAAATACCTTCACCAACCGTAGCTGTTCCAACAACCGTTCCTCCCGTTTCAGGTGGGACAGGCGGTATTCAAGTAAATAGTTCTGCTGCGCTGGCTGCTGCTTTGGCTAATGCTAAACCAGGAGATGTCATTACGTTGGCAGATGGGACATATCAAGGGAGACAGCTCTCGACGATCGCGATTGGTGGCAAATTTTATACAGGCTCATTTGTGTTGGCCAAGTCTGGGACTGCCGGTAATCCAATTGTTATCCAAGGATCACGTAAGGCAATCATTGAAGGCAATGGTCTTGGGGGCACATATGGCTTCTACATGATCAATGCAAATTACGTGCAATTAAAAGGCTTTACGGTCGCAAATGCTGAGAAGGGAATTGTCTTAGATAATGCAAGTAACAATCTTATCCAAGGACTTGAAGTAAAAGAAACAGGCATGGAAGGCATTCATCTGCGATCATTCTCATCCAATAATACGGTACAAGATAATTATGTTCATCATATTGGCCGAAGTAAAAAGACCGGCGTCATTGATGAACAATATGCAGAAGGTGTTTATATTGGAACTGCCAACAGTAATTGGGGCACCTATACCAATGGTCAGCCTGATAAGTCAGATAACAACAAAATTATCGGCAACCGCATTGAATACACCGGTGGTGAAGGAATCGATGTGAAAGAAGGAACGACTAATGGCTTGATTGAAAACAACACGTTTAACAATGCCGGTATTGCTGGTGGATTTGCTGATTCATGGATTGATGTCAAAGGAAATAACTGGAAGATTCGAGGAAACAAAGGCATCAATGCCTTAAAGAATGGGTATGAAGTTCATGGCGTTTATAAAGATGAATGGGGACATAATAATGAATTTACCAATAACGTTGCCGAGAACGTAAAAGCATACGGCTTCTGGCTTCAGAATAATGTCAAAGGCAACGTTATCTCTTGCACAAATTCAGCTCCAGCTGCTCCCTCTGGTTTGGCAAACGTGCCTTGCACGAACTAATTAAAATTCATTAAATCCTCCCTAACCCTCCTTTACCTAAAGGAGGGAACACATTCTCAGTTTGCTTCTTTTAGTAAAAGAAGGAATTCATTCAGTCTCCTCCCTTTAGGTAAAGGGAGGTTGGGAGGGATTTAGTCCAACAAGAGATTTCTTGCTTACCCTTGTGGTAACGTGAGCGCAAGAGCGATAAAAAGAAGAATACCAAAGAGGGCGATGATGATTGCTAGTTTGACGTTTTTGTCTTGTTTCTCTTTCATTTTATTGACAACAGAGTGAGCTCTTCCTGTATTATAGAGAAGAGAGCACGTGCTATGCAATTTCCTGTTATTATTCTTGCCTTTATTATCTCTTCAGCATACGTGCTTTTATTAAACCATCTCGCGTTTTCTTCCCGTTCACTCCAGCATGCGTTTGTGATTATCCTTATCACGGTGTTTGTCATCTCATTTCGTTATTATCGGCAAGAGGGGAAAGCGCTTAATAGTAAAGAAGCAAAATTCTTCTTTATCTTTGGCGGCACGGTACTTACTCAGTTGTTAGTCTTGTCGACTGGTGGGTTGAGTAGTCCGTTCTTTATCCTGATGCATTTGTTTATGATTGGGCTGAGTTTCCTCTTTAGTTTTTCGTTAGGTTTGCTTTTTTTGCTTTCGAGTTTGACGATCATCTTTGTTAATCTGTCTTCGACGCAAGATGTACTGAGTCTGTTACAAGATGATCCCACGCTTATTTTGCTGCAATTAGCTTCGCTCTTGGTTATTATTCCACTAGCGTATCTCGTCTCTCGGCAATACCATATGAAAGACACCCTTGCTTCGATGCTTCGTACGCGAATTAAGACTACCGAAGCGATCCTTGAGAGCATCCCAGAACTCGTCATTATTACTGATCCGCTACTCCACATCCTTTCTGTCAATGATGCCGTTACGAAGACCTTACAGCGCTCACAATCAGAACTCTTGGATCAACCACTGTTTGATGTCTTGCTCTTAAAAGATTCCCAAGGCAAATTGGTAACCGCCAAACCTAAAAATACGACGGATACCTTTACGTTGGTTACTTCCTCGAACTTGCCTAAACAGGTCACGCTTCATACGCAATCCGTGAAGCAAGGCGAGAGTAACGTGAGCCAGCTGAGTTTTATTATTAGTTTCGCACATACCGGTGCCCAGGCCGCGGATACACTTGATAAAGCACGAACCCGCTATGAAGCATTAGTTCAAAATATTAAGAAGCAATTGAGTGGGACAACACTCCGCACAGCGATGTTGTTGCTTGAAAAAGTTGAACAAGACACCTATGCTTTCTTGCAGCTAGGAGAGCAATCGATTCCCACACTTGCTCGGGTTGATATTGCCCAGCTGTGTAAACAAACTGTTGAATACAATCAAGTCTTTGCAGAGTCATTTCATATCACCACCAATTTTGCTTTGTCTAACTTTGGGCAGAAGGAGATTGCGCCATTGACGGTCAAAAGTTACCCTGTCAATCCAGAGCAATTAACGGGACCGTTCTTTACGGCTTCATGCGATGTCACACATGTGGAACTCATTATCAAGAAGCTTTTTGATATGACGCTGTTTCTGTCTTCAAGTCAGAAGGATTCTCGAGCTGCAATACGTCTTGAGCAAACAGCAAAAGTAATAACAATTACGCTCAGTGGCACAGCTCCCATGCTTTCAGAAAAAGAATTGCCGCTGCTTATGACGCCATATTATGGCAAATTGAGTGAAACAACGAATCTCCATCTCGGATCGGGATTGGAAGGTATTTTGGTCAAACAACTGACGGACCGATTGGGGATTCCACTCTCCATGAATTATAACAAGCAAACTTCTGAAATGAGCTTCTCATTAGCAATTGCTAAAGCGAAAAAGGGAAATTAGAAACGGACTCGTAAGACATTGGGATTCGTTGCTTTGCCTGCTTCTCCTGTTGTTTGTTCAGCACTTTCACTTGCCGCGCCTGTCTCAATTTCCAATGTGCCGTGGTTGATAATTTGCTTGGTCGAGGGACGATATAAGTAAGCTTGTTTAGACGCAATGAACATCAAAATTTTATCTCCCTTTGCTGCTTTGAGAAAAAAGGTTTGATCCAATTTCGTAAGATCAGTAACTGTTGCTACCGTTGGTACTTCATCAGGTGGCAAGGAGGTTTTTCCGCTGATATCTTTGAGGAGATTTGTGACTGGTTTAGGGATTGGGGGAGGTGTTGGCGACGTACTCGATGGGTTTTTGTGTGGTTGTTTCAGAAAAAAGGTCGCAGCACAGATGCCAAGGATTCCAATACCGATACCGATGATGAGAAATAATTGTTTTATAGTGATTGCTGGTTTCTGATTCATACTATCGTTAATAGGTAAGTGGTTGGGACACTCCTGCTGAATTGAAGAATTGTCCATGGCGCATCAATTGAGCGGGACTAGCTGCATAATTTTTCGTCTCGACATTCCCCAATGTATAAAAGGTAGAAGGCGAGTTTTGATTACTATACTCAGTCTTAATCCAATTGGCTGAGCGATCAATACCGGAAATACGTGCTTCATCCAGGCCCCCTTCCCATGTCTCACTGTTACCAGATGCACCAGTATCACCTATCCAAGTGGCAGTATTGGCCGTTGGCGTTCCTGTCGCGGTACTCATCGTAAGAATTTGTGTGCCATTAGCATAGATCTTTATCGTATCTGTCGAATTATTAAATGTACAAGCGACATGATACCACGTGTTCGCTGTTGGATTCCATCCCGTTGTTCTGTCAGCATTTACTGCTCCCACGTTAAAACCACACTCAATTTCTTTATCGACAACTTGCATATAATAATTGGCACAGATAGTTTGTGAGCAGTAGATTGTTCGATATGCTCCATCAACAGCGACAACAGAAGGTTTGATCCAGGCTTCAATAGTCCAGGTAGCGGTACTATTGGTCATTGTAGGAACAGCAATGACATTACTACTTAAGGTTGGGAAATTCATACTTCCGTCAATTTGTCCTGCCACTTGCTGGGCTGCACCGAGTCCTACATCTGTTGCATTGGCAGCATTGCTTGTTGAGTCACAGATGGATCGTGATGATGCGCAGGTGAGTGAAGGGTCTTCTTTCAGATGCCAGACGCCTTTAAAATTAGTATCCCAAACACTGGTTGCAGCTTGTTGACTTCCTACGGCAGGATTGCCGTAATACATATAAATAACAGAACTTGTTGAAAGACTGGGAACTTTAACCCACGCAATGAGATTGCCATTCGATGTGGTATTGTATCTTTCAAGTTCATGACTAAGCTTTGTCCCATTGGCATCAGTGAATAAAATGTCATCACCATCTGATTGCGCATTCGTGAAGAGATCAGGATCGGAGGTAAGATTTACCACGACGGGGAAATCTGTTTGCGTAGCTGGGATTAAAGCTGAACTACTCGTCATGGTTATTGCTTTACGGTATTGCCAAGAATATCCACCATACGGTGTTCCATCATTGTACCATTCGGCTCCGACGGCATCAGCGGCGATTTGCCATTGCCGAGTTTCTTGAAAGAGCGGCTCATGTGTTTTAGCATTACTCGGATAAAAGCGTAAAGCTCCCAACTGATAAAATTGCGGACTGATGTTTGGCGCTTTGAATTGATAACTGAGTGTCGTTTTCTCTCCTTTTTTGAGTGTGACATGCCACGTAATAATTTTCACTTTGTTATGAATTGGGGTTGTTGGATTCATAAGCGTTTCATTTCGGAGTTGACTATCTACCACATCAAAATTGGCACTTTTTGTTGCAGGAGTTGTTTCATCATGTGTTGCTTCGGTACTTGTTCCAAGAACGGAGACGGTTTGGTCATTGGTTGCAATCAAACTGGTCTCTGGTAAATTAAAATAGGGAAGAGGGTCAACCTTGCCAAAGTAACCATTTGTCATATCGGGGGACTCTGGCTTCATACTGAAATGCAAATGAGGTCCGGTGGATTCTCCTGTATTTCCTGAGAAGCCAATCTGTTGTCCTTTTTTTACTGAAGTATTTTTTTCAACAAGAACTTTACTTAAATGGCCATAATAGCTTTTGCCCCAGGCGTGTTGGATGATGACCGTAATACCATAGTCTCCATCGCCTGCGAACACAATATTTCCATCATCAGCGGCAAAGAGGGGAGTATTTTGTGGTAATCCAAAGTCAACGCCATCATGTCCAGCCAAGCCAAAGTGTTGATAGAATTTACTAAGGACATTGGCAGTTTCAATGCCGCCAAACTTTTGGGTGATGGTATACGATCCTGCAAAGGGAAGTGCTAATGCACTTGTTGAAGCAGTCGGGCCGATCATCGCTCCAAGAACTGACGAACTTGGATCATCTTTCTTCTCAAGATACAATGTTTTTGCCGTATCATAGGTTTTAGCTTCATCAGATGGCGTTATGACAAAACTTTCAGGAACTGTTTCAGTGACGATGCCATCAAAGTCTTGATTGGCAGTGATGTTCAGTTTGACGGGATAATTATTTGGGGGATAAATACGTGTCGCACTGATACGCTCTACATCAAAAGCTTGCTCCTGTTGTACTTCGAAACTATCGGTGATAGTATATTTCCCTTTCCCTGTTTCCGCCGTTAAGGTCATGTCATACGTGCCTTCATCGGCTGTTTGATAGTTTGCTTCATAGTCCGGTTCTAAACTGACCCCATGAGAGATACATTGTTTGTTGGTGACAATCTTTTTATTCTCGGTTGAAAGCGTCTCTTTCGTGTCTTTATGCGTTATCTCCAGCACCACTTTTGCATCACAGACCATTTCACCTTTTTCATTAAGGACAGCCATTGCGATGTTTGCTTTCTGTCCTGGTTGATAGATCGAGCGGTTGGTGTTGATGGCCAGAACTCCCCAGAAGAAGTCTTGCTCAGATTTCTTGCCATCACTGTCAGTGACAATTAATTTATATTTTCCTGGGCGGAATTGTGTCTGCGGTGCAATATCAATGGTGACTTGATCATCAGTTTTGGTTTGTGCCATTGAGACAGTAGCTTTTTTACCTTCGGCATCCAACACATCAACTTTGATTTTCTCATCTTGGGTATTGGCAACGGAGATACTGACTTCTTCATCAGAGCGGAAGAATTTTTTAGCAAGCTTCCGAATGGTGGGAGCTTTTTTAGTAAACGTCGAGGTTTTAGTTCTTCCCGTTCCTTCAAAAGAAGCCATAAGTTCAGTGGTGGTAAAAGCAAATGATTGGTTTTCAATTTTCGGCAACGTCGTTGTCGTTTCTGCTGCAACGCTGCTTACCGGCATTGCGATTGTAGCCAAGAATAAACTTAAAATGAGAGAAAAAAATAATGCTTTCTTATGTTTCATAGATAGTAAACCACACAAAAATAAAAGGTACAAAAACCTCGCGCTCTTCATATCGTAACTAATTCTCTTAAGAGGCGCAATGACATTCTGGAAGCAGAAAAAGAAATATTTAGAAGAGAAATGGTTGTTTGATGCCTGCATTATTGAAACCTTTTCCATGTCTCATTTTTTTGTCCATATCCAATATAGTAGTTTTTGTTTCGAAGTTGCCAAGGCTATAGAATGTAGACGGAGAACTTTGATTATTATATTCGGTTGTAATCCAGCCCTGACTTCGTACGACACTTGCTACTCGCACCTCATCGACTTGTCCTGCATAATACCCATCGCTTCCTCCAGCCCAGCCGGCGAGTTTATAAGCACCAATTTTAAAATAAACAGTGGCAGCCTGTGCGCTCGTGTTGACTGCTGTCTGTGGCGTTGCTCCATTAACATATACAGAGAGGAGATTATTGGTATCATCAGTTGTTCCAACGACATACTTCCACGTTCCACCAGTGACAGATGCAGAAGATATTGCGGTGTCAGGAGGTTCTCCGTCATATGATCCCATCCTCGCTTTTCCGGAGGTATCGACATAGATATGTCGATCATAGGCCTGTGATCCCGTACCTGTCTGATTATTTTCAAATCCAATTACTTTTCGTCCGGTAGTATTTGTTTTGAGCCACGTACTGACGGTAAGGTTTTGTGGATTATTATATGCGGTGAGGGTATAGATATAATCATTAATACCATCCAGGTCCGTGCCGTATCCAATTTGTCCGGTAATACGATCAGCTGCAGTCATCGTTCCTTGCGCATCGCCATCGTTGCTTGCAACTGAATCGCAGAATTCTTGGGTATTATTACAGGTAGTTGCAGGATCTTCTCGTAGATGCCAAACGCCCATATAGCTATTCGTCCATACATTTGAAACATTCTCTTGATTGCTTGCTGATTGGTTGCCATAGTACATATACAATGTTGTATTCGTACTCGAAGAAAGACTTGGAATTTTCACCCATGCTATTAATTCTCCTGTACCAGGGGTAAATCGTTCAATCTCATGACTAAGCTTTGTGCCGTTCTCGTCTGTAAAGACAATATCATCGCCATCTGATTGTGCATCTGCAGCTAGGTTTGCATCTGTTGCCTGATTGATTAAGACAGGAAAATTGGTTTGTGTCGAAGAAACTTTCGTACTATCGATAGTAATCATTTTGCGATATGGCCAAGACAATCCTCCGTAGGGCGTGCCATCGTTATACCAGTCATCACCAACAGCATCCGCAGCGATTTGCCACTGACGTAATTCTTCAAAAATTGGCTTTCTTTTATCCTTTGCATACATACGTACGGGGCCTAAAAGATAGAATTGAGGACTGATGTTTGGCGCTTTGAATTGATAACTCAGCGTTGTCTCTTCGCCTTTTTTGAGATTCACGTGCCATTGGAGGAGTTTTACTTTTCCTCCATGAGCGATTGTCGAACTGTTTAGCTCTTCGTTGCGTTGCTGCGGTTCCAGCGTGGTAAAAGCAGCAGCACTACTTGCCGTTGCTGCTCCCAGTACTGCTGTATCTTTAACAACTGCTTGGGTGTTATCTGCAATGAGTGTCGTCGATGGTAACTTGAAATAAGGAAGCGGATCAACTTTGCCAAAATAACCATTATTCATGTCTGGATTATTCGGTTTAATACCAAAATGTAAATGCGGTCCAGTTGATTCTCCCGTATTTCCAGAGAGACCAATTTCGGCGCCTTTTGTGATGTGTTGATCCTTCGTAATGGAGAGCTTATTTAAATGGCCATAATAGCTTTTACCCCATTCATGTTGCATGATCACCGTGATGCCGTAATCACCCTCTCCGGCAAACACCACATTGCCGTCATCAACCGCAAAGAGCGGCGTATTTTCCGGAAGTCCTAAATCAACACCGTCATGTCCAGAGAGGCTATAATGCTCATAGAATTTGCTTAAAAGATCATCCGTATTGAGCATGCCAAATCGTTGCGTGATCGAAAATGATCCAGCAAAGGGCAATAATAATCCACTACTTGATGCGCTCGTTGTTGCTCCCAAAACATCAATGCTCGGATCATCTTTCTTTTCAAGATATAACGTTTTGGCAACGTCATATGGTTTGGCTTCATCTGAGGGGGTTATCACAAAGCTTTCAGGGACGGTTTCAGTGATTGTTCCTTCAAAATCGTGCTTTGCTGTGATGGTAAGTTTGACCGGGTAATTATTGGGAGGATAAATGCGTGTAGCGCTTACTCGTTCTACTTCAAATGGTGGATCTCTTTGTGCTTTAAAACTGTCGGTAATGGTGTACTTTCCATTGCGTGTTTCGGCGGTAAGCATCATCGTATAGGTGCCTTCTTCTTCCACGGTATAGTTCGCTTCATAATCTGGTTCTAAGCTGAAGCTATGTGATGCACATTGTTTGTTTGTGACAATCTTCCCATTGTCTGTTGAGAGGGTTGTTTTAAGCTTGGGGTGAGTTATTTCCAATGTCACTTTGGCGTCACAAATCATCGCTCCTTTATCATCCAACACCGCCATTGAGATATTGGCTTTCTGACCGGGTTGATAACTGGAACGATTAGTGTTCAGTGCAAGCACTCCCCAGCTAAAATCTTGTACAGATTTCTTCCCATCACTATCTGTTACGACGATTTTATATTTTCCTGGACGAATCTGCGTTTGTGGGACAAGATCGACAACCACTTGATCCGTGGTCTTTGTTTGTTCTACTGCCACGTCTGCTTTTTTTCCATCTGCTCCAAATATCTCTACTTTCACTGGCTTGTTTTGGGTATTTGCTACCGCAAAAGTGACCTCTTCGTCAGATCGATAATATTTCTTAGGCAGCTTTTGGATAACCGGTGGTTTTTTGAAGGCATTTGCCATCAAAGAAAAAGAGAAGTTTGAAAGTTTTTGGATTACCGAAAGATCTTGCTTCGTGACTTGCTCCCTCGTTTGTGCTGAAACAGAAGCGACCGGAAATCGAAACAATAAAAACAAAAACAAAGATAAAATAAATAATATCCCCATATTGATGATCTATGCATTAAATTAAAAAGAAGTTGAGATAGTATCTCCAACTTATGCGTATATGCTGTGGTTTAAAACTCCTACCTTTTTCTATATTAAACCTTTCTGAGAAGTGATGTAAATAGCTTGTTGAAGTGCCCTTGCAGTGGTGCTTAAGTCAATCCCTTTTTAGAACTTCGAGAGATAGTTGAGGATGATATCTCCAATTTGTACATGATTATTGTCTCTTGAATACATCTTCATATAAATGATCGCCGAAGCACTTGCGGTATTCCATGTTGGGGCGTCATTCAAATCGTTTGCTGAGACATTGATCGTACTCCATGTCTTTGCTGCTGAATTTTGATTTTGATAATAAACAGAAGGAGTTGATGCATTACTTGCTTGCCCTTCAGGAATGATCTTAAAGTCCATCTTGTTACTCCCATTGCCGCCAAGCTCGGTATCGTATGCCAATTGCAGTGCCGATCCACCAGGAGCCCATGATGAAAAGTCTGCTGGTAGCTTCACGCGAACAGCGACAGTGTAATCTTGTAAGCTGGTTTGAGAAGAACTCCATTCGTAATAGGTTAAGAAGTTATTCGTTGTCCCACCAAGGTTTAGATTTGCAGAAGTCGATGCATCTGACGTCATCAGCCCATTCGTCGTTCCTGAGCCAGAAGCGGTGATAACAGCTCCTGCATACTCTGGGGAGAGGACGATCTGTTTGCTTGGTCGTGCTGTTCCAAAGTAGTTAGGGCCGCCGTTCAGGTAATCAAACTGTAAGCCGTTGGTGTTGTCACCAATCAGCACGACACCATTTTGTTTGATGGTGAAGCGAGTCTTTCCAGCACTTGAAGCGGTGAAAATGTCTCCTGTTCCTCTGTTGTTGACGACCATTGCTGCGAAGCTTGTTTGTCCGGCGACTGATGCAACAGGTGTTGTCCCTGATGTGCCTCGAACATCCAAGGTTGCTAATGGTGTTGTTGTGTTAATGCCAAAGTTGCCATTTTGATCAAGTCGTACTTTCTCGCCGCCGTTGACATGTAAGCCAAGTTCACAACCTCCATTTGATCCCATCCCAATAGTCCCAGCAAACGATTCAAATTTCCCTTCACAACCAGTTCCATTATCTTTCATATAAATACCTCCGCCTCCGCTTGTTACGACAGCAAGACCATTTGCAGCTGCACCAACAGTTGGATTAGCTAGATCAGAAATAGTAAGGAGCTTATTACTTATTGGATTTGCTGTACCAATGCCGACGTTGCCACTATTCTGGATAATAAATTTCGTTGCGCCACTCTTAGAGGCTGTGAAGAGATCACCCAGGCCATTGTTATCAACAATCATTGCAGCACTTGCTGTTTGACCAGAGAAGGATGCAACAGGTATCGTCCCAGATCGTCCTCGGACGTCAAGCATGGCAAGGGGAGAAGTAACATTGCCGATTCCAACATTGCTTGCTGCCGGGTTAATGATAAGTGGGGTATTGCCAAAACTCTGCAGCGCTTTAAAGGTACCGAAGTCTCCTAAGGCAAGTCCTCCTCCAGCTTGGCCAACATTGAATCCATAATTGCCTATCGTTCCTGTGCCAAGTCCTGTTGAGTCTTTAATAAGAGATAAGGTTGTATCAGGGTTTACTGTGTTAATGCCGACTTTGCCCGTTCCATTAAGTGGTTGCAGGATAATATTGCCGGTGGTATTTCCTCCAAGAGTAAGAGTTTGGTTGGCAGTTGTTTGTAATATCCCAGCAGCGGTGAGGTATGTCCCACCTGTTGCTCCAGCAGAGAGAGAAGCGGTTGGTGTGCCTGAATTCACATTCAAGATGCCAAACTTTGCCGATGAAGTAGCAACTCCGCCTACGAGAAGGTCAAGCGTATTACTAAATGGTGAGACTGTGCCATTGGTCATCTGCCAATAGTTTGTTGAGGCACCACCACCAGGGCAGGTGGCCCAAGCAGGGGTGTTTGCATTGGACATGAGACAAAGTCCTGTCGTATTGGTTGTTGCTGAAGCAACCACACCAGTACCGGAAGTTCCATACAAGACCGCGTTGTTGCCATTATAATTATTCATTTGGATGTTGCCGTTGTTCAGAACAGTGAATTTGCTTGCACCACTCTTTGAAGCGGTAAAGAGATCACCGACGCCATTGTTATCGACCACCAAGCCAGCGACTGAAGTTTGTCCTGAGATGGAGCCCATAGGGATGGTTCCTAAATTCCCTCGGAGATCAAGCGTTGCCAATGGATTCGTTGTTCCGATGCCGACACTTCCTGCACCATTAATTCTCATTCGTTCTGCCAGTCCACTTGCTGATCGTGTTTGGAAGGCAATTGTTCCTTGTGTCCCATCGAGAAGATCAGTTCGGAAATCAAATCCAGCAACCGCGCTATTTGAGTTATTCCCTCGATAGGTAAAGAGGATCGTATCTGCACTACTGGTATTTCTTACTGTCTCGATAACAGGAGTATTGCCAGTCGGATCTTTCAAGGTAAGCGTTGTTCCTGAATAACCGCCTTCGTTTGGTGAGGTTGTTCCAATGCCTACGTTTCCATTATTCTTGATGACAAATCGATTAAGACCAGATGAAGAAGCAGTGAAGAGATCGCCTGTGGCATTATCGACGGTGAGAGCAGCGAATGAAGTTCGTCCAGAAATAGACGCGACAGCGATCGTCCCAGAGTTGGCTCGAACATCAAGTGTCGCGAGTGGGGAAGCGGTACCAACTCCAACGAGCCCACGTCCGTTTGTTCCATCATGAGCAAGCGTGATTGCTCCATAAGCACCAGCTCCAGCAGGAACTCCACCCATCAATCGAAGGACTCCACCTGCACCATTTGTGCCGGCACCAGTACCACCTTGGAGTTGGAGAATACCACCGGCAACATCAGAAGCACCAGCGCCAGCATCACCACCGCGGATAGTTAATTGACGGCCAGCAATGTTAGAAGCAACAGTTTGAATGTTGAGTGTGTGATTACCGTTGTTGGTGAAGAAGTGGTTTCGTGATCCAGATCCATCGATGACGAGTTGATTAGCTCCTCCAGCTCGGAAAGAAAGAGCATCGGTAACATGATTGTATTGGAGACCACCAGCATCTTCTGCATCGGTGTCACTGAAGTACATAAAGTTAGTTGTGGAAGCATTACCACTGAGGACACTAATCCCCGCACTGGTGTTATTAGCGCTACTTCGTTGGAAGACAGCAATGTTAGAAGCACTCAGCGTAGGAACTGTTGCTCCACTCGCAACAAGATGAAGGTTTGTCATTGGATTGGTTGTGCCAATACCTAATTTGCCTTGGCCGTTTGAATTAATTAAGACATTCCCCGTTGTGTTATATGTCGCAGAGTTACCGAGTGTTAAGCTTGCTCGATTCGTTGTTCCAAGTGTTCCATCTCCGGTGAGATAGGTTGCGTTATTTACGGTATTAGCAGAGATACTTGCAACAGGTGTTCCTCCTGCGTTGTTCAAGAAACCAAACTTGGCACTTGCTGTCGCGGTTGACCCAAGTAAGAGATCGTCCGTAATATTTGTTGGAGAAAGTGCATTTGAATTTCTCTGGAACCAACCAACCGTTCCAACGGTCCCTCCAGGAATGAGGTTCCCATCGATAAAGAGACTTCCGTCAACTTCCAGTTTGCCCGTGATAAAGAGATCATCTGCTGTGCTCAAACCGTGACCGGTTACTCCTGTTCCCAGTCGGTTATATGTGGTTGGGGTTAAGCTGTTGGTTTGGATAACACCGGTGGTTGCCATATTGCCGCTATTGTCAACGATAAACTTGGTTGTACCCGAAGCACTTGCTGCGATGAGGTTGCCGCTGTTGGTGTTGTTGACGATAAATGCTGCGTTATTGCCAATGCCACCTGAGACAGAAAGGGGAGCAGGCGTATTGGCAGAAGTGCCAACATAGACACCTGTGTTTGCATCGGAAGCAAGAACCAGATTGCCACTTCCGGCAGCGCTTAAGGTCAAATTAGCATTGCCTGATGTTTGTAGTGTCGTTGCCGATCCATTGCCAAAGGTATGTGACGTTCCAGCCAACGTAAGATTGCCAGCGCTACTGAGCGTGTTACTGCTGCTGAAGAATTGAATGTTGCCGGTCGTTCCGTTGTTTAGGGTAAGTGTTCCGTTACCATTGGCATTTAATTGAACTGCGGCATTCGTTGTTGTTGCTCCAAGCACTGGGGCAGAGCCGGTAAGCTGGAGGTTGTTATCAGCAAGCTGTAGGACATTTGATCCGGCATTCAGGACAATATCACCGGTAGTTGGTCCGCCAATAGTTAATGTTTGCGCAGTGGTCGTGCTAAGCGTTCCGTCTGCCGTAAGATATGTTCCTCCGTTTGCTCCAGCAGAGAGGGAAGCAGTTGGTGTGCCAGAATTGACATTCAAAATCCCAAACTTTGCCGAGGAAGTGCTGGTCCCGCCGACTAAGAGATCAAGCGAGTTACTGAATGGAGAGATTGCGCCATTGTTTAGCTGCCAATAATTGCTTGCTGAAGCTCCAGGACAGGTGCCCCATGCTGGTGTGTTTGCATTAGACATCAAACATTGGCCGGTGGTGACTGTCGTTGCTGCATTTACCACTCCTGATCCGTTGGTGTAGAGAACACTGTTATTGTTGCTGGTAAAGGACGAGAGCGTTGTGTTTTGTCCGTTAGCAACGGTTAAGCCACCATTGGCACTGATCAATCCAGATGCAGCGACCGTTCCTGCGACATCAAGAGTAGATGTTGGGAGAGCTTTTCCGATGCCGACATTTCCATTTTGTGCAATAACAAATCTATTGAGTCCTGATGAAGAAGCACTAAAGATATCTCCTGTTCCGGAGTTGTCGACAACCATGCCAGCAAACGCAGTTTGTCCAGAGATGGAAGCGGTTGGTCTTGTGCCAGAAACGCCTCGAACATCAAGTGTTGCGAGAGGATTTAATGCAGTTGATCCCACTGAAAGTTGGCCCGTTTCTGAAAGCCGCATGCGTTCTAATAAGCTCGTTCCATCATGGGTTCTAAATGAGAGCAAGGTGCCAAGATTGGCAGGATTATTTGTTCTAATAGCGGTAATTTGTGCATTGGTGTTTGTATTTGTTGGTGAAAGATTAAAGTTAATACTTGCTCCTGTATTTGCACTTGAACCACCATTTCCAAGAGTGATCACACTTGTTGTTGCTCCGTCACTGGTGTTCATCACGTGAAGTGGAGTGTTTGGGTTTGTTATGCCAATGCCTACTTTTCCATCTTGCTTGATAACAAATCTACTCAATCCACTTGAAGAAGCAGTGAAAATATCTCCTGAGCCAGAATTATCAACGACCATGCTGGCAAAAGCAGTTTGGCCAGAGATAGAAGAAACTGGTGTGGTCCCCGAATTACCTCGAACATCAAGCGTTGCAAGTGGCGTAATCGTCCCCACACCAATGCTGCCACCATTAGTGATATACATGCGTGTATTATTGAGGCCGCTGCTGTTTGTTCTGAAGGCAATGCCGTTACTGTTGGTATCAGTTGCTAAGACGAGATCTTTTGCGACCCCTGATGTACTGACGGAATAAAAGCCATTGTAGTTTGTGTCCGTACTCAATTGCAGATATTGGGTTGTGCTACGACTGAATCGACTGGTGTTGGTTCCTTGGAAGACGTCAAGGAATCCACTTGGAGCGGCAGTTCCGATACCTATATTGCCAGAAGGATTAATGATCACGTTGCCAGTAGTCGTACTATCTCCGATGGTTAATGTTTGTTTGGCAGTGGTTGCTAGTTTGCCCGTGGCGTCGAGATAGAGTCCGCCTGCTGCTCCAGCTGAAAGCGAAGCAGTTGGTGTTCCAGAATTCACATTCAGAATGCCGAATTTAGCTGAAGTGGTAGCAGTTCCTCCGACTAAGACATCAAGCGTATTACTGAATGGAGAGATCGCGCCATTATTTAACTGCCAATAGTTGGTAGCTGAAGCTCCAGGGCAAGATGCCCAAGCAGGCGTGTTGGCATTGGACATCAAACATTGTCCAGTAGTAACGGTTGTCGCTGCATTAACAACACCTGATGCGCCAGTGTAGAGAACGCTGTTGTTGTTAGTTGTGAAAGATGAGAGTGTTGTGTTCTGTCCATTAGCAACTGTTAAGCCACCATTTGCACTAATCAAGCCTGCGGCAGTAATGGTGCCAATGTTGGCAAGATTTCCAGCAGAATCAATTCGTTGTGTGCCAGCGCCAACGCCGGTGTTGATTCCAGTTGTCCCATTAAGTGTAGTACCCGTGATCGTATTAGCAGTTGTGATCGTTCCAAAGCCTGAAGCAATTGAACCACTTGCAAGTGCACCGACAGAAGTGAGTGAAGAGTTAACGACACCTGATCCCAAAGTCGTTCCAGAGAGTACATCTGTCCCATTAATCTGATACGTCTTGCCAGTTGCCAAGTTAATTGTGCCAGTACTCATCACGGTTCCCGATCCATTTTGTGGTGACAAGATAATATTGCCAGTCGTGTTGCCCCCAATCGTAAGGGTTTGATTAGCAGTTGTCTGGAGTAATCCGCTTGCTGTGAGATAACTGCCTCCTGCCGCACCGGCTGAGAGAGAAGCAGTTGGTGTGCCAGAGTTGATATTGAGGACACCAAACTTTGCACTCGATGTTGCTGTTCCGCCAACAAGAATATCGAGTGAATTGTTATTTGGTGTTAAGTATCCAGCACCTTCAGTCCATTTGGAAGAACCGGAACCAGTTTGGGCGATCGTGATAGCACCTGATCCGTTGGTGATAGAAATACCTGCACCTGCAGTGATGTTGGCAAGAGAGAAGCCAGAGCCATTGCCGATCAAGAGTTGTCCGTTAGCAGCAGTCGATCCATTAACGCCAGTTCCACCTCGAGCAGCATTAAGTTGGGATTCATATTGCCAATTCCCAGCGGTGATGTACGGAACGCCAGTTGTTCCTGATGTGTCATCGCCAGTGCCGCCGTATTGTGGAGCAATCGCTGTGCCATTCCAAGTACCAGAAGTGATTGTTCCGACCGAAGTGAGAGATGAATTGACGACGTTTGCTCCAAGTGTTGTGTTACTTAAGACATCGACGCCGTTAATCTTGTACGTCTTGCCAGATGCGAGGTTAAGATTACCCGTTGAATTGACCGTCCCGTTCCCATTGAGCGGGGAGAGAGTGATGTCTCCTGTGGTGTTTCCTCCGATGGTGAGTGCTTGGTTTGCTGTTGTTTGTAATGTGCCATTTGCTGAGATGTAAGTGCCGCCAGCTGCGCCTGCTGAAAGGGAAGCAGTTGGGGTGCCCGAGTTAACATTGAGGACACCAAACTTCGCACTGGATGTTGCCGTTGCTCCGACTAAGACATCAAGCGTGTTACTGAACGGAGAAATACTGCCGTTGTTCAACTGCCAATAATTGGTGGCCGAAGCACCAGGACAAGCAGCCCAAGCAGGGGTATTGGCATTGGACATCAAACATTGTCCGCTGGTAACGGTTGTTGCTGCATTCACAACACCTGATGCTCCGGTGTAGAGAACGCTGTTGTTGTTTGTTGTGAATGATGAGAGTGTGGTGTTCTGTCCGTTGGCGACAGTCAATCCACCGTTAGCACTGATCAAACCAGCAGCCGTGATCGTGCCGATGTTTGCCAAATTACCTGAGCTATCGATTCGTTGTGTCCCAGCACCTGCTCCGGAGTTGATACCCGTCGTGCCATTAATCGTTGTACCGGTGATGGTATTTGCTGTGGCAATTGTCCCAAATCCTGAAGCGATTGATCCGCTTGTCAGTGCTCCGACGCTTGTCAGTGATGAATTAACAACGCCAGTGCCAAGTGTTGTTCCTGAAAGAACATCAGTGCCATTAATCTGATAGGTCTTACCAGAAGCAAGGTTCATCGTTCCGGTGCTCATCACTGTGCCTGCTCCATTTTGCGGAGAGAGGATGATGTTGCCGGTAGTATTTCCGCCGATGGTTAATGTTTGATTTGCAGTCGTTTGTAATAATCCATTCGCCGCGAGATAGGTTCCTCCAGCAGCTCCGGCTGAGAGCGAAGCAGTTGGTGTTCCTCCTGCCATGTTTAAGATACCGAATTTGGCAGAAGCAGTTGCTGTGCCGCCAAAGAGTGTGTCGAGCGTTGTATTGTTTGGATTAAGGGTTCCGGTTACATCATTCTGTGTCCACTTGGATGAACCAGATCCTGTTTGAGAAATGGTAATCGTTCCAGAACCGTTACTGATGTTGATACCTGTTCCCGCAGTGATGTTGGCAAGCGAGAAGCCAGATCCATTGCCGATCAAGAGTTGTCCGTTAGCAGCAGTCGATCCATTAACGCCAGTTCCACCTCGAGCAGGATTGAGTTGGGATTCATATTGCCAATTGCCCGCGGTGATATACGGAACACCAGTTGTTCCTGAGGTGTCATCTCCTGTGCCACCATATTGAGCTCCGATTGCGGTTGCGTTCCACGTACCTGAAGTGATTGTTCCAACGGATGTCAGTGAAGAATTGACAACGTTTGCTCCAAGTGTTGTCGACGAGAGTACATCGATGCCGTTGATCTTGTACGTCTTGCCGGATGCCAAATTAAGATTGCCCGTTGAGTTGACGGTGCCGTTCCCATTGAGCGGGGAGAGCGTGATGTCTCCGGTGGTGTTTCCTCCGATAGTTAATGCTTGATTAGCTGTTGTTTGCAGTGTTCCGTTTGCTGCGATGTAAGTGCCACCAGCAGCTCCAGCAGAAAGAGAGGCAGTTGGTGTGCCAGAGTTAACATTAAGGACACCAAACTTCGCACTGGATGTTGCCGTTGCTCCGACGAGCACGTCTAAGGTGTTGCTGAAAGGAGAGATTGATCCGTTGTTTAACTGCCAGTAGTTGGTAGCTGAAGCCCCAGGACAAGATGCCCAAGCCGGTGTGTTGGCATTAGACATCAAACATTGTCCGGGCGTTGCTGTTGTTGCTGTATTGACGACGCCTGATGCACCAGTGTAGAGAACGCTGTTGTTATTGGTGGTGAAAGAGGAGAGCGTCAGATTTTGTCCGTTGGCGACGGTCAGTCCAGCGTTTGCACTGATCAATCCTCCGGCAGTAATCGTGCCAATGTTTGCCAAGTTTCCAGAAGCATCAATTCGTTGTGTTCCAGCTCCAGCGCCAGTGTTGATGCCGGTTGTACCATTGAGTGTTGTACCTGTAATGGTGTTGGTCGTTGCAATCGTTCCGAACCCATTAGCAATTGACCCGCTTGCAAGAGCTCCGACAGAAGTGAGTGAAGAGTTAACGACACCTGATCCCAAAGTCGTTCCAGAGAGTACATCTGTCCCATTAATCTGATACGTCTTGCCAGAAGCGAGGTTGATTGATCCTGTACTCATAACCGTTCCCGATCCATTTTGAGGTGAGAGGATGATGTTACCTGTCGTGTTGCCACCAATGGTGAGGGTTTGATTAGCAGTTGTTTGCAATGTTCCATTGGCTGTTAAGTAACTGCCACCAGCTGCACCGGCAGAGAGGGAAGCAGTTGGTGTGCCACCTGCCATATTTAAGACACCAAACTTGGCTGAGGAAGTTGCTGATCCACCGAAGAGCACATCAAGACTGTTATTGTTTGGGGTAAGCGTACCTGTTGCATCATTTTGTGTCCATTTGGAAGAGCCGCCACCGGTTTGTGCAATGGTGATTGATCCTGATCCATTGGTAATGGAGATGCCAGTTCCTGCCGTCAAGTTGGCAAGTGATAATCCTGAACCGTTTCCGATTAAGAGCTGGCCGTTGGCTGCACTTGAAGTGTTGAGTCCTGTTCCTCCGCGACTGGTTGCGAGTTGCGATTCGTATTGCCAGTTGCCGGCCGCGATATAAGGGACGCCGGTTGTTGCCGAAGTGTCATCGCCCGTTCCGCCGAGTGCAGCAGCGAGAGCAGCCGAGACTGACCATGTGCCGCTTGAGATTGTTGGGACTCCCGTTGATGCGGAAGTGTTCAGTCCTGTGCCGCC
>Ga0075364_10000095_pt1 | contig 35918 bp, 34 predicted proteins | sample EndMetdeltDD1764_FD_71517 | JGI IMG/M metagenome (GOLD analysis project Ga0075364, IMG submission 71517) | Populus endosphere microbial communities from Tennessee, USA - Endosphere MetaG P. deltoides DD176-4 | ecosystem: Host-associated > Plants > Roots > Endosphere | place: USA: Tennessee... | reverse complement strand
ACCGGCCGGATCGCGGAAATAGATCGATCGCGCGCCGTTCGGCCAGCGAAAGTCGCTTTCGATGGAAACGCCCGCCTTGTTGAGCTTTTCGGCGATCAAGTCAATCTTTTCCGGGCTGACGCGGAAACAGACATGTCCCGCGCCCGTCGTGCCGTGGGTCGGAACCGGCAGGGCATCCGGGGAGGGCGGCTTGATGGTTTCGGTGCGGTTGAAGATCAGAAGAATGCCGGGACCGCAGCGGAAAAAGATGTGGCGATTGCCGGCCCGCGAGATTTTTTCAAGGTCAAGGAGCGTGCCGTAAAACGTGTCGGCGGCATCGAGGTCATCGACATAAAGCGCAGTTTCGAGAATGCCGTCGATCATACTGTCATTCTCCGGGGTAAACGGCGGCCACTATCGCGGCCGCCGCCAATAGATCAACCGGCAATAGCGGCCTTCTGCATGGCCACCAACTCGGCTGTGCCAGCCTGCGCCAGATCGAGCAGGGTGAGGAACTCTTCGCGGCTGAACGGCTTGCCTTCCGCAGTCCCCTGAACCTCGACGATACCGCCCGAACCGGTCATGACGAAATTGGCGTCAGTTTCGGCAGCCGAATCCTCGAGATAATCGAGGTCGATGACTGCCTGACCGGCAAAGATGCCGCAGGAAATGGCGGCAACATGGTCTTTGAGAACCTTGTCGACCTTTGCCATGTTGCGGGCTTCCATCCACTTCAGGCAATCGTGCAGCGCAATGAAACCGCCGGTGATGGCAGCCGTACGCGTGCCGCCATCCGCCTGGATGACGTCGCAGTCGATGGTGATCTGCTTTTCGCCGAGTGCTTCCAGATCGACGACAGCGCGCAAGGATCGGCCGATCAGTCGCTGGATTTCCTGAGTGCGGCCGCCCTGCTTGCCGGCTGCGGCTTCGCGCTTCATGCGGTCGCCGGTGGCGCGCGGCAGCATTCCGTATTCGGCCGTTACCCAGCCCTTGCCGGAATTGCGCAGCCACGGCGGCGTCTTTTCTTCAAGGCTTGCCGTGCACAGCACATGTGTCTCGCCGAATTTTACGAGGCACGAGCCTTCCGCGTGCTTGGAAAAATTGCGCTCGAACGAGATCTTGCGCATCTGGTCGGTTTTTCTGCCTGAAGGCCGCATGCTTCACTCCATAATTGGTGATCGCGTTTCTAGAACTGTGGAGCCGCTTTTGCAAAGGAAAAGCCGGAAGCAGCCCATAAGCCGCAACGCCGCTTTTCCCTTTTGCCAAGGACAAGGCGGCATTATATTTGCATGGCAATATGGCGAAGGCGTGCAGGCAGGATAGGCAGACATATGGCATTTTCGGCATCGACAGCGACGGAATCCATTCTCGACGACCGTTCGCGCGAAATCTTTCGCCGCATCGTTGAAAGCTATCTGGAAAATGGCGAACCACTCGGCTCGCGCAATCTGTCGCGCCTTTTGCCCATGTCGCTGTCGCCGGCCTCGGTGCGCAACGTCATGAGCGATCTCGAAGAGCTTGGCCTGATTTATTCGCCGCATATCAGCGCCGGTCGCCTGCCCACCCAGACGGGCCTGCGTTTCTTCGTGGACGCCTTCATGCAGGTGGGGGACCTCTCGCAGGAAGAACGCGCCAATATCGACCGGGAAGTGCGCGCATCCGATCGCGGCCAGCCGCTCGAAACCATGATGACCGAAGCGAGCCGTATGCTCTCTGGCGTGTCGCGCGGGGCCGGCATCGTGATTACCTCGAAAAGCGATCCGGTGCTGAAACATGTCGAGTTTATACGGCTGGAACCCACCAAGGCGCTCGCCATTCTGGTTGGCGAGCATAATCAGGTGGAAAACCGTGTCATCGACCTGCCGTCCGGCATCACATCGTCGCAGCTGACGGAAGCCGCCAATTTCGTCAATGCGCATCTGACGGGACAGACCCTGCCGGACTTGCGCAGCCAGATCACCAAACTCAAGGATGAGGTGAAGGGCGAACTCGATGCTCTTACGCAGGATCTTGTGTCCCGTGGCCTCGCTGTCTGGTCGGGCGATACCGGTGAGGGTAAGCCGGCGCAGCTGATCGTGCGCGGCCGTGCCAATCTGCTGCAGGGGCTGGAGGGCGCGGACGATATGGATCGCCTGCGGCTTCTGTTCGATGATCTCGAAAAGAAGGACAGCCTGATCGAAATTCTGAACCTCGCCGAAAGCGGGCCGGGTGTGCGCATCTTCATCGGTTCTGAAAACAAGCTGTTTTCGCTCTCGGGCTCGTCGCTCATCGTCGCGCCCTATCGGGATGGCGAGGATCGTATCGTTGGTGCCGTCGGCGTCATCGGCCCGACGCGGCTCAATTATTCGCGCATCGTGCCGATGGTGGATTACACCGCGCAGCTTCTTGCGCGTATGTCGCGCAACCCTCTTTGAACGCCATTGGTGGTCTGTCGGCTTGATTGCCCTTCAAGCCTTGATTTTTCCGAGCCAAACCCTGATATCGGGGCCACTTCACACGAACACCATCCGGAGACCGTCATGACCGACGAAACCAAGAACAGCGGCCCTGACGCGGCAGAACACGAAAACACGGCCGAAGCCGTTGCATCCGCGTTTGAAGACATTGCTGCGGACGAAGCTGACGTCACCGAGCCCGATCCGATTGCAGAGCTTCAGGCAGAAAATGCCGAACTGCGCGATCGCTTCGTGCGCCTCGCCGCCGACATGGACAATCTGCGTCGCCGCACTGAGCGCGAGATGAAGGATGCCAAGGTTTACGGCGTCACCAATTTCGCCCGTGACATGCTCGGCGTGTCCGACAACCTGCGCCGTGCGCTCGATGCCGTTCCGGCCGAGATGCGTGCAGCGGCGGACGCCACCCTCACCACGCTTCTCGAAGGTGTGGAAATGACCGAGCGCTCCATGCTGTCGACGCTTGAACGCCACGGCGTGAAAAAGATCGAGCCGGAAGGCGAAAAGTTCGATCCGAACTTTCATCAGGCCATGTTCGAAGTGCCGAACCCGGCAGTTCCCAACAACACCGTCGTACAGGTCGTTCAGGCCGGTTACACGATCGGTGAGCGCGTTCTGCGTCCGGCCATGGTTGGTGTCGCCAAGGGCGGCCCCAAGGCCGACGCCGCAGAGGCTTCTGACAAGGCCTGATCGCCTGACAATCGGCTCTAACGAAAAGCCCCGGGTATCATTCGATACCCGGGGCTTTTCGTTTTGAAACTGTAACAATGCCTCAGGCGGCGTTGGAGGCCTGTTCCTCGTTGAGGAAGGCATAAATGGCCGAGGCGGAATCGGTAGCACGCAGCTTTGAAACCAGATCCTGATCGCGCAGCACGCGGGCAATACGCGAAAGCGCTTTCAGGTGATCGGCACCTGCGCCTTCCGGGGCGAGAAGCAGAAACACCAGATCGACCGGTTCATCGTCCAGTGCCTCGAAATCGACAGGCGCGTCGAGGCGGGCGAACAGGCCGACGATCTGGGAAATCGACGTGAGCTTGCCATGCGGGATGGCAATGCCATGGCCGACGCCGGTGGAACCGAGCCGTTCGCGCTGCACGATAACGTCAAAAATTTCGCGTTCAGTGACGCCGGTCAGTTTGGCAGCCTTGGCAGCCAGTTCCTGCAGCAATTGCTTTTTGGAATTCACCTTCAAGCTGGGGATAATCGCATCTTGCTGCAGCAGATCTGCCAAAGCCATTCTTCTCATCCTTTTGCCACCGAGCGGGGCGAGGGGAGCGGCTTTTAAACCGCTCCCGACAGTTCTTTATCCTTTGATATTGGCGGCGTCGATCCAGCCAATATTGCCGTCGTTACGGCGGTAAACGATGTTCAGGCTCTTTTCCGGGCTACGGAACAGAAGAACCGGTTCATCGGTCATATCGAGTGCCATCACAGCTGTGGCCACGGTCATGGTGCGCAGCTGCTTGGAACTTTCGGCGACGATGGTCGGAGCAAAATCCTCCGCCACTTCCTGGTCGTCATCAGGAACGGAATCCATGATCGCATAGGCGATGTCTTCGGAACTATTGCCGTTGCCGGCATGATGGTCCTTCAGACGACGCTTGTAGCGACGCAGACGTTTTTCAATCCGCTCGGCAGCCGCATCGAAGCTGAGCTGCGGATCGTTGGCCTGGCCGGCGGCGTGGAACACCACGCCCGAGTCGAGGTGGATTTTGCAGTCTGCCGAGAAACGCGCGGAACCCGCTTTCTCGACGATCACCTGGCTGGAATATCCCCCATCGAAGTATTTGGTAACCGCATCGACGATATGGCTTTCGATCTTCTGACGGAACGAGTCGCCAATCTCCATATGCTTTCCAGATACACGCACACTCATGGATTGTTTCCTTCTTGTCGTGACTTGCACGAAACAGTTTACGCCAAGCCGCGGATGCATCCAAGCTCTTCACGCGGTGATGAGGCAAATTGCGTTGTCAGGTCATAATTGAGGGATCAAGGGTGCAGGCATATCTCCAAGCCGATGCGGCGGGCTTCTAGACGCAGAGGTATGGAAAGTCAACGGCAAGGGAAATTAGCATATTCTGTAAAGCCCGCAGCCTGTGGGTAACCGGGGCTTTTCGAGGGCTTGGAAAGGCTCAGCTGGCTGCGGAAATCTTTGCCAGAGCACGCTTTTCACGACGTCTCTGAACCGATGAGGGGATGTTCATCGCCTCGCGATATTTTGCAACTGTACGGCGAGCAAGGTCCACGCCGCCCTTCTTCAGGCTGATAACAATGTCGTCATCCGAGAGCACTGCCTCGGGTGATTCCTGCGCAATCATCTGGCGAATCCGGTGACGAACCGCCTCCGCAGAGTGATTGTCGCCTCCCTCGGCGGAGCCGATCGAAACAGTGAAGAAGTATTTCAGTTCGAATAGGCCACGCGGCGTCAGCATATATTTGTTGGAGGTGACGCGGCTGACCGTTGATTCGTGCATCTTGATTGCGTCCGCCACCGTCTTCAGGTTCAGCGGCCGCAAATGGCTGACGCCGTTGACGAGAAATCCATCCTGCTGGCGCACGATTTCCGTTGCCACTTTCATGATTGTCTTGGCGCGCTGATCGAGGCTGCGGGTCAGCCAGTTGGCGTTCTGCAGACATTCGGACAGGAAGGCCTGATCCTCGCTCTGTTTGGCAACTGTCTTTGAAACCGTCTGGAAATAGGTCTGGTTGACCAGCACCCGCGGCAATGTGTCCGGGTTGAGCTCTATCGCCCAGCCGCCATCGGCGCTGGCGCGCACCACGACGTCGGGAACGATCGCCTCCGAGATGCCGGTTTCGAAACCGCTGCCGGGTTTGGGATTGAGCTGGCGAATTTCTGCCAGCATATCGACCAGATCCTCGTCATCGACGCCACACAGCTTTCTCAGGCTTGCGAAATCGCGTTTGGCGAGAAGTTCCAGATGGTCGATCAGTGCCCGCATGGCAGGGTCGAGACGGTCTTTTTGTTTCAGCTGGATGCTCAGGCACTCGGCAAGCGAGCGCGCGAAAATTCCGGGCGGATCGAGCGTCTGAAGTCGTGAAAGAACGGCCTCGACATCCTTGGATCCGGTGCCGAGGCGAGCGGCGATCTCTTCCATATCCGCCTGCAGGTAGCCGGCATCATCAAGCTGATCGACAAGGTGTTGTGCGATCAGGCGCTCTGTCGTGGATGAGATGAGAAGCGGTATCTGCTGGTTGATATGGTCGTGCAGGCTTAATCGTCCTGCAACAAAATCCTCAAGGTCGTAGGAATCGCCGCCTTCGCCGCCGGGCATGGATTTCCATTGACCGATCAGCTCCGGTGCATCCGGGCGTGTCTGCGGCATATCGTCGGGAAAGACGTTTTCGAAATTGGCGTCCAGCTGTTCGGAAAGATGCTGGCCGCCATCTTCGCGGCTCATCTCATACCAGTCACTCTGGTTCTCGCCGTCGCTGCGTGTTTCATCAGAGCCGGATCTGTCGCGCTCATCAACCGCATTGTCTAAAGCAGTATCGCTGCCCGCGCCGTGGGCATCACTTGGCGAAAAATCCAGCAGAGGGTTTTTCTCCACCTCCTGCGCGATGAACTGGTTGAGCTCGAAATGCGTCATCTGAAGCAGCTGGATCGACTGCATCAGCTGCGGCGTCATGACGAGCGACTGGCTCTGTCGCAGAAAAAGGCTGGCGGCTAAGGCCATGGTGGACGCGAAACTCCCCTGACGATCTCCCAGTCGTGGGTTTTTGCCCGCGTGGAGACACGGGAAATCTCACTTGGCCCAAAAATTGCTTTTTCTATTGGTTTGGTCAAGCGCCGACATGGTGCCGGCGCCATTTTCATGACGTTCTTACGTCAGAGGCTGAACTTGTCGCCCAGATAGAGGCGGCGCACATCGGCATTGTTGACGATGTCGTCAGCCCGGCCGTGGGTCAGAACCTCACCGGCATGGATGATGTAGGCGCGATCGATGAGGCCCAGCGTCTCGCGGACATTATGGTCGGTAATCAGAACGCCGATACCGCGTGCCGTCAAGTGGCGCACGAGGTTCTGGATGTCCGATACCGAAATTGGATCGACGCCGGCAAAGGGCTCGTCAAGCAGCATGAAAGCCGGATCGGTGGCCAAGGCACGGGCAATTTCCAGACGGCGACGTTCACCACCAGAAAGCGCCACGGCTGGCGATTTGCGCAGCCGCTCGATGTGGAATTCCTCCAGAAGCTCATCGAGCTTGCGGGCGCGCAGCTTCTTGTCCTTCTGATGAACTTCAAGAACGGCAAGGATGTTTTCCTCGACCGTCAGTCCACGAAAGATCGATGCTTCCTGCGGCAGGTAACCGACGCCAAGGCGGGCGCGGCGATACATCGGCATGCGGGTCACGTCGTTGCCGTTGATGGCGATCATGCCGAGATCGACACCGACAAGGCCGGTGATCATGTAGAAACAGGTCGTCTTGCCGGCACCGTTCGGGCCGAGCAGGCCGACGGCTTCGCCACGGCGCACGACCAGCGATACGCCGTTGACGACGCGTCTGTTGTCATAGGTCTTGGTCAGACCATGCGCAATCAGCGTGCCGTCGTAACGCGCCTTGTCACGGGGATCGAAAGGTTCCGGCTGACCCGGTTTCGGCTGTTTGGAGAAAAGCTTCGTCACTGGGCGCGGTTACTGCTGTGGCTTCGATTTCGGGTCGAGCAGGATCTGCACGCGGCCGCTGCTGCAAGGTGTCAGCTTGGCTTCGCCAGTGTTCATCAGAACGGTCAGCTTGCAACCCTTGAACACATTCGGTCCATCGGAGAGCACCACCTGCTTGCCGGTCAGGACAAAGGTCTGCGAGGCCATCTCGAACTCGCCCTGGTCCGCGGTCGCATTCTGGTCGCCGGAGGTCAGGTGTACCGTGTCGTCGAGGAAAATCTTGTCGATCTGGGTATTGCCGGAAGTCACCGACGCACCTTCACCAAGATAAACCACCGTCATCTTGCCTGCGCGCATCGTCGTGGTGCCCTGCACAACGCGCACATTGCCGGTGAAGTAAGCCTTCTTTTCGGTGTCCTGAATTTCCAGCTGGTCGCTTTCAATCTGGATCGGCTTGTCGTTGGACAGCGTCATGCCTTCCATGCGGGTGGAAGACTGTGCCAGCGCGGTGCCGGCCATAAAACAGGCAGCCAGGGCGGCCGGGACGGTCATCGTGGTCAGGAAACGGCGAAGGGTCATGGCCGGGCTCTATTTATCTTGGTTGTTGAGCGAGGCGGCTTCGAGATTGACCCGGACCGCACCCGTGAAGGTAATGGTTTTCCCCTTATCCGTTATCTTCATCGAGTCTGCAACAATAGACGCTTCGGGTGTGGAGATTGTTATTGTATCGGTCGTGTCGAGCGTTCCCGCCTTGATGTCCATATTGGCCGACTGGAATTTTGCCGTCAGGCCGTTGCTCAGGTTCACATCGAAAGGCGAGGTCATCTGCATGCGGTCGTTGGCGCGGTCGAAAATGCCGCCGCTTGCAGCCACGCGGGCGATCACATCCTTGCTCATCGGCATGGCCGCCTTGACGTTTTCAAGCGAGATCATGTTTGGATCCTGCAAATCCTGCAGGGCGCGTGTCGCCGTCATGGAATAGCTGATGCCGTCATCGTTGCGGCCGGCAATCGCCGGGCTTTCCATGACGATCTTGCCGTCTTCGATCTTGGCGCTCTGGATCGTCAGGTTTTCAGGCAGAAAAGTGCGGATGAAAGAAACGCCGATGAAGATGAGCGAAATGATCAGCGCAGCCACCGGAAGCAGAAACTTCAGCTTCTTGACGCGTGCAGAATGCGTCAGTGCCAGCTTGTAAGCTGTTGCCTGTCGCATCAGAGCTTCGTTTACGGGGGCAGGTTCAGTGAGGGTCTGCAGCGGGTCTCTCCAGGCGGTCATTTACGCGTCCGCTTGTATATGTTGAATTGCCGCGGCGCTTGAGCAGCCGGCGTCATGAGCCCCGAATATGGCTATTGATCATCAACAAACAATAATGAACGACACAAATACGTGTACTCGTAATCCTTCGATCTGCCAAGCGCCGCTGGTTTTTCGTGTTTTCCGATGATCCAGAGGCCGCTTTCTCTTGAATTTTGTCTGCCCGGTTCCTTTTTTGCCTGAACCGCTCTAGAACCCGAGAAGAGTGACGAGGATAAAGAAAACACCATGGATCAAATGGCCTATGCCGACCGCAGGCTTCTGCGCCGTAAGCTGACCTTCTGGCGTATTGCCGCTTTCGTTCTGGTCGTTGCCATCGGTTTTTCCGCTTATAGTTTTATGGCGGACGATCAGCAAAGCACGGTGCGCCCGCACGTGGCCCGCGTCGAAATCTCCGGCCTCATCACCGACAATACCGAGCTCCTCGAAAGGCTCGACAAGATCGCCAACAACGATCAGGTCAAGGCGGTCATCGTATCGATCTCCTCGCCGGGCGGCACGACCTATGGCGGCGAGCGCATCTTCAAGGCCATTCGCACCATTGCTGAAAAGAAGCCGGTTGTTTCCGACGTTCGCACGCTGGCCGCTTCGGCTGGTTACATGATCGCGTCTGCCGGCGACATGATCATCGCTGGCGAAAGCTCGATCACCGGTTCGATCGGCGTCATCTTCCAGTATCCGCAGGTCGATGAACTGATGAAAAAGATCGGCGTGTCGCTGGAGGCCATCAAGTCTGCGCCGCTGAAGGCCGAACCGTCGCCGTTCCATCCGGCCAGCGAAGAGGCCAAGGCGATGATCCGCTCGATGATCATGGACAGCTATGACTGGTTCGTTGATCTTGTGGCAGAACGTCGCGGCCTGTCGCGTGAGGAAACGCTGAAACTGGCGGACGGTTCGATTTTTACCGGTCGTCAGGCCTTGAAGGTCAAGTTGATCGATCAGCTGGGTGGCGATAAGGAAATTCGCGAATGGCTCGACACGAAGGGTGTGGCAAAAAGCCTGCCCGAGCTGGAATGGAAGAAAAAGGACGAAGGTTCGTTCTTTCCGTTTCCTATGGCGATTGCTTATTTCGCGCGATTGATGGGTATCGAAACCGGTCTTTCACCGGAATCGGTGCGTCAATGGGGTAGTGATAAGTTGTTTCTTGACGGTCTCGTTTCCGTTTGGCAGGTTGGTAGTGACAGATAATTCAATGATTTCTGGGGGAAGATCGTGATCAAGTCGGAACTGGTGCAGATCGTCGCGGCCCGCAACCCGCATCTTTATCACCGTGACGTGGAAAATATCGTCAACGCTGTTCTCGATGAGATCACCGATGCGCTTGCCGCTGGTAACCGCGTCGAGCTGCGTGGTTTCGGTGCCTTTTCGGTGAAAAACCGTCCGTCGCGGTCCGGCCGCAACCCGCGCACCGGCGAAACCGTGTTCGTCGAAGAGAAGTGGGTTCCCTTCTTCAAGACCGGCAAGGAGCTGCGTGAGCGGCTGAACCCCGATCTTGCCGACGAAGAAGATGCCGACTGAGCCATTCGTGGCCGGTCGCTTCGCTTGAAAAGCGGATTTTTGAACCTAGGTCATGAAGACAGCCAATATCTGGCTGTCGGCTGATTTGGCCGTTCGAGCAATGCAAGAATAATGAGAGGGACCATGACAAAGGTCAGGAAAATAGCCAATCTCGTGATTTTTGTACCGCTCGGCATCCTGCTGGTCGTGCTCTGTGTCGCCAACCGCCAGAGCGTGACGCTTGCGCTCAATCCATTCCAGCCGCAGGACAGCGTGCTGTCGGTTTCAGCACCGCTTTTCGCACTTTTGTTCCTGGCGGTCATTTTCGGCATGGCTGTCGGTTCGATGGTGACCTGGTGGAATCAGGGCCGGTATCGCAAGCAGGCCCGCACCGAAGCGCGGGAAGCGCTGAAATGGCAGCAGAATGGCAAGCCGGCGCTTTCGCCGGTTGAAGCCAAACAGCTGCGGATCAAGTAAACCGTTCATCGGTTTGGTCTTTGGATAGAGTGGCGCTCACAGCTTCATTGAAATCCGAAAAGAACCGCGTCGCCAGCCGTTGCGTGGCGGCACCAATCAGTTTGGCTCCCATCTGTGCGAGCCGTCCGCCAAGTTCTGCAGCGGCTACGTAACGCAGTATAGTTTCGTCACCGTCCTCGATCAGCTGCACATCGGCTGCCCCTTGCGCAAAACCCAGAATGCCGCCCTTACCGGCTGCCGAAAGCCGGTAACTTGCCGGTGCATTTACATTCGAAAGCGTGATCGTGCCGGCAAAATTGCTGGCGATCGGGCCAAGCTTGATGCGGATGACGGCGGCCAGTTCATGGTCCGATTGCCATTCAAGGCTTTGGCAATGGGGAATACAGCGCTTCAATATCTCCGCATCGTTGAGGCCTGCCCATACTTTGTCGCGCGGCGCCAAAATGCGTTCTTCGCCGGTCACGTCCATGGGGCTTATCCTCTTCTGAGTGCGGTAATGCCGCTATTTCCGTCTTTTGTCATCTATCTGCGAAAGGGAAAGCCCTTTGCCAAGGGGCACGGCAATGCTATTTGCACGCCAAAGACCAAGAAAGGCCCGACCGCATCGGCCTGATCGAGCTCGGGATCGAGACCATGAAAAACAAGGAACGGCGCCCCGGAGTGCGTGCAGCCGGAAAACCGGCCAGTCAAGCATCGGGAAAACCGACGGGTAAGGCCGGCGGAAAATCCGGTGCTGCCCGCAATGAGCGTCACGCATCGCCGCAGGCAGTCGCAAAGCCCCAAAAGACACGCTCGCCGGAACAGCGTAGCGAAGCCAAGCCACGCCCTCAGCGCAGCGAACACGCGCAATTCGGCAATCTGCGTGAAGCCGAAGCGCGGCAGGCTGCAACCGCCGAACAGCGTCCGATGATCGAGCGCAGCGGCGAACGTCCGCCCGAGCGTATCCCGGTCATTCTCGAATCGACCGGTGCCGGTGATTTTCACCTGATCGATACCGGTAATGGCCTGAAGCTCGAGCAATACGGTCCCTACCGTATCGTGCGCCCGGAAGCGCAAGCGCTGTGGAAGCCGGCTCTGCCCGAACATGTCTGGGATAACGCCGACGCCGTTTTTACCGGCGATACCGATGAAGACGGCATGGGCCGCTGGCGTTTCCCGAAGGACGCGCTTGGGGAAACCTGGCCTCTGTCTTTGCTTGGCATCGATTTTTATGGTCGTTTCACGTCCTTCCGTCATGTCGGCGTGTTCCCGGAACAGATCGTCCACTGGTCATGGGTGAAGGAACAACAGGAAAAGGCCGATCGCCCGCTGAAAGTTCTGAACCTCTTCGGTTACACCGGTGTCGCCTCGCTGGTGGCTGCCGGTGCAGGCGCCGAGGTTACCCATGTCGATGCCTCGAAAAAGGCAATCGGCTGGGCGCGTGAAAACCAGTCTTTAGCCGGTCTTGAACGTGCGCCGATCCGCTGGATCTGCGAGGATGCCATGAAGTTCATCCAGCGCGAGGAACGGCGCGGCAGCAAATACGATATCATCCTCACTGATCCGCCAAAGTTCGGGCGCGGGCCGAATGGCGAGGTTTGGCACCTGTTCGAGCACCTGCCGAACATGCTGGATATCTGCCGCGAACTTCTGTCGCCAAAGGCTGTTGGTCTTGTGTTGACCGCCTATTCCATTCGAGCCAGCTTTTATTCCATCCATGAATTGATGCGCGAAACCATGCGTGGCGCCGGCGGCGTCGTCGAATCCGGCGAACTCGTCATCCGCGAAGCCGGTGTCGACGGCAAGGATCATGGTCGCGCGCTTTCCACATCCCTCTTTTCCCGCTGGGTACCGAAATGACCGAAGATTATCGTTCCGATTTCAGGCGGGAAGGCCCGCGCCGCGTCGGCCAGGTGAAGGAAGTCACGAGCCTTGCCAATCCGATCGTCAAGGATATCAAAGCGCTTTCCGACAAGAAGACCCGTGAGGAAACCGGCACATTCATGGCCGAAGGCCTGAAGCTGGTTATCGACGCGCTGGAACTCGGCTGGAATATCCGCACGCTGGTTTATGCCAAGGCCGCCAAAGGCAAGCCGCTGGTCGAACAGGTGGCGGCAAAAACCATCGCCAGCGGCGGTCTCGTGTTGGAAGTCAGCGAGAAGGTTTTGTCGTCGATCACCCGTCGCGACAATCCGCAGATGGTGGTCGGCATTTTTGAAAGCCGCTGGACCCGCCTGTCGGACATCCGCCCTGAAAACGGCCAGACCTTCGTGGCGCTCGACCGGGTGCGCGATCCCGGCAATCTCGGCACCATCATCCGCACGGCCGATGCTGCCGGTGCCTCCGGCGTCATTCTGGTTGGCGAATGCACCGATCCGTTTTCGCTGGAAACCGTACGCGCCACCATGGGCTCGATCTTTGCGACGCCTCTGATCCGTACCTCGGTTGATGAGTTTTTGTCCTGGCAGAAACATGCGGGCACGGAACTGGTAGCCACCCACCTCGCGGGTGCCGTCGATTACCGCACGGTCGATTATTCGAAAAAGCCGGTCGTTATCCTGATGGGCAACGAACAGTCGGGCTTGCCGGAAAACCTTGCGAAATCGGCCACCCGTCTGGTGCGCATCCCGCAGCAGGGTCTGGCGGACAGTCTCAATCTTGCGGTGGCAACGGCGGTGATGCTGTTCGAAGCCCGCCGCCATCTGTTGAAAATCTGAAAAGGACCGGCATGACGAACGATATCGCCAAGAACGGCCCGAGTGTACGACCAACGCTTCTTTCGCGGCCGCTGCCGATCGCGATTTTCATCGTCATCGCCCTGATACTCGATCAGATCATCAAGATATCGGTCGATCATTATCTGCCGCTGGAACAGCCGGTGCATGTTATGCCCATGCTGGCGCTGTACCGCACCTATAATACCGGCGTCGCCTTCTCGATGCTGGATCATATGGATGGCTGGTTCATCGTAACCATGCGCCTTGCCATCTGCGCCTTCGTTATCTGGCTGTGGCGGCGCACGCCTGCCGACCGCACTTTTGCGCATGCCGGCTTCGCGTTCATCATCGCCGGGGCGCTCGGTAACCTTTTCGACCGTTTCCTTTATGGGCACGTGATCGATTACATCCTGTTCTACACGTCCACATGGTCGTTTGCGGTCTTCAACCTTGCGGACAGCTTTATTACCGTGGGTGCGGCTTGCGTCATTCTCGATGAAATCCTCGGGTCTATGCGCAAGAAGGGTGAAGAACCGAACCCCTAAAATTTTAGGTTTTGCTCGAAAGCATTCGGAAGGAAGCGCATGTTAGTTTTCGAACATGCGCAAGATAGCCGACATGCAAAATCGACTGATCGCTGCCTTCGGTGCTTCTGTGCCGCATGCGGAGGTGACGCCGCGTGAAAACCCGGCTGATCCCATTGCGTTTCCCCGTGAGGCGGCAACCACGCCATCGCATAGCCCGGCCTGGCTGAACTTTTTCAACCGCCTCGGGCACCATCGCGAAACACCGATTCCGCCTGTTGCCGCCTCGGTTGATCCCGCAAGCCTTGCCGATGCGCTGGGCGAAATAGCTGTTACCCGCTCGGCCGATGGTCGCATCGTCAGCGCCAATAACACTTTCCGCACGGTAACGGGCTGTAGCACCCCGGAGGGCCGCACGCTCGAAGGTCTTGGTTTTCGTGCGCGCGTCCAGTCAGATAAGCCGGTGGATCTTGCGGAGCCGACGCTTGCGGGGCGCGATCTCGAAATCGGTGGGCCTTCTTCTCTTCGCATTTTTTTGTGGCGTGACGTGCCCGTTGCAGCTGCCGATAGCACTGTTGTGCTTCACGGTTTTGCCCGTGACGTGACTGAGGAACGGCTGATGCGTGAGGAACAGGAGGTTGCCCGCCTCAAGGCCGAAGCGCTGAACCTCACCAAATCCCGCCAGCTGGCCACCGTCGTGCACGAATTGCGCACGCCGCTTAACGGTATTCTCGGCATGGGGCAGTTGCTTGACCGCACGCATCTGTCGCCGGAGCAGCAGAACTATATCGGCGGTATCCGTCAGGCGGGCCAAGCGCTTGCCCAGCTGGTGGATGATCTTCTCGATTATTCTACCATGGAAGCCGGCCGCTTCAAGCTGAATACACGTGCCGAGAACCTGCGTCAGCTGATTGAAAGCGTGGTGGAAATGCTGGCTCCGCGTGCTCACGAAAAGCAGGTGGAAATCGGCGCCACCGTGATGTCGGACCTACCGGATCTGCATGATTTTGATCCCGCCCGCCTGCGTCAGGTGCTGTTCAATGTGATCGGCAATGCGGTCAAGTTCACGCAAAGCGGCGGCGTCCTGATCCGGGCGTGGCCGGAAACCGATAATGTCGTCATCACCGTATCCGATACCGGACCCGGCATGACGGCGGAGGAACAGTCTCGTATCTTTGGCGAATTCGAGCAGGCAGGCACGGCTGAAGCGCGCAGCGGCGGCACCGGGCTCGGTATGGCTATCTCGTACCGTATCGTGCAGGAATTCGGCGGTTCTCTTTCGGTCAAGAGTGAAAAAGGTGTGGGCTCCACCTTCACCATCCGGCTGCCGCTGGCGCCGACCGAAAGCGCTGCCGCTTATGGTGAAGGCAAACGCGCCCTGCCGTCCGGCCGCGCAGAAATACTGCGCCCATCGCGCGTTCTTCTGCTTGCTCCCGAGGGGCCGTCCTCGTCAGCCATCATCGGTATGATCGAAACGCTCGGCGGTACTTGCGTGCTGGCCGATAGCAATGACGAGGCGGAAAAGCTGATTGAGGCGGGCAGGGGAGCGGATCGCTTCACCGATCTTATCGTCGATCACCGTCTTGCCGGCGGTCCGGCTGGTGCACTCGTTCACGATGGCCTGCGCCGTATCCTGCTGGTCAACCCGGAAGAGCGTGGCAGCCAACCGCAGGAACTGTATGACGCGTGGCTCATCCGCCCGCTTCGCGAACGCACGCTGATCGATGTTCTGCGTGGCCGCCTCGGTAGCCGGGAACCGGTCAGGCAGGCTGCTGGCGAAATCCCGGCAATGCCGCAGACGGCTGAACCCGCGGCGAAAACGCAATCCGGCCTGTCCATCGTGCTGGCGGAAGACGATGCCGTCAGCGCCATGCTGTATTCGACCATTCTCAAACGTTCAGGCCATAACGTTACGCGGGTTGTGGATTTCCCTTCGTTGTTGGCGGCCGTCGGTGGCGATACGCCTCCTGATCTCGTCATCTCCGACATGCACATGCCAGGTGGAGAAATAACCGAGGCGCTCCGGACGATTACCTCCGTTTCAGGCCTGAATGGGCAAAGCCTGCCTGTCATAATCCTCACGGGCGAGGGGCGGCAAAGCCAGCATGCGCAGGTCATTTCTGCCGGTGCCGCACATGTCGTTGAAAAGCCTGTTGCACCGGATGCGCTTCTGGCTCTGGTGCGGCAATTCGGAACGGCAGCCATGCGACAGGCGTCTTGACGCAGCCGTTTGTTGTGGCAAAGACTGTCACGGCAATGTCGCATGGAAATGATTTATGACAGTCATCGAAGCGCTAAAATGGGCGATCCCACATGACTGTCGAACTGCTTGCTCGAGGCGTAACCATAGAAACTAATCAGGTTGTCCCGCAGGAGATTGCGGGTACGGACGTATTCGGCCGCATCGGCACTCTTGAAACCCGCCTTGCCCGCACCTCTCGTGAGGTCGATGCTGCGCAGGCTGTGCGTTATCGTGTCTTCGTCGAGGAAATGGGTGCACAATTGCCGGCGGAAGCCATGCGTCGCCAGCGCGATTTCGACAGTTTCGACGATATCTGCGACCATCTTCTCGTCATCGATCACGCTATTGAAGGCGATATCGAGGATCAGATCGTCGGCACTTACCGTCTGCTGCGGCAGGAAGTGGCGATGGCTCATGGCGGCTTCTATTCTGCTTCGGAATTCGATCTCGCGCCGCTTCTCGCGCGCCATCCGGGAAAGCAGTTCATGGAGCTTGGTCGTTCCTGCGTTCTGCCCGATTACCGGACAAAGCGTACCGTCGAGCTTCTCTGGCAGGGCAACTGGGCCTATGCGCTGAGACACGGCATGGATGCGATGTTTGGCTGTGCTTCCTTCCCGGGCGTCGACCCACAGGAACATGCGCTGGCGCTGTCCTTCCTGCACCACAATTCGCAGGTGAAGGATGAGTGGATGGTTTCGGCTCTGCCCGACCTCTACAAGAACATGAACATGGTGCCGGCCGAAGAGATCAATCCGCGTCAGGCACTGTCGGCCATGCCGCCGCTGGTGAAAGGCTATCTGCGTCTCGGCGCGATGATCGGTGATGGCGCGGTGGTCGATCAGGCATTCAACACCACGGACGTGCTGATCGTTCTGCCGATCGCGGTCATCTCCGGCCGCTATATCAACCATTTTGGCGCTGATGCCGGACGGTTCGCGAGCTGACAGGCTTTAACGAGCGAGCCGGATTGGTCCTTCATATTGCGCAATCGTTTCATCCGAGGTCATGAGTATCATGTCCTCGGCGATGGCCTGCGCGATCAGGATACGGTCGAACGGGTCTTTGTGGATGGGTGGGAGCGATAAAACGCCCAGGCCATGGGCTGCCGTAACAGCTATTTCGTGAAAATCATTTGCGAGTAGCTGCCTGTGCAGCAATGCCGGGGGAAGTTCGAGCCGCGCTTTGCCCATAGATTCTTTTATCGACAATTCCCAAATACTTGCCGCGCTGAAAAACAGTTCGTTATCTGAGTTTTCGACAGTTTGGCGAACGAGCTTGGGTAGGCGGTCGGACGCGGCTCTGAGCCATATCAAGAGGTGAGAGTCTAGCAGTACTCTCACTTATGAACGCCGTAAAACAGATCCTCGATTTCTTTGTCGAGGTGCTTGTCCATATCTTCTGGGATGAAGAACTGCCCGTCGAGTTCTCCGATGCGTCGTTTTTTCTTCGGTGCCGTGACTGGATCAACCTCCTCCACGCTCACCACCTTCAGCGAAGGTTTCCCTTCCTGAGCGACGACAAATGGCTCACCCTTTGCGGCTTCTTCCAAAAGTCGCGCCAGATCTTCCTTGGCTTCCTGTAAATTGACGGTCTTCATGAGCGATATTCCGCGAGTGGACCTTGTTCCATCGAAGGTAATCCACTCGCGGTTGCCATTCAAGCAGAGTGCTTGTTGCTTACATGCCGGCGTTATATGCGGCGATTGCAGCCATGTTGACGATGTCGCTGTCCTTGGCACCCATCGGCGCGATCTGCACCGATTTGTCGAGACCGACCAGAAGCGGGCCGATCACTGTCGAGCCGCCGAGTTCCTGCAGCATGCGGGTGGAAATCGCTGCCGAATGGATTGCCGGCATGACGAGAACATTGGCCGTGCCGGACAGACGGCAGAACGGGTACTGCTGTTGCATGCGTTCGAAATTGAGCGCCACATCGGCACCGATCTCGCCGTCATATTCGAAACCGACCCGACGACCGTCGAGAATTTTGACGGCTTCGCGCACCCGAACGGATCGTTCGCCGATCGGCTGGCCGAAGGTGGAATAGGCGAGCATCGCCACACGCGGTTCGTGGCCCATGCGCTGCGCCAACCGTGCCGCTTCGACGGCGATATCGGCCAGATCGTCGGCTGTCGGCATGTCATGCACCGCCGTGTCGGCCACAAAAACGGTGCGCCCGCGTGCCAAAACCATCGAGACGCCGATCACCTTGTGGCCCGGCTTGGCATCGATGCAGCGGCGCACATCCTGCAATGCGGAGGCATAGTTGCGGGTCGTGCCGGTCACCATCGCATCCGCATCGCCCAGCGCCACCATGCAGGCGGCGAAGTGATTGCGGTCGTTGTGGATCAGGCGCTGCACGTCGCGTTGCAGATAGCCTTCGCGCTGCAGACGTTCATAGAGGTAATCTATATAGACCTCGACCCGATTGGAAAGGCGGGCGTTGACGATCTCGATGCCGGGACGATCGAGCTCGATGCCGGCCTTTTCCGCCGTGGCCCGAATGACGTCGTCGCGGCCGAGCAGGATGGCGGTGCCGAGATCCTGTGCGATGAAGGAGACGGCGGCGCGCATCACCTGTTCTTCTTCGGCTTCCGCGAACACCACACGCTTCGGCGACTGGCGAACACGTTCGAAAATGCTCTGGGTGCTGGCCGCAATCGGGTCGCGACGCGCCGAAAGCTCGCGGCCGTAAGCGGCCAGATCGGTGATGTCACGACGTGCGACGCCACTTTCCATCGCCGCATTGGCAACGGCGACCGGAATGGCCGAGATCAGGCGCGGATCGAACGGCACAGGAATGATATACTGCGCACCAAAGCGCGGGCGAATGCCCTGGTAAGCGGCGGCCACGTCGTCCGGCACGTCTTCGCGGGCGAGATCGGCCAGCGCTTGTGCGGCGGCAATCTTCATCGCGTCGTTGATCTGGCTGGCGCGCACATCCAACGCCCCGCGGAAGATGTAGGGGAAGCCCAGCACGTTGTTGACCTGGTTCGGATAGTCCGAACGGCCGGTCGCCATGATCGCATCGTCGCGGATTTGCGCCACTTCTTCCGGGGTGATTTCCGGGTCCGGGTTAGCCATGGCAAAAATGATCGGCTGGTCCGCCATCGAGCGGATCATTTCTTCGGTGAATGCACCCTTCTGCGAAAGGCCGAACACCACATCGGCACCCTTCATGGCCTCTTCCAGGCTGCGGCGGTCGGTTTTCGCCGCATGTGCGCTCTTCCACTGGTTCATGCCCTCGGTGCGGCCCTGATAGATCACGCCTTTGGTATCGCAGAGAATAATGTTTTCAGGATTGAAGCCCATCGCCTTGATCAGTTCGATACAGGCGATTGCGGCGGCTCCGGCACCATTGCAGACCAGTTTGGTGGTCTTCAGGTCACGGCCGGTCAGTTCCAACGCGTTGATCAGACCGGCCGCCGCGATGATCGCCGTTCCATGCTGGTCATCGTGGAAAACCGGGATATCCATCAGCTCGCGCAGACGGCTTTCGATGATGAAACATTCCGGAGCCTTGATGTCCTCGAGGTTGATGCCGCCGAAGGAGGGGCCGAGGTAACGCACGCAGTTAATGAATTCGTCGACATTTTCCGTATCGACTTCGAGGTCGATACTGTCCACATCGGCAAATCGCTTGAACAGGACGGACTTGCCTTCCATGACCGGCTTGGAAGCCAGCGCACCGAGATTGCCCAAGCCCAGGATGGCGGTGCCGTTGGAGATGACGGCGACCATATTGCCGCGCGTCGTGTAATCGTAAGCCGTTGCCGGGTCTGCGGCGATTGCCTTCACCGGCACGGCAACACCGGGCGAATAGGCCAGAGACAGGTCGCGTTGCGTTGCCATCGGCTTGGTCGGCGTAATCTCCAGCTTGCCGGGGCGGCCGTTGGCGTGGAAGTCGAGCGCCTCGCGGTCGGTAACCGATGGGCGGCCTTTGGGCGTCTTGTCTGCAGCCATAGTGTCTCCGTTCCCTGTGTCCGTGTCAGTATCATGTGGGCAAAGGCCAGATCGGCTCTGCCATTGTTGTCTTTCCGGGCACATCATCGATAAGGTCGCCTTTTCCCGGACGCAACACAAAACGGACCATCGATTTGCAACGCCTGCCGACCGACACGCTCGATACCGCCCGCCTGATTACCGAGGAAAGCCGCGCCTCGGCCACGCCGATGATGGAGCAATTCATCGAGATCAAGGCCAACAATCCCGGCTCGCTGCTGTTTTATCGCATGGGCGATTTCTACGAGCTGTTCTTCGATGATGCGGCGGAAGCCTCGCGCGCGCTTGGCATCACGCTCACCAAGCGCGGCCAGCATATGGGGTATGATATCCCCATGTGTGGCGTGCCGGTTCATGCCGCCGACGATTACCTGCAGAAGCTGATCTCGCTGGGTTATCGTGTTGCCGTTTGCGAACAGATTGAGGACCCTGCCGAAGCCAAGAAGCGCGGCTCGAAATCGGTCGTAAAACGCGATGTCGTGCGCCTCGTCACGCCCGGCACGCTGACCGAAGAGAAGCTGCTGGTCGCCTCCGAGTCCAATTATCTGATGACGCTTGCCCGCATTCGCGGCAATAGCGAACAGCAGATGGCGCTTGCCTGGATCGATATCTCGACGGGCGTTTTCCGCGTTGCCGAAACCGAACATACGCGCCTGCTGGCCGATATCCTGCGCATCGAGCCGCGCGAACTCATCCTTGCCGATGCCCTGTTTCATGATCCCGAACTGAAACCGGTTTTTGACGTGCTTGGCCGCGTTGCCGTGCCGCAGCCCGCGGTGCTGTTCGACAGCGCCATGGCCGAAAGCCGCATCACCCGTTATTTTGGTGTCGAAACCCTCGACGGTTTTGGCACATTCTCCCGTGCCGAACTGGCCGCCGCCGCCGCTGCCGTCGCTTACGTGGAAAAAACCCAGATCGCCGAACGTCCGCCGCTCGGACGGCCGGAGCGTGAAAGCGGCAATTCCACCCTATTCATCGATCCCGCCACCCGCGGCAATCTGGAACTGACAAAAACGCTTGCCGGCAGCCGTGATGGTTCGCTTCTCAAAGCCATCGACCGCACCGTCACCGGTGGCGGCGGGCGTCTGTTGGCAGAACGGCTGATGTCGCCGCTCACCGATCCGGAAGTCATCAATCACCGCCTCGATTCGATCTCCTTCCTGATCGAGGAGCCGTCGCTGTGTGGCGATCTGCGCGGTGGTCTCAAACACGTGCCGGACATGCCGCGTGCGCTGTCGCGTCTGGCGCTCGACCGTGGCGGTCCGCGTGATCTCGGCGCCATCCTCATCGGCCTGCAGGCCGCCCGCACCGTCGGCCAGAGCCTGTCGCAGGTCATGCTGCCTCCGGAACTGGAAGAGGCGATGGCAGCGCTCGCCGCTTTGCCGGATGATGTCGAAAACCTGCTGTCCGGCCTTCTCGCCGAAGAACTGCCGCTGCTGAAACGCGACGGCGGTTTTGTCGCCGATGGTGCTTATGCAGAACTCGACGAAGTCAGAGCGCTTCGGGACCAGTCCCGAAAGGTGATCGCCGGGCTGCAGCTGCAATATGCGGATGAAACCGGCATCAAGTCTCTAAAGATCAAGCACAACAACGTGCTCGGTTATTTCATCGAGGTCACTGCCGGTAATGCTGGTCCGATGACCGATACGCCGGAAGCCAAGGCGCGTTTCATTCATCGTCAGACCATGGCCAACGCCATGCGTTTCACCACGACGGAGCTGGCCGATCTCGAAACCCGCATAGCCAATGCCGCAGGCCAGGCGCTGGTCATCGAGCTAGAAGCCTTCACCCATATGACCAATGCGGTCACGGCCGCTGCCGAAGCTATCAAGGCCGGTGCCCGTGCGCTCGGCATCATCGATGTCGCGGCCGGCCTTGCCATGCTGGCCGAAGAATGGGGCTATCGTCGCCCGATCGTCGATGACAGCCGCATGTTTGCCATCGAAGGCGGACGCCATCCGGTGGTCGAGCAGGCTTTGCGCCGCCAGTCGGCCGGTGCGTTCATTGCCAATGAGTGCGATCTATCTCCGAAAGACGGTGGCGAGTTCGGCGCGCTCTGGCTGCTTACTGGCCCCAACATGGGCGGTAAATCGACATTTCTACGCCAGAATGCGTTGATCGCCATTCTCGCCCAGATGGGCTCCTTCGTGCCGGCCGCATCCGCCCATATCGGTGTGGTCGACCGTCTTTTCTCCCGCGTCGGCGCATCGGACGATCTGGCGCGCGGCCGCTCCACCTTCATGGTTGAAATGGTGGAAACCGCCGCCATCCTCAACCAGGCGACCGACCGCTCGCTGGTCATTCTCGACGAAATCGGCCGGGGCACTGCCACGTTCGACGGTCTGTCGATTGCATGGGCCGCCGTGGAACACCTGCACGAGGCCAATCGCTGCCGCGGCCTGTTCGCCACCCATTTCCACGAACTGACCGTGCTGTCGGAAAAGCTGGGTCGTCTCTCCAACGCCACCATGAAGGTGAAGGAGTGGGATGGCGAGGTCATCTTCCTACATGAAGTCGGCCCCGGAGCCGCCGATCGATCATACGGCATCCAGGTTGCCCGCTTGGCCGGCCTGCCGGATGCGGTGGTGGCGCGCGCTCGCGACGTGTTGACCAAACTGGAAGATAGCGACCGCAAGAACCCGGCCAGCCAGTTGATCGACGACCTGCCGCTCTTCCAGGTAGCGGTGCGTAAGGAAGAAACGCGACGTGGCCCGTCCAAGGTCGAGGAAGCGCTGAAGGCGCTCAACCCGGATGACATGACCCCGCGCGAAGCGATGGACGCGCTTTATGCGCTGCGCAAGCAGCTGGCGGAAAAGTGACGCGCCCAAGGTCGCATTGGCAGATGATGCCGTTCTGTTATGATGGACATCGCAACCGCACCCGCGAGGTCCATCCATGCCCACAACCCGTAATGTCGTTCTGACCGAACATCATGCCGAGGTCATTGATCGTCTGGTGAAATCCGGTCGTTACCAGAATGCCAATGAAGTTTTGGGAGAAGGGTTGCGGCTGGTGGAGCGGCGTGAGTTGGCAGAAGTCGCCAAGCTGCAAGCTCTGCAAACAGCAGCGCGACTGGGTTTTGCGGATCTGGAAGAGGACCGCTTTACTGATATTGCCGAGGATGAATTGGAAGATGCAATCGCCGCTCTCGGCCGCGAAGCTGAAGCGAGGGTCCGCAAGGCCCGCCCGTGATGAAGCGCGGCACCTATCGCCTGTCTGTCTGGGCGCGGGCTGATATCGTCGACATTCTCGCGGAAACGGAAAATCGTTTCGGAGGCAAAGCGCGTGAGCGCTACCAAAAACTTCTGGTGACCGCTCTGCGTGATCTGGCTGATGATCCTGAGCGCATGGGATGTCACTTGCGCTCTGAACTCGGCGATGGCGTGTCGAGCTATCACCTACGCCACAGCCGTGAACGCGCTCGTCATGAAACCGGTATCGTGAAACATCCACGGCATCTGCTGCTCTACCGTGTTCTCAATCCCGAATTAATCGGTATCGGTCGTATTCTGCATGATGCCATGGAGCTGGAACGGCATCTTCCTCCCGATTATGGAGCGAATTGATCTCTCCGCTTACCCCTCATCGCCAAAGCTGAACCGTCCGAAATCAAACGCTCCACCATGCGCCATCGGCTTCTGCTCGACGGTTTCTGTGGCTGCACCCGGTTCTGTTTCCAGCGAACGTTTGACCAAGACAGGCGGTTTCATTGCCACGGCTTGACCGGGTGAGAGCAGTGCCCAATGGGTGAGCGAGCGGATTGCGACGGGTTCCGCCGAGGCCGTGCCGTTTGTCGGTGTCGCATCCTTTAGCACGCGGATTTTTGCAAGATCCTGACGGATGGCAGGGTCGCCGAAAGGTTTTGATACGGGAGCGGGCAAGACCGGGCGCTGCGCCGGGATCGGACCGATCGATGCCACAACGATGTTATCCGGCGGCAGGTCGGCGGTTTCGACGGCTTTCGGTCGCGGCGAAGGTACCGGGATGGAGGCGGCGAGCAACTCTGCCTGCTTTTCCTCGCGCTTTTCTGCAATCTCGGTTTTTTCCTTCGGGCTGCCGCCGAATTTGCTCTGCATGTCGAGCGCTGCCTGAGCCCGGCTTTTCGGGGTCGGCAGCATGGCGGTCACGAGACCGCTATCGTCGGCGCTGCGGGCGCGGCCGCGGGCAATGACCGGTGCTGCATCATCGTCATCCTCGGCGGTGGCGGCAATCTCGATAGAGCGCGGACCGATGCGGCGCTTGTAATCGGCGAGCGCCTGCTGGTAACCCGGAAGCGGCTTGCCACTGGTCGGCAAATGCAGCGTTCTGCCATTCGGGAACAGCTTTGCCAGTTCGGGCTGCGACATGCGCGGCCAGGCGCGCACACTGCCCACGTCGAGATGCACGAATGGCGAGCCGGAAGTCGGGTAATAACCGACGCCACCAACCTGCATCTGCATGGCAGTGGCTCGCAGCGTCGAGATCTTGACGCCCGGAATGAAGAAATCCATCGCCTTGCCCAGCATGTGCTGGCTTTTCTTGGCAACACCGGTACTGCGCGAGCGACCGCGCAACATGCCGTTGGTCGCCGGCGAACGGTAGGCCGAGACGACGTGGATATAATCCTTGGCGCCGACACGGTCGTAAACTTCCCAGACGAGATCCAGCAAACGCGGATCCATCTTTGTCGGCTCGTTACGGCGCCAGTCGCGTAGAATACGGTTGATCTGGTTGAGCCCCTTCTGGTCGAAGCGGCCATTGCGTTTGTAGACGATGTTGGCGCGTTCGCCGGTATGGGTGAAATAGAGCTTGAGGGACCGCGTCTCGGCTGCTGCGAAACCCGTGCTACCAAAAAGCATCGGCAGGGCCAGCAGGCCAGCCGCAACACCCTTGGTCGGTCGCGTTGCGAAACGGCACATTTGCGACACCACGTTTCGGTACAGGGATTTTACGACCGAAACGCCGTGTGGAAACTCGAACGCCACCATAAGAACTGCAAACCCAGATTACGCGGGACATCTGACACTCTTGCGAGCGCCGCGGATCGGTGGATTATGGTCAACAAAATCCTAATAAGAGGTTAGCCTCCTGCGAGACTGTCATATCGGCGAAATCCGAGTCTGTTTCGTTAAGGCTGGCCATGGTGAAGAGGTGTGGTTATTGTGCGATGCAGCAAGGCCTTGCCGATCCTCCTTATGAACGGAGAATTTGACCAACGTATGCAGAACGTTACCACCCCGACGCAGCCCTTGGCCTCTTTGCAAATTCAAAGCCAAATCTCGTGACTTTCTGCTTATGGATGAGCAATATGGTCCTTCAGGAAAATGTCAGGAAACCATACAATGGTCACATTGCCCGTCCCCAAAGCGGGCACTTGAGAATGGCATGCCGCCGCACTTGAGCTATTGAAAATCCGCCTATTTCTTCCGTAAAATCAAAATCTCGGAGTTGCCATGAGCGTGAGTTGGACCGATGCCGCCATCCTTGGACTTGTTCAGGGACTGACTGAATTCCTCCCGGTTTCCTCCAGCGCGCATCTGCGTATTCTCGGTGAATTCCTGCCATCAGGGACGGATCCCGGAGCGGCGTTTACGGCCATCACCCAGCTTGGCACGGAAGCCGCAGTCCTCGTCTATTTCTGGAAGGACATCATGGCGATCGCCACCGCCTGGCTGCGGCAGGTTTTTCGTATCGGTGATTACGACAAGGATGCCGCCCGCATGGGCTGGCTGATCATCATCGGCTCGCTGCCGATCATCGTGCTGGGCCTGGCCTTCAAGGATGCAATCGAACACGGCCTGCGCAACATGTATATCACCGCAGTCATGCTGATCGTTTTCGGCCTCATCCTCGGCTGGGCGGACCGTATCGGCAAGAAAAAATATGCCTTGAGACAGCTGATCTGGCGTGACGGCATCATTTTTGGTTTCGCGCAGGCAATGGCGCTCATACCCGGTGTTTCACGCTCCGGCGGTACCATCACGGCCGGTCTTCTGATGGGGTATACACGTGAGGCCGCCGCCCGGTATTCCTTCCTGCTCGCTGTCCCTGCCGTTTTCGGTTCCGGTTTTTATCAGCTGATCAAGACGATGGGTCAGGAGACAGCGGTCGCAGCCGGCCCGACGGCGCTTGCAACTCTGATCGCCTTCGTGGTCGGTTACGCAGTCATCGTCTGGTTCCTGAAGCTGGTCTCGACAAAGAGCTATATGCCTTTCGTCTGGTACCGCCTGATCATCGGTGTCGTGCTGCTGGGACTGCTGGCGACGGGTGTGGTCAATCCGATTTGATTGGAAATGTTGAGGAGCCGGCTTTAGTCGGCTCCAAAGCGCGCGACTATCACTTCAATAGCAGGGTCGTAGCGCCTTGCTCCTTCATCAGTTTTGTCGCTTTTTTATCGAATGACACAAAGGTGTCGGCACCAAGCCACTGTCCCTCGTAAGCGATCACGCCATCGGCAAAGTCGCCCCCTGCATCAAGCATGGCGAGGCCCGTCTCGACGGCTGGTCGGTTTGTCACCACGTTGCGGGTGTCGAGGATACGGCGGATTGCTGTTGCAATGTCTGGCTTGGCAACCTGATAGCTTCGGTTCAGCACCCAGGCGAATTCACAGAAAGCGTGAACGCTGATTGCAACCAATTCAGCGTTTTGCAGCGTGTCTGTTGCCGTGCGCTGCTGCGCTTGATCATCACCAACGATGAGACGCAAAAGCACATTGGTGTCGAGGCTGATCTTCATTTACGTTCGATACCTGTCATTCCGGCAGCCGCTCCGGCTTCGGTGACGGCATCGTTGATCTCATCGATCGAAAGCTTGAGGCCATTGGTCTTGCCTTTCAGGAAGCCTTCAAGTTCCTGCCAGGCCCCCTGACCCTTCTCGGCTTTCAGCTCGGCTTTGCCATCGGGCAGAAGATCAAGCCTGATCTTGTCGCCCGACTGGATACCGAGATGTTTCAGCACCTCTTTGCGAATGGTGATCTGACCGCGTGCCGTGACTGTCAATATCGTCATGAGTTGTTCTCCAGAGCCAGATATAGAGTAATGCTAAATCGCCTTACTCTCAATCGGCGTTGCGGGGGATGGAGGCTTCCTGTCTATCGATATGGATCGTTCCATCCCATTCCCCGGATGGACCGCCTAGCCGCCAATGTTATAATCGGCCTCAACGAACCTCATTCACCGGGGCGCCTGTTTTGCTCACCATTCCGCTGCCATTCTTCGCCGGTTTCATTTTTGTGCTGACGCTGCATCTGAGCCTCAAAGGCGTCGAAGTGGCGGGCACAAGGAGGATTTTTAACGCCTTCTTGGCGCTTTATGCGGCGCAGGGTGTCGGTATCGGTTTGCGTTTCGGTTATGGCGTCGAAAGCCTCGTGCCGTTTTTGCCGATCACTGCGTCGGCCATGCCGCCACTCGCCTATCTGGCCTTCCGCAGCCTTACCGCCTTGCCTGTCGAAAAGCCGTGGGCGCATGTTCTGCTGCCTTTGGCTGTTGCGCTTTCCGTTACCTTTGCACGGCAGTTTGTGGATCTGCTGCTGTTCGCGACCTTCGTGGGTTACAGCATCGCACTCTGGCGCATCACCCGGGTTGGCGGGGATGAGGTCATGGCCGAAGCTTCGCTGCAGCGCATGCGGCCGGCGCTCAGAGCGGCAAGACTGACCTCCGCACTCATGATGTTTTTCGCGATCAGCGATGGCGCGCTTGCTGTTTATGCCGGCTTCTATGGCAATGCCGAAGTGCCGCTCGCTGTTTCGGTCATGAACCTTGCCGCCATTGTTGCCGTTGTGACCTATTACCTTTGGCCGCAAATGCCGGAGGCTTCTCCGAGACAGGTGCAGGTAAGTGCACCTGCGGCCTCCTCGGAAGACGATGCCGTTCTCGCGTGTGTATCGTCGGCGCTCGAAACGCTTTTTGCGGATGAAAATCTCAGTCTCGCGCGGCTTGCCCGCAAGGCCGGCCTTCCGGCGCGGGATGTGTCGGTTGCCATCAACCGCGCGACTGGATTGAACGTCTCGCAATTCGTCAATAATCGCCGTGTCATGGATGCCTGCCGTTTGCTGGATGAAACACAAAAGTCCGCGACAACGATTCTTTTCGAGGTCGGTTTTTCGACAAAGTCCAATTTCAATCGCGAGTTTCGCCGTGTGACCGGTAAAAACCCGCGCCAGTGGAAGGCCCGCGATAGAAGCACAGCTGCCGTGTCGGGTGATGGGGTTGATCTTGTTGCCGGAAAGCAACAAGTTGGAAATATCCAGCAAGCATAATCATCTGCTAGAAGGTGCGCGGAACAGGTCTTTTCTTCCAAGGCCTGGCACCGGTAGGAAGACATGGCCAGACCCGATACCGATTTTCCCGAACTGCTCGACGTCGCCAAGCTGAAGGCTGATATCGAAGCGATCGCCACCACTCATGCCGGCAAACCGGCGGATATGCGTGTCGCCCTGCTGCCGCTTTTGCGCACCGTCAACACGCAAGGCCGCAACAAGGCGCGTGAGCTTCTGGAGGCCACCAAGGGTGGCGGTATCCTGTGTGCGGAACGGATTTCCTGGCTGCAGGACCAGTTGATCGTCGCCATTCATGATCTGGTCGATGCCCATGTTTATCCGCAGGCAGCCGGCGCGACGGCGATTACCGCTGTTGGCGGCTATGGACGCGGCACCCTGGCGCCGGGCTCGGATATCGATCTTCTTTTCCTTTTACCGACGTCAAGCACCGATGCGATGCGCAAGTCGGTGGAGTTCCTGCTCTATGTGCTGTGGGATCTCGGCTTCAAGGTTGGCCATGCCACCCGCACGGTGGAAGAATGTATCCGCCTGTCGCGCGAAGACATGACCATTCGCACGGCCATTCTGGAAACCCGCTTTATTTGCGGAAAACAGTCGCTGGCGGAAGAGCTGGATCATCGGTTCGACCATGAGATCATTCATAATTCCGGTCCGGATTTTATTGCCGCAAAACTGGCTGAACGCGACATGCGTCACCAGAAGGCCGGCGATACCCGTTATCTGGTCGAGCCTAATGTCAAGGAAGGCAAGGGCGGCTTGCGCGATATCCAGACGCTGTTCTGGATCGCCAAATATCATTATGGCGTGCGTGATGCCGCGGCTCTGGTCAAGCGCGGGGTTCTGTCGCGCGCCGAGTTGCGGCTGTTCGAGAAGGCTGAGGACTTTCTCTGGGCCGTGCGCTGCCACATGCATTTCCTGACCGGCAAGGCTGAGGAACGCCTGTCTTTCGATATCCAGCGCGAAGTGGCGGCAGCCATCGGTTATAACGCTCGTCCCGGCCTGTCTGCCGTCGAGCGCTTCATGAAGCACTATTTCCTCGTCACCAAGGATGTCGGCGATCTCACCCGCATTCTCTGCGCGGCTTTGGAAGAAGAACAGGCCAAGCCTGCACCCGGCATTACCGGTGTCATTTCCCGTTTCCGCCATCGCACCCGAAAAATCCCGGGCAGCAGCGAGTTCGTTGAAGACCGCGGTCGTATCGCACTTGCCGATCCCGATGTGTTTCGCCGTGATCCGGTGAGCATGATCCGCTTCTTCCATGTCGCGGATCTCGTCGGCCTGGAATATCACCCGGATGCGCTCAAGCAGATCAATCGCGGCCTGCGGTTGATCGACAACGACCTGCGCGAGAACGAGGAAGCGAACCGCCTCTTCCTCTCCATCCTGACGTCACCTCGCACGCCGGCCATGACGCTGAAGCGCATGAACGAGGCCGGTGTGCTTGGCCGTTTCATCCCTGAATTCGGCAAGATAGTCGCGCTCATGCAGTTCAGCATGTACCACCATTATACGGTGGATGAGCACCTGATCCGTGCTGTCGATGCGCTCTCGGATATCGACAAGGGAAAATTCGCCGACGAACATCCGCTGATCAACAAGCTGATGCCAGCGATTGAAGACCGCACGGCAATTTATGTGGCCGTGCTGCTGCACGATATCGCCAAGGGCCGGCAGGAGGATCACTCCATCGCCGGCGCGCGCGTGGCGCGCAAGCTTTGCCCGCGTTTCGGCCTCAACCCCAAACAGACGGAACTCGTCGTCTGGTTGATCGACCAGCATCTGTTGATGTCGATGACGGCCCAGACGCGCGACCTCAACGACCGCAAGACGATCAGCGATTTTGCCGAACGCGTGCAGTCGATGGAACGCCTGAAGGCGCTGCTCATCCTCACCGTCTGCGATATCCGTGCCGTCGGTCCCGGCGTGTGGAATGGCTGGAAGGGCCAGCTTCTGCGCACGCTCTATTTCGAAACCGAACTGCTTCTGTCGGGCGGTTTTTCCGACAGTTCCCGCAAGGAACGCGCGATTGCTGCCGAAGAAGCGCTGGTGCGCGCGCTCGATCAGGGCTGGACCGCCAAGGACCGCAAGCTTTATGGGCGGATGCACTACCAGCCTTATCTGCTGTCCGTGCCGCTGGACGATCAGGTCCGCCATGCCGAATTCATCCGCGATAGCGACAAGGCCGGCAAGGCGCTCGCCACCATGGTGCGCACCGATAGTTTTCGCGCGATTACCGAGATCACCGTTCTGGCGCCCGACCATCCGCGTCTTCTGTCGATTATCGCCGGTGCCTGCGCGGCAGCCGGCTCCAACATCGCCGATGCGCAGATTTTCACCACCAACGATGGCCGCGCACTCGACACCATTCTTGTCAGCCGCGAATTCACCGACGATGCCGATGAACTGCGCCGTGCCGGCACGATCAGCCGCATGATCGAGGATGTGCTTTCGGGCAAAAAACGTTTGCCCGAAGTCATTGCTTCGCGTGCAAAAGCCAAGAAGCGCAACAAGACCTTTTCCGTCCATCCGTCGGTCACGATCTCCAACACCCTGTCCAACAAGTTCACCGTCATCGAGGTGGAATGCCTAGACCGCGTCGGTCTGCTTGCGGAAATCACCGCCGTGCTTTCGGACCTGTCGCTCGACATCAAGTCGGCGCACATCACCACATTCGGTGAAAAGGTCATCGATACGTTCTACGTGACCGATATCGTCGGCATGAAGATCACCAACGAAAACCGCCAGTCGAGCATTTCTGCGCGGTTGAAGCCGGTGATGACCGATCAGGACGACGAGTTGCGCTCACGCATGCCCTCCGGGATTATTGCGCCGGAACCAGCACCTTCGGCAGGGTCTACGCCGGATCTGGGGCCGGGCTTAGTGCCGAAAATGAAGGTTTGAGGGGAGGGCGGTGCCGTATTTTCTTCTCTCCGTTCAAACGGGAGGAGGTGACTGCACCGCCACCTCTACACGGCTGGCCACCTCGCCTATATAACACCTCCACGAATCGAACCTCCCGGTGAGCCCCCGCATGAGCCTCGTCAAGAAATTCGCCACCGTTGGCGGTGCCACGCTCGGCAGCCGCATTTTTGGTTTCGCCCGCGAAACCCTTATGGCGGCCGCACTTGGTACCGGGCCGATGGCGGACGTGTTTTATGCGGCCTTCCGTTTTCCCAACCTCTTCCGTCGTCTGTTTGCCGAAGGTGCGTTTAACGCCGCTTTCGTGCCGCTGTTTTCGAAGGAGATCGAGGCAAACGGCGTCGAGGGGGCCAAGCGGTTTTCCGAGGAGGTTTTTGGCGTTCTCTTTTCGGCGCTGATGCTCATCACCATTGCCATGGAACTGGCCATGCCCTGGCTGGTAGAATGGATCATCGCTCCCGGTTTTGCCGACGATCCTGAAAAGACCTCCATCACCATTCGCCTTGCGGCGGTGATGTTCCCTTACCTGATGTGCATGTCGCTGACGGCGATGATGAGCGGCATGCTCAATTCGCTGCACCACTTCTTCGCTGCCGCTATTGCGCCGGTTTTCCTGAATGTCGTGATGATCGCCGCGCTGTTTTACGCGCTCTGGACCGGCGCCGATCCGCTGTCTACCGCATGGTATCTGTCGTGGAGTGTGCTGCTTGCCGGTGTTTTGCAATTGGCCGTGGTTTATTTCGGCGTGCGCTATGCCGGCATAAAGATCGGCTTTCGCCGCCCGCGCATGACGCCCAACGTCAAGCGCCTGCTGGTTCTCGCCGTTCCCGCCGCCATTACCGGCGGCGTTACCCAGATCAACCAGATCATCGGGCAGGCCATCGCTTCTGGCAAAGAAGGGGCGATCGCCGCCCTGCAATATGCCGATCGCATCTATCAGCTGCCGCTTGGCGTTGTTGGTGTCGCCGTCGGCGTCGTTCTGCTGCCGGAATTGTCGCGCGCGCTGAAGGGTGGCAATCTCAAGGAAGCTGCCGGCATTCAAAACCGCTCTATCGAATTCGTGCTGTTTCTAACCTTGCCTGCTGCCGCCGGGCTCTGGGTGCTTTCGGATGCCATCATCCGGGTGCTTTATGAGCGGGGTGCGTTTTCTGCGGACAATACCGCCGTTGTCGGCTCCATCCTCGCCATCTATGGCTTGGGTCTTCCTGGCTTCGTCCTCATCAAGGCGCTGCAACCGGGTTTTTACGCCCGCGAAGACACGAAGACGCCGATGCGCTTCACCATCATGGCAGTCGTGGTCAATTCGGCGCTCGCTATCTCGCTGTTTCCGCTGATCGAAGAGCGCGGCATTGCAACGGCTGAAGCGGCCGCCGGCTGGATCAATACCGTTTTTCTGTTCGCCACGCTGGTTTGGCGCGGCCACCTGAAATGGGAATGGGCCTTTGCCCGCCGTGTCGTGTTGCTTCTTGTCTCGGCAGGCATCATGGCGGCTGCACTAACCTACGCGCTGAAACATGCCGGCCCATGGCTGACACCGGAGGCGCATCTGTTGCAGCAGGTTGCGGCCCTGGGTGTGCTGATTGCCATTTCGATGCTGGTCTACTTTTCCGTCGCTTTCCTGATCGGCGGTGCCGATCTCGGCATGATCCGCCGCAATCTCAAGCGTAAGCCAAAGCAGGCGGCGGTAACGGATACGGACGCATGATCAGCTACGGCGATGATGCCGCTTGAGGTTGGCCAAGCCACCCTTGCCCTTAGATTTTCCACCGCAATGCGCCCAGCGGCGCTGCGGGCCGATGTCCACATGCACGATGCCGTTGCAATAACGGCCGATGCCGCCAATGCCCGGTGCGCTGGCGGCAGCCGCCAGGATAGCCTTTTCCGAAACACCCGGTACCCGAATATCGGCGGCATAACAGCGGCTGTGCTGCGAAGTGCCCGAACGCGGGCGGTGGCCGGAGGTCACCATCGGCTTCTTGCCGGTCTTGGCGCGGATATGCGCAAGGATCGCTTCAAGCTTTTCCGGGAAACAGGCCGTGCGCACGCTGACGCGCTGGACTGTGTAGGCTGCCGAATAGTCATGCTTGAAGGATGTGCCACGGCGTTTGCCGTTCTTTTCCGCCGCGTCTGCGGAAATGGCTGATAGGGCGATGCTGGCCGTCATCAGACAGGCTAGCACGACGCGGGATAGGATGCGCATCATGTACTCCGAAACCGTGTCCGTCACTCATGGCGAACGGAAAGATAATTTCGGGGTATTTCTTTTCTAAAAGTGACGGGAATAAGGGCAAATATGCTTCAATTTAAGATTCGTGCGCCCAAATGGTTAATTACCGTTAAGAATAGATGGTTTCTTGTCGAGTTTTTCTTGGGTGGTGGCCGTCGATGGAAGCTTTGTGTACAGCTTCAAGCCTCTTGATCCCGCCTCATCCGCCGTGCATAAGCCCGGCCGTTAGCAACATGGGCGACATGAGCTCAAAAGGCCGGGAAATCCGTCCTGCTCACCATGCCCTGGGGCCTTCCACAAGCCTGATGAGGACGACATGAACACGTTTAAGCCGCTCGTATTTTCTGGCGTACAGCCAACGGGCAATCTCCACCTCGGAAACTATCTCGGCGCCATCCGCAAATTCGTGGCGCTGCAGGAAAACAACGATTGCATCTATTGCGTCGTCGATCTCCACGCCATTACCGCCCAGCTCGTCCATGACGACCTGAAGGGCCAGATCCGTTCCATCGCCGCCGCCTTCATCGCTTCGGGCATCGATCCGGTCAAACATATCGTGTTCAACCAGTCGGCCGTGCCGCAGCATGCGGAACTAGCCTGGATCTTCAATTGCGTTGCGCGCATTGGCTGGATGAACCGCATGACGCAGTTCAAGGACAAGGCTGGCAAGGATCGCGAAAACGCTTCGCTCGGCCTGCTCGCCTATCCGAGCCTGATGGCCGCCGACATTCTCGTTTACCGCGCCACCCATGTGCCGGTCGGTGACGACCAGAAGCAGCATCTGGAACTGGCGCGCGATATCGCCCAGCGTTTCAACATCGATTTCGGCCCAAAGATCCGCGAGACCGGCACGGGTGTGGACATGGTCGTCGGGGAAGAGCCGATCCATGGGTATTTCCCGCTGGTCGAGCCGCTGATCGGTGGCCCGGCACCACGCGTCATGTCGTTGAAGGACGGCACGAAAAAGATGTCGAAATCGGATCCGTCGGATCTGTCGCGTATCAACCTGATGGACGATGCCGACACGATCTTGAAGAAGATCCGCAAGGCCAAGACCGATCCGGACGCACTTCCGAGCGAGGTCGATGGTCTCGAAGGTCGCCCGGAGGCCGGCAATCTTGTCGGTATCTATGCGGCGCTTTCGGATCGCACCAAGGCTGACGTACTGGCCGAATTCGGCGGCCAGCAGTTTTCGGTGTTCAAGCCGGCGCTTGCCGATCTGGCGGTCGAGGTGCTTGCCCCGATCACCACGGAAATGCGCCGCCTGATGGACGACACGACGCATATCGATGCGATCCTCAAGGATGGTGGCGAACGCGCCCGTGCCCGCGCCGAAAAGACCATGAACGAGGTTTCCGACATTATCGGATTCCTGCGGTAATAATGGCTGCCGGCCTGCAAGGGCCGGCGGTACGTCTTGTCGCGCGTCACCCCACCACGTCGTCATCCTCGGGTCAAGCCCGAGGATGACGGAGGAGGCCGAGGATAACGGAGGAGAGGGTGACGCTGACGGCGGAGAGGTGCGAGGGTCACCTCGACCACCCCGACTTTTACATCCCCGCTCTTTTGTATAATGTCCAACACGACCAGACGGGTCGTGTCAGCGCATCAGGGGGATCGGCATGGTTTCAACTCGGCTATCGCGTCTCGAAGGCCACCGCCGCAAATTCATGGCGGTCATCGATGGCACGCCGGAATGCGAAAAGGCCGTGCATTATGCCGGTCGCCGCGCCAAAAATTCCAATGGCGCGCTGCTTCTGCTCTATCTCATTCCCGAAGGTGACTTTCAGCAATGGCTGGGTGTCGAGGCGATCATGCGCGCCGAAGCCCGCGAGGAAGCCGAGGCCGTCATGGCCAAGGCCGCGCAGACGGTGCGTGAATCGATCGGCATCGACCCGGAAGTGGTGATCCGCGAGGGTAATGCGGCTGACGAGATCAATTCGCTGATCGAGGAAGATCAGGATATCGCCATTCTCGTTCTCGCCGCCGGTTCCGCCAAGGAAGGGCCGGGCCCGCTCGTCACCTCGATTGCCGGGCGCACCGCAGCCTTCCCCATTCCCGTCACAGTGCTGCCCAGTACGCTGACCGACGAGGAAATCGACGCGCTGGCCTGATCCGGCTTTTGTCTTCGCTCTTGACCTTGTTTCGACAAAGGCGCACTTGAACGCAAACCTGAACGGTCTTATCTTCTTTGGAAGAATTCTAAACGGGCGAGCGCTTCTCGCCAGGAGACATAAAATGTTCATTCAGACGGAAGCCACCCCGAACCCGGCCACCCTGAAATTCCTGCCGGGCAAGGTTGTGCTGGAAAACGGAACAGCCGAGTTCCGCTCCGCTGTCGAGGCTGAAAAGTCTCCGCTCGCTGCCCGTCTGTTCGACGTGCCGGGCGTGACCGGTGTCTATTTCGGTTATGACTTCATCACCGTCAGCAAGAACGATGCCGAATGGCAGCACCTGAAGCCGGCTATCCTCGGTTCGATCATGGAACATTTCATGTCCGGCCAGCCGGTCATGGGCGGCGGTTCCGCCATGGCCGAAGATCTGGATGAAGAAGGCGAGTTCTTCGAGGAAGGCGACGAAACCGTCGTTGCCACCATCAAGGAACTGCTGGAAACCCGCGTTCGTCCGGCTGTTGCGCAGGATGGCGGCGATATCACCTTCAAGGGTTACAAGGACGGCACCGTCTATCTCAACATGAAGGGCGC
>Ga0075364_10000094_pt1 | contig 36136 bp, 36 predicted proteins | sample EndMetdeltDD1764_FD_71517 | JGI IMG/M metagenome (GOLD analysis project Ga0075364, IMG submission 71517) | Populus endosphere microbial communities from Tennessee, USA - Endosphere MetaG P. deltoides DD176-4 | ecosystem: Host-associated > Plants > Roots > Endosphere | place: USA: Tennessee... | reverse complement strand
GGCGGCCAGCACCAGCAGCAGCGGCAGGGACAGGCTCAGGCGGGAGCGGATGTTCATGGGTGGTCTCCTGGGGAAGCTAGGGTCGGGCACAGCCCGTCAACGCAGGGTCGGCGACGCCGGCGCGATCAGCGGGCCTTGGCGCCGCGCTCGCGCGCGATCAGCCAGTCGGCGATCCGCAGCATGTCGTCGAAGTCGTGGCCGAGCACGCGGTAGCGGCCGGCGACGATCACGGTCGGGGTGCCCTCGATGCCCGAGCGGCGGGCGAACGCGGCGGCGGCATCGAGCTGCCCGTCGACCTTCGGGTCCGACAGCGCGGCCTGGAACGCTTCGGCGCTGACGCCGTGGCCGGCGTAGAACGTGGCCAGTTCCTGGTGGCTGGGATTGCGCGGCAGCGCGCCGCGTTCGTGGATCGCGTCGAACACCGCCTGGTGGGTGCGCGCGCTCAGGCCGAGGTTGTCGGCGGCGAAGTACGCCCGTGCCCAGGTGTTCCAGACCCCGCCGAACGCGGCCGGGACCGCGACGAAGCGGACGTCCTTGGGCAGGGTGGCCTTCCATTCCCGCAGCTGCGGCTCGAAGTGCGCGCAGTGCGGGCAGGTGTAGCCGAACACCTCGGCGACCTCGATGCCGGCGCCGGCCGCATACGGCTTGCCGTCGGCGATCTCGACGTAGTCGCGGCCGACGGCCGGGGTCTCGGCCGCACGGGAGGAGAACGGCGTCAGCGCCAGGGCGGCGAGCAGCAGGCCGGACAGCAGGGCTTTCATCGGATGGGGGTCCTGGAGCGGGGCGCGATCGGCGCGGAACGGAAAAAATGACGCCGGCCATGGGGCCGGCGCAAGACTAGCGAGAGAGGGACGACGCTGCTAGGACCGCGTCAGCGCCGCGAAGTTCACGACTTCGGCGGCGCCTGCGCTTCGTCGGCACGGTCGTGCAGACCCTGCAGATAGCTGGCCAGCGCGCCGATCTCCTGTTCGGTCAGCTTGCTGGTGACCTGGGCCATGACATTGAACAGGGCCGGGTTCTTCTCGCTGGTGACGCCGGCCTGGTACTCCTGCAGGCGGCGCGCGGTGTATTCGGCCATCTGGCCGCCCACGTGCGGATAGGACGGGCCGGGATTGCCGGCGCCGGAAGGGCCGTGGCAGGCCAGGCAGGCCGGGATGCCGCGTTCCGGATCGCCGCCGCGGTACAGCTGCTGGCCGATCTCGTAGAACTTCAGGCCGGCGTAACGGCCTTCGGTGACCTCGGCATCGTCGGCCACGCCGGCACCGGACTTCTGGGTGGCGAAGTAGGCGCCGACATCGCGCATGTCCTGCGGGCTGAGCGACTGCGCGAACGGCGCCATCACCGCGGCCAGGCCGGTATGGCGCTCGCCGCTGGCGAACAGGGCCAGCTGGTGGGCGATGTAGCGCTCGCTCTGGCCGGCGATGCGCGGATACATCGGATCGGCCGGGTTGCCGTCCGCGCCATGGCAGGCGGCGCAGGCCGCGGCCTTGCCGGCACCGGCCTCGGCATCGCCCCACTGGGTCTTGCTCAGGTCGATTTCGAGCGGGGCTTCCTGGACCGGGACATTGTCCGGGACCGGGACCACCGTGGTCTGGGCATAGGCGGCGACCGCGGTGATCGCGGCAGCCAATCCTGCGAGGGCAAAAACACGAGCGTGGCGCATGCTGAGCTCCGGGAACATCTGAACGGGACGGTCGCTTGGGGCTGAACGGCCGCGTAGCGGCTGGATTATCCGCATGCAGGCATGGGTGGGTCAACGAAACGGGGGGTGTCATAACGTCCATGCCCCCGCCGCCTTCCGGCCCACCGGTGCACCCTCCGCTTGACCCGCGCGACAGCCATCTCCGGCCGCGCCGGCGGACGCCCGTTCCCCCGGCGCCGCCCATGCACAGTGCCATGCCCGCGGCCGGATCGCACGTCCGGCCGGTGCCCGCGGCCCGGGCATGCGATCCTATGCGCATGTTCAATCCACTCGAGAGAGCCCGGTACCTGTGCTCGGCACATACCGCGGCCCAGTTGCCCGCCGATGGCGGCCATGAAGTCGCCTTCGCCGGCCGTTCCAACGCCGGCAAGTCCAGCGCGCTCAATGCGCTGACCCGCCAGAACGCGCTGGCGCGCGTGTCCAAGACCCCCGGCCGCACCCAGCAGCTGGTCTATTTCGAGGTCGCACCCGAGCGCTATCTCGTCGACCTGCCCGGCTACGGCTACGCCAAGGTGCCGCTGGACCTGAAGGCCCACTGGCAGGGCTTCCTGGACCGCTACTTCCGCCAGCGCGAGGCGCTGCGCGGCCTGGTGGTGGTCATGGACATCCGCCATCCGCTGAAGGAATACGACCGCCTGATGCTGCAGTACGCGGTGGTCCGCGGCCTGCCGGCGCACGCGCTGCTGACCAAGGCCGACAAGCTCGGTCGCGGCCAGCAGGCGCAGTCGATGCAGGCCGTGCGCAAGGAACTGGCCAAGGTGTTCGGTGCCGACACCGTCGGCGTGCAGACCTTCTCCAGCGAGTCCAAGCACGGCGTGGACGAGGCGCGCATGATCGTCAACGGCTGGCTCGACCTGCTGCCTCCGCCGGCGCCCCAGGAGGCGCCGCCGCCCGAGGCCTGACCGGCCAATGCCCGGGTCCGGCAGTCGCCGTCCCGGGCCGTGGGGTGCCGCGATGCCCATGCAGCCGGCCGGCCCGGCGGCGCCACGCGCGATGCTGCACCGCACCCAGCGTCTGCGCGGCAACGGACGCTCCGTGCCGCAGGCGATCGTACCGCGCGGCCGCGTCGTCGCGCTTCCAGTGGGCACTCGGCAGCGGCGCTGGCACGGCCGGCGGCAAGGGCCGGGTCGTGGGGCAGGGGCTGGCTCCACAATGCGCGCGGTGCTCAGCACGTCACTCGCACGGCGGCACGGTCAGGCGCAGGGACAGGCCGCTGTCCGGGTCCGGTGTGCCGACCGCGGCGATCCGGCCAGGCCAGTGCGGGGGATCGCGAACATCTCCCCATCGGCCAGCGCCTCGTCGTCGATCCGCATGCGCCCACCGCAGCGCGACCGCCAGCTGCGCTGGCGCGATGGCGATCGACCGGACGCCGTGCCGGCTGCGCAGGCGAATCATCGGCATGGGTCCATCCGGTCAGGCCCGCCAGGCGGATACGCGGATGGGCGCCAGGCGGCGGCGTCCATCGCGGTGCGCTTCTGCACTCCGGCGGCCGCCCAGGCACATGCGCAGCGGAATGCTGCGACCCATCGCCGGCAACGTCGGCAGCGGGGTCGGCACGATATAGTGCGCACCCATCCGGCCCGTGCCGGCCGCATCCCTCCGTGCGAGCGCCACCCTTGTCGAGTCCCAGCCACGTCGCCGATACCCCGATCACGCAGCGCAGCCAGCTGCTCGATTACGTCGCGGCCGGCGAGAAGCCGGCGGCGGACTGGCGCATCGGCACCGAGCACGAGAAGTTCGGCTTCCGCCTCGACGACCTGCGCCCGCCGGCGTTCGATGGCGAGCGCGGCATCGAGGCGCTGCTGACCGGTCTGGTCCAGTTCGGCTGGGAGCCGGTGCAGGAGAACGGCCGCACCATCGCCCTGCTGCGCGACGGCGCCTCGGTGACGCTGGAACCGGCCGGGCAGCTGGAGCTGTCGGGCGCGGCGCTGGAGACCATCCACCAGACCTGCGTGGAGGTGGGCACCCATCTGAAGGAAGTGAAGGCGGTCGCCGACACGCTGCAGCTGGGCTTCCTGGGCATGGGCTTCCAGCCGAAGTGGCGCCGCGACGAGATGCCGTGGATGCCCAAGGGCCGCTACCAGATCATGAAGTCCTACATGCCCAAGGTCGGCCAGCTCGGCCTGGACATGATGACCCGCACCTGCACGGTACAGGTCAACCTGGACTACGCCACCGAAGCGGACATGGTGAAGAAGTTCCGCGTGTCGCTGGCGCTGCAGCCGATCGCGACCGCGCTGTTCGCCGACTCGCCGTTCACCGAAGGCAGGCCGAACGGCTACCTCAGCTACCGCTCGCACATCTGGACCGACACCGATGCCGACCGCACCGGCATGCTCGACTTCGTGTTCGAGGACGGCTTCGGCTACGAGCGCTACATCGACTACCTGCTCGATGTGCCGATGTACTTCTCCTACCGCGACGGCATCTACCACGACGCCAGCGGCCAGAGCTTCCGCGATTTCCTGAAGGGTAAGCTGCCGGTGCTGCCCGGCCAGCTGCCGACGCTGCGCGACTGGTCGGACCACACCACCACCGCGTTCCCGGAAGTGCGGCTGAAGAAGTACCTGGAGATGCGTGGCGCCGACGGCGGCCCGTGGAACCGGCTGTGCGCGCTGCCGGCGTTCTGGGTCGGCCTGCTGTACGACGACGCGGCGCTGGATGCGGCCTGGGACCTGGTCAGGGACTTCAGCATCGAAGAGCGCAATGCGCTGCGCGATGGCGTGCCGAAGCACGCGCTGAAGCTGCCGTTCCGCGGCGGCACGGTGCGCGAACTGGCGATCGAGGCGCTGAAGATCTCGGTGGCCGGCCTGCGCCGGCGCGCGCGCCTGAACAACGAGGGCAGCGACGAATCGCGCTTCCTCGAACCGCTGATCGAGTTCGCTGAGGCCAACGAGACCCCGGCCGAGCGCAAGCTGGCTCTGTTCCATGGCGCATGGAACGGCGACATCGACCGCGTGTTCCGCGAGTTCGCGTACTGATTCGATCCCGACGGGATCCATGCACCGCGCCCGGCCGTGTGCCGGTGCTGCATGCCGGGCCGCGGCTGGCAGGCCGGCGTATGCCGCCGCGCCTCATTTCGGCCGACTGACAGGCCTGCGCACACACGCAGGCGCCGATCGGCTTCGGGCTGGTGGCGGGTGCCGGCATCGGAGCTGCGTTGCCCGCACCCGGACAGCAATCTGCACCTCGCCTGCGGCGCGGATGCGTGCGTCGATCCAGGGTGAGCGTGGCGTGGTGCGCGTAATGGTGTGCGATGCGCATGGCCGGACCCTCCCGCATCTTTCCGCTCACGCGACACATCGGATTGACACCCCGATAGGCACGCTTGAGCATGACGCGGTCTTCAAGGCATGAGCGGGCGCAATGAATCAGGACCTCGCGTTTCCCGTCGTCGGCATCGGCGCTTCGGCCGGCGGCATCGAGGCCCTGGAGGGGTTGTTCGGCGGTGTGCCGGCGCGCCCGGGCATGGCATTCGTCGTGGTCACCCACCTGAGCCCGCATCACGAAAGCGCGCTGCCCGATATCCTCGCGCGGTTCACCGGACTGCGCGTGGAGGCGGCGACCGACGGCCTGCGGCTCCGGGCGGACACCGTCTACGTCATCCCGCCCGGCGTGGTGCTGGGGCTGGAAGGTGGTCGCCTGGTCCACCGGCAGACCCCGGCGCACCAGGAGCGCAAGCCGGTGGACGTGTTCTTCAGCGAGCTGGCGCGCGAATGCGGCGAACAGGCCGCCGGGGTGATCCTGTCCGGCGGCGACGCCGACGGCACCCTGGGTCTGAAGGCGATCAAGGAAGCGGGCGGACTGGCGCTCGCGCAGGTCGACGACGTCTTCGGGCCGCGCCACCCCGACATGCCCAATGCGGCCATCACCGCCGGCTTCGTCGACATCGCACTGCCGGCGCACGACATGGGCGCCAAGCTCATGGAGATCCTGCGCGGTGCGCACGATGTGCGCCAGCAGCATGCGGGCCCGAGCCGCGACGAGAGTGCGTTGACCGACGTGCTGCCGGAGATCTACACGATCCTGCGCAGCCAGGTCGGGCACGATTTCAGCGGTTACAAGAAGCTCACCTTCGTCCGCCGCGTGCAGCGCCGCATGCAGATCCGCCAGATCGAGCAGGTGGACGGCTACCTGCAGCTGCTCGGCAGCGATCCCGAGGAGGTGGGCCTGCTGTTCCGCGACCTGCTGATCAACGTCACCAGCTTCTTCCGCGACCCGGAGGCCTTCGAGGTTCTCGCCAGCCAGGTCATTCCGTCGCTGTTGCGCGACCGCGGCCGCGAGGAGACCGTCCGCATCTGGGTCCCGGGCTGCGCCACCGGCGAAGAGGTGTATTCGATCGCCATGCTGGTCCGCGAATGCCTGGACGGCATGCCGGTGGTGCCGCGCGTGCAGATCTTCGCCACCGACATCGACGACCGCGCGCTGGCGGTGGCGCGTACCGGCCGCTATCCGCTGGCGCTGCTGGACAGCGTCACCCCGGAGCGCCGGGAGCGCTTCTTCTTCGGCGACGGCCCCAGCCGGCTGGTCGCCAAGGAGATCCGCGACCTGTGCATCTTCAGTCCGCACAGCGTGATCCGCGATCCACCGTTCTCGCGGATCGACCTGGTTTCCTGCCGCAACCTGCTGATCTACTTCGGTCCGGACGTGCAGGCCCGGGTCATGCCGACCTTCCACTACGCGCTCAAGCCGGACGGATTCCTGTTCCTGGGCTCGGCTGAGAACGTGACCCAGTTCGAGGAGCTGTTCTCGCCGGTCGACAAGCACCACCGCATCTTCCGCCGCCGCTCGGTGCGCACGCCCAGCCTGCAGTTTCCGTCCACCGCGCTGTCGCGCGGCGCGCGTGCGGCCGAGTTCGGGCCGAGGACGTCGCAGACCAGCGTCGCCGAGTTCCGCAACGCGGTCGACGCGCACGTGCTGGAGCGTTTCGCGCCGGCGCACGTGGTCGTCAACAGCGACGGCGACGTCGTCTATTTTTCCGCGCGCACCGGCAAGTACCTGGAGATGCCGGCCGGATCGCCGACCCGGCAGCTGCTGACCCTGGCCCGGCGCGACCTGCGCCTGGACCTGCGCAACATGCTGCGCGAGGCGCTGGAGACCGGCCGCGCCGTGCATCGCGAGAGCGTCGCGGTGGAACTGGATGGCGGCCGCGTGCAGATGCTCAGCCTGTCCATGGATCCGTTCACCAGCGACGCCGGCAGTGAGCCGCTGTACATGATCGTGTTCAACGACCACGGGCCGATGCTGAGCCGCGAGGAGGCGCTCGGGCGGCTGCAGGCTAACCAGAACGGCGCCTCGCTGCAGACCGAGCGCGAGCTGCGCGATACCCGCGAGCGGCTGCAGTCGCTGATCGAGGAGTACGAGACCGCGCTGGAGGAACTGAAGTCCTCCAACGAGGAACTGGTCTCGGTCAACGAGGAGCTGCAGTCCACCAACGAGGAGCTGGAGGCGTCCAAGGAGGAGCTGCAGTCGGTCAACGAGGAACTGCACACCGTCAACAGCGAACTCAATGGCAAGGTCGATGCGCTGGACCGTGCCAACGCCGACCTGGTCAACCTGTTCGAGGCGACCGATGTGGCCACCGTGTTCCTCGACCAGGACCTGGTGATCCGCTCGTTCACGCCGGCGGTGTCCAACGTGCTCAACATCCGCGCCGGCGACATGGGCCGGCCGGTGACCGACCTGTCCAGCCGGGTCGCGCTGGAGAACCTGCCCGGCGACCTCAACGCGGTCCTGCAGGACGGCCAGGTCATCGAGCGCCGCACCCACGGCGGCGAACCGGCCTCGCATTACCTGGTCCGCATCGCGCCCTATGTCGACGCCTCGCGTCGACGCGAAGGCGTGGTGGTGACCTTCCTGGATGTGACCACCCTGGTCAAGGCCGAGGAACGGCAGCAGGTGCTGCTGGCCGAACTGCAGCACCGCACCCGCAACCTGCTGGGCTTGGTGCAGGCGATCGCCCGCAAGACGCTGCCCGCCAGCGATGCGCTCGATGGCTTCTTCGGCCGCCTCGAGGCGATCGGCCGCACCCAGAGCCTGGTGGGGCGCGCGAGCCAGGAAGCGCTGAAGCTGGGCGACGTGCTGCGGCAGGAGCTCGAGTCGGTCGGGGGCACCGAGCGCGCACGCATACAGGGGCCGGACATCGCGCTGCCGTTCGATACCGCGCAGACCTTCGCGCTGGCCCTGCACGAGCTGGCGACCAATGCCGCCAAGTACGGCGCATTGAGCGTGCCGGACGGCCGGGTCGACGTCGCCTGGGCGCAGGAGGGCGGGCCCGACGAGGGCGCGACCACCCTGGTCTGGCGGGAGCATGGCGTCCGCATCGCGGCGCCGCCCGAGCGCAGCGGCTTCGGCCGCGAACTCATCGAACGGGCACTGTCGCACACGCTGCAGGCGCGCACCGAGCTTGTGTTCGAGCCCGATGGCGTGGTCTGCACCATCGCCATTCCACAACGCAGGCTGGGCACAGCCGGGGCGGACACATGAGCAGCGCGGCACTGCAAGGCATCCATGTTCTCGTGGTGGAGGACAACTATCTGGTCGCGAGCAGCGTGGTCAGCACGCTCGGCGCAGAAGGCGCGCTCATCGACGGCATGGTCGGCACCTGTTCCGACGCGCTGGCGCTGCTGGAGGAGGGCGCGGGCCCCGATGTCGTGCTGCTGGACGTGAACCTCGGCGGCGAGATGTCGCACAGCGTGGCCGATGCGCTGCGGATCCGTGCGATCCCCTTCATCATGATCACCGGCTACGACGAGCAGTGCCTGCATCCCGCGTATGCGGGCGCACCGATCTGCCAGAAGCCCTTCAGCATGTCGTCCCTGATCCATCAGATCCGGCGCTCCGCACGGGCGGCCTGAGCGCACGCACCAGCGCGCCTGCCTGCGGCGTGCAGCACGCGGCGGTCGGGGATGCGGTGCATCGTCGCTGCCGCCAGGAACGCGAACGCCGGGCAGCGCCCGACGTTCGCAGCGCCGGCATCCGGATGCCGGCAGTGGCGCCTGGATTACTGCGCCAGCCGGCGGGTCTCCAGGATCCGCCCATCGGCGACCAGGCCGGCCAGTTCGCTGTTCTTGAGCGTGATCTTCTCTTCCTCGTCCCAGCTGACCTCGGCCAGGTCGCCGCGCAGGTCGTTGATCGCCCCCTGCTTCTTCGGCCACGCGCCTTCTTCGGTGATCAGCACGATCTGGTCGGGCTGCACCTCGACGACCTTCATCAGGCCGAAGGCGTCTTCGCGGGTCTGGCGCCCTTCGCCGAATTCGCCGCCCGAGAAATGGGTGAGCTCGGCGGCCCACAGATCGCCGACCTGCGGGTTGGCCAGCTGCGGATCCAGGCTGGTTGCAGCGGCGGCAGCGGCCGGCGCGGTGCCGGCGGCCGCGGTCTCCGTGGCGGCGGGCTTGCAGCCGGCAAGGCCGGTCAGCGCGATGGCCAGCAACAGCGGTGCGAGCGTGGAGCGGGTGGACAGCAGGTGGGTCATGAAACCTTCCGTGGAGTCGGTGGAGCGCGGATTGTTCACCGCCGCTCGCGCCCGTGTCCAGCGCGGTGCCGGCGCCAGCGGATCGACCGTGATGGCCGTCGCAGCACACGTCTCACGGTCGTGCGGCTGGCGTCCAAGGGATTCGCCAGATACTATACCCCAGTATTCCATCCTCTCCGGCCGGGACCATGCCACACAGTCCGCACGAGAAAAAGAAAGTGCTTGCCCGCGTGCGCCGCATCCGCGGCCAGTGCGACGCGCTCGACCGCGCGCTGGAGGCCGGTGCCGAATGCGGGCCGGTGCTGCAGCAGATCGCGGCGATCCGCGGTGCGGTCAACGGCCTGATGTCCGAGGTGATGGAGGCGCATCTGCGCGAGGAGTTCGGACAGCCGGCCGCTTCGGACGCACAGCGCGCCGAACGCGTGCGCGAGATGGGCGCGCTGATCCGTTCCTACCTGAAATGATCCGGGCCCGCGCCTGAGCGGGCCATCAACGCACGCGCAACATGCGCGTGCCTACCCTGTTTCCCTGTCTGCTCCTGGAGAGTCCGCCATGAAATCCCGTGCCGCCGTCGCCTTCGCCGCTGGCGAACCGCTGAAGATCGTCGAGATCGACGTCGCCCCGCCGCAGAAGGGCGAGGTGCTGGTGAAGATCACCCACACCGGCGTCTGCCACACCGACGCGTTCACCCTGTCCGGCGACGATCCGGAAGGCCTGTTCCCGGCCGTGCTCGGCCATGAAGGCGCCGGCATCGTGGTCGAAGTGGGCGAGGGCGTGACCTCGGTCAAGCCGGGCGACCACGTGATCCCGCTGTACACCGCCGAATGCGGCGAGTGCCTGTTCTGCAAGAGCGGCAAGACCAACCTGTGCGTGTCCGTGCGCGCCACCCAGGGCAAGGGCGTGATGCCGGACGGCACCACCCGCTTCTCGTACGAGGGCCAGCCGATCTACCACTACATGGGCTGCTCGACCTTCAGCGAGTACACCGTCGTCGCCGAAGTCTCGCTGGCGAAGATCAACCCGGACGCGAACCCGGAGCATGTCTGCCTGCTCGGCTGCGGCGTCACCACCGGCATCGGTGCCGTGCACAAGACCGCCAAGGTGCAGGAAGGCGACAGCGTCGCGGTGTTCGGCCTCGGCGGCATCGGCCTGGCGGTGATCCAGGGCGCGCGCCAGGCCAAGGCCGGCCGCATCATCGCCGTCGACACCAACCCGTCCAAGTTCGAACTGGCGAAGGAATTCGGTGCCACCGACTGCATCAACCCGAAGGACTTCGACACGCCGATCCAGCAGGTGATCGTCGAGATGACCGGCTGGGGCGTGGACCATTCGTTCGAGTGCATCGGCAACACCCAGGTGATGCGCGCGGCGCTGGAATGCGCGCACCGCGGCTGGGGCCAGAGCGTGATCATCGGTGTCGCCGGCGCCGGCCAGGAAATCAGCACGCGTCCGTTCCAGCTGGTCACCGGCCGCAAGTGGCTGGGTACCGCGTTCGGTGGCGTCAAGGGCCGCTCGCAGCTGCCGGGCATGGTCGAGGATGCGATGAAGGGCGAGATCGAGCTGGCCCCGTTCGTGACCCACACGATGCCGCTGGACGACATCAACGAAGCCTTCGACCTGATGCACGAAGGCAAGTCGATCCGCTCGGTGGTGCATTACTGAGATGAGCTCGATGCCGAACACCGCAGCACTGCAGGCCGCCCTGCAGGGGATGGAACTGGAACAGGACGCGCAGGACGCGATCGCCCGCCTGCAGGACAGCGACCTGGAGCAGATCGACCAGGCGATCCTGTCCGCGCTGGGCCGCGACTGGAAGAAGGCCGGCTTCATCACCGCCGGGGTGATGATCGCCGCGCCGGACGAGCACGAGGAACTGCCCGAGGCGTTCTATGCACTGCGCATCCGCGCGCTGGCGCAGGCCGGGCGCATCGAGGTCAATGGCGACCTCGATGCGCTGAAGACCTGCGACATCCGCCTGCCGGCCTGACCCGAAGGAGACGACCGAGATGACGTTTGAACGGATCGAACACCGGGCCTGCAGCGGCGGCTGGCAGGACGTGTACCGGCATCGCTCGCAGGTGCTGGGCTGCGACATGACCGTCGCGGTCTACCTGCCGCCGCAGGCGCAAACCCGGAAGCTGCCGGTGCTGTACTGGCTGTCGGGCCTGACCTGCACCGAGCAGAACTTCATCACCAAGGCCGGCGCGCAGCGCTACGCGGCCGAGCACGGCGTGATCATCGTCGCGCCCGACACCAGTCCGCGCGGCGATGACGTCGCCGATGCCGAGGGCTACGACCTGGGCAAGGGCGCGGGCTTCTACGTCAACGCCACGCAGCAGCCGTGGGCGGCGCATTACCGCATGTACGACTACATCGTCGACGAGCTGCCGGCGCTGATCGAGGCGCAGTTCCCGGCCACCGATGCGCGTGCGATCAGCGGGCACTCGATGGGCGGCCACGGTGCGCTGGTGATCACGCTGCGCAACCCGGGCCGCTACCGCAGCGTGTCGGCGTTCTCGCCGATCGTCGCGCCCAGCCAGGTGCCGTGGGGCGAAAAGGCGTTCACTGCGTACCTGGGCGAGGACCGCACTGCGTGGGCGCACTACGACGCCACCGCGCTGGTCGCGGCCGGTGCCGCCGAGCAGCTGCACCTGCTGGTCGATCAGGGCGGTGGCGACGAGTTCCTCGACGGCCAGCTGCGTCCGCAGCTGCTGCAGGCCGCCGCCGCGCAGGCCGGTCACCCGCTGACCCTTCACCTGCGCCCGGGGTACGATCACAGCTACTACTTCATCGCCAGCTTCATCGGCGATCACATCGCGCATCACGCCGCCGCCCTGCACGCCTGACTTCCGGCGCCGCCGGTCGACGGCGGCGCCGGATCCAGTGACAAGGGACAGGATGTCGTTGTTCAAGCGTGTGGTGGTCTCGGGACTGTTTCTGGCTGCAGGCGGTGCATGGGCGTCCGACGACGCGTGCAGCGTGCGCGAGTACGGCATGACGTACTACACCGAGCTGGCCGGCCAGCACGGGCGCTGCATCGGCCGCCTGAGCGAGGGCCTGGCGACGATCAAGCTCGACGGCCTGGAAGGCGCGATCGACGCCGACGGACGCATGGTGGTGCCGCCACGTTTCAGCTGGCTGCGCCCCTTTTCGCAGGGACTGGCTGCGGCAAGCGACCCCGAGACAGGGAAGACCGGCTTCATCGATCGCACCGGTGCATGGGTCATCGCGCCGCAGTTCGACAGCGCCGATCATTTCAGTGCCGGCGGGACCGCGGTCGTGCGCCTGGCCGGCTACGTGCAGGCGCTGATCGACCGGCAGGGCACGGTGTTGCGGCGGATGCCGCCCGAAGTCGGGATCGAACCCGGCTACGGCGTCGATCCGTTCCCGGCCGGCGTGGCCCGGGCCGTGTTCAAGCGCCCGCCGGTGCTGGTGCATCTGGACGGCCGCCAGCTCGCGCCGCCCACCGACATCCAGGTGCACGCCTGGGAACCGCAGATCGGGCGGTTCGTCGCGCAGGTGCCTGGCGGCGGCATGGGCGTGCTGGACAGCGAATTGCGCTGGGTGGCCGAGCCCGGGCTGCAGCGCATTCCGCCGTTCGCCGGCGACCGCGCCGCGGCGACCCTGGCTTCCGGCCGGATGGTGCTGATCGATCGCGACGGGCGTCGCCAGGGCAGCGCGGACCATGCGCAGCTGGTCGCTGCCGCCCCCGGGCTGTGGCTGGCCTCCGACGGGCACGGCACCCCGGCGATGCTGATCGACGACCACGCACGGGTGCTGGATGCCGACGTCGCCGGTGCGCTGGACGCGCCGTTCGGCGACTGGTTCGTGCATCGCCAGGGCGAGCGCGGGCTGGTGCTGCGTGCCGGCGACGGCCGCGCGGTGCGGCACGTATTGCCTGCGCCGCCGCGCGCGATCACGGTGCGGCCGCGGGTGCTGGAGGTCGAGCTGGAGGAAGTGGACGGCCAGCTCGCCACCCAGCTGTTCGCGCTCGATGGACGCGCGCTGCTGCCACCGCGTCCCGACGACGGCGGCGATGGCTGGTCGATCATGACCTTCTGGAAGGCGCCGGCCGATCCGGCCGCGCCGGGGCCGCTGGCCACCATCCGCAGCTACCGCGACAACCGCCATCACGGCATCGGCATCCTCACCGCGTCGGGCCGGTTGCTGTTCGATCCGGCCTGGGCGGATTTTTCCGGCAACGACCGCTTCGATGGTGACGGGCCGCTGGTCGTGCGCACGACGGCCGATCGCCACGGCGCGATCGACGGCGAAGGCCGCTGGCTGGTGCAGCCGGACCTGGTCGAACTCGGCGGTTTCCGCGCTGGATGGGCGCGTGCCAGGGATGCCGACGGCCGCCTGCTGCTGATCGATGCCAGCGGCGGTCGCCGCGTGGTGCCGCGCTTTGGAAACGGCGTTCCGGATGCCGATGGCCTGTATGCCATCGAGGACGACCGGCGGCGGCCGCAGCTGCTGGAACTGGCCACCGGCACCGTGCTGTTCGAAGGCCGCTTCGACGCGATGCTGCCCTATCGTGGCGGGCTCGCGCCGGCGCAGCGTGGCGATGTGTGGGGCCTGGTCGACCGCAGCGGCGCGTGGCGGGTCGAGCCGACGTATCGCCTCATCGAGCCGTTCGGGCCGCGCTTCTGGCGCGCCCGGTATGCCTCGCTCGTGCCAGGCGCGAGCCGGACCCTGCTGCTCGGCCCGGACGGACAGCCGCTGCAGGCCGAGCCATGGCTGTCGATCTACAGCAGCCGCAGGAGCCATCCGGACTTCTTGGAACAACCCTGGCTGGACGCGCTGACGTCCGATCTGGACGTGCAGACCGCGCCGCTGGTGCTGGCCGACGGCATGCCGGTGACCGGAGAGATGGTCGGGGGCGTGTCGCCGCTGGGTGGCGGCTGGATGCGGCTTGAGTTCGCCGCGCTGTCCGGCTATGTCGATCCGCAGGGCGAGTGGGTGATCCCGCCGATGTTCTCCAGCGCCGAGCAGTTCGTGGCCGGGCCCGACGTGGCCCGCGCGTACGCCGACGGCAGCGTGCGCCTGATCGACCTGCAGGGCCGCACCGTGTTCGATCCGCAGGGCATGCACGTGGGCGACGTGTCGCCCGACGGGCTGTTCTACCAGCACGACACCGCTGCTGGCCTGACCCATGTGCGCGCGCTCGGTGAGCCGCAGCCGCGCTTCAGCCTGCCCGGCACCCGCTATGGCGCCATCCTCGACGGGCTGTACGTCCACGACGACGAGGACGGCAGCGCGATCTACGACGCCCGCGGCAAGCGGCTGGCGGCCGGCCTGCCCGGGCGCATGTCCACCTTCGCCGAAGGCCGTGCGCTGCTGCGTGCGGCCGAGGGCGAAAAGCTGTTCCGCTATGTCGATCGACGCGGACGCCGTGCGCTGCGCGGCGACTTCATCTACGCCACCGTGTTCCATGCCGGCCGAGCCGTGGTGATGGATGCGGACGGCTACCGCATGATCGATGGCGATGGCCGCACCGTGGTGCGGGTCGGCAGCGAATGCGGCCGCGAAGTGCTGGTCGATGCCACCGGCACGCGGACCTGGCCCGTGCGGCTGGAGGCCTGCGTCGAATGAGCGCGCCCGTCCCGGTCCGTCGCCTGCCGGCGCAGGTCGACGCGCGGTCGCCACTGCATTCCCGGGACCGCCGTCCGGCGTGCTCCGGTGCCGGGTGTCCCCCTGAAGACGAAAACGAAGAGGAAGACGCATGACGCTCAATGGAATCCTGCTGGTGCTCGGCGGTTGCGTGCAGGTCTGCATGTCCGCGCTGCTGGGCATGATGGGCATCTTCGCCGGCGCATCCATCGTCGACCGGCGCAATCCCGAGCCGTGGGTGGCCAACCTGCTCGGCACCTGCGTGTTCGTGCTGCCCGCGCTCGGGTTGCTGACCGCCGGCGTGCTGATCTACATGGCCTTCAAGCGCCCGGTGGCGATGTCGCACCTGTGGCACCTGATGTCGGTAGTGCCGTTCGCGGCGTACTTCGCCTGGATCGCCTACCTGATGCGTTGAGGCGGCGCGGCGGCCGCATGGCGGGTCGACGAAGCGCCGCGGGATGTCGCCGCAGCGTCCGTGACCTCCCGACGCCGCCGCCCTCGTTCGACACGGCCGGAGCGACCATCCACCGCAACGGTTGCCATGGCGCCGGACGCCGGCACCTGCTGCCGGCCTATGCCGTGGAGGCGGCATCGCGTTCCACGGCATCCTGTCGCCGATGGGCATCCGCGCGCCGGGTGACCGCCGCTGTTCGCGATCTTCCAGGCCGCATCCATTCTTGATCGGCGATCCCCGGGGGCGATACCGGCGACGCTGTCCAATGCCGGCCTGTCCCTGCTGCCAGCGACGGCCTGCCGACAGCCGGCGTCGCGCGGGACATCACGTCCGCAGCCGGCGCAAGGCCGCCGCCGTGGCATCGACTGCCGCGTTGCACAGCCGTCGCCCTGCATCGCGATGACGGTATCGGTCCGGCGCCGCGGGCCTTCCCCGATGGACGATGCGGGCCCGGACAACCGCCCGTCTTGCGGCCTGCCGAGGACGGCGTGGAGGCGCCAGGGAGCGCGTGGCACACCGGTCGCGCTCGGTATCCCTGGCGGCACCCGGCGCGTTATCGTGAGGCCGTTGCTCAATCTGGAAGGCGACATGGGATTTGCGCTGGCGGCGCTGTATCTGGTGTGCCATGGGATGGCGCTGACGGTATCGGGTCAGGCGAGTCTTCCTTCATTCCTGTTCCTGACGGCCGCACCGCTGATGGCGTGCATCGCCTGCCTGTGGCGTGTACGCCGCGACGGACTGATGTCGGGCTGGCTGGCGCCGGTGATCGCGATGCTGTTGTGGGCCGGTGGCATGGCCGCGACGATGTACCAGGAGATCGGGCGCGGCAACGTCGATGCGCTGTCGGCATTCAGCATGCTGCTGTATGTGCTCTACGGTGTGCCGATCGTGTTCGCGCTTGCCCGGGCACGTCAGGAGCGCTGGTACGCCAATCTGATCGATGCAAGCCTGGCGGCACTGCTGGGTGCGCTCTTTTCCGTCCAGACATTCTGGTACGCGCACCTCGATGCGATCGACGGCACCGGTCTTGCCGGTCTGCGCCTGATGTTCGATGCCGAGAACGCGTTCATCGCCGCGTTCGCATTGCTGCGCTTCCTCGGCGCGGAACACCCGTCCCGTCGTGAGTTCTTCGGCGCGATGTCGCTGTTCACCGGGGTCTACTTCGTCGTGGCCTCGCTCATCAACCATTTCACCAGTGACATCGCATTCGGCGCCTACGTCGACCTGCTGATCGATGTCCCGTTCCTCGTGCTGATCCTGGTGGCGCTGCATCCTGCCACCACGGCCGCGCCGCGGGTGTCGCGCAGGCTGGTCCGCGTGGTCCGTGCCGGACGCCCGCTGATCCTGCCGCTCTGTCTCCTGGTCGTTTCGGCGCTGGTGCTCGAGCACCATCCCGAGCTTGCGGTGGTCGGCTTCATCGCCGCCGCGGTTGGTGTAGGCGCGCGCAGTACCCTGCAGCAGGTCGGCCTGCTGGAGCGTCAGGAAGCGCTCGACGTGATGGCGCGGCAGGATGCGCTGACCGGCGTGGCCAACCGCAGGCGGTTCGACCAGGTGCTGAGCGAGGAATGGCAGCGCGCGCAGCGTGGCAACCACGTCCTGGCGCTGCTGCTGATCGATGTCGATCGTTTCAAGCAGTTCAACGACCGCCATGGCCATCCACTGGGGGACCGCTGCCTGCAGTCGGTCGCGTCGCTGCTGTCGGCCTGCGCCGAGCGCAGCACCGATCTGGTGGCACGCTACGGCGGCGAGGAATTCGCGGTGGTCGTGCCGTTGACGCCGCGCGATGGCGTGCTGGCGCTGGCCGAACGCATGCGTGCGGCGGTTGCCGCCTCGTCTTCGTCGTCGCAGCTGCCGCCGGTCACGATCAGCATCGGCGTCGCGTTCGCTTCCGACGTGGCCGGCGATCAGCCGGATGCGCTGGTCGCGGCAGCGGATGCGGCGCTGTACGCGGCCAAACACGGTGGCCGCGACCGGGTGGCGCTGCATGCGCCGGCATCTGCGTTGTCCGCAGCCCATTCGCGGCCGTGAACCGGAAGCCCCGGTTCAGAGTGCAGGGGCCAACAGGTAATCGGTGACCGCGAAGCGCGCGTCGCGCAATGCGGTATCGCCCTGTTCCAGCGCCAGCGCATGGTCGAACATCGGGCCGGCGTGCACGCAGGTGTGGAACTCGCCGCGTTCGCCGCAGGGGTCGATGCCGGCGGGCAGGGCATCGAGCAGGACGGCATCGAAGGCGCGCCCGGCGAAGCCGGCATCGAGCTGCGTCGTATCCACGCAGCACAGCCGCGCCTGCAAGCCGCCGGCCAGCATCTCCCGTGCCAGCGCCCGTGTGTCGCTTCCGTACAGCGGGAACAGCGGCATCCAGCCCAGGCGTGCGCACAGCGCCTCGCGCCAGTGGCGGATGTCGGCCAGGAACAGATCGCCGAACGCCAGCCGGGCGATGCCTGGCCAGCGCTCGCGTGCGGCGTCCAGTGCCTGCGCGATGGCCGCTTCATAGCGGGCGTTGTCCGCTGCCGCGGGGATCGACGCCTCCAGCAGCGGCAGCCGGCAGGCCTCGGCCTGCGCGCGCAGCACGTCGCTGCGGATGCCCTGCAGCGAGGCGCGGCCGTCGTCGGCGGTGAGCGTGCTCAGCAGCCCGACCACCTCGATGCCGGGCGCCTGCCGCAGGCGATGCAGGGTCCAGGCCGCGTCCTTGCCGCCGCTCCACGACAGCAGCACCTGGCGTGGCGGCGACCGCCCGCCGCTGCCGTCGTCGAGCGTCGGCATCAGCGCACGTTGCGCAGTTCCCAGGCGCCGCCGGCCAGCAGGCGCAGGCGGTGGCGCAGGATCTCGCCGGAGATGGTGGTGGTGGCGGTCAGGTCGAAGGCCAGGTCGTCCTGGCGGCCGCTCACGCTGGCGGCGGGATCGGTGACGCCCAGCGCGGGATCGACCGCGTCGGGGTCGTCCTGCATGCCGCGCCAGCGCTCGAACAGACCGGTGCCGGACAGCGCGGCCCGCAGTTCGCCGGCCATGCCCTCGGCGCTCTGCGCGCTGAAGGCGAACGCGCCGGCCGCGCGGGCGCGGGCCGGGTCGGGGATGCGGATTTCGTAGGTCGGCATGGCACGGTTCCGGTGAAGGTCGGCCAGCAGCCTAGCAGTGGCGGCCGTGAGCGCGCCGTCTGCCCGGCCTCAGCCGAACCGGTGCGGCTCGGCCGCGAAGGCCACCGCGACCGCGCCCTTGCCGACGTTGACCATGCCGGTCAGGCTCATGATGCTCTCGAACACCTCCACGCCGTGCTCGGCGCAGGTGCGGCGCAGCGCGTCGTAGCCGGGCAGGGCGCGCAGTTCTTCCAGTTCGCCGCCGTAGCCCAGCGCCAGGGTCGGCGTCATCAGGCCGGCGCGCACCCGCTGCGCGGCGAACTCGAACATCTTCTGCGTGGCCGGCTCGAAGCCCTTGAGCTTGGCCACCGGCTCGGTGACGCCGCGGTAGGCGCGCAGCACCGGCTTGATGTCCAGCGCGCTGCCCAGCGCCGCGCTGAGCAGGCCGACGCTGCGGTCGCCCTTGGTCCGCGCGCGGGCGCGCAGGTAGTACAGGTCGCGCGGGATCATGTAGCCCACGGTGTGCTCTGCCAGCTGTTCCAGGCGGGTGCGGATCTGGGCGACGTTGGCGTCGGCGTCGCGCATGCGCACCGCCTCCACCGCGGTGATCGCCTGGCCGACGAACAGGTTGAGCGAGTCGATCACCCGCAGCGCGAACGGCGAGTTGTAGCCGGCCGCCTGGCGCACCGGCTTGTAGTCGTTGAGGATCGCGAAGCTGGCCTGCAGCGCGTTCTCGTGGATCTGGCTGCGCAGCTTGGAGATGGTCAGGCAGAACACGTGGTCGTAGTCGATCACCAGCCGCTGCAGGAACAGGTCGCGGATCTGGTTGACGGTGAACGGCGTGGTCTCCGCCTCGTGTCCGCGCTCGGCCACGTGCGCCTGCAGGAAGCTCAGCGTGGCCTCCTCGTCGCGATGGTCGGCCAGCACCGCCTCGCCGATCCGCACGGTGATCGGCAGCACCACGATGTTGTTGTTCTGGATGAAGTCCTGCGGCAGATCGCAGGCCGAATCGACGACGATTCCGATGCGCATGAGGCCCTCTCTCCCGGTCGCTGTGCCGTAAAAGGGTGAACCCTATCGCAAAACGGCGCGGCGGTGGCGCGGGCTTCGTGCCGGTTCAGCGCCGCCGCTCGACGCCCACCGGCAGCGCGACCACCTCGGCCAGCGGCCCCTGGCGCAGCAGCTGCGCGTCGTCCATCGCCGCCTGCATCAGGTCGTGGCTGTCGTTGCCCCACAGCAGCTCGCCATCCAGCGACAGCGTCGGCACGCCGAACACGCCCTCGGCCAGCGCATCGCCGGTGTTCTCGCGCAGCCGCGCCTTCACCCCCGGCGCGCCGATCGCGGCCTCGGCATCGGTGATGCCCAGCGCGCGGGCGACCGGCGCCAGCGCGGCGGCGGTCTCGCCGGCGTTGCCGTCGCGCCACAGCCAGGCGTAGATCGTGTCGATCGCGGCCGGCGTGGTGTCGGCCGCCACGCACAGGCGCAGCGCCGCCAGCGGATTGAACGGATGCGCGGGCGGGAAGCGCAGCGTCACCCCGTCGCGCCGGGCCTGCCACAGCGCCTGGCGGTAGATGAAGTCGCGCTTCTTCGGAATCTCGGCCGGGCCGCTCTGGCCCAGGTGCGCCAGCACCGCGCCGAACACGATCGGCACGGCTTCCACCCGGCCCTGTTCGACCCAGGGCCGCACCTTGTGCCAGTGCAGGTAGGAGAACGGCGAGACGAAATCGAAGTACCAGCGGTTGCGCATCGTGGTGTCCCTGCGTGGGTCTTCAGTGCCACAGGCCGAGGATCAGCCCGTACAGCGTGAACTGCAGTGTGTGGTAGCCGCCGTCGATCAGCCACAGCCTCAGCGAGCGCCCGGCGAACAGGTAGTTGATGCCGAAGCTGGCCGCCACCCAGCACAGGCCGGCCGCGACACCGGCACCGATCGCCAGCCCGGGCGCCGGTGCCGGCCCGAGGAACAGCGCGAACACGGCTGCGGCGACCAGACTGAGCACGAACGCGCCGCCGAAGATCGCGGCCGGGTGGCCATTGGGCTTGTCCGGGTCGACCCCGGCCTCGCGGCACCAGACCCGTTTGAACAGCGGCCCGTACCAGATCCCGCCGAGCACGAAGGCCGACACGGCCGCGGCCAGGATCGCCCACACGTTCAGTTGAGCCAGCATCGCAGCACCCTCGCGGCATCGCGTCGGCGCGAGCTTAGGCCAGTGCAGGCCGGCGCGCATGCTGCGGTTGCGCGTGCCGGTGCCGAAAAACGCAGCGGCCCCCGCGCCGGAGCACGGGGGCCGCCTCGATCGCACCCGGAGCCGGATCAGCGGCTGTAGGCGTGCGGCAGGCCGCTTTCGCCGGTACCGCGCAGGTAGCGGTCGCGCAGTTCGGTCTGGCGCGAGTGCATCGGGATCTCGCGCCCGCCCAGCCAGACCTGGCGGGCGGTGTTGATCACGTCCAGCGGATCGCCGCTCCACAGCACCAGGTCGGCGGTGCGGCCCGGCGCGATCGTGCCGATCCGGTCGCCGACGCCCAGCACCTCGGCCGGGATCCGGGTCACGCCGGCCAGCGCGTCTTCCCACGGCAGGCCGTGCGCGACCGCGTTGCCGGCCAGCTGGCGCACCTTGCGCGCGTTGTGCGAGGCATCGCCGGACTGGGTGAAGGCCACCTGCACCCCGGCCTGCTGCAGCAGCGCGGCGTTGCGCATGGTCGCCCCGATCTGGTCGAAGTTCGACGGCAGGTTGGCCAGCGCATCCAGGAACACCGGCACCCGCGCCTGCGCCAGCTGCGGTGCCAGCTGCCAGGCCTCGGCGCCGCCGGCGATGGCGATGCGCACCTTCTCGCGCGCCGCCCAGCGCAGCAGCTGGCGGATGTCGGCGGCACGGTCGATCTTGACCACGACGCGACCTTCGCCAGCCAGGTAGCGGGCCAGTACCGCGCGGCCGGCCGGGGTCAGCAGCGCATGCGGCGAGTCGGCGGAGACGCGGCCGCGGGCCTCGCCGACCATCTGGTCCAGCAGCATCCACTGCGCGGCGCGCGAGGTGCCGCTCAGTTCGGACGCGCCGGCGCCCAGCCGCACGAACAGCGCACGCGGGCCGATCGGGTCGGCGCTGCCGTCCAGCCGCACCACGCCGCCCTGGCCAGCGACGAAGGCGCCGCCGGTGTCGGCGGCCAGCAGGGTGAAGCCCAGGCCTTCCACGCGCGCGACCGGGATCAGGATCGAGGCCGGGTTGTAGGCCAGGGTCACGTCGAACTCGGGGCGCGCCGGCTGGTCGTCGAGCTTGAGCGAGCTGTCGACGGTCGGTGCCTCGCCGGAGACTTCCTCCACGCCGATGTCGGTGATGCCGCCGAAGAACGCCGGCGTCAGCGGACGGCCCTGCGCGTCGACCACGGCCACGCCGGCCGGCGCGGCCAGCCCGGTGCCGACCGCGCGCACGGTGCCGCCCTGGACCAGCACATCGGCGCCGGCCAGGGTGCCCTGCGCGCCGGCGGTGTGCACGGTGGCGTTGCGGATCAGCACATCCTGCGCCAGCGCGGACGCGGAGGCGGCGAGCAGGCCGGCGGCGACCAGGCCGATGCGGATCATCCGCGACAGGCGCCGCTGCGGGCGCACGGTGAAGGCGGAGCGGCTCACAGGTCACCTCCCGGCAGCGCGGCGCCCTGGCCGAGCATGAAATCCGAACGCGGCTGGCGCGTCGCGTCGTGGCGGTCGAACACGCGCGCGCCGTCGATGTAGACCTGCTCGGCCAGCGCATAGGAACTGAACGGGTCGCGGTTCCAGACCACCACGTCGGCCAGCTTGCCGGCCTCCAGGCTGCCGGTGCGCTCCTCGACGCCGAGCGAGCGTGCGGCGTTCGAGGTCAGCCAGGTGATCGCGCGCTCCGGCGGGATCTCCATGCCGGCCCGGCGTGCGTTGGCCATCACCTTGGCCGCTTCCTGGTTCAGGCGCTGGATGCCCTCGTCCGAATCCGAATGCACGATCGCGCAGCTGTTGCGGGGCCGGTCGACCAGGGCGATGTTCTCCTGGATGCCGTCGAAGGCCTCCATCTTGAAGCCCCACCAGTCGGCCCACAGCGCGCCGCAGATGCCTTCCTCGGCCAGCCGGTCGGCCAGCTTGTAGGCCTCCACGCCGTGATGGAACGCGGCGATCCTGAAGCCGAACTCCTTGGCCAGGTCGATCATCGTGGTCATCTCGTCGGCGCGGTAGCAGTGGATGTGCACCAGGATGTCGCCGTTGATCGCGCCGGCCAGCGTGTCCAGCTTCAGGTCGCGCTTGCCGCCGGCATCGCCGGAACTGTCCGCGGCGCTGTCGGAGGACTGCCACCAGCGCCGCTTCGGCGGATCCTTCGGCGTGCCGCCGCCGCTCTTGCGCAGGTACTCGGCCGCATCGATGAACGCGGCGCGGTAGCCGGCCACGTTGCCCATCCGCGTGCCCGGCGCCGTGCCCTTGCCGCCGTAGACGCGCTTGGGGTTCTCGCCGCAGGCCATCTTCATGCCCCACGGCGCGCCGGGGAACTTCATCGCCTGGTAGGTCGTCGCCGGCACGTTGCGCAGGGTCACGCCGCGACCGCCGACCAGATTGGCCGAGCCGGGCAGCACCTGCAGCGTGGTGATGCCGCCGGCCAGCGCCGCGGCGAAGCCGGGATCCTGCGGCCACACCGAGTGCTCGGCCCAGACGTTGGCGGTGACCGGCGAGGTCATCTCGTTGCCGTCGCTGTGCGCACGCACGCCCGGGCTCGGATACACGCCCAGGTGCGAATGCACATCGATGATGCCCGGCGTGACCCACTTGCCGGTCGCATCGACCACGCGCGTGTCGCCACCGGCCTGCAGCGAGCGGCCGACCTCGACGATCTTGCCGTCGCGCATCAGCACGTCGGCGCCATCGAGGCGCTCGCCGGTGCCGGTCAGCACGGTGGCGTTGCGCAGCAGCACCGGCTCGGAAGCCAGGGCCGTGTACGTGCTGGGATACGGATCGTCGGTAAAGCGCGCGGCCTGCGCGGCGGGAGCGCCGAACAGCACCGCAGCGCCGGCAAGCGCGAGCAGCCGGTAACGCATGGTGGATTTCCCCGGGGTGATGGACCGATCGACCGTAAACGCTGCGCCGCGGCCGATGCAAGCGCCACCGGTCACGAAGCGGGCGATCGGCGCGTGCGGCACTGCATGCGTCGACGCGCGACACCGCGCCACGCAGGATGCCGCGATGGGGCCGCGCCATCGCCGCGGCGATGGAACACAGCCTCGACCAGGCATGAGCTTCGCCGACGCGTGGCGATGGCATCATGCCGGTCCCAGCGAAGAGGACGCAGCAGATGACGACAGCAGCCGACGTGGTGACCTTCTGGCGCGAGGCCGGCATGCAGCGCTGGTTCCAGGGCGGGCAGGCGTTCGATGCCGAATGCGAGTCGCGCTTCCTGGACGCGCACCTGCGCGCCGCGCGTGGCGAACACGAGGCCTGGCTGGACGATGCCGAGGGCGCACTGGCGCTGCTGATCCTGCTCGACCAGATCCCGCGCAACGTGTTCCGCGGCAGCGGCCACGCCTTCGCCACCGATGGCCTCGCGCTGCACTACGCCGACCGCGCGCTCGCCGCCGGCCACGACGCGAAGATCGAACCCGCGCTGCGCGCGTTCTTCTACCTGCCGTTCGAACACTCCGAACGCCCCGAGGACCAGGCCCGCTCGGTCGCGCTGTTCGATGCGCTCGGGGTGAAGACCTACGCCGATTACGCCGTCGCCCACCAGGACGTCATCACCCGCTTCGGCCGCTTCCCGCACCGCAACGCGGCGCTGGGCCGGGTCAGCACGCCGGAAGAGCAGATGTGGCTGGAGGAGGGCGGGGGGTTCTGAGGAATAGGAGTTAACCCGACACCGTTTCATCAATATCTGGTTAGGAAGTAAACCTGACCCCGTTACTGCTCGCCCTAGAGTTTTCTTGCGATCAGATCCTTCATCGCTGCGTTGTCGAGCGCCAACTCGGCGTACACCCGTTTGAGCTTGGCGTTCTCGGACTCAAGCTCCTTGACCCGCCGAAGCTCGGATGCCTCCAAGCCTCCGTACTTGCTCTTCCACTGGTAATAAGTCGCCGTGCTGATGCCGATTTGGCGGCAGATGTCGTTGACTGGCACGCCTGCGTCGGCTTGCTTGAGCGTCGCGATGATCTGTGTCTCGGTGAACTTCGATGTGCGCATGAAACCTCCTGGCTGGGAAACGATGCCAGAAAGATCTACTCATCGGGTGTCTGTCAGGCGGGGAAGCTTACGACGGCACCGAGTTTCACGGCTACAAGGAACTGGAACACGCCATCGGAGTACGCTGCTACTTCGCCTATCCGTATCGCCCCTGGCAGCGCGGCAGCAACGAGAACTTCAATGGCCTGCTCCGGCAGTACTTCCCGAAGCGGCACAGCCTCGCTCGACTACGGCAACATCACTGCGACCTCATCGTGCACAAGCTCAATTCACGGCCGAGGAAACGCTATGGCTACAAAACGCCGCTTGAACGAATCGAAGAGCTATGTGGAGTATTGCACTTCGAGTGTTAACTCACCTTGCGTCCGCCTGGCTCTGCGAACCAGATACACGAAGTCTGCGCAGAATCTCCCTTTCAACGGAAGCAAGAGCGTAAGAATGATCAATCCCTTTGATTTCTGTAATTACGTGGTTACAATTTTCGCAAAGAAGCTTCACGCGAGGATTAGAAATGTACGGCGCGTCCGGGTTGTTTATAAAAACCAGCTGACCTTGGCAAGTTGGGCAAGTTGACCAAAGATTGGCTATGCCACTGCTTGTCCAAGACCAGTGCCAATTCACTCCGTGGATAGAGTCCTTGATATAAGACAGATGGCTAGGGCTGGGCGTGTTGTTGCGAGCTAGTTGTGCAATGAGAATAGCCATTGCGATCAACGAGACAAGTCCAAGCAAGAGCACTAGCCAGCCAGGAACGCTATAGGTTGAGATCAAAGCTTGCCAGATGGCTTCTAATGCTTGAGCACACCAATGTAGCGCTGTTTTTGCAGGAGGCCAAACTAAACCAAGCGCCGCAAGGATTAGGCCCCCGGCGACGGTGGCGATGATGCCATTCCTGATTGAGTGAGATTCGGAATGCGACATGGTCTGGTAGCAAGCTAAAGCCGGAATTAAGCCTGCCCGCGAAGCGGGTTCGGCTTGAATGAGCTGTTAGGCGGCGCAGGTTAACAAAGTAAGTGCAACACCTACACCGCCCGGGATTGAAGCGGTGAGCTGGCAGACTGAAGGAGATCGCTCAGGCCAGAGAAGATCTCCCATGTACCGGCAGCTCACCGATGCGGAACGATACACCTTGTCCGTGCTCAAGCGGGCGGGCCATTCGTTCCGGAGTATCGCCCGCACGCTGCAGCGCAACCCCAGCACGATCAGTCGGGAGGTGCGGCGTAATGCCACGCTCGACTCGCAGCGGCCACGGCCGCTGTATGTCCCCAGCAAAGCACAGGAGCACGCCAACGGGCGGCGTAAACGGAGCCGCCGGGGAAGACAGCATGACCCCGCCGTATACGCACGGATCGACGCACTGTTAGCCGAACAACAATGGAGCCCGAAGCAGATTGCCCACCAGTTGCACGTCTAGGATCAGGTACGGCACAGCCACATGACCATCTACCGGTTCGTCCGGCAGGATCAGCGCACCGGCGGGTCCTTGTACCGGCACCTGCGCCAAGGAGGAAAACGCAGGCGCAAACGTACCTTTGGGCCTGAGAAACGTGGGCGACTACAGGACAAGCCGATGATCGACACTCGACCCGAAACGGTCGAATCCAAGCGCGAGCCCGGCCACTGGGAGGGCGACACCGTCATCGACAGCATCGACGAACGAGACTGCCTGCTTACGCTGGTGGAACGAAGCTCCGGGATCGCCTTGGTCGCCAAGCTCCCCCCCATCGCACCGTGCCCGCTGTAAACCGCGCCACGTTGAAGCTCATCCGCAACAGCTGCTTGCCCGTCAAGACCATTACCTGGGACAACGGCACCGAGTTCCACGGCTACAAGGCGCTGGAACACGCCACCGGAGTACGCTGCTACTTTGCCTATCCGCACCGCCCATGGCAGCGCGCCAGCAACTAAAATTTCAATGGCCTGCTCCGGCAGTACTTCCCGAAGCGGCACAGCCTCGCTCGACTACGGCAACATCACTGCGACCTCATCGTGCACAAGCTCAATTCCCGGCCGAGGAAACGCTATGGCTACAAGACGCCACTTGAACGAATCGAAGAGCTACGTGGAGCGTTGCACTTCGAGTGTTAATTCACCCGGCAACGGTGCCCTGGTGGTAGCGCATTTGCCAACCGTCTATTCCCTTTACCCACACCGAGCTACGCAGGGAGCAGGTGATTTGGCCTTGGTGAGACTTTTCCGCAGCATAGGTTATGAGGATAACCCCCTCGCTGAGGGTGACGGCCTGCATGGAAGTGACGGAGAAAGACTTGCCGGACTCTGACGGTAGCCATGACAAGACCTCACTCTTTCCAAAGGAATGTCCAGAAGCACCCACCTCAAGGAAATCATCTGCCAATAGCTCACGAACTCGTGCTGCATTGGCGCGAGTTGCTGGCTCAAGCAGCTCGCGTTCTAGATGCATCACAAGTGCCTCGTCACTTTCCATGCCGCCTAACGCTTAGTAGTTCGCATTTGCGCGGGATAACGCCGAGTATTCATCCGCGTGAAGGCGCCGTCAATCAGGTAAACCTGACGGTCTATCAACGACTTGGAAGCTGCTAGGCACCCGTCGGCGTGTGGGGTGCTTCCGTGCATACAAAGCGGAATGCGGTGCGATGTCTTATCACCCCCGGAATGCGGTGATATCCATGGGCGTCCGACGCCCACGCGAGCGCGCTGCTATTGCCCCGTGACGCTGAACCGGGGCGATGGCTGAAGGTGCCATGGGCTGGCGCACCCAGTTGCGGGCGGATGAGTACGCGACACGCTGTCGGCATAAGCTCGACGTCCCCCCCGTCACGCACGCCGTCGCTTACGCTTCTTTTGGCAGAGGGAGGTCTGTGCCCCAGCCAACAAAAAAGCGGGGCGTCTCCGCCCCGCTTTCTGATGCAGGCCACATTGAACGCGGCCCGCGATTTCAATCAGTGACTCAGTACTTCGGCACGCTGCTGTCCACCTCGGCCGCCCAGCGGTCGATGCCGCCTTCGACGTTGAACACCGAGGTGTAGCCCTTGCGGCGGAACTCTTCCGCGGCCTGTGCGCTGCGGCCGCCGTGGTGGCAGAGGAAGGCCAGACGGGTGTCCTTGGGCAGGGCTTCCAGGTCGGCGCGGCCGCTGCCGTCGAAGCTGCGGTGGGCGACGGCGACCGAGGCGATGGCGCGCTCGTCCTGCGGGCGCACGTCCACCAGCACCAGCTCGCCGGCGCGGACCTGGCGGTCGGCTTCGGCCGGGGTCAGCGGCTGCACCGGCTTGGGTGCGTTCGGGTTGTCGATGGCCAGGCCCTGGCCGCGGATGTCGTCGATCCAGTCGATGGTGATGCCGTTGGCGCGGCGCGCGCTGGCCGGGTCGAACTGGATGCGCAGGCCCTCGACCTCGACCGCGATGGCGCTGTCGCTGTGCGGGGCGATCTGGAAGCGCGGCTGGAAGTTGGCGTCGATGGCCAGGCCCAGCGCGGCGTTGCCGGCATCGGCCAGTGCGCCGCGCAGCTTCTCGGCGGCGGCGGCGGTCACGGTGACCTGCGGCGGGGTGCGGTCCGGCGCCGGCAGGCCGAGCACCTGCGACAGTTCGCCGCTGGAGGCCATCTGCTCGATGATGTCGCTGCCGCCGACCAGCTCGCCGTCGATGTACAGCTGCGGGATGGTCGGCCAGTCGCCGTAGGCCTTGATGCCCTCGCGGATCTCCTGGTCGGCCAGCACGTTGACGTGGGCGTACTCGACGCCGAGGTCTTCCAGTGCGCCGCTGGCCTTGGCCGAGAAGCCGCACTGCGGCATGCCGGGCTGGCCCTTCATGAACAGCACGACGCGGTTGGCTTGCAGCAGCGTTTCGATACGCGAACGCAGGGCGGGATCGAGGGACATGGCAGGTCTCGCAAGGACGGAATGCAGACCCGGCATTCTACGCCCCCATGGCATCATGCGCCGATGGGCACACCGGCAACACTGCATCGCATCCCGCGCTGGCCGCACCTGTGGATCGTCTGGCTGCTGCTGTCGCAGGTGCTGGTGGCGGCGCTGTGGTGGCGGCTGGGCTGGGCGTGGGGACTGCCGCTGCTGCTGCTGTCGCACGCGCTGTTGATCGTGCCGGTGTTCGTGCCGCGCGCACGCCTGTACGCGCCGGTGCTGGCGCGGCTGCCGACGTCCGAGCGGGTGGTGTGGCTGACCATCGACGATGGCCCGTCCGGGGACACGCCGGCGCTGCTGGACCTGCTCGACCGCCATGGCGCGCGGGCCACGTTCTTCCTGGTCGGCGAGCGCGCGCAGGCGCGCCCGGCGCTGGTGGCCGAGATCGTCCGGCGCGGCCACGACATCGGCAACCACAGCCACACCCATCCACAGGAGCGCTTCTGGGCGCTGGGCCCGCGGGCGATGGCCGATGAGATCGGCCGGGCCCAGCAGGCCCTGGCCGCACTGGCCGGGCGGCCGCCGGTGTGGTTCCGCTCGGTGGTGGGCATGACCAATCCGTTCGTGGCCGCTGCGTTGCGCCGGCATGGGCTGACCCGGGTCGCCTGGAGCGCGCGCGGCTTCGATGCGGTCGATGCCGATCCGGTGCGGGTGCTGCAGCGGATCCAGCGCGACCTGCGGCCTGGGGCGATCGTGCTGCTGCACGAGGGCGCACCGCATGGACGCAGCCTGGAGATCATCGAAGCGACGCTGTGCCTGCTGGCCGAGCGCGGGCTGGGCGCGGTGCTGCCCTCCGATTCAGCGATGTGAGGCCATGGCCGGCCGGGCTTCACGGCCGCCGCTGCCTGGGACGCGATGTCCATCCACCGTCGACGGGGCGATCGGCTATCGTTCGGCGATGCCCCACTCAGGCGCTCCCGTCAAATCCATCCTGCTGGCCGGTGCCACCGGTCTGGTCGGTCGTCATGTGCTCCAGCGGCTGCTGGACGATCCGCGGATCGGCCGGGTGGTCGCGCCGACCCGGCGCCCGCTGCCGCCGCATCCCCGGTTGATCAATCCGCAGGTCGACTTCGACGCGCTGCCGGAGATGGCGCCGTGGTGGGCGGTCGATGCGGTGATCTGCACGCTGGGCACCACCATCAGCGCGGCCGGCACGCGCGAGGCGTTCCGGCAGGTCGACCATGCCTACCCGCTGCGGGTGGCCGAGCTGGCGCGGCGCAACGGCGCCGCCGGCTACGTGCTGAACTCGGCCACCGGCGCCGACCCGCGCTCGCGGTTCTTCTACAACCGGGTCAAGGGCGAACTGGAGCGCGACCTGGCCACGCTGGGCTACCGCGCGCTGACCTTCGTGCGGCCGGGGCTGATCGGGGGCGAGCGCGCCGAGTTCCGCCTGGGCGAGCGCGTGGCCGCCGCGGTGCTCGGCGTGCTGGGGCCGCTGCTGCCGCGGCGCTGGCGGATCAATCCGGCGCCGCGCATCGCCGAGGCGCTGGTCGAGGCGGCCGTGCATGCGGCGCCCGGTGTCCACGTGGTGCCGGCCGAGCAACTGACCGCGGCACCAGCCCGCTGAGCCCGGCGCGGCCGGCATGTGCGATGCGATGCGGGCCGGTCAGCGCCTCGGCGACGGATGCTGTCGCAGCCATGCCAGGCGCGGGCGATGGAGCGGCGTGCAGGCCACGAATGCCGTCCGGCCCAGTACCCGCCCCATCAACTCGACGCTCGGGGCCAGCAGCAGGCCGACAAGTGGCCGGGCGGGCGCGGCGAGGTCGGGCGTCCGCTCCGGCATGCCCGGGCTCCGGCGGCGTGCGTCGACGCACGCACACAAACAGGATGCAGCCGGCCGGGTGGCGGATGTATCGGAAAACGCGCCTGGCGGCGCGGGACGGCGCTGCCGGTCCGGGTGCTTCTTGGTGATACGTTCGCGTGCCTGCTCAGCGCCGCTGCGCGACGATCCGCCAGTTGTTGAACGGGGTGTTGCCCGACAGCGGCGAGAACGTGCTGTGCAGGCCGCGCGCTTCGAACAGCGCACGCAGCCTGTCCGGGTCCGGGTAGTGGCGCGGTGCGGCGTTCATCCAGCCCAGCACGCGCGCGAGCACGTCGGCGCGGCGGGTGATGCGCCCGCGCTGGCTGCCGTCTTCCAGGCCGGTGCGGATCACCAGCCGGCCTTCGTCGCCGAGCATGTCGATCGCGGTGCCGATCAGGTCCAGCTGCCGCGGCGGGTCCAGGAACTGCAGCATGTCCAGGATCGCGACGCTGCCGCGGTGGTCCGGGGTGGCGTGTTCCAGGTCGACGGTGTCGAAGCGCGCGTCCGGCAGCCCTTTGCGCGCGGCCGCGCGGCGGGCCGAGGCGATCTTGCCGGCGTCGTTGTCCACGCCGTGGTAGGGCACGTGGATGCCGGCATCGTGCAGCGCGTGCGCCAGCAGGCCCAGGCCGCAGCCCAGGTCGAGCAGCGGCGCGCGGCTGCCGGCCAGTGCGTCGATCACGCCCGGATACAGCGGATCGCTGCCCAGCTTGGTGCGCGCGTAGTAGTAGTGGTAGCGGTTGCCCAGCGCCCAGTCGGGCAGGAACGCACCGGCGATGCGCGCGGCGGTGTCGCGCGGCAGCGGCCGGCTTTCGTCGATCACTTGCACAGGATGCTCCTTGCCGCGGGCAGCGCCAGCGCCGCCCACAGCGCATACATGTCGGCCGAGGGGTGCAGGCCGTCCTCGACCAGCATCGTCGCCTCGGCGCCGCGCAGGCGGCTGACCGGGGCGATGTCGATCCAGAAGGCGCCGGCGCGCTCGGTGATGGCGCGGGCGGCGGCGTTGAACTGGTCCAGCTGCGCGGCGACCAGGGAGGGATCGCGCGACTGCGCGGCGGCGAACGGGGTCACGCCCCAGTCCGGAATGGCCAGCACCAGCACGCGCGTGGCATCGCCGCCGGCGAACCCGGCCGCGCGCCGCAGCAGCGCGTCGAACTGGCGCGCGTAGTCGTCCACCGGCAGCCCGCGGTACTGGTTGTTGACCCCGATCAGCAGGCTGACCAGCGCGTGGCCGGTGCCGATCGGCGCCTCGGCATGCGCGGCGTCGATGCCGGCGTCGAGCTCGTCGGTGGTCCAGCCGGTGGTGGCGACGATCCGCGGTGGCGCGATGGCCACGCCGGCGCGCTGCAGGCCGGCGACCAGCTGCACCGGCCAGCGGCCGTCGGGCGCGACGCCCTCGCCGATCGTGTACGAATCACCCAGCGCCAGGAAGGCGGCTGCGTCGGTGGAGGCGACCCCGGTCGGCGACGTCATCGGTCCGTCAGGCCGCGGCGGTGCGCGCTTTCAGCGGCACCACCTTGGTCGCCGCGTCGGCGCGGCGCGACAGGGCGCGGTCGATGCGCGCGAACACCTCGCGCATCATCTCGGCCTGCGGCAGCAGGGTCACGCGGAAGTGGTCGCGGTAGGGCACGTTGAAGCTGGAGCCCGGCACGATCAGCACGTCCTCGGTTTCCAGCAGCTCCAGCGCGAACTGGTGGTCGTCGAAGCCGCGTGCGGCCGGGCCGGTCACCGACGGGAACGCGTACAGCGCGCCGCGCGGCTCGACCAGGCGCAGGTGCTCGCTGGCGGCGCAGGCCTCGACCACCGCACGGCGGGTTTCGTACAGGCGCCCGCCGGGGGCGCACAGCGGGCTGATCGTGTCCGGGCCGCCGACCGCGGCGGCGATCGCGTACTGGCCGGCCACGTTCGCGCACAGGCGCAGGCCCGACAGCAGGTCCATCGCGTTGCGGTAGTCGGTGGTGCGCGCCGGCGCGCCGGTCAGGATCGCCCAGCCCACGCGCCAGCCGCAGGCGCGGTGGACCTTGCTCAGGCCGCTGAAGGTGATGCACGGATGGTCGCCGGCCAGCGGCGCCATCGGCTGGAACTGCGCGCCGTCGTACAGCACCTGGTCGTAGATCTCGTCCACCAGCAGCAGCAGGTTGTGCTTGGCCGCGATGGCGACGATGCGCTCCAGCAGCGCCTGCGGGTAGACCGCGCCGGTCGGGTTGTTGGGGTTGATCAGCACGATCGCGCGGGTGCGCGAGGACACCAGCGCCTCGATCTCGACCGGGTCGGGCAGGAAGCCGTTGTCCGGCGCGCAGCGGTAGTACACCGGGCGGCCGTCGTTGAGGATCGTCGCCGCCGACCACAGCGGGTAGTCGGGCGAGGGCACCAGCACTTCGTCGCCCGGGTTGAGCAGGGCGCGCAGCGACATGTCGATCAGCTCGGACACGCCGTTGCCGATGAACACGCGGTCGGCATCGACATGCGGCGCGTGGCGCGCGCGGTAGGTCGCCGCCAGCGCCTCGCGCGCGGCCGGCAGGCCGAGCTGGTGCGTGTACGGGTCGGTCTTGTCGATGTCGTCGATGATCGCGCGCTGCAGGTGCGGCGGCGCGCGGAATCCGAATGCGCCCGGGTTGCCGATGTTGAGCTTGATCAACGTGCGTCCGGAGGCCTCCAGCGCATGCGCTCGCCGTGCCAGTTCTCCGCGGATTTCGTAGCGGACTTCGGACAGGCGCTCGCGGACGCTGAGCGGTTTCTCGGTGGACATGGCGGCAGGCCGGTATGGGCGGGGAAGGATTTCGGATGTTAGCCGAAAAGGATCGCGCAAGTGCCCGCCCCGTCAGGGTTCGCCGGGGGCGCCGCAGGCGGCCGTGCAGGTTGCCTGGGCAACCATTGCGGCCGGCCGGTGCGGCCCGCCGGCGGCCGGCCCGGGCCCCGGCGTCCCGCGTGGATCGGCCCGGCCCTCTACAATCCGCCGATGGATCACACCCCCGACTACACCGCCCTGCGCCTGATCGGCTGGCCCTGGGAGGGCGCCGCGCCGGATCCGGCCTGGCAGGCGCTGGCCGCCGCCCATCCGCAGGCGCTGCCCGCACGGGTGGTCGAGCAGCACCGCACCGGCTACGTGCTGGCCGACGCGCCCGACACCGGCTTTCGCGCCGAATCGCCGCCCGAGTGGCAGCGCCGCCCGGTGTTCCGCCCCGATGGCGTGCCCACCCACGAACGCGCGGCGGTCGGCGACTGGGTGCTGCACGAGAAGGGCCGCATCCTGGCGATGCTGCCGCGCCGGACCGCGATCAAGCGCGCCGCCGCCGGCGAGCATTACCAGCAGCAGGTGATCGCGGCCAACGTCGATACCGTGTTCGTGGTCTGCGGCCTGGATGCGGACTTCAATCCGCGCCGGATCGAGCGTTACCTGCTGCTGGTCGGCGGCGGCGGCGCACAGCCGGTGATCGTGCTGACCAAGGCCGACCGCGCCGACGCCGACCCGGCCGCCGCACAGGCGGCGCTGGCCGACCTGCGCGCGCTGGGCGTGCCGGTGCTGCCGCTGAACGCGCGCGACCCGCACGCCGCCGCCGCGCTGTCGGCGTGGCTGGCGCCGGGCTGCACCGCGGTGCTGGTCGGCTCGTCGGGCGCCGGCAAGTCGACCCTCACCAACAGCCTGCTCGGGCGCGAGCACATGCGCACCGGCGCGGTCCGCGAAAGCGATTCGCGCGGCCGCCACACCACCACCCACCGCGCGCTGATCGCGCTGCCCACCGGCGCCTGCCTGATCGACACGCCGGGCATGCGCGAGCTCAAGCCGACCGGCGAGGAAGAGCTGGCCGACGGCGGCTTCGGCGACATCGAGGCGCTGGCCGCGCAATGCCGCTTCCGCGACTGCGCGCACCAGAACGAACCCGGCTGCGCGGTGCGTGCGGCGATCGAGGCGGGCAGTGTCGACGCCGGCCGCGTCGCGCACTACCTGAAGCTGCGCGACGAGGTCGCCGGTGCCGCCGACCGCCTGGCCACCCGCCTGGCGCAGAAGACCGGCGCCAAGGCACCGGGCAGGCCGGCGGGCAAGCGTCCGCCCGGCAAGACGCCGCGGCGCTGAGGCCCGTGCCGTCTTCATGGTGGGCCGCGAGCGCGGCCAGCGTCATGCGCGCGCGCGTCCGTGCTCCGGGCGTGGGGTCGTGCCGTGTCCCACCCAGCGCCGAAACTGCGGGCCTGTCGAAACCATCGCGCCTGCTGCTGTCCGCGCTGCTGGTGCTGGGCCTGTCCGGCTGCGGCGAGGTCCTGCTGGTGGGCAACACGCTGGTGAGCTGTGGGGCGCGCGGTGCCCTGGAACTGCAGCCTGACACGCTGCCGCCGGGGCAGCTCGGCCAGCCGTACCACGCCGACCTCAGCGTCGGCGCGCCTGCCTCGGTGCACGGGTTCTACGTGGCCGATGCGCATCCGCTGCCGCCAGGGCTGCGCATCGAGCATCTGCATGGCGAGCGCGTCGCCGCGCTCGTCGGGACGCCGACCAGGGCGGGTCTGTACGAGGTGCACCTGTCGGTCGGCACCCATGGCACCCAGTGCGTCGGCCGCCGCGCGGAGCGGCGTTACCTGTTCGAGATCGGCGCGGAGAAAGCGGCGCTTCCGGATGCATCGCTTCGATCCAGCGTCGGATCACGCGATCGCCGTCTGGTCGGGCGATGTCGCCCTGCGCAAGCATGCGCGTGCTCGCGCGGCGATGACCGCAGGTGTGCACTGGTCGCATGGCCCTTTCTTTCCCGCCGTGCGACGCGTGGCCAAGTGTCTGCGATCACGCTGCGCCACGGGTGATGATCCAGCTGGCCCCGCGCGACCCGATGAAGGCCGACAGCGGTTTCGCCGTCGCTCGCGTGAGCGTTCATCTGGTCAGGCGATGTCGCCCTGCGCGAGCGCGCGCGGCGATGACGGATGATGTGCGCGGGTCGCATGGCCCTCGCTGTTCCGGCCGTGCGACGCGTGGCCAGGTGCCTGCGCTGCGCCGAGGGTGATGAGCGAGCTGACCCGCGCGATCCGATGAAGGCCGACAGCAGTTTCGCCTGCGCTCACGCGATCGTTCGTCTGGTCAGGCGATGCCGCCCTGCGCGAGCACGCGTGGCGATGAAGGAGGATGTTCGCGGGCCGCATGGCCCTTGCTTTCCCTGCCATACGACGCGTGGCCAGGTGCCTGCGATCACGCTGCGCCGCGGGTGATGAGCCAGCTGGCCCCGCGAGCGGATGAAGGCCCACAGCAGTCTCGCCTGCGCTCCGAGACCAGGCCGCCCACCGGCGTGGCGATGATGCTCCGTTACGGCGAGGGGCTGTGGCCGCTCGATGATCCGGCAACCAGGTGCCTCCCTTGACTGGAGACGCTGCAGGTCGTCGCGGGGACCGACGCCGACGGAACGCTGGTGCTGCTGCATCCGGCGATCATGCGCGCGCCGATGACCCGCACGGCCGATGACGCAAGCGTGCAACGCAGTGGTGTGCGTCACGGGGCGCGGGCCAATGCGGATGTTCCGCGCGCTGCTGTTCGATCCGTCTCTACGATTGCCGGCAGAGTGGGGCCGCCGGGCGGGATCGGGTCGGCCGGTCAGGCGACGGTCGCCAGCAACCGGTCGACGATGCGCTCCACGCCATCGCGTACCGGGTCCTGCGCCGGCAGGCCGAGCGCATCCTCGGCGGCACGGCAGGCGCGCTCGGCTTCGTCTGGCGGCAGCCGCGCGGTGTTGAGCGCCAGGCCGACCGCGATCGCGGCGGGATTGGTCAGCCGCGCGGCGGCCAGGTTGGCGTCCAGCGTGTCGCGCAGCGCCGGCAGCGGGTAATGCGGCAGGCCGCGCATGTGCGCACGGCCGGGTTCGTGGCACAGCACCAGCGCATCGGCCTGGGCGCCGTGCAGCAGGCCGAGCGACACGCCGGCGAACGAGGGATGGAACAGCGAGCCCTGGCCTTCGATCAGGTCCCAGCCGCCATCG
>Ga0075364_10000093_pt1 | contig 36230 bp, 27 predicted proteins | sample EndMetdeltDD1764_FD_71517 | JGI IMG/M metagenome (GOLD analysis project Ga0075364, IMG submission 71517) | Populus endosphere microbial communities from Tennessee, USA - Endosphere MetaG P. deltoides DD176-4 | ecosystem: Host-associated > Plants > Roots > Endosphere | place: USA: Tennessee... | reverse complement strand
GCGGCCGCGCGGCCGCGCACGCCGCCGATATTGAGCCCTTCGCGCTGGCCGAGGGTGAAGTAGAAGACGCCCGGGTGCGCGCCGATGCGGACGCCGTCCGGGTCGCGGATCTCGCCGGCGCGGGCCGGCAGATAGCGGCCGAGGAAGTCGCGGAAGTCGCGCTCGCCGATGAAGCAGATCCCGGTCGAGTCCTTCTTCGCATGGGTCGGCAGGCTGGCCTCGCGGGCCAGCCGCCGGACCTCGGGCTTGGGCAGGTCGCCGATCGGAAACAGCGTGGCCGCCAGCTGCTCCTGACCAAGCTGGTGCAGGAAGTAGCTCTGGTCCTTGCCGCGGTCGGCGCCGCGCAGCAGTTGCCAGCGGCCGGCCCGCTGGCCGATCCGCGCGTAGTGGCCGGTGGCGATGCGCTCGGCCCCCAGGGCGCGTGCGGCGTCGAGGAAGTGCTTGAACTTGACCTCGCGGTTGCACAGCACGTCCGGATTGGGCGTACGCCCGGCCGCATACTCGGCCAGGAAATGCTCGAAGACGCCCTTCCAGTACTCGCCGGCGAAATCGCGGAAGTGGAACGGGATGCCGAGCCGGCCGCAGACCGCCACCGCGTCGCGGCGGTCGTCCTCGGCGCGGCAGTCGCCGCTGCCGTCGTCGTCCCAGTTCTGCATGAACAGGCCGGCGACCGGTTCGCCGGCCTGCACCAGCCGCCAGGCGGCGACCGAGGAGTCGACGCCGCCGGAGACGCCGACGACGATGCGCGGCGCGCTCATGCCAGCCGTTCCACCAGGCCGAGCGGATGCCGCCGGCCGGCCAGGAAATCGGCGGCCACGCGCCAGACCAGCGGACTGCGCAGGCGCGGGCCGGCGCCGGCCAGCTCGCCCGGAGTCAGCCACAGCGCCCGTTCGATGCCGGTGTCCAGCGGCTGCGCCGGATCGTGCGACAGCGGCTCGGCTGCGAATGCGAAGCGCAGGAACTGCTGGCCGCCGGGGGCGTCCCACTGGTAGATGCCGACCAGGGCGGTCGGGCGGACCTCCCAGCCGGTTTCCTCGCGGGTTTCGCGCACCGCCGCCTCGATCAGCGACTCGTCCGGCTCCAGGTGTCCGGCGGGCTGGTTGAGCACCAGGCGCCCGTCGATCCGCTCTTCCACGACCAGCAGGCGGCCGTCGCGCACGACCACCGTGGCCACGGTCACGGCCGGATGCCAGGCGCGGCCGGCGGCGGCGGACGCCATCTGCTCAGTACTCGTCGCTGGCGGGATCCTCGGCCAGCTCGCGTTCCATCTCGTCGGCGCTGGTGACCGCGGCGGTGATCGCCTCGTCCAGGGTCTTGGCGTCGGCCGAGGCCGGGATCTTCACCACCAGCACCGCGTGCTGGTCCTGCTTGACCCAGGCGCCGAGCTTGAGCTGGTTGGAGGCGTCGAGCAGCCGGTTGGCCACCACCGCCGGGAACGAGGCCGTCGGCGACTTGTAGGCCGGCGACCAGACCTCGCGCACCCGCTGCTGGCCATAGCTCTCGACCGGCGAGCGCACGAACACCAGCTGCGTCCTGCCCTCGTCCAGCGCCATCACCAGCTTGTAGTCGCCATCCTCGTCGACCTCGTACTCGTAGCCCAGTCCGTCCAGCAGCTTGCCGATCTTGTGGTCGGGTTCGGCGGCCATGGCGAGGCCGGGCAGGGCGAGCAGGAGGGCGCAGGCGAGGCGGGCGATCATCGTGGTTCCAGGTCCGTGGCATTCGATCCGCGCATTGTCCGGCAAGCGGTCCGGGGGCGTCCATCCGTATAATCGGCGCATGCCCCGCAAATCACAGCACGAACACGATCATGGCCTCCTGGTCGAGGCCGGCCGGCCCGAAGTCGCGCCGCCGCCGATGTACCAGGTGGTCCTGCTCAACGACGACTACACGCCGATGGACTTCGTGGTCGAGGTCCTGCAGCAGTTCTTTTCCCTGGACATGGAGCGCGCCACCCAGGTGATGCTGCACGTCCATACCCGTGGCCGCGGGGTCTGCGGGGTGTTCACCCGCGAGGTGGCCGAGTCCAAGGTGGCCCAGGTCAACGAGTTCTCGCGGATGAACCAGCATCCGTTGCTGTGCACCATGGAAAAGGCCTGAGCCTCCAACCCGCCGCACGATTTGGGCGCCTTTCCACGGCCTGAACGCTCCGATCCGTTGGTCTTGTGGAAATCCTCACGACTGGCCGCATATTGTTGGCAACAGCTGCCGGAGCCCCCCATGTTCAGCAAAGACCTCGAACAGACCATCGGCCAGTGCTACAAGCGCGCCCGCGAAGCCCGTCATGAGTTCATGACGGTCGAGCACCTGCTGCTGGCCCTGCTCGACAACCCCTCGGCCCAGGCCGTGCTCAAGGCCTGCGGCGCCGATGCGCTGCGCCTGCGCAGCGACCTGGAGCAGGCCATCGACGCCTCGGTGTCGCGCCTGGCCGAAGACGACGGTCGCGATACCCAGCCGACCCTCGGCTTCCAGCGCGTGCTGCAGCGCGCCGTCTACCACGTGCAGTCTTCCGGCAAGAAGGAAGTCACCGGCGCCAACGTGCTGGTGGCGATCTTCGGCGAGAAGGACTCGCATGCGGTCTACTTCCTGACCCAACAGGACGTCACCCGCCTGGACGTGGTCAATTACCTCTCGCACGGCATCGCCAAGCTCGGCGACGACCAGGAGGGGGCAGCGCCGTCGCAGGACGGCGAGGGCAAGGCCGAGGGTGGCGAAGGCGAGGCCAAGTCCACCGACGCGCTGGCCGAGTACGCCAGCAACCTCAACGAGCAGGCCCGCAATGGCCGGATCGACCCGCTGGTCGGTCGTGGCGACGAGATCGAGCGCACCATCCAGGTCCTGTGCCGCCGGCGCAAGAACAACCCGCTGTACGTCGGCGAGGCCGGCGTGGGCAAGACCGCGATCGCCGAGGGCCTGGCCAAGCGCATCGTCGACGGCGAGGTGCCCGAGGTGCTGGCCGAGGCGGTGATCTACTCGCTCGATCTGGGCGCTCTGGTGGCCGGCACGAAGTACCGCGGCGATTTCGAGAAGCGCCTCAAGGCGGTGCTGACCGCGATCCGCAAGCATCCGGGCGCGATCCTGTTCATCGACGAGATCCACACCATCATCGGCGCCGGCTCGGCTTCGGGCGGCACGATGGATGCGTCCAACCTGATCAAGCCGGCGCTGGCCTCGGGCGACCTGCGCTGCATCGGCTCGACCACGTTCCAGGAGTACCGCGGCATCTTCGAGAAGGACCGTGCGCTGGCGCGGCGCTTCCAGAAGATCGACATCGTCGAGCCGACCGTGGGCGAGACCTACGAGATCCTGCAGGGCCTCAAGCCCAAGTACGAGGCCCATCACGGCGTGACCTACGCCGACGAGGCGCTGCAGGCGGCCGTGGACCTGTCGGTCAAGCACATCGCCGACCGGCTGCTGCCCGACAAGGCGATCGACGTGATCGACGAGGCGGGCGCGCGCCAGCGCCTGCTGCCCGAAGACCAGCGCAAGGAACTGATCGACATCGAGGAAATCGAGACGATCATCGCCAAGATGGCGCGCATTCCGGCCAAGCAGGTCAGCGCCACCGACAAGGACGTGCTCCAGCATCTGGAGCGCAACCTGAAGATGGTGATCTTCGGCCAGAATCCGGCCATCGAGACGCTGGCGTCGGCGATCAAGCTGGCCCGCAGCGGCCTGGCCAACCCGGACAAGCCGATCGGCAACTTCCTGTTCGCCGGCCCGACCGGCGTCGGCAAGACCGAAGTCACCCGGCAGCTCGCGCTGCAGCTGGGCATCGAACTGGTCCGCTTCGACATGTCCGAGTACATGGAGCCGCACTCGGTGTCGCGCCTGATCGGCGCACCTCCTGGCTACGTCGGCTTCGACCAGGGCGGCCTGCTGACCGAGAAGATCGTCAAGACGCCGCACTGCGTGCTGCTGCTGGACGAGGTCGAGAAGGCGCACCCGGACATCTTCAACATCCTGCTGCAGGTCATGGACCGCGGCGTGCTGACCGACACCAACGGGCGCGAGGCCAACTTCAAGAACGTGGTGATCGTGATGACCACCAATGCCGGCGCGGCCCAGGCCTCGCGGCGCTCGATCGGTTTCACCCGCCAGGACCACTCCACCGATGCGATGGAAGTGATCCGCAAGAGCTTCACCCCGGAGTTCCGCAACCGCCTGGATGCGGTGGTGCAGTTCCAGCCACTGGGCTTCGATCACATCCTGCGCGTGGTCGACAAGTTCCTGATCGAACTGGAGATGCTGCTCAACGAGAAGCACGTCGCGCTCACCGCGTCGCCGACCGCGCGCGACTGGCTGGCCCAGCACGGCTTCGATCCGCTGATGGGCGCACGCCCCATGGCGCGCCTGATCCAGGACAGGATCAAGCGTCCGCTGGCCGACGAGCTGCTGTTCGGCAAGCTCGTCGACGGCGGCCGGGTCAATGTCGACGTGGTCGACGGCGAGCTTTTCGTCGAGACCCAGGCCGAGCCGGAGCGGCTGCTGCCGGCGACGGTGGAGTAAGGCCGGGTTCGGCCACGGCACGAGAAGACCGAAGGGCGCCGCAGGGCGCCCTTCGCATGTGCGCGGCAGAAACGGCGCCGGCAGCGGACAGCCGGAGGGCAGGGTGACCGTCGGCAGGGTGCGGGTGGTCATGGGCACCACAGGCAGGTCCGCCCATGGAACGGCGCCGCTAGTGTGGATGCCGGTCCGATCCGGACCGACACGCCATCACGCTCATGAACATCCTGCGCCTCTGCTCCGCCACCGCCCTGCTCGCATCCGCCTTCGCGGCGAATGCCGCATCACCCGCTTCCTCGCTCGAAGGCTGCGTGGACCTGGCGGCAGGCCACGAAATCGTGCGCGCGGGGAGCACGCAGAGCTTCCTGCTGCGCGATGGTCACGATCACTACCGGGTCCTGCTGCGCAACGAATGCGGCTCGCTGCCGAGCGCATCGCGGGTGACCATCCTGAGCGACGGCACCGCCGGCCGCCTCTGTGCGAGCGGGGCACGGATCAAGACCGATCGCGATACGTGCATGGTGCGCGGCGTCGAAACCATCGGCGCAGAGGAGTTCGCCAGCGCGAAGCGGCGCGCGCGGCGCTGAGCCGGGCGACCAGGAGCCGATACGGCCGCGCGCCTGTCGCCGCCGACGCGCGCAAACGAAAAAGGCAGCCCTGGGCTGCCCTTTTTCGCGATCGCCGAAGTCTTACTTCATGCGATAGGTGATACGACCCTTGGTCAGGTCGTACGGGGTCATCTCGACCTTGACGCGGTCGCCGGTCAGGATGCGGATGTAGTTCTTCCGCATGCGCCCGGAGATGTGCGCGATGATTTCATGGCCGTTTTCGAGACGGACACGGAAGGTGGTGTTCGGCAAGGTCTCGGCGACAGTGCCTTCGAATTCGATGGAATCGTCTTTCGACATGCGATCTCAGATATGCGCCGGAGCGGTTAAAGGCGGCAATTCTACGCGATTCCTTCCGGCATTGCAAAAAATGTGTTAATGGCCCGCCTGAACGGCCAGGGACGCCGCTGACATCCGGCCAAACCGCTCCGTCCATGGGCCTGCCGACGCAGGTGCGTCCACCAGGGCACCGACCAGGCCGAGGAACCGGGTCCGCGGCCACTGCTCGGCGCCCAGCGACAACAGGTGCGGGTTCTCGACCTGGGCATCGATCAGTGGCCATCCCCAGCCGTGCAGGGTCCTGGCCAGCGCGGCCAGCGCGACCTTCGATCCGCCCGAGGCGGCGCTGAACATGCTCTCGCCGAAGAAGGCCCGGCCGACCGCAACCCCGTAGATGCCACCGACCAGGCGATCCCCGTCGAACACCTCCACCGAGTGGGCGTGGCCGAGCCGGTGCAGGTAGCGGTAGGCCCCGATCATCTCCTCGGTGATCCAAGTCCCGCCCTGGCCGGGACGCGGGCTGCGGGCGCAGGCCAGGATCACCTGGTCGAACGCGGTATCGGCGCGGACCTGCCAGTTGCAACGCTTCAGCCCGCGCCGGAAGCGCGAGGACAGGCGCACGCCGTCGGTACGGAACACGATGCGCGGATCCGGCGACCACCACAGGATCGGCTGGTTGTCGCCGAACCACGGAAAGATGCCACCGCGATAGGCGTTGAGCAGCCGGCCGGGGTGCAGGTCGCCGCCGACCGCAAGCAGGCCGTCGGTATCGGCCAGTGCCGCGGACGGGAACGGCTCGGCCGGATCGGGCGTGAGCAGGATGGGGCGCTTCATGGCGGAGGATCACGAAAGGGGGAGCGCATGGCCAGGATGCGCGCATGCTGCTGCGTCATGGCGACCTCCTCGGCGCACCACTGCGTCAGCGCCTCGCGGAAGGCGGGGGCGGCGACCCAGTGACGGCTGCGGACCAGGGTGGGCAGGAAGCCGCGTGCGATCTTGTGCTCGCCCTGGGCGCCGGGCTCGAAGCGCGCCAGACCCTGCTCCAGGCAGTACTCGATGCCCTGGTAGTAGCAGGTCTCGAAATGCAGGCCGGGCAGGGCGACGCTGGCACCCCAGTAGCGGCCGTAGAGCGTGTCGCCGCCGCGCAGGCACAGGGCGCCGGCGACCGGCTGGTCCTGGTGGCAGGCCAGGATGATCAGCACCTGCCGCGGCATCGTGCGCGCCAGGTGACGGATGAAGGCCAGGCTCAGCGCCGGCGCATTGCCGTACTCCAGAAAGGTCTGCAGGTAGAAGCCATGGATGGCCGCCAGCTCCGCGTCTCCGGCCTCGTCGCCGTGCAGGCGGCGGAAGCTGATGCCTCCGCGCGCCACCCTGGCCCGCTCCTGGCGGATGTTCTTGCGATGCCGATGGTCCATCGCGCCCAGGTAGTCGTCGAAGTTCCGCCAGTGGCCGGGGTTGCGCCAGTGGTACTGGACGTCGCGGCGTGGCATCCACGCCTCGTCGAAGGCGAGGTCCTCGTCTTCCTCATGGAAGTTGACGTGGGCCGACGAGACCTCGGCCGCCGCGGCTCCGGCGACGATGGCAGACAGCAGCTGCCGGCGCGCGTGCATGTCGCGGGCCAGCAGCCTGGGTCCGGTCACCGGCGAGTAGGGCACCGCCCCCAGCCATTTGGGGAAGTAGTCCAGTCCATGCCGGGCATAGGCATTGGCCCAGGCATGGTCGAACACGAACTCGCCGTGCGAATTTGTCTTCAGGTAACCCGGCGCCGCCGCGATCAGCCGGCCGCCTTCCCACAGCGTTGGATGGTGCGGGGTCCAGCCCCAGTCCGGGCGCAGGCAGCCGTGCTGCTCGAGCCCGGCCAGGAAGGCATGGGCGACGAACGGGTTGGCCCCGTCGTGCAGGGCGTCCCAGGCCTCAGCCGGTACCTCGTCCAGTCCCTGCAGCCAGCGGACATCGGCGGTCGGATTGCCCGTCATCGCGGCAGCGCCCCTACCAGCGGACGACAAGGAACGCCGCCAGCCGGCTGCCGCGGAACAGGCATTGCGTGATCGGCAGCGTGTCCACGGCAGGCGACCGGGAGCGCTCAGCCGCCCTGCTTGTCGAGGAAGCGCTCGGCGTCCAGCGCGGCCATGCAGCCGAAGCCGGCCGAGGTGATCGCCTGGCGGTAATGCTGGTCGGCGACGTCGCCGGCGGCGAACACGCCCTCGACCGAGGTCTGGGTCGCATCGCCACCGAGTCCCGAGCGGATTTCCAGGTAGCCGTTGTTCATCGCCAGCTGCCCATCGAACAGGGACGTGTTCGGGTGGTGGCCGATCGCCACGAAGAAGCCCGGTGCCTCGATGTCGCGGGTGCTGCCATCGAGGGTGGACTTCACCCGCACGCCGGTCACGCCCATGTCGTTGCCCAGGACCTCGTCCACCTCGTGGTGCCAGACCGTCTCGATCTTGCCGGCTGCGACCTTGGCGAACAGCTTGTCCTGCATGATCTTCTCCGCGCGCAGGGTGTCGCGGCGGTGGACCAGATAGACCTTGCGGGCCAGGTTGGACAGGTACAGCGCCTCTTCCACCGCGGTGTTGCCACCACCGACCACGACCACGTCCTGGTCCTTGTAGAAGAAGCCGTCGCAGGTGGCGCAGGCGGACACGCCGCGGCCCTTGAACAGGTCCTCGGACGGGATGCCCAGGTACTTGGCGGTCGCACCGGTGGCGATGATCAGCGCATCGCAGGTGTACTCGGCGCTGTCGCCGCTCAGCCGGAACGGACGCTGCGACAGGTCGGCGGTATGGATGTGGTCGAAGATGACCTCGGTCTCGAAACGCTCGGCATGGGCCTGCATCCGGGTCATCAGGTCCGGGCCCATCAGGCCGTGCGCATCGCCGGGCCAGTTGTCGACTTCGGTGGTGGTCATCAGCTGGCCACCCTGCTGCAGGCCGGTGATCACGACCGGCTTGAGGTTGGCCCGCGCCGCGTAGACGGCAGCGGTCCAGCCGGCGGGGCCGGAGCCGAGGATCAACAGGCGCGAGTGCTTGGTGGCGGTCATGTATAGTCGTTCGCAGGGGAAAGGCAGCGTGCCGTGAGCCGCATAGAGTGGCGGCCATGCACGGGTGAATCAACCCGGGCGTGCCGGCCGGCAGGCCCGCACGCGATGCGCCCGGCCACTACCGGCCACGCTAGGCGACGCGTGAGCGAGTCGTTTAATATCAACGCGTAACATCGCATTCCTGCGAAAGATTCCAGATCCGGGTAGACGGTGGCCAAGGCACTGACGGAACGCTCCAAGTCCACGCGTGGTGGCGGCAAGGACCGCCCCGAAAAAAGCGCGCCCAGTCCGGGGCGGCAACGCCTGTGGCGCGACCTGTCGCTGATCGTGGTGGCGCCGCTGCTGCTGTATCTGCTGGCCTGCCTGTTCACCTATTCGGTGCAGGATCCGGGCTGGTCGCACAGCGGCAGCGTGGTCGCGCCGATCGAGAACCTCGGTGGCAAGGCGGGCGCATGGATCGCCGACGTGCTGCGCCAGCTGTTCGGCTACAGCGCGTTCCTGCTGCCGCTGATCCTCGGCGCGGTCGCCTGGATCGCGCTGTTCGGCCTGGCCGAGGAGGACGAGCTGGGCCCCGCGCTGCGGCTGACCGGCATCGTCGGCTTCCTGATCGCCAGTACCGGCTTCCTGCACGTGCGCCTGCTCGGCAGCACCGGTGCGCGCGACGTGACCGACGCCGGCGGTGTGATCGGCCAGCTGGTCGGCAAATCCCTGACCAGTGGCTTCGGCGACCTGGGCGCCAACCTGTTCCTGGTGGTGCTGCTGCTGATCTCGGTGACGCTGGCCACCGGCCTGTCGTGGTTCAAGGTCATGGAGCAGATCGGCGCGGGCATCCTCAAGCTGCCCGACCTGCTGCGCCGCAAGACCCAGCAGGCCGAGGACTGGAAGCGCGCGCGCGACATGCGCGAAGAGCGCGTGGAAGTGCGCAAGACCGAAGCCGTGCAGCGCGCCAAGCGCGAGCCGGTGAAGATCGAGCCACCGCCGGCGCCGGTGGTGGAGAAGAGCGAGCGGGCCAAGCGCGAGCAGCAGATCCCGATGTTCGCCGGCGTCGATGCCGAAGGCACCGGCCTGCCGTCGCTGTCGCTGCTCGATCCGCCCAAGCCGCAGCCGAAGGGTTATGACGAGCAGACGCTGGAAACGCTGTCGCGGCAGATCGAGTTCAAGCTCAAGGACTTCCGGATCGACGTCGAGGTCAAGGAAGCCCAGCCGGGCCCGGTGATCACCCGCTTCGAGATGGAGCCCGCGCCAGGCGTGAAGGTCAGCCAGATCAGCTCGCTGGACAAGGACATCGCCCGCGGCCTGTCGGTGAAGTCGGTGCGCGTGGTCGACGTGATCCCGGGCAAGTCGGTGATCGGCATCGAGATCCCGAACACCCGCCGGGAAATGATCTACCTGACCGAACTGCTGGACTCCAAGGAGTACGACAAGTCCGCCAGCCCGCTGACCTTGGCCTTGGGCAAGGGTATCAGCGGCCAGCCGGTGGTGGCCGACCTGGCGCGCATGCCGCATCTGCTGGTCGCCGGCACCACCGGTTCGGGCAAGTCGGTCGCGGTCAACGCGATGGTGCTGAGCCTGCTGTTCAAGGCCACGCCGCAGGACCTGCGGATGCTGATGATCGACCCGAAGATGCTCGAGCTGAGCGTCTACGAGGGCATCCCGCACCTGCTGGCGCCGGTGGTCACCGACATGAAGGAGGCCGCCAACGGCCTGCGCTGGTGCGTGGCCGAGATGGAGCGCCGCTACAAGTTGATGAGCGCGGTCGGCGTGCGCAACCTGGCCGGCTTCAACAAGAAGGTGCGCGACGCGGCCGAGTCCGGCCAGCCGCTGATGGACCCGCTGTTCAAGCCGAACCCGGAACTGGGCGAAGCGCCGCGCGAGCTCGAACCGCTGCCTTACATCGTCATCTTCATCGACGAATTCGCCGACATGATGATGATCGTCGGCAAGAAGGTCGAGGAGCTGATCGCACGCCTGGCGCAGAAGGCCCGTGCCGCCGGCATCCACCTGATCCTGGCCACGCAGCGCCCGTCGGTGGACGTGATCACCGGTCTGATCAAGGCCAACATCCCGACCCGCATCGCGTTCCAGGTCAGCTCCAAGATCGACTCGCGCACCATCCTGGACCAGTCCGGCGCCGAGACGCTGCTGGGCCACGGCGACATGTTGTACCTGCCGCCCGGCACCGCGATGCCCGAGCGCGTGCACGGTGCTTTCGTCTCCGACGAGGAAGTCCATCGCGTAGTCGAGCATCTCAAGGCCAGCGGCCGGGCCGAGTACATCGAGGGCGTGCTGGACGAGGTGCAGACCATGGGCGACGGCACCGTCGTCGGCGCCACCGGCCTGCCCGAGTCAAGCGCCAGCGGCGGCGACGAGTCCGACCCGCTGTACGACGAGGCCGTGCGCATCGTCACCGAGACCCGGCGTGCATCGATCTCCGGCGTGCAGCGCCGGTTGAAGATCGGCTACAACCGCGCCGCGCGCCTGATCGAGGCGATGGAGGCCGCCGGCGTGGTGACCCCGCCCGAGCACAACGGCGACCGCAGCGTGCTTGCACCGCCGCCACCGCGCGACTGAGGGGGGATCCGGCGCACCGGGCGCGCCACCGTCACGTGCCGCGTGCCCACCTCGGGACGGGGAGCCCCGCAGCAACGTTACCTGCTGCGGAGCGCAGCGCAGGCATGTCGGACGCGGCAGGCTCGACCTGTCGCTGCGCCGGTCTCCCACGCAGCCGAGCAGCGGCCGTCCACGATCCTCCCTCCACGCATCGACCGTCGCCGTCCCTGCCTGACCGCAATCGCGTCTCTCCACCGGGCACGCGCGGCTGCACGTGTGTCGGCGATGCGGGCGGATGGGCGAGGGCATCGTGCGTTCCTGCTGGCAATGCATTGGCCGGCCCCGGCGCCAACGCCATCTCGTGCCGACATGGCGCGCAGTGACCGCCAGCTGCGCGGCCGATGGCTGAACGGGCAGTGCCATCGCCCCCATGGTTCATGCTGCAGGGCTCGCCTGTTCAGCTTCGTCGCGGCACACTGCGCGCATCCGAACACCGCATCCGAAGAGCCGCCCATGCATCGTTCCTTCCGTATCGCCCGCATCGCTGTCCTCGGACTCGGCCTGGTCGCCGGCACCGCGTTCGCTGGTGCGCGCGACGAACTGGTCAAGTTCACCACCGGCCTGAAGGGCCTGGAGGGGCAGTTCACCCAGCAGGTGGTCGATGCCCATGGCCGCACCAAGGAGAACAGTGCAGGCAAGGTCGCCGTGTCCGTGCCACGCCTGTTCCGCTGGGAATACACGAAGCCGTTCGCCCAGCTGATCGTCGCCGATGGCAGCAAGGTGTGGATCTACGAGCCCGACCTGCAGCAGGCCACGGTCAAGCCGCAGGGCGAGGAAGAGCGCAACAGCCCGCTGGTGGCGCTGTTCGATCCGGCACGGCTGGAAAAGCAGTTCGATGTCAGCCAGGAAGCGACCGCGAGCGACGGCCTGCAGTGGCTGACCCTGTCGCCGAAGGTCGATGCCGAGACGAACTTCCAGATGGCGCGGCTGGGCTTCGGCGCGCAGGGCCTGGCCCGCATGGAAGTGCTGGACCTGGTCGGGCAGAAGACCCTGATCAGTTTCGAAGGCTGGCGCCGCAACCCCAGCTTCGCTGCCGATACCTTCCGCTTCACCCCGGGCAAGGACGTCGACGTCGTCGGCGAGTAAGACCACGGCGGGCGAGGGCACCGGCAGTACAATGCGCAGGTGCCCAGATCCCGCGCCACTCCGTCGCCCCGATCCGATGACCTGCTGAGCGCCGGCATCGCCGCGCAGCGTGATGCGATGCGTCCGCTCGCCGAGCGCATGCGCCCGCGCACCCTGGACGAGATGGTCGGCCAGCGCCGGTTGCTGGCGCCGGGTTCGGCGCTGCGGCGTGCGGTCGAGGGCGGGCGCATCCATTCGATGGTGCTGTGGGGGCCGCCGGGCTGCGGCAAGACCACGCTGGCGCTGCTGCTGGCCCAGTACGCCGACGCCGAGTTCCGTGCGATCTCCGCGGTGCTGTCCGGCCTACCCGATGTGCGCCAGGTATTGGCCGAGGCCGGCCAGCGTTTCGATACCGGCCGCCGCACCGTGCTGTTCGTCGACGAGGTGCACCGCTTCAACAAGGCGCAGCAGGATGCGTTCCTGCCGCACATCGAGCGCGGCAGCATCATCTTCGTCGGTGCCACGACCGAAAATCCTTCGTTCGAACTGAATTCGGCACTGCTGTCGCGCTGCCGCGTGCACGTGATGGAAGGCGTGTCGGCCGACGACGTGATAGTGGCCCTTCATCGCGCACTGGACGACACCGAGCGCGGGCTGGGCGGGCAGGGCATCGACGCGCCCGAGCACCTGCTGCGCGAGATCGCCGGTGCCGCCGATGGCGACGTGCGCCGCGCCCTGACCCTGCTCGAGATCGCCGCCGAACTGGCCGCGGACGAGGAGGGCAGGATCACCGAACAGACCCTGCTGCAGGTGCTGGCCGACCGCACGCGTCGCTTCGACAAGGGCGGGGAGCAGTTCTACGACCAGATCTCGGCACTGCACAAATCGGTGCGCAGCTCCAATCCGGATTCGGCCGTGTACTGGCTGGCGCGGATGCTCGACGGCGGCTGCGACCCGGTCTACCTGGCGCGCCGGCTGACCCGGATGGCGGTCGAGGACATCGGCCTGGCCGACCCGCGTGCGCTGCAGATGTCGGTCGATGCCTGGGATACCTACGAACGCCTCGGCAGCCCGGAGGGCGATCTTGCCCTGGCCCAGGTCGCGATCTATCTGGCCAGCACGGCCAAGTCGAATGCCGCCTACAAGGCGTTCAACCAGGCCAAGGCCGACGTGCGCCAGTACGGCACCCAGGAGGTGCCGCTGCACCTGCGCAACGCGCCGACCAAACTGATGAAGCAGCTCGGCTACGGCAAGGACTACCAGTACGACCACGACGCCGATGGCGGCATCGCGCTGGACCAGACCGGCTTTCCCGATGCGATGGGTGAGCGCGTCTATTACGAACCGGTCGAGCGTGGCCTGGAGATCAAACTGAAGGACAAGCTCGACCGCCTGCGCGATGCCCGCCGCCGCGCCCGCAGCGACGCCGACTGAGGAACGCACGATGGGCCAGCTGTTCGGATCGTTCCTGGCGGTGGGCACCGGTGCCGCGATCGGCGCGTGGCTGCGCTGGGGGCTGGGCCTGTGGCTCAACTCGCCGCGCCACGGCGCGATTCCGCTGGGAACCCTGGCCGCCAACCTGATCGGCGGCTATGCGATCGGCGTGGTCATGGCCTGGTTCGTCGCACGCCCGGATCTGCCGCCGGAATGGCGCCTGTTCATCGTGACCGGCCTGCTCGGCGGCCTGACCACGTTCTCCTCGTTCTCGGCCGAGGTGGTGCAGATGCTGCTGCGCCAGCAGTACGGCACCGCGCTGACGACAACGCTGCTGCACCTGGGCGGCTCGCTGGCGATGACCGCGCTGGGCGTGTGGACCCACCGCACCGTGGCCGGTGCCGGCTGACCCACGCCGCAGCGCAAGAACTGCGAAGCGCGCGTGCCATCGCAGCCGCTACGCTCCGGATCGGTTCGGACAGCGATCGATGGCAACGGCATGAACGCGGCACGCAGGGCACTGTGGTACATCGAGAGCCACTTCGCCGAAGACATCGCGCTGCCGGACGTCGCCGCGGCGGTCGGCGTGTCGCCCTTCCATCTTTCGCGCCTGTTCCAGGCGGCTACCGGCACACCGCTGGTCAGGTACCTTCGCGGCCGCCGCCTGACCGAGGCGGCGCGTCGGCTGGCCGATGGTACCGACAGCATCCTCGCGCTCGCACTGGCGGCCGGTTATGCCTCGCATGGCAGTTTCACCCGCGCGTTCGGCGAGCAGTTCGGCCGTACGCCGGGACAAGTCCGCCAGCATGGGCTGAAGGGGCTCGCCTTGGTCGAGGCGATCGCGCTGGACGCCTTCACCACGCCATGCACGCATCGTCGGCCCCGGTCGACGACTTCGCCGACGACGACATCCCGTTCTGACGGAGGCCCCGAGGATGCTTCGCGATCGTCTTCCGCAGGTGCTCGATGTCCACGCCCAGGTAGCGGGACGTGGTCTCCACGCTGGCGTGTCCCATCATCTGCGCGATCGAGATGAGGTCGCAGCCGCCGGCCAGCAGCGCGGTGGCGAAGCTGGCGCGCAGGGCATGCGGGTAGTGGCCCTGCCACGGCCGCCCACCACGCTGCAGCCGCACGTGGCCACCATCGATGCCCAGGCCTTGCCACATCCGTTTGCTGACGATGCGGGCGTGACCGCCTTTGCCGACCACATGCAGCATGCCGTCGCCGCAGAAGTCGTCCAGCCGCATGGCGGCCAGCTCGCTGGCACGCAGGCCGCTGGCGTACAGCGTCAGTACCATCGCGTAGTTGCGCAGCCCGACGAAGGTGTCCAGCGGCGCGCCGGGCCAGAAACGCGCGCAGCAGGTCGCCATCGAGGTGTTCGGCCGATCCACCGGCCGCCATCCAGAGATTCGCGCTGTACAGGTACAGGCGCTGCGTTGAGGCGCTGAAACGACGGACCAGCATGTAGCGGGCAAACCGCTCAACCGCTGCATTGCTGCCGGGCTTGGGACAATCCCCAAGTTCACATAACACGAGTGGTAACACGGGCTTTCCTCGGCAAGAGGAACCCACCAGGCGACGTCACGAACACCAACACCGCAGAGCAGACCCGCCAACAACCCAACGTAAGCAGCTGATCCGGATAGGGGAAAGCGAAGCCAGACCGGCCAAGCCCAGGAACAGAGCCGCGGCATGCACCGCTGCAGCCACCCCATCCGGACATAATATACATTATGCGAAATTCGCTAGGTCGGTCCGTTACGTGGCCGGCGTGCTCTGGACGTGGCTGGCACACAAGCTGCACCGCCCCAAGCCCTCGCCCGACTGCATGGAAGCTCGCACATGGATCTGACCGCATCCGGAGGCCGGCCGCCGTGCTGGCCCGCAGACGCCGCCTGCCCGAACGACTGCGCCGCCCAGGTGCGCGACCAGCTCACCCGTAACCATGTGCGACTGCATGGACCATGGGCCGGCTGGCGGCTGGCCGGCCGCGATCTGGTCAGCCCGGATGGCGACCGGCTCTCACCGGAGCGGCTGCGCGGTTTGGCCTGGCGCCAGACCGCCGAGGCGCGCCGGGATGCCGCCAAGGCGCGAAACGCGAACAGCGGTCATCGTGGTGTGGTGACCGTGCTTCGGATACCGGTGCGCGACTGGCACGCCGAGCGCTTCGGATCGCGCGCCGGATAAGAGCGGTTTTCCGGTGGTGGATGGTGGCCCCGAGCTGGGGCCGGCATCGGTGGTCCGATCCGCAATGGAGCGGACCTGCCACGGGCGCGGGTGAGGCGTTATCCGCAGGGGTTCCCCCACTGCACCCCCATCAGCCGCCGCGGCACCGCTGCCAGCCACCGCCGGCAGCCATAACCTGCTCCCATCCGTTCTGCAGCTTCCGAAGTGCTTGGCCGTTGACGCACGCGACGCCGAGCTCGCGAGCCTCGGGCGTACCGAGACCGGGAAGCGAAAGCACACCAGCAGACGGCACGGGCCGCCCCTGACGGCGTGCTTCGCTCTGAAGGCTCATCACCTCCATTCCCTCGCAAAATCCGAGCATCCCCGGATGCGGGTGCCGACGGTACTGCTCGCAATTGAACGGCGTCGAGCTCGTCCTCATCGAGTTGTACGGCTGTCGCGGCTTATGCTGATGCGGCGCCTGGGCACCTTGAGGCCCGACCGCCCGGACCGTCTGCGCCTGGACCGATCCAGCGGCCAGAGCAGCAACTACGACCACCCATCGAACGTCCATGATTCACCCCCTGTGGGCGAATCATAGCGCCACGCCGAACCAGCGTAGCAGCCACGCTGCCCAGTCCTCCATCAATGCGGTAGCGACGTTCAGGCCACCAAACGAGATGAAAGAGACCTGTGCCGTGGACACGCCGGCGGTCGCTCGGCGCGCTGATGTGGGCGATGTGCGCGATGTGCGCGATGTGCGCGATGTGCGCAGACTAGATCGAGGGAATGAACCGCAGCCCCACGCCGGGTTCGGTCGCGATGTAGCGCGGTGACGTCGCGTCGTCGCCGAGTTTCTGCCGCAGCTTGCCGACCAGGATGCGCAGGTAATGGGTGTCTTCCTGGTGGTCTGGGCCCCAGACCTCGCGCAGCAGGTGCGGCTGGGTGACCACGCGGCCCGGATGGCGCATCAGCGCGGCCAGCAGTGCGAACTCCTTGCGGCCCAACGTCACCGGCGCGCCATCCACGCGCACGTCGCGGCGCTGGAGATCCACGTGCAGGTGGCCGTCATCGAACACGGGCAGCGCGATGCCGGGCGGCGCGGCATGGGTGCGCAGCAGGCCGCGGATGCGCGCCATCAGCTCTTCGATGCCGAACGGCTTGGTCACGTAATCGTTGGCGCCGCCGTCGAGCGCGGCCACCTTCTCGTGTTCGCCGCTGCGCACGCTGAGCATGATCACCGGTGCCTGCGACCATTGCCGGAGCTGACGCAGCACCTCGTGGCCGTCGATGTCCGGCAGGCCGATATCCAGCACGACCAGGTCCGCGCCATGGGCGGCCAGCTCCGCCAGCCCGGCGTGCCCGTTGACCGCAAGCGCCACCTGGTACCCCTGGCTGCGCAGGCTGATGTCGAGGAAGCGACGGATCTGCGGCTCGTCGTCGATGACGAGGATGCGCGCGGCCGATGCATTGCCGGCATGTGCAGGACGGGCGGAAGACATGGCGGCGCGACAGTCAGGTCGTGGGAGTCATGAGGGGCAGCGTCATCCGGATCAGCGTGCCGCGTCCGCCCCGGCCTGCCAATGCCTGCACGTCGCCGCCATGCGCGCCGACCATGCCCTGGCAGATGGTCAGACCCAGGCCCGTTCCCTGCCTGCCTCGATCACCGCGCTCCACGCTGTAGAACATGTCGAAGATGCGGCTGCGCTCCTCGTCCGGGATGCCGGGCCCACAATCGCGCACGTCGATGCGCAGCGCCCCTTCGACCATCCGTGCGTCGACCTCCACCGGCTCGCCTGCCGGCGAGAACTTCGCCGCGTTCTCCAGCACGTTGAAGACGGCCTGCTCGAGCAGCGCCGGATGCACCCAGATGGGCGCCAGATCGTCGGCGATGGTGGTCAGGACGCCTGCCTCCGGCTGGTAGCGCTGCAGGCGGGCCACCGCCGAACCGATCAGTTCGTCCACACCGATCCAGTCGCGGTTGAGGGTCAGGCCGGTGTGGCCGAGCCGGGTCATGTCGAGCAGGTTCTGGATGTAGCGGTCCAGGCGCTCGCCTTCCTGCCGGATGGTGTCCAGCAGGCTCCGCCGGTCGTCCTCGCCCATCGATGTGCCATAGCTGGCCAGGCTGCTGGCCGAGCCGATCATCGACGCCAGCGGCGAACGCAGGTCGTGCGATACCGACGACAACAGCGCCGAGCGCAGGCGTTCGGTCTCGCCGCTGACGCGCGCGGTTTCCAGGTCCGCGACCAGGCGCACCCGCGACACCGCCCGGGCGATGTCTTCGACCATGGCTTCGGCGAGTCGGCGCTGCTCGAGCGGAAGACTGCGCTGCTCGATGCCGAAACGCAGCGCGGCGATACCGGCGACGCGCTCGGCATCGCGCAGCGGCAGGTACCACCAGGCCGTGCCGGACAGCGTCTCGGTGTAGCGCCCGGCCGGCTGTCCATGGGTGCGCACCCAGTCGACCGCGCCGGCATCGATGCCATCGGGCGGCGCCGACGGAACACCCGCCTCCCCCACCTGCAGCCAGGCCTCCGCGCCCGGATGGCGGGCCAGCGACTCGCGGCCGGCCTCCAGGACCTGGCCGAGGTCGGTCGCCGCACCGAGACGACGGCCGAGCGCCTGCAGCACGGTGGCGTGCGCATTGGCCGCACGCAACGCCAGCACCTGCATCCGCAGCTTCGACGCCAGGCGCCCGGCGATCAGCGCCGCGGCCAGGAACAGCACGGCGGTGACCACGCTGCGATGGGCGCTGATGAGCAAGGTGAAGCGCGGTGCGAGAAAGAAGAAGTTGTAGGCGAGGAAGCACAGGGCGGCGGCCAGCGCGGCAGCGGCGAGCCGGGTGCGCGAGGCGACCAGCACCACGGCCAAGATGAAGATCATCGACAGGTCGTCCAGGCCGACCCAGCGTTCGCTGACCCATGCCAGCGCGACCGCAGCGGCGGTGGCGGCCAGGGTCAACGCGGCCTCGTGCCGATCCAGCACGCTGCCATGCGTGTCCATGCCGCGGCGCGCACGGGCGCGCGCGCCCGGCGAGCTGATGATGACCAGCTCGTAGTGCGCGCCACGCCGCAGCAGCTGCTGGGTCAGGGTGCGGTTGAACATGCGCGCCAGCGGCCGCTCGCGGGTGCGACCGACCACCAGGGTGGAAGCGCCATCGCGCTCGGCATGCTCCAGCAGCGCGTCGGCGATGCGGGCGCCGTGCAGCACCGCCGTCTCGGCGCCCAGGCCGCGCGCCAGCGCGAATGCGCGATCCAGCTCGGCCTGTCGCCGGGCATCCAGCGTGCCGCCGGGCTGCACGCTCACAACGCTCCATGGCGCGTCGCGGCGCTCGGCGATCCGCCGCCCGGCCCGGACCAGGTATTCGGAACTGCCCTGCCCGTCGACGGCCACCAGCACGCGGCGGCGCAGCGGCACGCCGGGCAGCCCACGCGCGGCCTGCGCCTGACGCGCGTCGCCGTCGATGTGATCGCTCGCGGTCTGCAGTGCCAGCTCGCGCAATGCGGCCAGGTTCGCAGGCGAGAAGAACGCCTGCAGCGCCCGCTCGGCCTGCGCCGGCAGATAGACCTTGCCCTGCTGCAGGCGCTCGATCAGTTCACGGGGCGGCAGGTCGACCAGGCGGATGTCGCGCATCCGGTCCAGCAGCGCATCGGGCACGGTTTCCGACACGCGCACGCCGGTGATGCGGTGGACGATGTCGTTGAGACTCTCCAGGTGCTGGATGTTGAGCGTGGTGTAGACGTCGATGCCGGCATCGAGCAGGTCGACCACGTCCTGCCAGCGGCGCTCGTGACGGCTGCCGGGCGCATTGCGGTGCGCCAGTTCGTCCACCAGCACCACGCGCGGCCGCCGCGCGAGGATCGCATCCACGTCCAACGCGTCGAGCATCCGCCCCTCGTAGGCGATCTGGCGGCGCGGCAGGACCTCCAGCCCCTCGAGCAGCGCGGCGGTCTCGGCCCGGCCATGCGTTTCGACGAGACCGGCCAGCACCTCGATGCCCTGCCCCTGCAGTTCACGCGCGCGCGCCAGCATGGCGTAGGTCTTGCCGACCCCGGGGGCGGCGCCGAGGAACACGGTCAGCCGGCCCGGCGCCTGGCGGCGCAGTGCGTCGGCCAGAGCGTCGGCCACGGCGTCTCGGGGTGCGTTCATGGGCGCAGTCTAGTGCTGGGTCCCGGGCGTGTCGCTGCCTCCCTGCGCCATCGGCGCGGCTGCATCGAGCGCGAGGTTGAGCGCCAGCACGTTGATCCGATGCCGTCCGAACACGCCAAGCTGGGGCGGCTCGGTGTGCACGCGGACCATGGCCTCCACCGCCTGTGGCGTCAGTCCACGTGCATGTGCCACGCGCCGCACCTGGATGGCGGCGCCTTCGGGCGACAGATGCGGATCGATCGCGCTGCCCGAGCGGGTGACGAGCTCGTCCGGCACGGTGGCGCGCGATATGCCTTCGCGTGCAGCCACGCCCCCCCTCGCAGCGTCGATGTAGGCGCGCAGCCCGGGATTGGTGCGGGCCTGGTTGCTGCCGGCCAGGGTCATCGGGTCGTAGCCGGCGGCGGATGGCCGCGGCTGGAAGTAGCCCCTGCCGGCGAACGGCTGCGCGACCAGCAGCGACCCGACGATGCGGCCGTCGCGTTCGACCAGGCTGCCGGATGCCGCCTGCGGAAACAGCAGCCCGCCCAGGCCGGCGCCGAGCAGCGAGTAGACCAGGCCGAACCCCAGCAGGGCGACCAGGGCCAGGCCGAGCGCGCCGCGCAGTGGATGCCCGTCGCGACGCTGCGGCTGGATGCGGGTTGCGGTTGGGTCGTCGATGTTCATGTGGCCCTCCTCAGGCGCCGAACGCGGCGGCCAGCGCCATGTCGATGAGCTTGATCGCCGCGAACGGCAGCAGCAGGCCGCCGACGCCGTAGACCAGCATGTTCCGGCGCAGCAGCGCGGTCGCGCTGCCCGGACGGAAACGCACCCCGCGCAGGGCCAGCGGAATCAGCAGTGGGATGATGACCGCGTTGAACACCAGCGCGGCAAGCACCGCATTGGTCGGGCTGGACAGGTGCATGACGTCAAGCACGGCCAGCGAGGGAATCGCCGCGGCGAACAGTGCCGGCAGGATCGCGAAGTACTTGGACACGTCGTTGGCCAGCGAGAAGGTGGTCAACGCGCCGCGGGTGATCAGCTGCTGCTTGCCGACCCGCACCACCTCCAGCAGCTTGGTCGGGTCGGAGTCCAGGTCGACCATGTTGCCGGCCTCCCTGGCGGCCTGCGTGCCGGAATTCATCGCCAGGCCGACGTCGGCCTGGGCCAGGGCCGGGGCGTCGTTGGTGCCGTCGCCGACCATCGCCACCAGCCGCCCGCCCGCCTGCTCCTGGCGGATCCGCGCGAGCTTGTCTTCCGGCTGCGCCTGCGCGATGTAGTCGTCCACGCCGGCCTCGGCGGCGATGGCCGCAGCCGTCAGCGGGTTGTCGCCGGTGATCATCACCGTGCGGATGCCCATCGCGCGCATCTGTGCGAATTTCTCGCGGATGCCGTGCTTGACCACGTCCGACAACGCGATCACGCCCAGCAGGTGGCGGCCATCGGCGACCACCAGCGGCGTGGCGCCGCCGCGCGCCACCTGTTCGACCCGGCCCGCGAGCTCGGCCGGCACCTCGCCGCCGAGCCCGCGTACGTGCACGACGATGGCGTCCATCGCTCCCTTGCGGACCATGCGGATCTCGCCGCCGTTTCCCGGCAGGTCCACACCGGACATGCGCGTCTGCGCGGTGAAGGCGACGAAGCCGGCGCCGGCCGGTGGCTCGAGCGGCGCCGCGGGCAGCCGCGCCAGGCGCACGATGGACTTGCCCTCGGGCGTGGGGTCGGCCAGCGAAGCGAGCAACGCCGCCTGCTGCAGCTGCTCCATGTCCACGCCGGCCAGCGGATGGAACGCGGTGGCCTGACGGTCGCCGTGGGTGATCGTGCCGGTCTTGTCCAGCAACAGCACGTCGACATCGCCGGCCACCTCCACCGCCTTGCCGGACCTGGCCAGCACGTTGGACTGCAGCGCACGGTTCATTCCGGCGATGCCGATGGCCGGCAGCAGCCCGCTGATCGTGGTCGGGATCAGGCACACCAGCAGCGCGACCAGCAGCAGCGGATCGAGCTCGGCGCCGACGAAGCCGGCGATGAACGGCAGGCTGGCCACCACGACCAGGAAGGTCGCGGTCATCGTGCCCAGCAGCAGTCCCAGTGCGATCTCGTTCGGCGTCTTCTGCCGGTTGGCGCCTTCGACCAGCGCGATCATCCGGTCGAGGAAGCTCTGCCCGGGCTGGGCGGTGATGCGCACGATGATCTCGTCCGACAGGACCTGGGTGCCGCCGATCACGCCGGAACGGTCGGTGCCGGCCTCGCGCAGCACCGGTGCCGATTCGCCGGTCACCGCCGATTCGTTGATCGTCGCCAGCCCGCGCACGATCTCGCCATCGGCCGGTACCTGCTCGCCAGCCGAGACCACGACGTGATCGCCGACACGCAGCTCGGCGGCCGGAATGCGCTGTTCCGCATCGCTCGACACGGCCTGCACGCGCCGCGCCACCAGGTCGCTGCGCGCCCGCCGCAGCGAGGCCGCCTGGCCGCGGCCACGTGCCTCGGCCACGGCTTCGGCGAAGTTGGCGAACAGCACGGTCAGCAGCAGCAGCGTGGTGACCGACCAGCCCAGCGTCGGTGAACTGGCATGGCCGGACAGCGTCAGCCCGGCGGTCAGCAGCGTGCCGAGCCAGACCACCGCCATCACCGGATTGGCGACGACGTGGGCCGGGGCGAGCTTGCGGAACGAGGCGACGATCGCCTGACGCAGGCCGGCCGCGTCGAGCATGGCGATCCGCGGCGCGCGGTGTGCAGGTACCGCATCTTTCGGAAGTGTGTCGCTCATGTGGAGATCTCAGAAAGCGCCCGGCGCAAGGTGGTCGGCCAGCGGGCCGAGCACCAGCACGGGCAGGAACTGCAGCAGGGTCAGGATCACGACGATCGCAACCAGGGTCAGGGCGAAGGTCGGCGTCTCCACCTGGAGCGTGCCGGGGCCTTCCGGTGCGGCACGCCTGGCACCCAGGCGCGCGGCGATGACCAGCGGCAGGATCAGCGCGGGGTAACGGCCCAGCGCCAGCGCCACCACGCAGCTCAGGTTCCACCACGCGCTCGCGTCGCCCAGACCCTCGAAGCCCGAGCCGTTGTTGGCGAAGGCCGAGGCGTACTCGTAGAACACCTGGCTGATGCCATGGAACGAGGGGTTGGAGGTGCCGGCAACCGACGGGAGCGCCAGCGTCGCGGCAGTGAACCCCAGCACGACCAGCGGTTGCAGCAGCACCAGCACGGCCAGCAGCTTCACTTCGCCGGCCTCGATCTTGCGGCCGAACAGTTCGGGCGTGCGCCCGGTCATCAATCCGGCCAGGAACACCGCCAGCAGCAGATACACCAGGAACTGCTGCAGTCCGCAGCCGACGCCGCCCCAGATCGCGTTGACCAGCATGTTGGCCATCGCGACCAGGCCGGTCAGCGGCGCGGCCGAGTCGTGCATCATGTTGACCGACCCGTTGTTGACCGAGGTGGTCAGCGCGGCCCACAGCGCGGACGACTGGGCACCGAAGCGCACCTCCTTGCCTTCCATCAGTGCGCTGTCCTGCGCGTCCGGCGACCAGGCTTCGGACCACATCGCCGCGGCCGTGGTCGCCAGCGACATCGCCAGCATGGTGCCGACCACCAGCGCGCTGAACTTCCGGCGGCCGGTGAACGGGCCGACCATGAAGGCCACCGCGACCGGAATCAGCACGATCGCCAGCATCTGGATCACGTTCGACAACGGCGTGGGATTCTCCAGCGGGACCGCGCTGTTGGGGCCGTACCAGCCGCCGCCGTTGCTGCCCAGCTGCTTGATCGCCACCATCGGCGCGACCGGGCCCAGCGGGATCTTCTGTGCCCCCATGCCCGTCTGCGCATCCACCGGCGTGGCCACCGGCCCGCCCTGCAGCGTGGCGGGCACGCCCTGCCAGGTCAGCAGCAGGGAGAACAGCAGGCACAGCGGCATCAGGAAGCGCACGGTGGGACGCAGGACGTCGGCCCAGTAGTTGCCGACGTCGATGCCAGCACCGTCGGGCTGGCCCGAGGTACCGCCAGCCGCCGGCATGCGTCCGCCGAACAGGCCGCGCAGCGTCGCCGCCACCAGCGCCAGGCCCATCATCGGCGTGATCACCTGCAGGCCGACGATGGCGGTCATGTGCGACAGGAAGGACAGCTGCGCCTGGCCGGAATAATGCTGCTGGTTGGTGTTGGTCAGGAAGGACACCATCGTGTGCAGCGCCAAGTCCCAGCGCATGTTCGGCGCACCGTTGGGATTGAGCGGCAGCCACGCCTGGGTCATCAGCACGGTCCAGACCAGCAGGCCGATGACCAGATTGCTGAGCAGGAACGCGGCCGCGTAGGCCTTCCAGCCCATGCCACGGGCCGGGTCGGTGCCGAGCAGGCGATAGAGCGGACGTTCGATCCAGCCGAACAGCCGGTCGCCCCGCATCGGCGCACCACGCATGATTGCCGCCAGGTAATGGCCCAGTGGCCAGCCGATCGCGATCGCCAGGCAGAAGACGACAAGGGCCTCAGCCATGGCGTCCTCCTCGCGTCTCGCCCACCGCACGGGCCTGGGCGTGTCGGGTCAGCAGCAGGAAGAGGACGCCGGCACCGGCGAAGAGCCCCGCCAGCGTCAGCAGAAGAAGAAGGAAGTCGATGGCCATGTGCGTGATCGTGGCGGACCCATTCCGCCGGTCACGCAAGTCTGGAAGCAGCCTCCGTAAAGGCTCCATCGGAACCGGCGGCCGGCGCGTAAACTCCGCGTAACCTCATGCTTGGGGACGTGCGGCAGTCAGGGCAGACTCCGGAGGCGTATCGGGTCGAGGTTCCGACGACGTGGACGCGCCCCACCGTCAGTCGGTGTTCTCGGGCGCACCGCGCTGTCAGCGACCCGACGCTGCCCGCTGCCGCGGAAGGCGGCGCGCCGAGGCGCGAGCCCATGCTTTCTCCGCGACACCTGCTGACGCGACCGTGGCCGAGCGCCTTTGGTGAGGGCCAGCTAGCTGACGGGACGCTGTGCGTGGAGCCGTGGCGGCTCGCCACGTTCCCGCTGCCCCGCTGCCCCGCTGCCAGCGATGATCCGAAGCGGGCATACTGCCGAGCGCTGGCGCCAGCCAGAACTCCGATTCCCTGAGGGTGTCCACGCCCATATGCTCGGGTCCTATCTGCTGTTCTTCTTCGCCGGTCTGGGCGCCTTCAATGGCATCGCACTGTCCGTCTATCTGCTGACGCGACGGCCCCTCCGGCCGGCGCAGGCATGGCTGGCCGTCCTGGTGCTGATGCTGAGCCTGCGCACCGGGAAGTCAGTCCTGTTCTACTTCTGGCCCGACATTTCCAAGCTGGTGCTCCAGATCGGCCTGACCGCCTGCTTCTTCATCGGGGTCTGCCTGGTCGGTTTCGTCCGGGCCTGGGGCGATCCCGAGCGCCGGAAGACCCGGAACGACGCGATCATCGCGCTGGGGCTGTTCGTGCTTGCGACCGCGTTCGGCCTCGCCTACCCCTATGCCGATCATGTCCGCCTGTGGGCCGGACCGGTCTGGGGCTTCATCCAGCTGGGATGGCTGGCGTGCCTGCTGGCGGCGACCGCGCTGTTCCTGCGCGCACCCGCGCAGGCGCGCGTCGACCGGGCCGCCGGCGCGCTGGCCGGCTCCCATGTCGCATCGGTGATCGCCGGCGTGGCGGTGATCTGGCTGGCATACGCCACGGCCGGGCTGACCTCGTACATCGTCGGCGCGCTGTCGTTCTCGATGGTCCTGTACCTGAGCATCAGCGTGGCGCTCGCCCGACGCAGGTCCCGCCCCGTCGCCGAGCCTTACCACGACCGGAAGATCGCCCAGGCGGACGCCGAGGCGCCGTTGCGCGCCCTGCATGCGCTGATGGTCGACGAGTGCCTGTACAAGGACGCCGGCCTGACTCTGGCCAAGCTGGCGAGGCGCCTCAACATGCCTCCCGCACGGCTGTCGCAGCTGCTCAACGACAACCACAGGACGGCGTTCAAGCCGTATCTGGCAGGGATCCGGATCGAGGCGGCCAAACAACTGCTGCGCACCCAGGCCGCCGCCTCCATGGAGCAGGTCGCGGAGGCGTCCGGCTTCCTGTCCACCTCCACGTTCTACCGAAGCTTCAGCAAGGTCGAAGGAACCACGCCCGCCGCATGGCGGCAGGCCCAGCTGCGCGCGGCTGCCGGCTCCTGAAACGCGTTCCGCGAGTCGCAGAACACGCTTCACGCGATTGATCCACAAAGGAATTCCGCAGACTCCATGGCACCCATCCACTGGAGTCCCCTTCGTGTCGAAACCGCTTTCCAGGCTCTCAACCGCGCGCCCCATGCCGCTGCGCGCACGTCTCATCGGATGGTTCGCCATCGCCTGCTCCGCCCTCCTGTCCGTCGCACCTGCGCAGGCCGCCCCCGCGGCCGATGGGCGCGCGATCGCCACGGTCATCCAGGACTATCTGGAGGGCAGTTCCTACAACCGGAACGACCAGCTCAGGCGCGCCTTCCATCCCGACGCGCGCCTGTACCTGAGCCAGGGGGCGGACGGCATGCGCGAGGTGGGCATCGCCGAGTACGCCGGCTGGTTCGGCAGGAACCCGGGGCAGTTCAACGGGCGTATCGGCCGCCTGCTCGGCATCCAGGTCGAAGGCAACATCGCCACCGCGAAGGCGGAGATCCTGGTGGCGCGGGACCGGGCGCGCTACGTCGACCTGTTCCTGCTGAAGAAGCTGGACGGACGCTGGCTGATCATCAGCAAGACCGCCACCCGCGAGACGGCGCCGGCCCACGGCCGCCAGGTGCTGCTGGTGGTGTCCAGCGTGGACACCATGCCCGGCACCCGCCTCGCCGCCGGCAACAGCTTTTCCGAGCTGATCCACGCCTATGCCGGGTTCCGCGAGGCCGGCTACGGCGTGCAGTTCGTCAGTCCCGACGGTGGCGCAGTGCCGCTGGCCTACATCGACACCAGCAACCGCGAACACAGGGACAAGGTCTACGACGCCGACTTCATGTGGGCGCTGGCCAACACGCGCCGGCCCGATGAAGTGAACGCCGGCGATTACGCCGCATTGATGTACATCGGCGGCAGCGCGGCGATGTACGGCGTTGCCGAACACCCCGGCCTGCAGTCGCTGGCGGTGCGCATCTACGAGCAGCAGGGCGGCATCGTCTCGGCGGTCTGCCACGGCAGCGCGGGACTGGTGAACCTGACCCTGTCGGACGGCTCGGCGCTGTTCGCCGGAAAGCGCGTCACCGGTTATCCCGACGCCTTCGAGGACATGAGCGCGGCCTACTACAGCACCTTCCCGTTCTCGATCGAACAACGCCTGCGTGAACGCTCGGGCCGGTTCAGCCATGGCGCCCGCGGCACATCGCACGTGGAAGCGGACGGCCGGCTCATCACCGGGATGAACTGGGAATCCACGCGCGGCGTGGTGGCCGCGATCATCCAGCGGCTGGACGCCGGCACCGGTACGGATCGACACACTCCAGAGTCCGATGGCTGAACGGCCAGGACAACGCGGTTCGACTGCGTGGTGCGCGCTCTGCCCCGTCAAGGCAGGGCCGCGCCGACGATCGCACCCGGCATCCGATGCCGCTGCTTCCCAGCGGGCCGCACCGGGTCATGCGCCCGGTGCACGGCATCACTCACGCCCCGCCGGACGATCGAACAACCGATCCGGCGCAGTTGCATCCATCACTGCGCTCCGTGCGTTTGCGCCACCACGGGCACATGCGGCACTCCCGGCGACATGGCGGCGCGGCGCAGCTCCCCTAACGGGGAATGCCAGCCGATCCCAGTGGCAGCAGAATTGCCGGGCACACAGGGAGCGCAACGTCATGAGTCAAGCAGAACGCCGCACCGCCAGCTTCGGCGTGCCGTGGGAGAGCGCCTACGGGTACGTCCAGGCTGTCAGGATCGACAACACGATCGTCGTGTCCGGGCAGCTGTCCCACACACCGGACGGCCATCTCGTCGCCCCTGCCCGGCTCGGCCCCGATGGAAAGCCGGCAGACTTTTCGACGATGGAGGCCCAGATGCAACGCACGTACGAGAACGCACGGATCGTGCTGGCCGAACTGGGCGCGAGCCTCGCCGATGTCGTCGAGGAAACACTGTTCACCATCGACGTGCCGGCCGCGTTCGCAGCCAGTGGCAAGGTCCGGCCGGCCATCTATGGACAGGCCATCCCGCAGGTGGCCAGCAATCTGATCGGTGTGTCGGCACTGGCATTCCCGGAACAGCTGATCGAGATCACGTTCAGGGCAGAAGTGCGCAGTTGATCGACGCACCATCGCCGACCTCGACCGGATCGCCGTCGCAGCACCGCGCGTGTCCAGCGTCTGGGTATGCGTCGCCGCAAGCGCGTGCAGTCCACGGGCCGTTCGCCGACATCCCCACGGGGCGCCGACCGCCATTCCGGGTTCCGCCGGACAACACCCGGGGTGGCGGCGGTCCGCCGTCGCGCGGCGCGCAGCGCGGCTGGTCGCGCATGCAGCGTTCAGGCTGCTCGACCGGGCCGGCACTGCGGCCTTGCGCAGCCCTCGCCCGCTCTTCCTGCAGGGCGAGGGCCTGTCCACGACCGGCGGTCGAGCGCCCGCGACGGGCTAGCCGGCGAGCACCACCAGACTCTTGGGCTGCAGGATCCAGCGGCCATCCTCATCCGCGCTCGGCTCCCCATCCATCGTGGTCAGCAGCAGGCGCCGTGCGTCGGCCAGCTCCGCAGGCAGCTGGAAGACTTCCTCGCCACTGCCGGCATTGAGCAGCACGACCAGGCCGACGCCGCCTGCCGACTGGCGCAGGCCGCTGGTGGGCGCATGGCCGTCCAGGGTGATCATCAGGGCGCGGCGCTGTGGATCGTGCCAGTCCTCCGGCTGCATGTCCGCGCCATCGGCACGCCGCCAGGTGATGTCGCGCAGGCCGCGCGCGCGGTCGTACTCGCCCTGGAAGAAGCGTTGCCGGCGCAGCTGCGGGTAGCGCCGCCGCAGCTTAAGCAGCCGCCGCACGAACGACGACTGCCGCTGCGCCGGTGCGTCGCCGGCCTTTTCCCAGTCCAGCCAGGTCAGTTCGTTGTCCTGGCAGTAGGTGTTGTTGTTGCCCTGCTGGCTGTGGCCGAACTCGTCGCCGGCCAGCAGCATCGGCGTGCCCTGCGACAACAGCAGCGTGGCCAGCAGGTTGCGCATCTGCCGCTGGCGCAGCGCGATGATGCCGGCATCGTCGGTGTCGCCTTCGGCGCCATGGTTGTAGGAGATGTTGTTGTCGCTGCCGTCGCGCCCGTCCTCGCCATTGGCCAGGTTGTGCTTGCCGTCGTAGCTGACCAGGTCGTGCAGGGTGAAGCCGTCGTGCGCGGTGATGAAGTTCACCGAGGCATGCGGCTTGCGGCCGTGGTGGTCGAACAGGTCGGCCGATCCGGTGAACCGGGTGGCGAACTCCGGCAGCTGCCCGTCGTCGCCGCGCCAGAGCGCACGCACGTTGTCGCGGTACTTGTCGTTCCACTCCGCCCAACCGGGTGCGAAGTTGCCCAGCTGGTAGCCGCCCGGGCCGATGTCCCACGGCTCGGCGATCAGCTTGACCTGGCTCAGCAGCGGGTCCTGCCGGACCGCGTCGAGAAAGCTGCAGGACGGATCGAATCCGTGCAGTTCGCGGCCGAGGATCGTCGCCAGGTCGAAGCGGAAGCCGTCGACCCGCATCGCGCGCACCCAGTAGCGCAGCGAGTCCATCACCATGCGCAGCGCACCGGCGTTGGTCAGGTCGAAGGTGTTGCCGGTGCCGGTGTCGTTGATGTAATAGCGCCGGTTTTCGGCAAGGCGGTAGTAGCTGGCGTTGTCGATGCCCTTGAACGACAGCGTCGGCCCCAGTTCGTTGCCTTCGGCGGTGTGGTTGTAGACCACGTCCAGCAGCACTTCCAGCCCGGCGTCGTGCATACGCGCGACCATCTGCTTGAACTCGGCCACCGTGTCCAGCGACAGGTAGCGCGACTGCGGTGCGAAGAAGCCGATGGTGTTGTAGCCCCAGTAGTTGCGCAGGCCCTTCTCCAGCAGGTGCTGGTCGTCGACGTAGGCATGCACCGGCAGCAGCTCGATCGCAGTCACGCCCAGGTACTTGAGGTGGCCGACGATGGCGTCGTGCTTGAGCGCGGAGAACGTGCCGCGCTGGGCCTCGGGGATCTGCGGGTGGCGCATGGTCAGGCCACGCACGTGGGCCTCGTAGATCACCGTGCGGTCCCATGGCGTGGCCGGCGCGCGCTCCTCGCCCCAGGTGAAGGCCGGGTCGATCACCGCGCACTTGGGCATGTACGGCGCGCTGTCGCGCCGGTCGAAGCTCAGGTCGGCATCGCGGTGGCCGATGGTGTAGCCGAACAGGTGCGGCGCCCACTTGAGCTGGCCGACGATCTGCTTGGCGTACGGATCGAGCAGCAGCTTGTTCGGGTTGAACCGGTGGCCGGCATCGGGCGCGTACGGACCATGCACGCGGTAGCCGTAGCGCTGGCCGGGACGCGCGTCGGGCAGGTAGCCGTGCCAGATCTCGTCGGTGTACTCGGGCAGCGCGATGCGCTCGACCTCGCGGCCGCGCTCGTCGAACAGGCACAGCTCCACCCTGGTGGCATGCCGGGAGTACAGGGCGAAGTTGACGCCCAGTCCATCCCAGGTCGCACCGAGCGGATACGGACGGCCTTCGCTGATCCGTGACTGCTGGCTCCACTTACGGCTGGCCATGCGCCGCCTCCGTGCCCGGTGCGGCGCGTCCGTCGTTCAACGCCGCCGAGGCGATTTCCGCATCGACCAGGCGCTCGGCCATGCCCCAGTGACGCAGTTCCTGGCCGTCCGGCCGTCCTTCCGCTTCCCATATCTGCCGCGCCAGTTCGCGCGTCCGTGCCTGCCGTTCACTGTGTTCCATGGTGTCTCGCTCAGAGGGTGGCCCATACCGCGATGGGGGATCGTGCAAACAGGGTCGAGGTCGCCACGCGGCGGCCGCCGGTCAACGGAGGCACGCTGTCGTTGAGCAGGTTGCGCCACGTGCCGCGCGGCAGCGGGACCTCATGGCCCTCGCCATCGCCCAGCGGCAGCAGCAGACCATCGCCGTGGGCGTCGGGCAGCGGCGCGTCCAGCAGAGCGCCCACCCACAGCTGCGCGTCGCCTCCGCTGCGGCGGAACGACAGCAGCGGTCCGGACACGGTCCGGATCGCATCCACCGGCAGGTAGTCGCCGGCGAACAGCGCCGGGTGCGTCGCGCGGACCGCGAGCAGGCGCGCGATCAGCCGCGCCTTCACGGCGCCGTCCTGCCACTGCCGCAGCAGGTCGTCCCAGCCGCGCGCGTCGTCCAGCCAGGCGCGTCGCCGCCGGTAGTCGACCGGCCGCCGGTTGTCCGGGTCGACCAGGCTCAGGTCCCAGCCTTCGCTGCCCTGGTAGAGGTCGGGCACGCCCGGGCAGGTGAGCTTGAACAGCGTCTGGACCAGGCCGTTGCGGGCGCCGGGGACGCCCAGCTCGGCCGCCGCATCGGCCAGCGCGGCGCGCAGCGCGCCGGCCTCGCCGGTGGCCAGCGCGACCAGCGCATCGCTGCCCTGCTCCACCCGGGTATCGGGGTCGGTCCAGCTGCTGGCCTGCTTGCCTTCGCGCAGTGCCTTGGTGGCCCACTGGCGCATGCGATCGTCATGGGCGTCATCGGCCGCGCCGCCCTGCAGGGGCCAGGCGGCGACCAGGGTCTGCCACAGCATCGCGCGGAACCACGCCGGTACGGTTTCGCCCAGGGGCGCCGGTACGTGACGTTCGAAGCGCTCGACCTGGGCCGCCCACCAGTCCGGTCGGCGCGACAGCACGGCCAGCCGCGCCCGCGTGTCCTCGCCACGCTTGTGGTCGTGGGTGGCGGTGGCCAGCAGCGCCAGCGGATGCCGCTCCGCACGCGCCAGACAGGCACGGTGGAAACCGTCGCCATCCAGCGCGAAGTGCGCCGGATGGCTGCCGACCTCGTTGCGCGACAGCAGCACGCCGTGGCGGTAGAACGTGGTGTCCTCCACCGCCTTGGCATTGAGCGGGGCGGTGAGCTGTTCCACGCTGGTGCGGAAGCGCTGCAGCGCGTCGCGTCCCGGCTTCGATGCGATGGCGGTATCGCCGGAGAGCCAGCCACTGATCGCCTGCAGCGCCAGCCGCTCGCCCGGGCCCAGCGTGGCCAGCGCCGCAGCACAGGCCTGATCGAGCCGGTGGCGGTCAGCGGGATCGAGCCCGGCGGCGGTGGCATAGGTGCGATAGACCGGGAAGTGCATGCACAGCGCGAACAGGGCCCGTGCCCACATCTGCACGCTGAGGTCGGCGGTGGCGGGCGCGGCGGCCGCGAGTGGCAGCAGCCGGCGCAGGCTGCGGTCGAATTCGGCCTGCAGCGTGCCACGCAGGATGTCGGCGCGGGCCTCGCGCTCGATGCGCCCGGCATCGGCCTCGCCGCCCGCCCGCGTCCACAGCGACGCGAGTGGTGCTTCGCCGGCCGGATCGTGCAGCAGCGCGCCGACCTGGTCCATGAAGTCGTAGCCGGTGGTGCCATGGCATGGCCACCGTGCCGGCAGGGTCTCGTCCGGTGCGAGGATCTTCTCCACGTACAGCAGCGCCTCGCCCGCGGCCAGTCCACGCCGGGCACCGGCCGCATCCAGCGCCCGGCGCAGGCGCTGCACGTAGCCGGACGGATCGGTGAGACCATCGACATGGTCCACGCGCACGCCGTCGATCACGCCTTCGGCCAGCAGCCGCAGCGGCAGCGCGTGCACCGCGCGGAACACATCGGCCCGCTCGCAGCGCAATGCGACCAGCGAGGTGATGTCGAAGAAGCGCCGGTAGTTGCAGCGGTCGTTGCCGGCCCGCCACCAGATCAGCCGGTAATGCTGGCGCTCGAGCAGCGCCTGCAGCGCGCCCTCTCCACGACGGGTGCCGGCGTTGATCGCCGCCGCCCACGCCTGCGCACCCGCGCCGCGCGGGGCGCGCACGCTGCCGGGCGCCAGTGGAAACACCTGATCGTGATGACGCAGCATCCAGCCGCCGGCGTCATCACCCTCCAGCCGCAGCAGCCCGTCGGCGATGGCCTGTTCCAGCGGCCGGTCCAGCACCGGCAGCAGCAGCCTGCCGCCGGCACCGGGGGCGTCCCAGTCGACATCGAACCACGCGCCATGCCGGCCGTCGCGGCCGTGCCGCAGCAGGTCCATCCACCAGGTGTTGCCGGGATGGGCGGCCATGTGGTTCGGCACGATGTCCAGCAGCAGGCCCAGCCCGTGCGCACGTGCCGCATCGGACAGCGCACGCAGTGCCGTTTCACCGCCCAGTTCGGGGTTCACCCGGGTCGGGTCGATGTTGTCGTACCCATGGGTCGAGCCCGGCACCGCGCAGCCGACCGGCGACAGGTACAGGTGGCTGACGCCCAGCCGCGCGTGGTAGTCGACCTGCAGCGCCGCATCGTCCAGGGTGAATCCTGCGTGCAACTGCAGGCGTGCGGTGGCGCGTGGCGCGATGCGTGCTGTCGTGCTCATGCGCGCGCGCCCGGACGGCCATCGGCGAACGCCAGCAGCGCGGCATCCAGCGGCGCCTCCGGCAACGGCTGCGGCAGTCGACGCCGCCAGTTGGGATGGCCGTCGACGGTGCCCGGCAGGTTCGGCTGTTCGCGCAGGCCCAGCGCATCCTCGGCCGGCAACAGCGCCAGCCGCGCCGGCGAGGCCGAGGTGAAGCGCAGCGCGTCCTGCTGCGTATCGCCGCTGTCGACGCCGGCCGCGGCCATCGCCTCCTTCAGGCGGGCGATGTCGCGCGCACGCCGGCTGTCGGCCGCGGGCTCGGCGGTCTTCAGGCATTCGCGCCAGGCCAGGTCGCGGCCATCGAGCCAGCCATGCGTGGTCGGCAGGTCGTGGGTGGTGGTGGTGGCCACCGCGTGTCCGCGCCAGCGCTGCGGCGGCAGGAACGCGCCGTGCTCGTCGCGGGTGAACTGCAGCACGTCGATGCCCAGCACGCCGCGCTCGGCCAGCTGCGCGCGGATGCCCGGCGGCACCACCCCGAGGTCCTCGCCGATGACGATGCAGCGGTGCCGCCACGACTCCAGCGCCAGCAGGTTGAGCAGATCCTCCAGCGGGTAGCGCAGGTACACGCCCTGCCCTGCGCCTGCGCCCTGCGGCAGCACCCACAGCCGCTGCAAGCCGAGGATGTGGTCGATCCGGACCCCGCCGCGGTCCTGCATCACCGCGCGCAGCAGCGCGATGAACGGCGCGAAGCCGGTGGCGCGCAGGCCGGCCGGCGAGTAACCGCCGATGCCCCAGGCCTGGCCCTTGGCGTTGAACGCATCCGGCGGCGCGCCCAGTTCCAGGCCGCGCAGCACGGCCTGCGGCCAGGCAGCCGCCTCTGCGCCCTGCGGATCGAAACCGACCGCCAGATCGGCGATCAGGCCGATGCGCATGCCCTGCGCGTGCGCCTGCTGCTGGCAATGCCGCCAGCAGCGCCGCGCCAGCCACTGGCCGAACAGCTGCAGCGCATCGCCTTCGGGCGTGTCGCGGCCGGCGAAGGCGGCGAAATCGCGCAGCGTGTCCGGCGCCTCGGCGGCGAAGCGCAGGTAGTCGTCGTGCAGCTCGGCCGACAGCGCCGGCAACGCCATCCGCAGGCGGTCGATCCAGGCCCACTTGGCCGGACGCGCGCGCGTCCAGTCGACCAGGTCCATCGCCTGCAGGCGCGCCAGCTCCAGTTCCAGTTCCGGCGCGCTCGCCAGCACCTGGCGCGCAGCGTCGCCGAACAGCTGCACCGGCGAGGCCTGCAGCGGATCGAGAAAACGCCGGTCGCTGGGCGAGTACGGGCTGAAATGGCGCATGCCCTCGATCGCGGCGTGCACCGGACTCAACGCCAGCGCCTGCCCACCACGCGCGGCGGTGCGCTGCAGCCAGTGCGTCACCCCCTGCGTGTCGCCGATGCCGCCGTCGCCATCGCCGCTCGCCGAATACACCTGCAGCGAAGTGCCCCAGGTGCGCGCATCGGCATCGTCGAGCGCATCGGCCACGCCGAAGCAGTGCCGGGGAGCGACTGCGACCTGCCAGCTGCGCCCCTGCGCATGCAGGCGCCAGTAGCCCGGAAGCACGGGCGCGCGCAGATGGCCGTCCAGGTCATGCAGGCCCCCGGTCTCCTGGCCGTCCTCGCGCTCCCAGCGGCATCCGCCGGCTGGCAGGGACAGGGTGAGCGTCGCACCGGCCTGCACCGTCAGCAGCGCCGGTGCGCTGTCCAGCGACGCCAGCCGCTGCAGGCTGTCGCTGCACTGCGCCGGGGTCGCCGCGGGCAGGTCCATCGCGTCGAGCACCGCCAGCAGGGTGTCGTCGGCGACGCGCTGCGCGCGCGAGGCCACATCGGTCCAGTGCCGTGACAGGCCCGCGGCCTCGGCCACGGTATCGAGCGACGCAGGCGGCAGGCTCATGCGTGGCCGACCCAGCGCACCCGCAGGCTGTCCGGCGCCAGGCTGTCGGCGTGGCCGTCGTCGCCGACCGCGAACAGGTCCGGTGCCGGTGGCAGGCCATGCGCGACGGCGCCGTCGCCCAGGTTGAACGCCAGCCACCACTCGCCATCGGCCATGCGCCAGCCGGCGCGGATCGCCTTGTCGCCGATGGCCTGCGCGCCCAGAGGCAGCGCCGAACCGAGTCGCGGAACCAGCATGCGCGTACGCAGCGTCAGCAGCCGCCCGAACCACTGCAGCCAGGCCTGCGCCTCGGCATCGTCGATGTCCGGCCACGGTGCATGCGAGGCCTCGAAGGTCGCCGCCGCGTTCGGGTCGGGAATGCTCGCGCGCGCCTGCGGGTCGGCGAAGGCGGCGAACTGGGCGAACTCACGGCGTCGCCCTTCCCGCACGGCCTCGTCCAGCGGCGGGCCGAAATCGGTGAAGAACAGGAACGGTTCCCGCGCGGCCCATGGCTCGCCCATGAAGAACAGCGGCACCATCGGCGTCAGCGCGGTCAATGCGGTGGCCACGCGCAGGCGTGCATCGGGCACCAGCACCGACAGGCGCTCGCCGCGGGCGCGGTTGCCGACCTGGTCGTGGTTCTGCGCGAACACCACGAAGCGCTCGGGTGGCAGGTCCGCACTCGGTTCGCCGCGGGCGCGGCCGCGCGGCGTGGTTTCGCCCTGCCAGGCGAAGCCCTGGCCCAGCACCCGCGCCAGGTGCGCGGTGGCCTGCGGTGCGTAGTCGCCGTAGTAGGCCTCGTCCTCGCCGGTCAGCAGCACGTGCAGCGCGTTGTGGAAATCGTCGTTCCACTGTGCGGTGAACCCCTGGCGCAGCAGCGAAGCCTGGTTGTGCTCGTTCTCCAGGACAAGATGCACCTGTCGGCCAGGCGGCATCGCCGCGGCGATCGCCTCATGCAGCTGGCGCAGGAACGCGGTCGGCTGGATCGCATGCACCGCATCCAGGCGCAGGCCGTCGAACCGGTAGTCGCGCAGCCACATCAGCGCGTTGTCG
>Ga0075364_10000092_pt1 | contig 36472 bp, 45 predicted proteins | sample EndMetdeltDD1764_FD_71517 | JGI IMG/M metagenome (GOLD analysis project Ga0075364, IMG submission 71517) | Populus endosphere microbial communities from Tennessee, USA - Endosphere MetaG P. deltoides DD176-4 | ecosystem: Host-associated > Plants > Roots > Endosphere | place: USA: Tennessee... | reverse complement strand
ATGGTTTGAACACTACAACACCCTTCACCCGCATAAGGCATTGGGGTATTGCTCGCCTCGTGAGTTCTTAGACCGTCAAACAGAAACCTGATCCTGTCCGGTTTTTAAGGGGCAACTCCATACTCAACTTCAATCTATCCGCGGTCTCCCTCGTTCTTCCAAGCGGGCTAACCTGGAAGTCGAACGAGCCGCAGTCTCCGTCGAGCTCATGATAAAGGAGGGAACTGACTAGATCAGCTTGCCCGATGCCATGCTCGGTTAGCGGCGAATCCTTCTGGCCTTGGAAGCGACCAAGTGTATTCCAGACCGTTTCACCATGGCGTAGAAGGTAAATCATCAAAAAATCCCGAAAATTTCGTCGCTTTTGGATCAAGTCTATGTTCAAAGCTGCTGATTGACCGAATAATCTGGCATCCTGATGACCGCTGCTGGCGCAACGCGGTCAATAACTGGGTCGGTGGTTCGTATCCCGTCAAGACCTGAAAACACCTGCCGCAGGCGCTCCCGTCGTTCCTTTGACGTGTGCGTCGTCGTGCACGGCATCGCTGGAGAGTAAGCGGGTCCCGCACATATAGCGGATCACGCAGCGAGACCATGAGCTTCCAAGGCTTTGAGCAACTCGGTTTCACCGACCGGTTTGGTCAGAAAGGTGGCATCCACGGGAAGTTTCGCAGGATCTGGATTGTATCGCCCCGAAATAACGATAATGCGGCAATCAGGCCAGCGATCACAAACGCGGCGCGCCAGTTCCAGTCCATCCATCGAACCCGGCATGTCGATATCGGTGATGAGCGCTGAGACATCTGTTTCAAGCAGGATTGCCCAAGCCTCGTCGGCATTCGCCGCTTCCATCACCCGGTACCCAGCATCTTGGAGGGTGTCTGCAAGATCCATCCGGATCAGGCCATCGTCTTCAACGACCAAAAGCGGTCCCTTTGTCGATACGGCCATATCAATGCTCCTTCTGGAAACCGGCAAGATCGGCCGAAATCGAAAATCTTAGGCCGTCGGCTTCGTAGTCGATCGCCAACTGACAGTCCGCCGTGCCATTGAGGCCGGCTCTGATAAGGCGACTGCCTGTGCCTTCCTTTTCGGGTATGGACACAGGTGGCCCGCCAGTTTCTTTCCACTCAAGCTTGAAGCGATCGCGATACGGACCGCCGACGCGCCAGGTCAAGGTAATTCGGCCGTCCGGACTGGAAAGCGCACCGTACTTTACAGCGTTGGTGGCCAGTTCATGCAGGATCAGCGATAGCGAAAGAGCCGGTCGAGAGCCAACGGTCATGTTCGGGCCGGTGACGACAATACGCGGATGATCGCGATTGTCATGGATGGCGGTCATCTGGCCGACCAGATCGCCAACCCTTGAATGACCGGTTCCGCCTTCGATGATCGCATCATGCGATCGGCTGAGAACCGCGACCCGATCGCTGAGGTTCGTGCGCGCGGTCTGCATGTCGGGTGCGTAGCGCAATGTCTGCGAGGCGATCGCCTGGACCATCGCCAGCTGGTTTTTCAGTCGATGGCCGAGCTCGTAGGCGAGCAGCTCGCGATGTTTTTCTTCTGCCCTCAATGCCGTGACGTCGCGAGCCTGGACGAGAATGCCCGTTATGCAGCCTTCGGCGCTGCGTGTCGGCTGGTAGACGAGATCGATCAGACGGCTCTGCTCTTCGCCCTCAGGACCCCGGTTCAGCTTGACTGGCAAATTCTTTGCGACGAACGGATCACCACTCGCAAAGACACCATCCAGGAGCCCGATAAATCCCTGCCGGATTACCTCGGGAACGGCCTCGGCGACCGTTTTACCGATGATCTCGCGTCCAACGCCGATCATCGAATAGTATTCTTCGTTAGCATACTCAAAGACATGATCCTTGCCCGCCAACATGGCAATGCCGCCCTGGCTGAGCTCAAAGACCTGCATGAAGCGTTCCTTGAGGTCGTCCTGAACCCGGCGGGCGCGCACCTCTGATGTCGTCTCCGTGCAGGCGCAGAACATGCCGAGCACTGAGCCCCATGGATCGCGAACCGGCGTATAGGAGAACGCGAAGTGGGTTTCTTCGGGATAGCCGTTGCGGTGCATCGTGAACTGGATGTCGTCCATCGACGTACCCTGACCGGCATAGGCCGCCGAGATGATCGGCTCGACCTGGTCCCAGATATCATGCCAGAGCGACTTGAAGCTTCCACCGAAGGCAGCCGGATGGCGATTGCCGCACATCGCAGCATATCCGTCATTGTAGAGCGTGGTCTGCTCAGGCCCCCAGACGATCAACATCGGCTGCAGCGAGCCGAGCATGACGCTCGTCAGTGTCTTGAGCTCGGGCGGCCACGCTGTCCGCGGTCCGAGCGGAGACGTTGCCCAATCGAAGCCCTCAAACATCGTCGCGCAGCCGCTGGGTGGGAACTGAATGGTCAAAGCCGGCTATGATCCTGATGTTGAGCGGTGGCTGATATATGGGAAAGCGAAGACGTTTGGGAAGGCTGGATCGCACTGGACAGTTAATTCGAGGAGGATAGCAGCCCGGTGTCTCGGATTGGTTCACATCTATCGCGCCGTTGAGCATGGGAACATGCCGGAGATGGACATTAATGTCGTACAGCCCTAATATAGTTCCCATCGTTCGCAGACTTCTAGGGCGCGGACGGCTGGGAGATGATCCGCTCTTGCCCCAAGAGGAGTGAATCAGTGTCTATCTCTATAGAAATTACTCCCGTCGAGATCGAAACCTCGAAAATCGCGACACCCCTGTCGACGCTGAACAAGGCGATCGCAGCAATGGGACGTGCCGAGAGCTTTGAAGACGTCGTTGAAACACTGCGCGCGACCGCGCGAGCGCTGATCGGATGCGATGGCATTGCCATTATCCGCCGAGACGGCGACTTCTGCCATTACATCGAGGAAGATGCGATTGGACCTTTGTGGAAGGGCCACAAATTTCCTGCTTCGGCCTGCATCAGCGGCTGGGCGATGATCCATCGGCAAACGGTTGTCGTTCCCGACGTGTCGAAGGACGATCGAATCCCTCACGAGCTCTATAGCGGTACCTTCGTCAAATCCCTCGCGATGGCAGCAGTGCGTGTCGAAAACCCGATAGGCGCTATCGGGGCATATTGGGCAAGACCATATTCCCCTGCAGAGTGGGAAGTCGATGTGCTGGAAACACTCGCGGGCGCGGCTGCCATTGCGATCGAAAAGACTCAGGCAGTCCAATGCGTCGCCAACGCCGCTGCGTCCCATGTCGCGGATGGGCCAGAGAGCGCTGAAGACTTTTCGCAAGATATTGCGCGCGTCGCCGGTATCGCGGCTGTCCCGACGATCCTCGATGTCGTTCTTCGCATGACGGGAATGGGCTTTGCTGCCGTCGCCAGGGTCACCGACGATCGGTGGATCACCTGCCAGTCGCTCGACCATGTCGGCTTCGGTCTGAAGCCCGGCGACGAGCTACCGGTTGAAAGCACGCTCTGCGATGAAATCCGCGGCCATCGCCAGCCGATCGTTTTCGACGATGCCGCCGAAGAGCCGCTCTACCGCGACCACCATACGCCGCGGATCTACGGGCTGCGCAGCTATATTTCCGTGCCGATCATCCTGGCCAATGGCCAATTTTTCGGGACGCTGTGCGCCATCGATCCCCATCCGGCCAAGGTCAATAATCCGCAGGTCATCGGCACTTTCAAACTGTTTGCCGAGCTGATCGGCCATCACCTCTATTCAGACGAGCGCCTTAAGGCGACGGAAGAGCTGCTTGAACGCGAAAAGGGTCTGTCCGAGCTGCGCGAGCAGTTCATCGCCGTTCTAGGCCATGACCTGCGCAATCCGATCGCCGCAATCGATGCCGGTACCTCGCGGCTGCTGAAGGAAGGTTGGACGGCCCGCAGTCCGCTCGTCCTGAAACTGATGAAGGCCAGTATTTCGCGGATGATCGGGCTTGTCGACAATGTCATGGATCTGGCAAGAGCCCGGATGGGAGGGGGCATTACCCTCGATCTGGCAGAGGATGATCTTGGCCTCACCCTTCGCCATGTCGTCGAGGAACTGCAGTTGTCTCATCCGGATCGAGAGATCGCCGTTTCGCTCGATCTCCCGGCAGCCCTTGCCATCGACAGGCTGCGGCTTGCCCAGCTATTTTCCAACCTGGTGTCGAATGCCATCACCCATGGTGTCGAGACCGAGCCCGTCAGAGTTGTGGCTGGCGTGAACGGCCGGATGTTGGAAGTGTCAGTCGCCAATGGCGGGCAGGCGATGTCGCAAGAAACGATCGCCAAACTATTTCAGCCATTCCGACGCGGTGATCTAAGGCCGAGTATGCAGGGGCTGGGTCTTGGCTTGTTCATCGCCTCGGAGATCGCCGCAGCTCATGGCGGAACGATCGTTGTGAACTCGGATGAGATCGAGACACGCTTCACCTTCCGCATGCCTCTGGTCGGTTGAGGCTGTAGATGACCGCAGTGCGGTTCGCATCAGACGAATTCTGTAGCCTTGACGGCTAACTTCTTGTGAACACATTGGCGGCGTTGAAGATCTCATTGGCATTGCTGATGAGCGCTGAATGAGTTCTCCGCTCGCAATGCTTTGTTGCCATCTGGCTTTGACCACGGATGTACTGGCACTGATAAAGAGGCAACGGTGAGGAAGGTCGGTGCGATTACGCCCCGGCCTTTTTTGTTATTGCGACTTTGTATCACTTGGATGGTGTGTCAATAATTATACGTTTCCGGGGCATTTTGAGACCGCGGGCCACTTGTTCGTATCCGTTCAAGAGCTTAAAAGCTCAAAGTGGGACCCGAGGTGCATTCAGAGCATTGCATATTGGATGCGACAGGGCTATATGTAGGTATGTTCCTACATGGAGGCGCGTATGGGTACCAGCAGCTTGACCAGTCGCGAATTGAACCACGATGTCAGCAGAGCTAAAAAGGCTGCTGAAGCGGGACCCGTGGTCATCACTGATCGAGGCCGACCGTCACACGTGTTGATGACATATGGTGAGTTCGAGCGCCTGACAGGTAAACGTCACAATCTTGTTGAAGCCCTATCAATGCCCGGCTTGGCGAATATTGATTTCAATCCGCCCAGAGCGATCGTAGCAGCTCGCGAAGTTGACCTGTCTTGAAATATTTGCTCGACACAAACGTCGTTTCCGAACTCCGGAAGGTTGGTGACGGTAAAGCAGATCCGAACGTGACGGCCTGGATAAGCGCGCAGGATGCCCGTGATCTGTACATTTCTGCAGTAACAATACTAGAGCTTGAGCGCGGGATCCTCGGCATCCAACGTCGTGATGTTACGCAGGGTTCTCGCCTGCGGGTATGGATGGATAGCCGGGTTCGACCAGAGTTTTCTGAACGTATCCTACCTATCGACGATGCCATTGCGACGCGCTGCGCGCATTTACGCGTTCCAGATCGCCGCAATGAAGCTGATGCAATCATTGCCGCTACAGCGCTCGTGCATGGGCTTGTGGTTGTGACGCGCAACATTCAGGATTTTCAGACAACCGGCGTTGTGCTGGTGGATCCCTGGCGGGCCTGAGATCGGGCACGTCTGGTGTGTCGGAGCTTCGCGGCTATCTCAGCAGATTCTCGCTGTGTCGTCGCAGGGTGCTGATCGGCCGTTTGAAACTCTACAATCGGATTTTTCCGATGAATAGAGTCTTACGTGCAGGTTACAGGTTCGTTTTCGTTCAAGCCAACTCAGTTGCTGCCGATTTTCGCGCTAACCGTGTGCGGCCAACAAACCGCCGAGCGCGCATTTGTCGTACGAAGACTTCGGTCGAGAAGTTTGTGGACACTGGTCTCTTCGGGGAAGAAGCGCCCGACCACCGCGCAGGGAGAAATGCTCCAACTCGTCTCGCGCTGACAAGATGTCTACGGAAAAACCATTTAGATGAAGGGGAACTCTGCCGCTTCGAGGTTGTTCGTGGCCACGACGGAGGTGATCATGAACGATCTCGGCAACTGGCGGCATATCTGTGTTGATGCTCAGCGAATGTTCTCAGAGGATACGCCCTGGCATGTGCCATGGATGTCGCGCGTCCTTCCCCAGCTTCAAGAATTATCGGAACGCCACGCCGATCGGACGATATTTACGCGGTTTATTCCACCTGCTCGCCCTGATGATGCTGCCGGGAGCTGGAAAGAGTACTATCGCAAATGGTGGATGATGACGGGCGAGCATCTGCCAACCGAACTGCTCGGTATCGCTCCGCCCCTGCATGCTTTAGCGCCGCCGGCGAAAATTTTCGACAAGGTGACGTATTCGCCGTGGGTGGATGGCCGGCTGTTCTCAATGCTTCGGCGCATGGACGTAGACACCGTCGTCATTACAGGGGGCGAGACGGATGTTTGCGTTCTCGCAACTGTGTTCGGAGCCATCGACCTTGGCTTCCGTGTTGTAATGCTAAGTGACGCGGTCTGTAGCGGCGCCGATGAAACCCATGATGCGGCTGTCGATCTCCTCAGAGATCGTTTCTCTGTGCAGCTCGAGCTGCGCAAGACTGAAGAATTTCTCTCGGCAGTCCCGGTTTGAACTGCACCAGCACTCCTTGAATTTCTCAGTGAGAGTTTGATTGGATGCCAGTGCGATGCAGGACTGTTCACCCCGAGGCTAATGCCTCCCACATCGTCGAAGGAAGGAAATGAGATGCCCATCAAAGCCATTGCTTTCAACAGCACTCTAAAATCGTCTACCGCATCGGAGCCGTCATCGACCGGAAAACTGCTAGATCTCATCTCTGAAGAATTCAAGATACATGGCATCGAGACAGAAGTAGTGCGTCTTGCTGATTACGATATCAAGCCCGGTGTGAGTTCCGACGAAGGCGAGGGAGATGCCTGGCCGGCGATCCGGGAGAAAGTCCTTCAAGCAGATATTCTCCTGGTCGGAACGCCGATTTGGATCGGGCAGCCTTCCAGTATTTGCAAAAGAGCACTTGAGCGCATGGACGCGTTCCTGGAGGAAACGGACGAGGAAGGGCGCATGGTGTCCTATGGCAAGGTCGCAGCGGTTGCCGTTGTCGGCAACGAAGATGGCGCCCATCACGTCTCGGCCGAAATCTATCAGGCACTGAACGATGTCGGATTTACAATTCCCGCCAACGCCGTTGCCTACTGGGTCGGGGAGGCAATGGGCTCGACGAATTTCATCGATCTAGACGAAGCGCCAGAGGAGGTGCAGACAATGATTTCGATGCTCGCGCGCAACACGGCTCATCTCGCGAAGCTGTTGAAGAGCGCGCAATATCCCGGTGAAAACAGCTGAGTTTGTAAGTCTAGGGAACTTCCTCCGATCGCAGCGGTTCACCCTCGCGTCCGACTACGCATCCTGGTGGCCGCTTGTCTCGACACACAGCGCGCGGAGCTCACCGGATGGGAAATTGCTCACCCAAATTTTGCGAGGTAAAACCATGACAAACATCAGGGCCAAGGGCTTTGACAATGCCGAACAGCTTCGCGAGCATCTCGCAGAGCTCGGCGACGAGGCTCCGGCCGACGACCCGGCCGTGGAGGTCGAAGGGATCGATCCCCGCGACCAGATCGCTGCGCTACGGAAGGAAATTGCCGAGCTACATCAGCAGCTCGCATCGACCCGGGGTTATTCCGTTGGCGTCTCAGCGCCCACCGAGCCCGATCAACCTTGGCGACGAATAGCGGTCACTGTCGCGGCAACATTCATCTTTGGACGACTTGTTCAGAAATTGAGGCTCGGTACCGCAGGCGCCGCAGCTGTACCGCTTATCGCTACACAGCTCGGTCGCCGTTTCTAAGCGTATCACTTTCCAAGCCACCATAAGGAATTGCAGTATGGCATCTCCCAACCAGTTCGATATTCAGAACCCTCTTAACCAGTATCCGCAACCGGAATTCCCCCGACAGCCTCAACCCGTGCCGGGACTTGCAAGCAAGATGCAGCCTGTCCCGGACCATGGCGAAACGAGCTACAAGGGCTTTGGCCGGCTTAACGGTCGCAAAGCATTGGTAACCGGGGGCGATTCTGGAATTGGCCGGGCGGCTGCAATCGCATTTGCGCGCGAAGGTGCTGACGTCGTCATCAACTATCTCCCGGAGGAGCAGTCTGATGCCGACGAAGTGATCCAGCTTATTGAAGCGGAAGGTCGCAAGGCCGTTGCCATCGCCGGCGACCTGAAGAGCGAGGAGTTCTGCAAGCTCCTTGTTCAGAAAGCGTACGATGAACTCGGCGGTCTTGACCTGATTGCTAACGTCGCCGGTCGCCAGAAGGCGATTGAAAGCATCGCGGATCTCACAACGGAACAGTTCGACGAAACTTTCAAGACGAACGTTTATGCGTTGTTCTGGGTCTGCAAAGCGGCGCTGCCTTTGTTGCCGGAAGGCGCAACCATTATCAACACAGCATCCATTCAGGCTTACGAGCCATCGGCAAGCCTGCTTGATTATGCGCCTACCAAGTCCTCGATCGTCGCGTTCAGCAAAGCTCTCTCAAAACAGGTCGTCGACAAGGGTGTGCGCGTCAACGTCGTGGCACCCGGTCCCGTCTGGACGCCGCTGCAAACATCTGGAGGCCAGCCTCAGGAAGCGATCGTGACCTTCGGGAGCAAGGTGCCGATGAAACGCCCCGGCCAGCCGGCCGAATGCGGACCGCTCTATGTGTTCCTTGCTTCGCAGGAGTCGAGTTACATCACTGGTGAAGTCTTCGGCGTCACCGGCGGCAATACGCTTCCCTAATGCTGGGATCGGTTCAACCTCAACGCTCGGACGGTTTCCTGCCGCTCGAGCATTATGCCGCGATTGGCGAGGGCAGGTCGGTTGCGCTGATCGGCGCCGATGGCTCTATCGACTGGTGGTGCGCGCCAGACATGGATTCCCCGCGACTTTTCAACCGCTTGCACGATGCTTACGGCGGGCGGTTTTCCCTCACGCCTATTGCACCTTTTTCGATCGAGCGACGATACCGCGAAGGCAGCAACGTCCTTGAAACGACGTATATCACCGATGCCGGCCGGGCCCGGGTGACAGAATCCATCAACAGTGGGGCAGGCGGCAGGCTGCCCTGGTGCGAGCTCGCCAGAAGGATCGAAGGCATTTCAGGCGAGGTGGAATTCGAGCTCGTCATTCAGCCTATCTGCGCTCAAGGAGACGTTCGCCGCGCTAATCATCCCAACGCTTCCATCCGATACATCGGGGATCTGACGACGACATTCTGCCATCCTGATGAGGTTCTTATCCTAGATGATGACGACCACAGAACAGCCGCACGATATCGGACAGAGGCAGGTTCGCGGATCTGCATCGCCTATCTTGTTGCCGACAAGGCTCCGCTGGCTATCCCCGATTTGTCGGAGATCGACAGCCGCATTGACTTCAGCGATGACGAGTGGCGCCGCTGGTCTGAAAAGCTGTCTTACGAGGGGCCGTTTAAATCAGACTTCGTGCGTTGCGTCCTTTCACTCAAGTTTCTGCTCTACGCGAAAACTGGCGCGATCGCCGCAGCCGCGACCTCGGGGCTTCCGGAACGCATCGGTGGCGACAAGAACTACGACTACCGATATGCTTGGATCCGCGATGCGGCCTATACTATCAAGGCTTTCCTGAGGGCCGGCGCGCTCTCGGAAGCGATCGGTGCGTTTGGATGGTTGATCCGCACGATTGACGAGGATGGGAGGACACCATCGGTCGTCTACACCTTGGATGGCCGCGAAGTTCCTGATGAACGGGTGATCGAGGTTCCTGGCTACAGGGGCTCGACGCCGGTGCGTACGGGTAACCGCGCCAAGAACCAGGTCCAGCTCAGTTGTTACGGCGATCTGCTGGAGACGGCTTTTTTATTCGCCGAGATGGGTCATGTACTGGACCCGCCGACGGCACGCCTCATGGAACGTTTGGCGGGCCAGGTCGTCGATCGTTGGGAGGAGAAAGATTCAGGTCTCTGGGAGCTCGAGGATCAGCAGCACTATACTTTCTCCAAAATAGGGTGCTGGCTTGCTCTTGTCCGCGCATCGCATCTTGCCCGCCACGGTCACATAAAAGGCGACGCAGACCGATGGGAAGAGGAAAGTCGTAAGATCCGCGACTGGATCGATACCCACTGCTGGTCCGAAGAGAAGAAGACCTACACGTTCTATGCCGGCACAGAGAAGCTCGATGCAGCCCTGCTTCTGACGACCCGGTTTGGATTTGAGCACGATGGTCGCCTCCAGACGACCCGCAACGCTATCGAGAGAGAGTTAGCGGTCGGCCCGCTGGTGTATCGTTACAGCGGTGCTGCCGACGAAGAAGGCGCCTTCGTTGCCTGCTGCTGCTGGTTGGTCGAAGCTTACGCCTTCCTCGGCGATGTCGACCAGGCGGAAAAAAAGCTGAAGGAGCTGCTGATACCGCTCGGAAACAACTTCGGCATCCTCTGCGAGCAGATTGACCCCGAGACTGGAGCAGGGCTGGGGAACCTGCCGCAAGGTCTCAGCCATCTCACGCTCCTCCATGTAATTTTCTCACTCCAGGAGAACCGATGATAACATCAGGTGCACGGCCACTCGACCTCGATCTTCCCGCATGCCAACTCGGAGAGGGGATCCACTGGGATGCGCCAACCCTATCTCTTTGGTGGGTTGATATCGCCGGCAAGCGTATCCATCGATACGATACTGCGACCGGAAGCCATCGCTCGTGGGCCGTTTCAAAAGAAGTGAGCTTCGTCTTTCCAAATGCCGACCAGAACCTACTCGTCGGCCTGAGCAACGGCGTCTTCGTCTTCGACCTCGAAACCGGGGAAGAGCGCCCACTGGCTTTGCTTGATCTGCCTGCCGATCACAGGCTGAACGATGGCAAACTGGATCCTTCCGGCCGTCTCTGGGTTGGGACAATCAACACATCGGCCGATCCATCTGAAACGGCTGCGCTCTATCTTCTGCGAGGTGATAAACTAGAGGAGGTCGAAGGTGGATACACGAACGCGAATGGCAAGGCATGGAGTGCGGATGCGGGGCTCATGTTCCATGCCGATACCGATCGGCAGGCGATCTGGGTATACGACTACTCCAACGACGAAGGCGTAGTGACAAACAAACGCTTGTTTACCAAGACGTCCGAGGGAAGTCCGGACGGACTGGAAGCCGATAGCGATGGCAACCTCTATGCCGCGATTTTCGGCGGCTCCCGTGTCGACATTTTCTCTCCACGTGGTGATCTTGTCGGTCGTGTCGATCTACCGGTCACAAATGTGACAAGTTGCTGTCTTGGCGGCCCAGGCCGCAAGACGCTCTTCATCACGACTGCCTTCGACGGGATGAGCCCCGAAGCGAGACGAACGGCTCCAATGTCCGGCCATGTCTTTCAAGTTCACATCGAAGGGTGAGAGTTACCGGCGGAAACCAATCGGAGGCTATGGGCGTTAAAGGCTCAAATGTCAGAAAGGGTTACGCAATGGGTTCCCTTGAACAGCCAACCGTCCGCGAGGATGGGCTGCAGCTCGACGAGCACCGGCGTTTTCAGGAGCGTTTCTGGACGATCGAACGGTTGGCCTGGTGTGTCTTCGCGCTCATCATCGTCGCCGGCTTGTTGGGCGCTTTTGGCTCCGGCGGCCCGCTCGCCACGAAAGTTACCGTTATAGACAAGGCAATCGTCGAGCATCCCCGTATCGGCCGGTGGGAGGGTACCGACGAAATGATCGTACGGTTCAAGTCCGACCCGGCTGCACAGACCCGCTCCTTGTTTCTCTCGAACACGTTTTCGGAAGTCTTTCAGGTTGAGGATATTCAACCATTGCCCGTGCGCACAGTCCTCGAGGCAAGCGGTCAGCGATTGTTCTTTGATAATCCAGGCCATGACGGCGGCATGGTGACACTCCATCTTCGCGCGCAGTCTGCTGGTTCGGCAAGCTTCAGTGTCGGAATCGACGGCGAGCTGGCGTCCCTTTCCAGCTTTATCTTTCCGTGAGGGCGTAATGGAAACTGTCATACGCGGCGCAGCCATCTATTTCATTCTGCTCATAGCGTTGCGCCTGTCCGGCCGGCGGACGGTTGCGCAGATGACGCCGTTCGATCTCGTGCTCCTTCTCATTATTGCTGAAACCACCCAGCAAGCCCTGCTCGGCGATGATTTCTCGATCATCAATGCGGCGCTTCTGATCATTGTGCTGTTCAGCCTGGATATTGGCCTCTCCTACATAAAGCAGTGGGCGCCCCGAGTTGCGCGAATCATCGACGGTACGCCGACGGTCCTTATTTCTGACGGCAAGCCGGACCTACGCGCATTTGCTCGGGCGCGCGTCAGTCTCGACGACGTGCTGACGACGGCAAGGGTCGAGCAAGGGTTAGAGCAGCTCACGCAGATTAAATCAGCGGTCTTGGAGGCAGATGGTGCCGTGAGCATCATCCCGAAGGACTGACGACTGAAATTTTGAGGCCGTATGATTTTTTTGCGATCCCGAAGCCGGAACTTTCCGCAACTGCGCCTGTTAGTGCGCAGCAAATAAAGGAGATTTAAATGAAAAAGATCGCACTCACCGTCGCCGCTCTGATGACCGCCACTGCCGCGTTTGCACAGTCGGCAACCGAGTCGACAGGCGTTAATTCCGCGTTGGGCGTTGCTGCGAAGACGGAGGACTTCATCATGCAGGCATCTGCCAGTGATGTCTTCGAAATCGAGTCGAGCAAACTCGCCATGCAAAAGGGCGACGATGCCGTCAAGAAATTTGCGACGCAGATGATCGCCGATCACGAGAAAACAACGGCAGAACTGACTGCGCTGCTCAACAGCGGAAAGGTCCAGGGCAAAGCTGAGACCACCCTCATCGATGACCACAAGGAAAACGTCGACGAGCTTGCCAAACTGCAGGGCGCGGAATTCAACGAGGAATATATCGACGACCAGGTCGAAGCGCACGAGGACGCTGTTGACCTCTTCAAGCGTTATGCAGAGGAAGGCGAGAACGCAGATCTCAAGGCATTCGCTGCCAAGCATCTTCCCGCTCTCGAGCATCACTATAAGATGGCTCAGGACATGGATAAGGACTGATCATCGCGTCAATTATAAAGAAAGGCGGCATCTCTGCCGCCTTTTTTGTTAAAGGCTTGTCGCCCCTGGCCGTCCTTGCTCTTTCCGCTTCGGATCTTCGCGCTCTTCCTTGGGCGTTTTGGTCGTGTCGACGCTCTCGTTAAATCGGCTGTTGTCGTCGTCATCAAGCATGGTGCGGTCGGCGTTTCTAATCGATTTTTCAGTCATTTCAGTCCTCCTTTTTCTCCAAACGAACGAGACGGTAAAATGTGCCCGTCACAGTATGAGCGTTCAGGGAACGAACGCTGCGCGGCTGGGTTGTGCTGAGTGTGAACGGAGCGAGAGCGATGGAAACGAAGGACAAAGCAGCCATTGTTGAGAATGCAACGGAGGCCAGACAGGGGCGGGCAGGGAAACCTGTGCTTACCGTTCTCAGTGCAGCCTTGATCCTTGCAGCGATTGCCTGGGCCGGTGCAGAATGGTGGGGAGAGGCGGCCGATCCCCCGGCTGAACAAACAGGCGCTGCCGATCGACCCGCAGACCCTGCCTCCCCGAGCCCGGCACCCACAGTCGGGACTGGCAACACTGCGCCGACTGAGACAACGCCACACACCCAAAGCGGCACCGGTGGTCCGGTCCCGACGACAAATCCTTCAGGCACAACCACCGATAAACCATAGCTCGCGGCGATTGTGTTGTCACTTGGGAGGGCCAATTTGGCCCTCTCCAAAAGCCCGGCCTTGGTCGTTTCTCAAGATTGCGTCATATCATAATCTCACCGCCTGTGACCGGGATGACCGCTCCTGTCATGTAGCTTCCAAGATCCGACGCCAGCAGGACGTACGCGCCAGCAAGTTCCGCTGGCTGACCTGCCCGTTTCAACAGGGTCTGTTCGCCGAACTTCGACGATTTTTCCGGCGGCATGGTTGAGGGAATAAGCGGTGTCCAGATCGGTCCTGGTGCTACTGCGTTCACGCGTATGCCCCTGTCGGCAAACATCTCGGCCAAGCCGGCGGTAAAGTTGGAAACGGCACCTTTTGTCGAGGCGTAGGCGAGAAGCTGTGGAGACGGCTGGCGGGACTGGATGGAGGTAGTGTTAATTATAGCGCTGCCGAGTTTCATATGGGGTGCTGCGGCTTTTGAAAGGTAGAACGGCGCATAGATATTCGTCCGGAAAGTCTCATCCCATTCATCGGCGGTGATGTCGCTGATGTCGGCATAGGTCCTCTGGAAAGCTGCGTTGTTCACCAAGATATCGAGGCCGCCGAGTTCGGCCACCGTCCGTTCCACCAGGTCGATGCAGTGATCCTCGGATTTGAGGTCACCGGGGATTACGAGGACTTTGCGGCCCGCATCTTCCACCCACCTGGCCGTATCGCGTGCATCGTCATCCTCGTTGAGATAGGAAATGACAACATCGGCCCCTTCGCGGGCAAACGCGATTGCAACCGCTTTACCGATACCGGAGTCAGCGCCTGTGATGAGGGCAACCTTGCCTGCAAGCTTTCCGTTGCCCTTATAAGAATACTCTCCGTGATCAGGCACAGGTTTCATGAGCCTGGTTTCGCCCGGAGGCTGTTGCTGCTGCTCAGGCTGCGGCGGGGAAGGGCGACGTTCTTCAGTCATGGCTGTCTCCTGTATTTTCACAACAGCGCGCTAACCAAACAAAGCCCTCACAGTTCCGGACGGTCTCTGACTTTCGCCCGTCGGTCACGGGGTGCCATCAAGAGTAAGATCAGATCCATTTTTAATCCGGAGATATTGGAACTTCCAAACCCGCTCCCTGTTCGCTGACCGATATCTGTCCAGGTATCGGAATCCCACACGAGGAGATAATCATGTTCAGTTTCGATAAGCGTCTGCAGTATCCGGTCAAGGTCGGTTCTCCCGACCCGATTTTTGCACGAATGCTCCAGCAGGCGATCGGTGGCGTCGAAGGCGAAATTCGCGTCTGCATGCAGTACTTCTTCCAGGCTTGGGGCGCACGCGGCCCGACCACAAAATACCGAGACATGCTTCTCCACACTGCGACAGAAGAAATTGGCCATATCGAAATGCTGGCAACAGCCGTTGCCCTCAATCTCGACAAGGCCCCGGCCAGCCTCGCCGAGGCCGGCGCTGCGGACGGAATCGTCGGCGCAGTCATGGGAGGCGAAAACCCCCGCCACGTCGTTGAAGGCATGCTGCACCGTCACATTTTGTCGACAGGCATGGCAGCTTTTCCCGGCAATTCGGAAGGCGTTCCATTCGATATGTCGCATATCTATGCGAGCGGGAATCTCGCGGCCGACATGTATTGCAACGTGGCGGCTGAAAGCACAGGGCGTGTCTTGGCCACTCGGCTCTACAACGCTGCACATGATGATGGGATGAAGGACATGCTTCATTTCATGATCGCTCGCGACACCATGCACCAGCAGCAGTGGCTGGCGGTAATCGAGGAGCTCGGCGGACACGAAGGTGCGCTGCCCATTCCGAATAGCTTCCCCCAGGAGAAGGAAGATCAGACTCACAACTACGATTTCTTTGCTACCGCATCGGACGGCTCGGTGCCCCCGCCCGCTCGATGGAACGATGGCCCGTCGATGGATGGCAAGGGTCAGTTCACGGTGTTTCAGAACGTGCCCATGGGTGACGAACCAGTTCTTGGACCGGCGCGGCCGGATAGCGGTGCGCAGAACGAGCAGATTGGAAAAGTCTAAGCCGTCGCCCGGCCCAGCTACATTGGGCCGGCGCGTCCGCTTGCAGAGTCAATGAGGATCACCGTTGATGGCAAGACTGAATCGCCGAGAAACAGGTGCCGTCGCGCTTGGCTTCAGTCTTGGAGGTTTTTTCGATGGGATCCTCTTGCATCAAATCCTGCAGTGGCACCACTTGCTGAGCGGGCTTGCGCAGGCCCGTCTCGATATTCGCGTTCTCATCCTGACCGACGGCCTCTTTCACGGCCTTATGTATGTGGTTGCGATAATTGGGCTGTATCTGCTTTGGACGTCACCCGCTCCGACACTACCAAGCAAGAACGAGCCTTTGCTCGTACGCGCTATGATAGGTTTTGGGATCTGGCATATTATTGATGCCGTCCTTTCGCATTGGATTCTTGGCATTCACCGTGTCCGGATGGACGTCGGGCAGCCCCTGCTTTGGGACCTCGCCTGGTTGGCTGTTTTTGGATTGCTTCCTCTCGCGACTGGCAATTACCTGATGAGGAGGCGCACAGGCGGCACGTTGCTTTGTTCTCCTGTCGCACTCGTCCTTTCCACCGTAGTCGCGGGATTGATAGCAAGTTTTCCGGCGCCCCGCGGAGAGAGCATCATCGTCTTGCTGCGTCCAGGCGCGAGCGAGACCGCGATGATGGCGGGATTAGGCGCGGTCGCTGGGCGCCTGGTATGGACTGACCCGTCGAATAAAGTATGGGCAATTGACGTCCCGGCGGATGCCAAGCTCAGTCGTCTTTATGGCTACGGTGCATTACTCGTTAGCAATTCAAACGCACCTGTCGGGTGCCTCGACTGGATTAAAACGAACTGAGCCAAACCGACGCGAGCGCCGCGGCGAGCAGCAGCACTCCTAGAAGTATCGCGAACCGGACGATACCAGCTTTGGCGTTTTGTGCCCCGATCAGGCGAAAATACCAGTCAGGGCCTTGGTTTCCGGAATGAGACATGGCGTCACGTCCCGGCCATCAGGCCGTACACGGCAATGAATATGTATAGAGCAAAGGCTGCGACCGCGAATGCGGCCAGGAATCCGACTGCGCCGCGTCCCATCAAAACCTTGCGTTTCTTCTCCTGCGGCGTGTCATTCGAGGGTGTGAGTCCCGTCGGCGTGTCCGCGCTTTTATGTTTTGTCACTGGATTACTCCCTGATAATGCCCAGCGAACCAACGCTTTCCGGGAAAGTTCCTTGGCGAGATGGAACTAATGACTCCCGCTCAGGTTAGCGAGGCTCATCAAGGATCATCATGAGGGGCCTGTGCCAGAACGTATCGTCGTAATCGGAGGAGGCTTTGGCGGCCTTGCTTGCGCGCAGGAACTTGGCAGCACCGACTACGCTGTCACTGTGATTGATCGCCGCAATCATAATCTTTTTCAGCCATTGTTATATCAAGTAGCGACCGCAGCGCTCTCCCCCGCAGATATCGCCGAGCCAATCCGCAAGACCTTGGGTCGGTATCGCAACATCAACATGATCATGGCCGAGGTGTTCGGGATCGACGTACACAGACAGGAGGTCCTGCTCGATGGCAGTGACCGCGTCGACTACGACCGTTTGGTCATCGCGACTGGCTCGGAATACAACTATTTCGGCAAGGATGGTTGGCGCGCCAACGCACCAGGCATGAAGACAATCCATGAAGCGCGCCAGATACGGCAGCGTCTCTTATCGTCATTCGAGAAGGCGGAAAGAGTCCACGACGAACAGGAAAAGCGAAATCTCCTCACATATGTGGTGATCGGCGGTGGACCGACCGGCGTGGAAATGGCTGGAGCTATCTCCGAGCTTGGTCGCTTTATGATCAACCGGGACTTCAGAAGCATCCAGCCTGACCAGCTCAAAGTCATCCTGATTGAGGCGGGGCCGAGGATCCTCGCCGCATTTCCGGAAAAACTCATCGACTACGCGCGCCACTACCTCGAGAAGATCGGTGTCGAGGTGCGCACAGGGGAACGGGTTCTCGATGTAACCTCAGATGGCGTCACGGTCGGCACCGAGTTCATTCGGACAGGCTGTGTCGTCTGGGGCGCCGGTGTCAAGGCATCGCCAGCACACCGGTGGCTCGGGCTTGATGCAGTCCCAGGCGGGCGAATTCCGGTTGATGATCATTTGCGAGTCGTGGGCCATCAGAACGTTTTCGCCCTTGGAGATACCGCCGATTTCAAGGGCACCGATGCAAAGCCGCTGCCCGGCCTGGCGCAAGTTGCTAAGCAGCAAGGGATCTACCTTGGGCGCCTGTTGAGAAACCGGGGTGCCGACCCGGCGGCGTTTGTGTTCAAGAACCGAGGCAACACAGCAGTCATTGGCCGAAACGCTGCCATTTTTGATTTCGGCGAGTGGACTTTGAAGGGGAGAGCCGCCTGGTTCCTGTGGGCCCTTGTGCACGTGTACCTGCTGATCAATTTCGAAAAGCGCATTCTCGTGAGTGTTCAATGGATATGGCGCTACCTTACCCGACAGCGCGGCGCGCGTCTGATCGAGGAAGGCTCAATCGATGAGAAAGATGTAACCAAGCCCTCTGTCGTTTACTCAGTGACCGGGCCAGGAGGTGATAGATGATGCAGTTCGGATTCTTTGCTTTAGTGGCAGGCGCGACACTTTCCGCGATCGCGATTTCCGTCGCATCAAAAAAGATGATGTGGCTCGGCGTGGTTCTGTCCATCGTCGGCGTGCTCGGCGTCGGCTTCTATTTTATCAACGGCGGCCACGCGGGACCTGGTGACCCACCCGACGTTTCCAGCCCCGCCCAATGATTGATCGATGTTCAAGCGGATTGCAGTGATGGCCAATCTGTTGAAGGCGAGGCTCGACGAAGAAATCGCCATGGCCTCTTGGCTTGAAGACGCGTGATAGGACATGAGCCGGGCAGGTCTGCTCGGAAGGGCGTGATCACGTGTCTTGCGCTAGTCGGACCATAACGACTTGGATCAAGTTACTCCGTAACGGCGGCAGACTTGACACTGTGGATGCCGCCAGCCTCTGGATCGGTGTAGGCGGCGGCATTGCTTCAAGCGCCGTTCTGCAGGCTTCGCGATTTTACCCATCCTTCGTCTTCAACGCGTCCGAAACCTTTTTCCGGACCGGGTCGCTGTTGTTTTCGCCAATAGCATCGCGGTCCACATCCGGATCGTCCTTTGCCGGCATGTATCCGCGAGGTCGGTTTTCCTGCGGACCTTCCCAGCGGGGAGATTGATCGGTTGTGCCGGGAGCGCCGGGCTTTGGTGAATTGATCGTCATGATCTTTATCCTCAATTGCTCAATGGCCGGCGTGATGCTCGTTGCGTTTGCGCGTTGCTGCGGCTTTTTTTGCCGACGCCGACCGCTCCGCGGCGGATCGCTTGGCAGAGGCTTCACCTCCAGCGTGGCCGCCCTTTCTGGATGAAGCGTGGTTCTCGGCGTCGCCGCGTCCCGAGCCCGACTTGTTGCCGCCACCGCTTTCCTTGTTCACGGTCGCCCAGGCGCGTCGTTCGGCCTCTTTTCCCGGCACACCGCGATCGTCGTAGCCTTCCTCGATATGTTCGGCCTTGCGCTTCTGTTTATCGGTATAAGCAGATTTGTCACCGCGAGGCATGGTCATCTCCTTTTCAACGTGATGATCCCCCTCGAACATTCGTATGGCTCCAGAGTTCCTTAGCGTCAGGGATGTTGAGACGTCATCACTCGGATCGCCTGCGGTCCTATCGAGCATTTCTTTCGCGTGGTTTCGAGGCCGATCGTCGGGCCACGCCTGTGATGGATTTTAAAACAACGCGCGGTGGAACTTTCAGAAAGTTATCTTGTTCGAGGGGTCCACAAGAGGACCTCACATGAACCTGCTTCCCGGACATCACAGGTTGACGTCACGTGTGCTCCACGCCCCTTCTAGCCTTATCGCAAACGCGCTTACCAAACCCGACTTTTTCGGTGTCGGATTTTCTTGATGCAGCTCAGTGCCTACGCCCGACCGAAAGGTCGGGCTTTTTGCTTAACGCTCTCGTCTCAGGAGATCTTCATGACCAGACGTTTTTGGACTCTCGCGCTTTCCACGACAGCGCTTGCTCTAACCGTGCCTTCCTCCGGGACTGCCCAGATCAAGGGAACCGTCGGTGAGGCATCCGACGTCACGATCCAGGGCTCGATCCTCGAACCGGAAAAACTGGTGGTGACAGACGATGCCAAACTCACCGGCCTCATCAAAGCGCCCGCGGGATTCAAGGTCGATGTGTTTGCCCGCGACCTGATCAATCCGCGCATGCTTGCCGTCTCGCCGAAGGGTATCGTTTACGCGACCCGTAGAACAGTCGGCGACGTCATCATGCTGAAGGACGATAACAATGACAGCAAAGCGGACGGCGCGGTCACGGTGGCAAGCCGGCCGAACATGCATGGCATCACCTTCGACGGCAACAAGGTGTTTCTCGTCACGATCCACGATGTCTATACCGCTGACGTGAAGGAGGACGGGACGTTCGGTCCTCTGACCCGCATCATCGACGATCTGCCGGATGCCGGCCAGCACGCCAACCGGACGATCAATGTCGGCCCGGACGGCATGCTCTACATATCGGTCGGCAGCACCTGCAACGAATGCCAGGAAGACAATCCGGAGAATGCCACGATCGTTCGCGCCAGCAAGGATGGCAAGACACGGACGATCTTCGCCAGCGGCCTGCGCAATACAATCGGCTTCGACTGGGAGCCGACGACCGGAGCCCTCTACGGTATCGATCATGGCATCGACTGGCTGGGCGACGAGGTGCAGATTGAGGAACTGAACCGGATCGAACAGGGCAAGAAATATGGCTGGCCCTATGTTTACGGCATGAGCGGCATCAACCCGCATATCAATCCGCCCGAAGGCATCACGCTTGAGCAATGGGCAAAGCAATCGACCGAGCCCGTTCTCGGCTACACCGCCCACAGTGCACCGATGCAAATGGCATTTTATAACGGCAATGCCTTCCCGGCGGATTACAGGGGTGACGCCTTCATCGCCATGCGCGGCTCCTGGAACCGTCGTCCGCCGAGTGGCTACGAGGTGGTCCGCGTCAACTTCGAAAACGGTAAACCGGTCGGCTTCGACAAATTCCTCGAAGGTTTTCTGCTGCAGCAGGAAAACGGCAGATACGGCTACCTCGGCCGGCTGACCGGTATCGCCGTCGGCAAGGATGGATCGCTGTTCGTTGCCGACGACAGCAACGGTGTGGTCTACAAAATTGCTTACACCGGCGCCGTCGCCAAACATGCCGGTGAGACACCACCCGTTCCCAATGTCGTTGCCGATATGCCCGCCTCCAAGATCGCGATCGACCTCGTGAACGCCAAGAGCGATCAGGCGATCGCAGTGAAGGCTGCCTTCGAAAAGGATGGGCCGATTGCAGTTCAGTATGTGGCCGATGGTGACAATGCCTCTCCAGCGCTCGAATGGTCGAGCGTGCCGGAAGGTGCAAAGTCCTTCGTCCTTATCGCCGACGACCCTGATGCGGCAAAACCAAAGCCGTTCACGCACTGGCTTGCCTACGACATTCCCGCCGAAACGACAAAACTGCGCGAAGGTATTCCGGGCTCGCCGATTCTTCAGCAGCCCAAGGACATGAAGCAGGGTGCCAACAGCATGGGGTCGGTCGGTTACACCGGGCCGAAACCGCCTGTCGGCGATCCGGCACATCATTATCATTTCCAAGTCTTTGCGCTTGATGTCGAGACGCTCGGCCTCGAGCCCGGTGCCAACCGTGACGCCGTGCTGAAGGCGATGGAGGGACACGTCGTCGCCAAAGGCCAGATCATCGGCACGTTTGAACGCAAAATGGCTGAGAAGTAGGAGGATCGAGACGATGAAAGCACTGACCTGGCACGGCAAGCACGATATCCGTTGCGACAGCGTTCCCGATCCGGAAATTCAGGATGGCCGCGATGTCATCATCAAGGTGACGGCATGCGCAATCTGCGGCTCCGACCTGCATCTCTACAACGGTATCATGCCGGAAATGCACCACGGCGACATCATGGGCCACGAGACCATGGGAGAAGTGGTAGAAGTCGGCAAGGATAACAAGAAGCTCAAGGTCGGCGACCGCGTTGTCGTGCCGTTCACCATTGCCTGCGGCGAGTGCTTCTTTTGCAAGCGTGGCTTTTTCTCCGGCTGCGAGCGGTCGAACCCGAAGCCGGAAAAGGTCACCAAGATGTGGGGCAATTCCCCCGCCGGCCTGTTCGGTTATACGCATCTGCTCGGCGGCTATAGCGGCGGTCAGGCGGAATATCTGCGCGTCCCGTTTGCGGATGCCGGTCCCATAAAAGTGCCGGACGGTCTCACCGACGAGCAGGTCCTGTTCCTGTCCGACATCTTCCCAACAGGCTACATGGCCGCCGACTTCTGCAACATCCAGCCGGGCGATACGATTGCGGTCTGGGGCTGCGGGCCGGTCGGGCAAATGGCGATCAAGTCGGCCTTCATTCTCGGCGCCGAGCGTGTCATCGCCATCGACAGCGTTCCTGAGCGGCTTGCACTTGCAGAGGCTTCGGGAGCCATCACGCTCGATTATCTCGACAAGGACATCTACGACCGGATCATGGAGCTGACGAACGGGCGAGGGGCCGATGCCTGCATCGATGCGGTTGGCACCGAGTCCGACCCTTCCGCGAGCTGGGATGCACGGCTCGATCGGATCAAGGTCGCGACGTTCATGGGCACCGACCGGCCACATGTTCTGCGTCAGGCCATCCACTGCTGCCGCAATTTCGGAACCGTGTCGATCGTCGGCGTCTACGGCGGGTACCTCGACAAGATCCCTATGGGGTCGGCGATCAATCGGGGTTTGACGTTCAAGATGGCGCAGACCCCCGTTCAGCACTACCTGCCGATCCTGATGGACCGGATCGTCAACGGCGAGATCGATCCGTCGTTCATCATTACCCATACCGGTAGCCTGGAAGACGGGCCTGAACTCTACAAAACGTTCCTCGAAAAGAAGGACGGCTGCGTCAAAGTCGTCCTCAAGCCCTGAAGGAGAGCGGCGATGGAAAATGCACAAGCGGCCAAAGGGCTGGCTGTCGTGACCGGCGCATCAAGCGGGATCGGACTGGAACTGGCGACGATTGCCGCTTCTAAGGGCTATGATCTGATCATAGCCGCCGATGAGACAAAGATCGAAGACATGGCCGTTCACTTTCACGACTTTGGTGTTTCGGTTCAGGCCGTAAACGCCGACCTCTCAACGATCGATGGCGTGGACCGACTGATTGAGGACATAGCGGCCGATGGCCGCTCAGTCGATCTTCTGATGGCGAATGCTGGACGCGGTCTCGGCAAAGGGTTCCTCGATCAGGATTTTGTCGAAGCGCGCCGTGTGATCGACACCAATATCGTCGGCACCACCTATCTCGTCCAGCAGATCGGACAGCAAATGCGCAGCCGTGGGGCCGGGCGCATTTTGCTGACGGGCTCGATAGCCGGCTTCATGCCGGGCACATTTCAGGCGGTCTATAATGGCACGAAAGCCTTCATCAATTCGTTCTCGTTCGCGCTTCGCGAGGAACTGAAGGATACGGGCGTGACAGTCACCTGCCTGATGCCAGGACCAACCGAGACCCAGTTCTTTGCTCGTGCCGATATGCTGGATACATCTGTCGGTCAGGCCGAAAAAGACGATCCGGCCGAGGTCGCAAAGGCAGGTTTTGACGCCATGATGAATGGTGATGGCGATGTCGTGTCCGGCTGGAAGAACAAGGTGATGTCGGCAGTCGCCAACGTCATGCCTTCGGAAACACTGGCCAAGCAGCATCGCAAGATGGCCGAACCCGGTTCGGCAAAGCCAGACATCTAAGCTCGTCGCACTCAGTCAAGCCGCTGATCGATTGGCGGATCAAGCAATCGCGGCTGTGTTCACATGCATCAAAAGCCGTCGGGCGCCGACCATCGCATGGCGCTATTCATCCTTTGAAAATCGAGAGGATAATAAAAATGACACTTAAAGCAGTCGCGTTGAATGCAACGCGGGAGGCGAGCCCTCTTCGACGGATCGCATGCTGTCTCTGATCAGCTCAGCCATGGAAAAGGATGGTGTCGAGACGGAAGTCCTTCGTCTCGCGGATTACGATATCAAGCCAGGTGTCACCTCGGATGAAGGTGAGGGGGATGATTGGCCGGTTATTCGTAAGAAGATACTCGATGCCAACATTCTCATCATCGGCACACCGATATGGCTTGGTCAGCCGAGCAGCGTTGCAAAGCGGGCTTTGGAGCGCATGGATGCGTTCCTTGAAGAGACCGACGATGAAGGAAGGATGGTCTCCTACGGACGCGTCGCCGTGGTTGCAGTGGTCGGCAATGAAGACGGCGCGCATCATACCTCAGCCGAGATTTACCAGGCCTTGAATGATGTCGGCTTCACGATTGCTCCCAATGCTGTGGCCTATTGGGTGGGGGAGGCGATGGGCAGCACCAATTTCGTTGACCTACCAGACGTCCCTGACGTGGTGACGACAACAGTCGACATGTTGGCGCGAAACACCGTTCATCTCGCACGCCTGCTTGAAGACAACGCATTTCCAGGCTCATCCTGAGGCGGATGACCTACTCTTCCTCTTCTGGCCCTCAGCGCGTCGTCGTATGGAGCTTGAACAGGTTGAGCTCGAAGTCTTGTGACAGAGCCTTGTAGACTTCGGCTGCGGTTTCATCACCGCCTTTTGCAGACCAGCGAAGTTCGTAGCTCACCTCCTTGCGCGTCTCGTCGAGGCGGGATGCGCCGGTGAAAAGCGCTTCGGCGCCAAATTGAATTAATCCGAGTGTGGGATCAGGCATCGATCCATGGGTCGGCGTGACAATCTTGATCGAAGCCTTGTGGATCTGGGGCACCTGCCTCTCGAGACGCTTGAACGGCGAAAGCACCAGCCAGGCGAGGATTGTTGCAGCAATGCCGGTGATGATCTGGCCGCCGCCGAAGCTTAGGCCGATCACCGTAGCAAGCCAGAGCGTTGCGGCTGTGGTGACCCCCGTTGCGATATTGCCACGCCGCAGGATGGCTACACCGCCGATGAAGCCGACACCGGTCAGGACCCCGAGTGGAAACCGGAGAATATCCATCGAGCCATTGGCCTCGACGCTGGTGGACAGAAGGTGATTGGCCTGGATCATGCTGACGCAGGCCGCAAGCGACACGAGGATGCAGGTCCTGAAGCCCGCGGCGTGACCGCCCCGCTCCCTGTTCAGGCCGATCACAGCACCGGCGACCAAGGCCGCCGCCAATCTGACCACGATATCGATCCAGCTTGGATCGATCGGCATCCGATCCCAGAAAAGATGGTCGAGGCCCATGTCCATGCTTTCAACTACTCCTTGAAAAAGCTTTTGCGCAGCTCGGCTTTCGCTTTCTCAAGCACCGCCTTCCGCGATTTCGGCAACTGTCCGCCAGCACGATTGATGTAGAATGTGAGCATCGGCATGGCAGATTGGAACGAGGTCGCCTTGCGGCGATGACTGTGTTCGGCCGAGCGTTTCAGGGATCTTCATAGTGCTCTTTTCTTTGAAAATGCCGTTTTTCAGATCCATCGCGTCGCTGCTATCGGTCACGTCCTGCGGCCACTTTTTTGTCCTGGCGGCCATGTCTGTTCCTTTCGTCGATTACTTGTCCCGGACCAGCAGGACGGAGCTCAGGACCTGACTGACGGTGCCCCGGAAGACGCTGCGTTGGAAAAGACAGGGCAACGGGGCGGCAACCAGCCGCCGCCCCATAAGTTCCATCCATTCGGCTGAAGGGGACAAACTTGTCCCGACCGCAAAGGAAATGGTCCCGGATCATCGGGCGAAGATATCAGGCTGAAGCGCAGTCGCCATGGGCGGCCTCAGATCGCCCCAGGGAAAATGTCTGGTCCCATGGAACTCTCAAGCACGTCTACTGTTGGCGAGGTTCAGTGACCACAGAACGGCATGGACATGCGCATCGTAGACCCGATTGCCGGGGATCGCCGGTCGCAAAACCGAGAAAGGAAATCTATGGCTGAGAAAACACCTAGCCCTGATAGCGACGCGGCACGCTCCGATCCAGCGGTTGCGGATAAAAACCGCCAGGCACTAAAGGAGGAAGCTGAAAAGGGTGTCGAGAAAAACCGGCGCCTGGAGGAAAAAAATGATGAGCGGACATAAGCGCCGCAACGGTGTTGGCGCAGTCATCGTCCTATTGGGTTTGGCCGTCGTCGCCTTTGTGATTTACACGATGGTCCTCTCGCGAGGAGATCCTGGCATTGGCCAGCAATCATCTCCTCATGCGATCGATCAGACGAACTGAATTGCTTTTCGATGACAGCCTCAATCAACCACGGAATTCGCCCTCGTTGCTCTCGGCAGGATCATAGTTGAGGTCGAAATCTTTTTCATGCTTCTTGCCCGGTGGATCGCGGTGAACCGTCGCATCCTCTGAACCGGTGATAACGGTCGGTTTGGCACTGGCAACCCCGTTTGCTTTTCGATCGGCCTGCGACGATGCGTACTGCCCCTTAGCGTCGTTTTCGACTTTACCCATGATATCCTCCTGAAATGCTGGTTATGCCCCAGCTAACCGGGCAGGCAGTGCATAGTTCCGCCAGGCAAAGCGAATATCCGGCACGTCAAGTCTGGGCATTTGAAAGCTGCCATCGCCGAGATGGCTCGTGACAAGCGAGGTGTCCGTTGAGAGAAGAGGACCAGACCAATATGCCACGGCCCATTTGGCGACATCTTTGCGTGGATATGCAGCGAATTTTTTACGAACAAACGCCGTGGCATGTCGAATGGATGGGCGGTGTTCTCCGCGCAATCGAGGAGGTCGTCGGCCGGTATGCTGAGGAGACCATCTTTACGCGCTTTATGCCGCCGATCGACGCCTCGTCCGCTCCGGGCGCCTGGCAGCCCTATTACGAGCGTTGGGAAAGCATGACCCTTCACGCTCTGCCAAAGGAAATGGTCGAGGTCATCCCGTCGCTGCGGAAGTTTATCCCACCGGCACGGTTATTCGACAAGACGACGTATAGTCCGTGGACAAGCGGGCAGTTACATAGGGTTTTGTCGCAGGAGCATGTCTCATCCGTCGTCGTGTCGGGCGGTGAGACAGATGTGTGCGTGCTGGGCACCGTGTTGGGTGCCATCGATCTCGGCTACCATGTCGTCGTTCTGTCCGACGCGGTGTGCAGCAGCGCAGATGCAACCCATGACGCAGCTTTGAAGCTGCTGACAGATCGGTTCGCTATTCAGCTGGAGATGATGACGACGGAAGCCTTCTTGAGCATCGCCCGCTGATCTGCAGGCGATGCCAACCTTAAAAATCAGGACTCTTCGTCGTCCCAGCCCGCAGGAGCACTTTTGTTTTTGTCCTGCCCATTCTGCGCGTCCCATTCGGCGCTGGCTTCGGCCCATTGCTCGGCGTCCTGTCCATTCGGACGACCCGACTGTTCCCAGAGCTCGTATGCTCGTTTTGAGATCCATTCTTCGCGATTCGTATCCATACCTTTCCTCCCTAAGCTTTTCTGGTTGCCGCCGGCGAGCGCCACCCGCCGACGGCTTCGGTCAGGCGCTTTTCTTTGCGCCCTTCGGGTTTGCAGACGCTTTGCCGAGCTGCGTGAGAAGCTCGTCAGTCTCAAGCTCTTCCTGAAGATTGGCATCAAGAAGCGGAACGGCCTCCTTGAGACCGAGCTGGCCGGCCCAGCTTTTGAGAGTTCCGTAGCGCGCAATCTCGTAATGCTCGACAGCCTGGGCCGACGAAATTAGGCCAGCGTCCAGCGCAATTGAGCCTTTGAACTCTTCGATGATTTCTTCGGCTTCCGCAATGATGCCCTGGATGGCCTCACAGGTCTTGCCCCGGGCGGGCTTGCCGAGCAGCTCGAACACCTGTTGCAGGCGCTCGATCTGCTTCTCAGTCTGCTCCTTGTGCTTGAGGAACGCAGCCTTGCCCTCCTCGGACTGCGATGCCCGTGCCATCTTCGGCAGGGCCTTCAGGATCTGCTTTTCGGCGTAATAGATGTCCTTGAGCGTGTCGAGGAACAGGTCGTCCAAAGTCTTCTCAGCCATAATCACTCCTTCCCTTGTTGGAATTGGCCCATGTCGAAACGGGCGCTCACGAACTGGCGCTTGAGCTCAAAGTTCCCACTCCGGTATCGATTAATTCGCGGCTGACGGGCCGAGCGTGATATCCCTTTAGATGGGACATAAACAGCAAGGCCGCGGAACTCTTCGACACCCTGACTGTTCGCAAGTGCCACCGATGGTCTCTGGTGGTCACGGTGAGTGACCTTTCTTGCGATGGCAAGAGATCCCCGCTAGGTTGACACAATTGCGAGGTTGCCTTGAACACTTCGATTTATCTAAGCCTGTTTGCGGACAAGCACATTCTGATCGTGGAAGACGAGTATTTTCTCGCCGACGAGACCCGCCAGAAACTTGAGCAGCTCGGTGCAACGGTCGTCGGTCCAGCGGCAAACGTGCAGGATGCTTTGGAATTGCTGGCTACGTCGGAAATCGATGCGGCAATCCTGGACGTGCATTTGGGAGATGAATTCGTGTTTCCGGTGGCTGAAAAGCTGGAAGTAGCGGATATTCCCTTCGTTTTTGCGACGGGCTATGATGCGTCCGTTATCCCGGCCAAGTTTTCCGGGTTCACCTTGTGCGAAAAGCCTACAGAACTCGGAAAAATCGCCTCTGCGCTATTCAGTGCCGATGGCGGTGCTGCACTAAATTGAGTTCACTCGCGATTGATTGTTGTCCAGAGGTGAAGCCTGGCACGATTGACGCGGCTCTTCATCGTGCCGAGGGCACAGCCGCATTTCTGAGCAGCATCTTCGTAGCTCATGCAATCGATGAAGATCATTTCGATCGCTGTACGATAATGGTCCGGCAATGCGGATATCACCTGTTCCAGCTCTTGCCCGCGAAGGTTCCACTCTTGTGTCGGAGGCACAGCGACCTGTAGGGCTGTGTCATCGGCTAGGCCCACGTCTTCGCGCTTGGTCAATCCAAACTTAGTGCAAAATGTGTTGCGCATGATCGTAAAAAGCCAGGATCTCAGTTGCGTACCACGCTGGAACTTGTCCGCGTTGGCAATAGCCTTGAGATATGTCTCTTGAACGAGATCATCGACGTCTGCTGGCGAGGAATGGAACCGGCGGGCGAAGTTTCGCAGAGCCGGTAGGTGCTCGAGAAGTTCGGGTTCGGTGAAGCCAGTGTGTTCGTTGCATGTTGCCATGACATTCTCCCGTCAAACTGCGAAACAGTGTCAGCAGTCGATCGTTCCGAGAATCTTGGCGTTTTCGGCGCACGGTACGCTTGCGTACCGTTCCGGTCTGGATGCTGAGCGGACGCATGCACTCGCGCGGCATCCAAGGCAATCGAGCCGGTGCCAAGGCCGAGCGAGAAGGACTTGGTCTATCCTTGCGCGCAAACGGCACTATCTATCCCAGCACTACAGCTATTTGTACCAGTTCGTTTCCTGGTCCATGGGAGTGTGATCGATGAGTGATCAAGCCAGGATCATAGATTGTCAAGGCATTCTCTCCCGCTTCGGCGACTTCGTCCTCGACCATGACGACCTCGACGATATCCTCAACGAGGGATGTCGGCTGGTCGCCTCAGCGCTTGGCGCCGATCTCGCCAAGGTCATCGAAATCGATCGCCAGAATGGCACTGGTTTCGTCCGAGCAGGCTTCGGTTGGAATGACGGAATTGTCGGGGAGGCGCGAGTAGAGCTCGGAGGCCGATCCTCTGAGGCCTACGCGATCGAAAAAACCATACCCGTGATCAGCAACGACATTGCCAGCGAAGATCGTTTCACATTCCCTTCTTTTCTCAAAGACCATGGCGTTGTCGCGCTTATCAACGTGCCCATTCTGCTACCTGGTCGCGTGCCCTACGGCATTTTGCAGGTGGACGCGCGCGAAGCGCGTGAATTTGACCAGCAGGACGTGGATTTTCTCAAGACCTATGCGATGGTCCTTGGACCCGTCATCGATCGCCTCAAAACTGTCGCTGAGTTGCGCGTATCCGACGAGAGGTTGCGGCTCCTCGTCGACAGCGCACGAGCCTACGTCATGATCATCAGCGATCGTGATGGTCGCGTAACCGACTGGTTGGGTGGATCGGAAGAGATCCTCGGTTGGACCGCCCACGAAGCTATCGGTCAGAAGGCAGATATGATTTTTACCGAGGCGGATCGTGCGGCGGGTGTACCCGAGCGCGAGTTATCGACTGCGCGAGAAAAAGGCTCGGTAGCGGACGTGCGGTGGCATCGGCGCAAGGATGGAACGCCGGTATTCTTAAATGGACAGACTATTGCCCTGCGTGAGCGATCTGGAAAACTGCGCGGCTACTACAAAATCGGCCAGGACCACACTGACAGGCAGCGAAACGACGAGCGCCAGTCGTTTCTTTCTGATCTGTCGGATGCGTTGCGGCCGCTTAATTCCGTCCGGGACATCGCAGATTGTGCAGCCCAGCGTCTTGCCGCCTATCTCGACGTCAGCCGTGTCATCTATGGTCGGGTTCGAGATGATATGCTTGAGGTCCTGCTTGACCGAACCAATCATGTCCCCTCCCTCGTCGGCGAGCATACACTTGCCCCGCTCGGCCCGGCATTTCTATCTGCTTATCGCTCAGGCGCTATTGTCAAGGTATCAGATGTCGCGGAAGACGGAGGCCTGTCATCGACGGCTCGCGCAAGCCTACTGGGACGGCAGGTCGCAGCTTTCGTCGATCTTGTTGTTGTGGACGACAGGTTTGGCACCTCATTCTTGGGAGTTCAAAACTCCACGCCACGCGCCTGGACTTCAGCGGAAGTGAACCTTCTCCGTGAAATCGGAGATCGGGTCCGCTCGGAGATCGAAAGAGCAAGGGCAGAACAGGCTCGGCAGGAAAGCGAAGCCCGATTGCAGCGGTTTGGCGAGGCATCTTCGAATGTCTTGTGGTCTCGGGATGCGCATTCGCTGCGGTGGAACTACTTGAGCCAGGCGTTCGAGAGTGTATTCGGCGTCAAGGCCGATCAAGCCCTCGCCGAGGACGGCTCCCAAAGCTCGATGGATTTCCTCGTCGAGGAAGACCGGCAAGACGTCATCCGCGCACTTTCGAATGTCGCCGCTGGTGAGGCCAGAAACCTAGAGTACCGTATTCAACGGCCGGATGGACAGATCCGCTGGTTGCGAGACTCCGTCTTTCCCATCGCAGGAAGCGACGGACGCATCAGTCGTATTGGGGGGATCGCGCAGGATGTCACGGAGATCAGGCAAGCGCAGACGCAGATTGAGCAAAGCGAGGAGCGGCTGAGACTGTCAGTCGAAGTTGGTGGTCTCGGTCTGTGGGATTGGAACGTCGAGACCGGTGAGATCCATTGGTCCGACCGACATTTTGAGATGGAAGGCTATGAGGTGGGGGAAGTGCCGCCAAGTTACGCCGCCTGGGCTGAGCGCGTACACCCTGATGACCGTGCAGCTGCCGAAACCGCTCTCCAGGCATCAATGGAGACAGGAGAGGAGTTCGACCACGAGTTTCGAACGCTTCATCCCGATGGCGAAACCCATTGGCTCGAGGGTCGTGGCCGCTTCTTTTATGACGACAAGAACAACCCGATCCGCATGATCGGATCCATGGTCGAGACGACCGAACGCCGGGCGTGGGAAGAACGTCAGAAAATCCTGATTGCAGAACTTCAGCATCGCACCCGAAACCTCATCGCCGTTGTGCGCTCCATGGCGGATAAGACTGCACGTAGCAGTTTCGATCTCGACGATTTCCGCGCACGTTTCCGCGATCGGCTCGATGCTCTCGCGCGCGTACAGGGGCTGCTGTCGCGGCTAACCGACGTCGATCGCGTCGCGTTCGATGACCTGCTTCACACCGAATTGTCTGCAATGGGCGCGGCAGCCGAAAGGCTGACGCTCGATGGCCCTTCCAACGTGCGACTGCGTTCTTCGACAGTTCAGACGCTCGCGATGGCGCTGCATGAACTGGCAACGAATGCCGTCAAATATGGTGCCATCGGGCAACAAGACGCGCATCTGACTGTGCGGTGGTCACTGGAGCAGGAAGGCTTGGGCAACAAGCCGTGGCTTCACATCGACTGGAAGGAGAGTGGTGTCAAGCAGGTTTCGGCAAGCGACGTTCCGTTTGGGACGGGGCAGGGACGCGAACTGATCGAAAAGGCGCTTCCTTATCAGCTCAGTGCGAAAACGACCTATCAGCTTGAACCCGACGGTGTTCACTGCACGATCTCGATTCCGACCTCGAGCGCGGGAGGACGGGCCGGTGGCTGAGCACTCTCTATTGGATTGTCGGATTCTCGTTGTCGAGCACGAATACATGCTTGCGGAAGAGCTGCGTCTCGAGCTCGAGGATCGTGGCGCTATTGTCATTGGACCTTTTGCGACGATCGATGGGGCGATGGCTGCAATCCTGTCCGGGACGGAAATCGATGCTGCGGTCCTCGACGTCAACCTTGCCGGCGAGATGGCTTATCCGGTCGGCGATCTGCTTTTGGAACGTCAAATACCGCTTGTTTTCGCTACAGGTTATGACATGGCCGCCATCCCCGAGCGCTTCGAAGAGATTAAACGGTGCGAAAAGCCAATAGATATGGCAGTGTTGATCCGACAGATCAGCCGCGAGCGATAGGAGATCAACTCGGCGCAATGGCACTACCTGGTGCGCTCGCCATGGCAGCGAGCGCCTCGACGAGGGTGGTGTCGTCACATGGCTTGGTGAGGCACGGCGCTTGCGCGAATTCGGGTGGCATATCCGAACAATCGTAGCCGGTCACGAAAATGAAGGGCGTACCCCGCTTGGCGAGTAGGCTTGCAGCGGGGTAAACCATCTGGCCTTGTAGATTTATATCGAGCACGGCAGCGTCGAGATTGAAGCTTTCGTTTGTCAGAACTTCAAGTGCATGCTCAACGTCTGAGACGGGTCCCAGTACGGTTGCGCCGGCATTTTCCAGTGTCGTCAGCATGTCGGACGCAACAAGATATTCGTCCTCGACGATCAGATACCGCCGACCATTTAATACACTAGACATAACAACCTCCTTCCGGCTCACAGGCTTCGGAAACACGTTCGTTGCCTGCATCCCTTTCGGAGACAGGTACGGTCGACGAGCTCGCGGAGCAGCGAGATGAAGCTCGCTTACCGCCAGATGGTGAACGACACGAAAGATGGCGCGATCGACGGATGGTCCATCGAGTAACCAAGGTTCATCCGTCAGCACCAGGATCGTTCGCTCGACAAGTTGCCGGCGAAACTCACGGTGCGGTGAGTACCGCGCTGCCCAAGGATCTATCAGGGCGCGCAGATCAGCTCTGGTCCCGGCAATACTTGCGGAGAGAGACATGGTCGCTCCTCCTGTTCAGCAGGCAAGAGCACATAGTAACCCTTAGCCGCCACCGCCTACATGCTCTCGGGTGACGATTGCTCTACACTACTCGAACAACGCACGATGTCCATCATGCGCCGCAGCGAGCCCGGATTCTCGGCGAGCAGACCAGCGCCACGTGGAGGCAGTATCTCGGTGTACAATCATCTGTTACCACGGCCCACGCCCATCTCGGGCGCTATCAAATTTGACAGTCGGCGTGATCCAGCATTCTAGAACTGCCGTTATGGGTTGTTGCACCTAGTCCTCAGGTGTATCGTCTTGACATCGTCTGCAGACTGACAAAGGGCGCGGACGACTAAGGGTTGCTATGTGCTCTTGCCCCAAAAGCCGGAGGCGAGTTCATGATCTCTTCTCACCAACCACCCACTCGAAACAAGTTATTAGCTCTGCTTCCTCACCAGGATTTTGAGCGTATCGCCGATAAATTCGAGTATGTCGAGCTCCCCAGAGGAACGACACTTGCCCGCATCGGTGAACCTATCGAACACGTGTACTTTCTCACCTCGGGCATTGGATCGCTTGTTACCACAATGCCGGACGGCCGGCGAGCCGAGGCGGGAATATTCGGGTTCGATGGCTACGTTCCGACAACCGCGATCGCTGAAGTCGAAACGAGCTCCCATGATGTCTGGATGCAGGTTGCTGGCGATGCTTATCGAATGGAGTACCGCAGCTTCCGCGCCGCCATGGACACGAAGAATTTTTCGAAACTCGTGATCCGCTGCATCGAGGCTTTTTCGGTACAGCTGTCTCACACAGCAGTTTCCAACGCAGTCCACGACGTCAATAATCGGCTCGCGCGTTGGCTGCTCATGTGTCATGACCGCGTTGCCGGCAATGAAATCGGACTGACGCACGACTTTATAGCAACGATGCTAGCGATCCGTCGGCCAAGCGTAACCACGTCGCTGCACATCTTGGAAGGCTATGGCTACATCAAAGCGGAACGTGGTATGATTACCATTCGGAACAGGGCGGCGCTTGAAGAGTTTGCTCAGGACGCATACGGAAAGCCGGAAGCCGAATACCGGCGTCTTATGAAGGACCTTTTTCAGTGACAGTGTCCCACCGTGCCAAGATTGGCGAAAGCTTTGGACTGATGCGAACGCGATGAGCCGATATTTTTTCAACCTGCGTCGGGATGGGGAGACTGTCTCGGATGTCGAAGGCGATGAGTTTCAAGATATCGACGCCGCGCGGTTAAGCGCGATCAACGCGGTACGCGAGATGGCCGCCGCATTGATCAAGAGCGGGCAAAATGTACCAGATGAGCACATGGACGTCTCCGACAACGACGGCAATCTAAGCTTCAGCGTTTCCTTCCACGACGTTATTCAAAATCACCTAAAAAGGTGATACTAGAGAGCACCGATCAAGCTGCGATATTCTTGCTCGGGCTCCCCGTAAGCGCTACCAGCGAAATCCTCGAGGCCTTTCCGATCGCGAATAGTTATCCGGCCGCGCTCCGCGAATACGAGTTTCATGCCCTCAAGTATGTGGAATGCATTGGTTACGCTCGGCCGGCGGACGGCCAGCATGGATGAAACGAAGTCGTGCGTCAGTCCGATTTCGTTGCCGGCAACGCGGTCATGACACATGAGCAGCCATCGGGCGAGGCGCTGGTCTACTTGGTAGTTGGCGTTGCAAAGCGCCGTGTAAGAGATTTGTGTCGCAAAGGTCTGGATAAAACGTGCAAGCAGATTGGCGAATGCAGGCTTGTCGCCGAGAGTACTTTTCATCGCATCCAGCGGAATCCTGTATGCGTCCCCGGGCATCTGTATCAGCACTTCGTGAATGCTAATGGATCCGCCTACGGCTGCCGATGTCGGACAGAAACCTTCTCGTCCCACCATACCCGCCTCCGCGCGCTGACCGTCCTTCGCTGCGGTCACGACTGAGCCAATACCACTGCAAAGAAAGTAGATGTGGTCTATCGGAGCATTTGCATTCGCGATGACGTCGCCGCGTCCGAGAGGGACGAACTCCCAAATTTTGGAAAGGTCCTCGAATTCGGTCGGTGGCAACAGGGAGAGAAGTCTATTTCGGGAGGCGGGATGGTCCGAGACGTTCATGGCTTTCAACGGCGGGCGCGAGCCGCAGCTCACGGCCGCCAAGCCCTAAGCTATTTCAAACGGTTGGTGCGTCTATAACACCCCGCGAAATTGACGGATTTTATGTACGCTGGCATACCTTGGGCCACCGCAGTCTAAACTCTGCTAGACTCCGCTTTTCCGTTTAACAGATTTTTCAATGTCGAAGCCAGAGGACTGATGGTACTTGGTCTTCGAGATTTGCTACTGCGCGGGAGATCCTCATTCCGGCAGGCCCCGACAATGTGGTCACCCAGTCATCACGCCCAGGGGCCGAACGGATGCGATCAACCCGAGTTAGCGATGGAGGGTGCGGTCCCGGCTGAGGTAATGGAGACTCTCCCGGCTCTCTCGAGCTTTGAGCTTTCGTCCTGATCGAGCTAAACTGCTGATTTTACAACGCAGCTCACGCGATCGAAAATCCAAGTGTTTAAATTAATGTCCTTTTCAAAAAGAGGGCCGAAGGTTCGTATCCATTCAAGACTAAAATCTCGGCAGGGCATGAGACGAGCAATTCTAGGTTCCGCGGTACCCTTCAAAGGTTTCCGAACGTCAACCACCCGTCACGCTCATATGTCGCGACACTGCGGGCCGGTTATTGCGGTCGATGATGAAATCGTGGCCCTTCGGCTTGCGGGCGATCGCTTCGTCGATTGCCGCTGCGAGATCGGCCGGATCGCTGCTGGCGCGCAAAACTTCGCGCAGGTCGGCGGCGTCGTTCTGGCCGAGGCACATGTAGAGCGTGCCGGTGCAGGTGAGGCGGACGCGGTTGCAGCCCTCGCAGAAATTATGGGTCATCGGCGTGATGAAGCCCATACGGCCGCAGGTTTCCAAAACTTCGACATAACGGGCAGGGCCGCCGGTCTTGAATGGAATATCTTTGAACGTGAACTGCTTTTCGAGGTTTTCGCGCAGCACCGAAAGCGGCAGGTAGCGATCAGTGCGGTCTTCCTCGATCTCTCCCATCGGCATGGTTTCGATGACGGTCAGATCCATGCCGCGGCCATGCGCGAAACGCAGCATGTCGGGGATCTCGTCTTCGTTGAAACCCTTCAGTGCCACCGCGTTGAGCTTGATCTTCAAACCGGCCTTCTGGGCAGCGTCGATGCCTTCCATGACCTTGGAAAAATCGCCCCAGCGGGTGATTTCCTTGAATTTCTGCGGATCGAGCGTATCGAGCGAGACGTTGATACGGCGCACGCCGGCATCGTAGAGTTCCTGAGCGAAGCGGGAGAGCTGCGAGCCATTGGTGGTGAGCGTCAGTTCGTCGAGATGGCCGGTTTCGATACGGCGGCCGATCGAGCGCACCAGATGCATGATATTCTTGCGCACCAGCGGTTC
>Ga0075364_10000091_pt1 | contig 36563 bp, 37 predicted proteins | sample EndMetdeltDD1764_FD_71517 | JGI IMG/M metagenome (GOLD analysis project Ga0075364, IMG submission 71517) | Populus endosphere microbial communities from Tennessee, USA - Endosphere MetaG P. deltoides DD176-4 | ecosystem: Host-associated > Plants > Roots > Endosphere | place: USA: Tennessee... | reverse complement strand
CCGATCGCCGCTGATCCCGGCGGAAAGATGCCCGGCCCTTCGGGTTGGCTGAAACGGGCCGCCTGATCGCATGGCCGGCTTGGCCGTATGCTTTGGCTACGACGCGCGCCGGCCATGCGATCATCCAGCTCCGTTTGAGCCAACAGAACTGATTCCATTTAACGAGGAACCGCTCTACAGCCAGATGCCCTTGTTGGTTTGAAACCACGTCCAGCACGCATCATTCGCGTCGCTGCGGTTATGGTTCTTGAACGTCATGCGCAGAAGAGAATCCCGGTTCGCCACGCGGCGTTCTGCCGATCTCGGAGCATTGGCGTTGACCCAGATCCCGATACCATTGCTTGCCATGCAGCCCGATAGCCAGACGTCGTCCACTGTCCAGAGAATGTCAGGAATGTCATACGCGAAATCGGGAAGAAAATCCGGGCGCAGCAATACGCCGGCATAACCTTTGAAGATATCGATATGACCGGCCTGCGCCCATATCGGCGGCCGGTGTCGTCCAAGCGTAGCCGTGCGGATGAGACGATACTTCCAGTCTTTCCTGTGTAGTCGCGCGGAGGTTTGCGCCGGCGGTGTATAACCTGGAATATTGCGGCCATCTTCGGCGATCGCGTAATCGGGGCGTCGCTTGCGTTCCTCGATAAACCGCGCCGTCCATTCGGAATCATAGGTGCGGTCATCGTCGCACAGAAGAAGCTCGACATTCTGTCCACGAAAACTCTTCGTGGCAGGAAGAATTTTTGTTGCCGGCCCATAATCATGTTCCGCGCGAACGATCGTTATCCCGGCGGGTACATCGGGCAGGGTTCCGTCCCAGTCAGGAAAGCGGCGATAACTGTGTGGAATGTGCAATCGGATTTCCGAGGCAGGCAACCGTTGCCTGAGCAATGAATTCAGAGTTGGCTTCAGACTGGCGAAACGCGACGGAATCGATGACAGGCAGATAATCAAATTTTGCACTTCAATGTCTCTTGTCTCCTGCCTGTAAAGCTGCAGGATAAAATGTCGTATTGGAAATCGATGGAACTTTGAGCAATAGACGAGAGCGTTTTTGCGCTGCTTATAGTTATTTTTGCGGCGACGGAACGGATTAAATGGGCGATTGCCGGGATCAGCCCTGCTTCCTGTGAATAGCTGCCGTGCAATGCAAGATTTTGTTAAGAAGCTTGCTGCGTTGCGGGAAATTTGTCTTTAGAGAAGTTCTCATCTGCCTCGGGACGGGGCAAATGTTCAATTTCTTTTGGAGACAGTCATGCTGGGCAAACGCGTTCCCCAAGTCACTTTCCGCACTCGCGTCCGCGATGAGGCCGTTGGAGGCCCGAACCCCTTCCGTTGGCAGGATGTGACCTCGGCCGACTATTTTGCCGGCAAGCGCGTTGTGCTGTTTTCGCTGCCAGGCGCTTTCACGCCGACCTGCTCGACTTTCCAGCTGCCTGATTTCGAAAAGCTTTTCGGCGATTTCCAGGCCGAAGGCATCGATGCGATCTATTGCATGTCGGTCAATGACGCCTTTGTCATGAACGCATGGGCCAAGAGCCAGAACCTCGAAAACGTCACGGTCATCCCGGACGGTTCGGGCGAATTCACCCGCAAGATGGGCATGCTGGTCGCCAAGGATAACGTTGGTTTCGGCATGCGCTCGTGGCGTTACGGCGCCATCGTCAACGATGGCGTTGTCGAGCAGTGGTTCGAGGAAGAAGGTTATTCCGACAATTGCGAAAGCGACCCTTACGGTGCGTCTTCGCCGCAGAACATTCTCGAAAACCTGCGCGCCATGAAGATCGCCGCCGAATAAGGCGCGTTTCATCGCGATATCTCGAAAAGCCCGGCCTCGCGTCGGGCTTTTTGCGTTCAGTCCCGAATTTCTCAGTCCTGGGGGCCCATGCGTGACCAGACCGGGTTGCCGATCGTCTGCAACAGGTCGGGAGCCACGCCATCGATGCGTGCCAGCACGGCCTTTGCAAGCTCCTGACCGGCGTGGCGAACATCCTCGGTGACGGTCAGGATTTCCGGTCTGATCCAGTGCAGAAATTCCGCCGATTGCTTGGCGACGATATCGACGTCTACCCCGAGTTTTCGTCCTGCCGCCTCGATGCCGGCAATGAGGGCGATGGTTGACGAGCTGCTCAGCGAAACGATGCCGTCCGGAGGCTCGGGAAGGCGACACAGGCGTTCGGAATGGGTGTGTAATTCATCGAGAGGCGTTTCCGTCGTCAGCCTGCCGATCGAGATTTCGGTTGCCTGAAAATCGACCAATGCGCGTTCGAAGCCCATACGACTGTGTAGATGGTAAGAAAACCGGCTTTGCGGCGCCAGAAGCGCAATGCGGCGACGCCCGCGTTTCACCAATCGCTCTACGGCCTGATAGACATAGGCCTCATTGTCGAAATCGTAATAGGGGTGGGTGATCCCCATGTCGGTTCGGCCATGGGTGACAAAGGGAAGATTGCGCTCCTGCATGAGTTTTACGCGCGGATCTTCCGGTTCTATGCGCGAAATGATCACGCCATCGGCAGAGCCGGTGTCGAGGATGTAGCGCACCGGAACCATCGGGTCTTTTTCGAAGGAGTGCGGCGTAACCACGAGGTGGTACTGCGTGCCGCCCAGCACTTCGGAAATCCCCTGCACGATAAGGCTGGTAAAGCCCATCAGCTCCTGTTCGATGCCCAGAACCAGCGCGATGACATTGGTCTTGCCGGTTCTCAGGCGTACGCCCGCACGGTTCGGCTGATAGCCGAGCTGACGAGCCACCAGCCGCACACGCTCCTTGGTGTCGGTGCCGATATCCGGCGCATCCTTCAGGGCGCGTGATACCGTGGTGATGCCGAGGCCGGTCATATAGGCGATGGTTTTGAGTGTCGGGCGCTGCGTGGCGGGCGCGCCGCGGGTCAATCGTCTGTCTTCGTCGTCCATGAGTGCCGTTCGCGCTGGCTATGCCGTTAGAGCGGTTCATTGTTAAATGGAATCAGTTCTGTTGGCTCAAACGGAGCTGGATGGTCGCATGGCCGGCGCGCGTCGTAGCCAAAGCATACGGCCAAGCCGGCCATGCGATCAGGCGGCCCGTTTCAGCCAACCCCAAAGGGGCCGGGCATCTTTCCGCCGGGATCAGCGGCGATCGGCTCGCACGTACCTTAAGGTATGCACTTCGCCAATCGCCACTGCCCCGACGAAAACCTGCTCCGGCAGAACTGGTTCCATTTAACAATGAACCGCTCTGAGGCGGCTGTCGTCTATTCACTTCGCCTCATACGGTAAAAAACTGTAACGTTACAGTGATTTTTATAGGCTCGATGCCGGGTTGTGCCTGCAACCTGCAATTTATCGTAGGTACAACGCAGGCGCACAACATTTTTGCGGATGCGAAAAGGTGAGATGCAGTGTTTAGCTCATTCCGATGATATTTATGGATTTTATCTTTCGTCATCAAATGATTGATTTCAATCTATGCTAGAATTTATGCATATGAAGAAATTATTAAGCGCAAGGCCGCTTGCCACCCGGAAACGTTTGCCCTAGCTTTTTACTGCAACGTTTCAGTGAGGGAGGAGACTCATGCGTATTCGTGCATTCACGGCCGTTCTGGCCGCTACAGCGGCATTGCCTTGCCTGGCGCAGGCTGCCGATCTTGAAGTCACGCATTGGTGGACGTCCGGCGGTGAAGCCGCCGCCGTCAAGGAACTGGCAACAGCATTCGACGCAACAGGTAACAAGTGGGTGGACGGCGCCATTGCAGGCTCCGGCGGCACGGCGCGTCCAATCATGATCAGCCGAATTACCGGCGGTGATCCGATGGGCGCTACCCAGTTCAACCATGGCCGTCAGGCCGAAGAACTGGTGCAATCCGGCCTGATGCGCGACCTCACCGAGGTGGCGGAAAAGGGCAAATGGAAAGAAGTGATCAAGCCGGCGAGCTTGCTCGACAGCTGCACCTATGAGGGCAAGATCTATTGCGCCCCGGTCAATATCCACTCCTGGCAGTGGTTGTGGCTTTCCAACGAAGCTTTCGCAAAGGCCGGCGTGCCGGTGCCGAAAGACTGGAACGAGTTCGTGGCGGCGGGGCCCAAGCTGAAGGAAGCGGGCATTCAGCCGCTTGCGCTCGGCGGCCAGCCCTGGCAGGCCAATGGCCTGTTCGATACTCTGCTGCTCTCTGTCGGTGGTCTCGATCTTTATAACAAGGTCTATAAGGACAAGGACGAAGAGACGGCAGCCGGGCCGGACGTGGCAAAAATCTTTGCTGCCGCCGATCAGGCACGCCAGCTTACCAAGGGCTCGAACGTGCAGGATTGGAACCAGGCGACAAACCTCGTTCTGACCGGCAAGGCCGGCGGCCAGATCATGGGTGACTGGGCGCAGGGCGAATTCCAGATCGCCAACAAGAAGGCAGGCACCGATTATACCTGCCTGCCGGGCCTTGGCCTCAATCCGGTTCTCGCAACCGGTGGCGATGCCATTTATTTCCCGCTGCTGAAGGACGAAGCAAAGTCCAAGGCGCAGGACGTTCTGGCAGAGACGATCGTTGACCCAAAAACCCAGGTTGCCTTCAATCTCAAGAAGGGTTCCGTGCCTATCCGTGGTGACGTCGATCTGGCGGCTGCCAACGATTGCATGAAAAAGGGTATCGACATCATCGCCAAGGGTGGTGTTGCCACCAGTACCGATCAGCTGGTTTCGGCCGATACGCAGAAGCAGAAGGAGGACCTGATGTCTGAATTCTTCGCCAATGCGTCGATCACGCCGGAAGATGCGCAAAAGCGCTTCGCCTCCATCATCGGCTCTGCGGACTAACCGTCCCGTTGCCATCCTGAACCGCGCCGGCCCTGCTCTCGTCCAGAGCGTGGGGCCGGCAGGGAAGGCCGCGCCCTGTGCCAAGCCGATCGAGGAGGAACCATGCCCCATTCCATGCCGTCGCAAAGCGGTTCGGCAAAACCGATACCCAAATCATCGGGCCGACCCAACCAGCTGTTTCGCAATCTGAATTCCAAGATTGCTCTCATTCCCATGATGCTCGTCGCCGCCGTCGTTTTCTTTGGCGGTACGGTCTGGACCGTCATTTATTCTTTCACCAATTCAAGGCTGCTGCCCCGGTCGAATTTTATCGGGCTAGACCAGTACGAGCGCCTCTGGGCCTCGTCGCGCTGGATCATCTCGATCCAGAATCTGGCGATTTACGGTATTCTGTCGCTGATTTTTTCGCTTGTGGTCGGCTTCGTGCTGGCGGCGTTGATGGATCAGAAGATCCGTTTCGAAAGCGCTTTTCGAACCATCTTTCTTTATCCTTTTGCCTTGTCCTTCATCGTCACCGGCCTTGTCTGGCAATGGATTCTCAATCCGGAATTCGGCGTGCAGGGCATCGTCCGTTCGCTCGGCTGGACAAGTTTTACCTTCGATCCGCTCTATAATCCCGACATCGTCATCTATGGCATCCTGATCGCCGGTCTCTGGCAGGGAACGGGCCTCGTCATGTGTCTGATGCTGGCCGGTCTGCGCGGCATCGATGAGGATATCTGGAAGGCGGCGCGGGTGGACGGCATTCCCATGTGGCGGACCTATATTTTCGTCGTCATTCCGATGATGCGGCCGGTGTTCATCACCACGCTGGTGCTGATCGGCAGCGGTATCGTCAAGCTCTACGATCTGGTCGTGGCGCAGACATCCGGCGGACCGGGCAATGCTTCGGAAGTGCCTGCAAAATATGTCTACGACTACATGTTTCAGGCGCAGAATCTGGGGCAGGGCTTTGCCGCCTCCACGATGATGCTGCTCACAGTCGCCATCATTATCGTGCCTTGGGCCTATCTCGAATTCGGAGGGAAGAAGCGTGGCTAACGTCTCCACTCTCAATGCGACCGGTGCTGCCATGGATGCGGTCAAGTCCGAACTTGGTGCCGGACCACGCGGAAAGCGGCCCAAGAAGGTGCTATCCCGGCGCAATATCATGGTCTACGGCATTCTTGGCCTGGCTGCGCTCTATTATCTGCTGCCGCTTTACGTGATGGTCGTGACCTCGATGAAGGGCATGCCGGAAGTACGCCTCGGCAACATCTTTTCGCCGCCGATGGAAATCACCTTCGAGCCATGGGTGAAAGCCTGGGCTGAGGCCTGCACCGGCCTCAACTGCGACGGGCTTTCACGGGGGTTCTGGAATTCGGTGCGTATCCTCGTTCCGTCCGTGGTCGTGTCTATTGCTGTTGCATCGGTCAGCGGTTATGCGCTTGCCAACTGGCGGTTCAAGGGTTCGGAACTGTTCTTCTCGGTTCTGATCATCGGCGCCTTCATCCCCTATCAGGTGATGATCTATCCGCTGGTGATCATCCTGCGCGAAGTCGGTATCTATGGTTCGCTGACCGGTCTCGTCGTCGTGCACACGATCTTCGGCATGCCGATCCTGACGCTATTGTTCCGCAACTATTTCGCCGGTCTGCCGGAGGAATTGTTCAAGGCGGCGCGTATCGACGGCGCGGGCTTCTGGCAGATCTATGGCCGCATCATGCTGCCCATGTCGCTGCCGATCTTCGTGGTCGCGGTAATCCTGCAGGTCACCGGTATTTGGAACGACTTCCTTTTCGGCGTCGTCTTCACGCGGCCCGACACCTATCCGATGACTGTGCAGCTCAACAACATCGTCAACTCCGTCCAGGGGGTGAAGGAATACAACGTCAACATGGCAGCGACGCTGCTCACCGGCGCCGTTCCGCTCATCGTCTATTTCGTTTCCGGCAGGCTGTTCGTTCGCGGCATCGCCGCCGGCGCAGTAAAGGGGTAAGCCTTGATGACCGACCTCTCTCATTCCGTATCCATCCGTGACCTCACTCTGTCCTTCGGTGCCGTCACGGTTCTCGAAAACCTCAATCTCAATATCGGAGATGGTGAGTTCCTCGTTTTGCTCGGCTCTTCGGGCTGCGGAAAATCGACGCTTCTGAATTGTATTGCCGGCTTGCTCGAACCCACCGACGGCCAGATTTTCATCAAGGACCGCAACGTCACCTGGGAAGAACCCAAGGACCGTGGCATCGGCATGGTGTTCCAGTCCTATGCGCTTTATCCGCAGATGACGGTGGAAAAGAACCTGTCCTTCGGTCTGCGCGTGGCCGGTCTGCCCAAGGAAGATATCGCCAGGCGCGTGGCGCGGGCGTCGGAAATCCTGCAGATCGAGCCGCTTTTGCAGCGCAAGCCTGCAGCACTTTCTGGCGGCCAGCGCCAGCGCGTGGCAATCGGGCGTGCTTTGGTGCGCGATGTCGATGTGTTCCTGTTCGACGAACCTTTGTCGAACCTCGATGCAAAACTGCGTTCGGAACTGCGCGTGGAAATCAAGCGGCTGCATCAGCAGCTGAAGAACACGATGATCTACGTCACGCATGACCAGATCGAGGCGCTGACGCTGGCGGATCGTATCGCCATCATGAAAAGCGGCGTCATCCAGCAGCTTGCCGATCCGGTCACCATCTACAATCGCCCGGACAATCTGTTCGTTGCCGGTTTTATCGGCTCGCCTTCGATGAACTTTTTACGCGGCGAATTGGCAGAGGTGGGTGGCCATACGGTGTTCCGCACCAATGGCGTCAGCTTCACTCTTGACGGTTACGAGGCGTCCGAGCCGCTGACGGCGGGACGCAAGGCCGTGCTCGGTGTGCGCCCCGAGCATATCAAGGTGGATGGCGACCTCGGCAGCGAGGAAGTGCATGACGCGGTGGTCGATATCGAGGAACCGATGGGGGCCGACAACCTCATCTGGCTGAAACTCGCAGGCCACACGATTTCGGTGCGCGTCGGCGGTGCGCGGCGTTATGCGCCCGGAGCGCAGGTGCGGCTCGGCTTCGACATGACCATGGCATCGCTCTTCGATGCGGAGACTGAGGAGCGTATCTGATGAGGTATCAAGGCCATGAGCCAGGCGAAGATGGGAGGGCTTCATGACCACCATCCCGCTCTCCGGCCAATGGAGCCTGTCATCCGTAGATGGCTCTCATGTCACCACGATCCCCATTCCCGGTGACGTTCATACGGCGCTGAAAAATGCCGGGATCATTCCCGATCCCTATGTCGGCCGCAATGAGGACGACGTTCAGTGGGTCGCGCATCAGGACTGGCAGATCGAAAAAACCTTCGTCATTGAAGATGCCGATGGCGCTTGGTATCTCGACATTACCTATCTCGATACGGTGGCGGTCGTTTTCGTCAACGACGTGCCGGTTCTGTCTGCCGATAATTGCTTTCGCCGCTACCGGCCGGATGTTTCGGATGCCTTGAAACCGGGCGAAAACACCGTCCGTATCGTTTTCAAATCGAATATTGCCGCAGGGAGCGCGCGTCAGGAAAAACAGCCTTTCTACATTCCGTATTCCACCAATTGCCCGATCCCGGATGGCAACATGCTGCGCAAGCCGCAATGCCATTTCGGCTGGGACTGGAACCTCGCGATCGCGCCACTTGGGCTTTATGGCGAGATTGCCCTGAAACGGCTGGAGACGGCCCGGATCGAACATGTGGTGACCGAGCAGCGGCATCATGAAGACGGTTCAGTCGATCTGCATGTCAGCGTTTCCTTTCATGCCGATGCGCAGGGCGTGATCCCGATCCATTTTTCGTTGGGTGAAGACCGTATCCGCCTCGATTGCGGCATGCGGCCGGGTGAAAACACTGTTCTTCAGGTTTTCAATATCGAGAAACCAAAGCTCTGGTGGCCGGCGGGAAGCGGTGAGCAGGCGCTGTATGCGCTGACGGTGGAGACGCCGGGCGAAACCGTCACCCGCCAGGTCGGTTTGCGCACGGTCGAGCTTCTGACCGACAAGGATGAGGCGGGCAGCCGTTTTGCCTTCCGCATCAATGGCCGTGAAATCTTTTGCCGCGGGGCCAACTGGATCCCTGCCGATGCGCTGTTCTCACTGACTAGCGCGGAAAAGACGGAGGATCTTCTGCAATCCGCCGTCGATGCCAACATGAACATGATCCGCATCTGGGGCGGCGGGTTTTACGAGGACGATGCCTTCTACGATCTCTGCGACCGGCTGGGCCTGATGGTGTGGCAAGACTTTCAATTCGCATGCAACATCTATCCCTCGACACCGGATTTCCTCGAAAATGTCGAGCAGGAGGTCGAGTATCAGACAAAACGGCTGATTTCTCATCCTTCCATCGTGCTGTGGTGCGGCGATAACGAACTGGTTGGCGCGCTTCTCTGGTATGAGGAAACCCGTGCCAATCGCGACCGTTATCTCGTCTCCTACGACCGGTTGAACCACACGATCGAGCGGGCGATGAAAAAGGCCGTGCCGCAGGCGATCTGGTGGCCGTCGAGCCCGGCTTCCGGTTATCTCGATTACGGTGACGCCTGGCATGCGGATGGCTCCGGCGACATGCATTTCTGGTCCGTCTGGCACGAGAACAAGCCGTTCGAGCATTACCGCGATGTCAAACCACGCTTCTGCTCCGAATTCGGTTTTCAGTCCTATACGTCGCTGCCGGTGATCAAGACCTATGCCGGGGAGAAGGATCTCAATATCGCGTCTCCGGTGATGGAACATCACCAGCGCAATGTCGGCGGCAATGAGCGTATTGCCGCGACCATGTTCCGCAATTTCCGCTTTCCGAAGGATTTTGCCAATTTCGTCTATCTCAGCCAGGTGCAGCAGGGGGTGGCGATCAGGACGGCGGTAGATTACTGGCGCTCGCTCAAACCGCATTGCATGGGCGCGCTTTACTGGCAGCTCAACGACACATGGCCGGTCGCCTCATGGGCGAGTCTTGATTACGGCGGCGGCTGGAAAGTGTTGCATTACATGGCCCGCCGCTTTTTCCAGCCTGTGGCGGTGGCCGCCATTCCATCCGAGGATGGCAGGCAAATCCGGTTCTCGCTGGTCAACGATACGCTCGAGGATGTGACCGTCACACTCAACGTCTCGGTGCTGACGCTTGAGGGCGAACGGCGCTCGCTCGACAGCATCGATGCCGTCTGCTCGCCGGATGAAGCGGTGACGGCGCTGACCATTGCTGCCGATACGGTTGGCAAGGATTGCCTGCTGGCATGGTCCTTTACCGCTTCCAATGGAGCGGGCGGCGAGGGGCATCATGTGATGGAGAGCTACAAGGCGCTGGACCTGTTGCCGGCCGGGCTCGAATTTTCCGTGTCACCGAGTGCTGCCGCGGGAGAAGAGGGCGCTTTCGACATTCTCGTTCAGTCAAAGGGGCTGGCGCTTTTTGTGATGATCGAAAGCGAGCGCCCTGGCCGTTACTCCGACAATGCCTTCGACCTTGCGGCCGGAGAAAACCGTCTCGTTCGCTTTACGCCGGACGAAGCCTCTGCGGAAACTCCCGAGTTCCGCATCTACGACCTTCAGTCCTGCCAGTCCGCAGGGTGAGTTTTCATTTTCAAGGAGGATGACAATGACGAACTTTGGTTTTCAGCTTTACAGCGCCCGCAATTTTCCGCCGCTTTCGGATGTTTTGAAACTCGTGGCCGGTGAGGGCTACAAACATGTCGAGGGTTATGGCGGGTTGTATGGCACGCTGGACGAGGCGGGCCTCAAGGCCATGCGGGCCGAGCTTGACGCCAACGGGCTGACGATGCCGACCGGGCATTTTGGCATCGACATGTTGGAAAACGAGCCTGAGCAGGCGCTGCTCATTGCCAAAACCCTTGGGCTCTCGGCCATCTATTGCCCCTATATCTTGCCCGATCAGCGTCCGACCGATGCCGAAGGCTGGTTCGCGTTCGGCAAGCGTCTGGCCGAGGCGGGCAAGCGGTATCAGGATGCCGGTTATACCTTTGGCTGGCACAATCATGATTTCGAGTTCAAGTCCTTGCCGGACGGCTCCACCCCGCAGGAACAGATCTTTGCCGGTGGACCGGATCTCGCCTGGGAAGCCGATATCGCCTGGGTCATCCGTGGCGGTGCCGATCCGTTCGCCTGGATCGAGAGCTACGGCAAGAAGATCACCGCTGTGCATGTGAAGGATATCGCGCCGGCGGGTGAAAACACCGACGAGGACGGTTGGGCCGATCTCGGCCACGGTACCGTGCCGTGGAAAGACCTGCTGACGGCTCTCAAGAAGACCCCGGTCAAACATTTCATTCTGGAGCACGACAACCCGAATGATCTCGCGCGTCTCGCCAAGCGCTCCATTGCATCGTTCAACAGCTACTGATTACCAAGATAGCGGAGTATTCCCATGTCCAAGGAACTGGGCGTCGGCATCATCGGATGCGGCAACATTTCCACCGCCTATTTTTCACTTGCGCCTTTGTTCAAGGGGCTGAAAGTGCTGGCATGCGCCGACATCAATGCCGATGCGGCCAAACTGAGAGCGGAAGAATTCGGGGTCAAGGCACAGACCATTCCCGAGCTTCTCGCCAATGACGAGATCGACGTCATCGTCAATCTCACCATTCCGGCGGCGCATTTTTCGGTTTCCAAGGCGATCCTCGAAGCCGGTAAACATGTCTATTCCGAAAAACCGCTGACGGTGACGCTGGAAGAGGGCAAGGAATTGCAGGCGCTCGCCAAGTCGAAGGGGCTTTCGGTCGGTTGCGCGCCAGACACGTTCCTCGGCGGCGCGCACCAGCTTGCCCGCCAATATATCGATGAGGGCGGCGTTGGCCGGATCACCTCGGGCACATGCCATGTCATGAGCCCCGGCATGGAAATGTGGCATCCCAATCCGGGCTTCTTCTTCCTCAATGGTGGTGGGCCTATCCTCGATCTCGGGCCTTATTACATCGCCAACCTGATCAACTTCCTTGGTCCGGTGAAGCGTGTGGCGGCCCTGACATCCATGGCCAGCCCGACCCGCCTGATTACCAGCGAGCCGCTCAAGGGTCAGAGCATTCCGGTCGAGACACCCACGAACATCCATGCACTGCTGGAATTCGGCAATGGCGCCACTATCACGCTGTCCGCCAGCTGGGATGTCTGGTCGCATCGCCATGCCAATATGGAACTCTACGGCACGGAGGGTTCGCTTTATGTGCCCGATCCGAACTTCTTTGGCGGTGTGGTCGAGGCAAGCGGTCGCGACAAGGAAATCCATCCGCTCAAGGAGTGGGACCATCCGTTCAGCAAGGCCAATCAGGAACATCCGGGCGGGCCACGCGCCAACTATCGCACGGCGGGACTGGCCGACATGGCGATGGCGCTGATCGAAGGGCGCGATGTGCGTTGCTCGATCGACCGGGCGCTGCATGGCGTCGATGTGATGACCTCGATCCTTAAATCCGGTTCCGAGGGCAATTTCGTCGCGACCACCACGACCTGCACTCAGCCGGCAGCGCTCGGTATTGACGAGGCCTTGGCACTGCTGCGCTAGGAGCGTGATGTAGGACGCGACAAGGCTCATCCGGTGCCCCTCCCGGATGAGCCGCTTTTTGCTGAAAAAACTCCGGGAGAAAACATGATCCGCAACCCGATCCTGCCGGGGTTCAATCCCGATCCATCGATCTGCCGTGTCGGCGAGGATTATTACATCGCCACATCGACCTTCGAATGGTTTCCCGGTGTGCAAATCCATCATTCGCGCGATCTGGTGAACTGGACGCTGGTGCGTCGTCCGCTGGAGCGCGCAAGCCAGCTCGATATGCGCGGCAACCCCGACAGTTGCGGCATCTGGGCTCCGTGCCTGTCTTATGCCGACGGGCTGTTCTGGCTGGTGTTTACCGACGTCAAACGCCTCGACGGCAATTTCAAGGATGCGCATAATTACATCGTCACGTCGCCGACGATCGAAGGGGAGTGGTCCGATCCGATCTATGTAAATTCCTCCGGTTTCGATCCATCGCTGTTCCACGACGATGACGGGCGAAAGTGGTTTCTCAACATGCAATGGAACCACCGCACCGAAAGTTATGGCGGTGCGCCGAAATCCCCGGCCTTTGACGGCATTCTTCTGCAGGAATGGGATGCGCGGGAGGGCCGGCTGAAAGGCCCGATAAAGAACATCTTTGCCGGTAGTCCGCTCGGGTTGGTCGAGGGGCCGCATCTCTTCAAGCGCAATGGCTGGTATTATCTGACGGTTGCCGAAGGCGGCACCGGTTACAGCCATGCGGTGACGATGGCGCGATCCCGCAATATCGACGGGCCTTACGAGATGCATCCGCAGACACATCTGATAACCTCCAAGGATCACCCGGAAGCGGCGTTGCAACGGGCGGGTCATGGGCAGTATGTCGAAACGCCTGATGGCGAGGCCTATCATACGCATCTGTGCGGGCGTCCGCTGGCGCCGAACCGGCGCTCGCCGCTTAGCCGCGAAACCGGATTGCAGAAATGCGTCTGGAAGGATGACTGGCTTTATCTGGCGCAGGGCGGTGTCGTTCCTCAGGTCGAGGTAGAAGCGCCCACCGGTGCGGAGCGGCAGGAAAAAGGCGCGCGGATTGAAACGGTCTTCGATCAATCCTCGCTGCCGAAGGATTTCCAGTGGCTGCGTTCGCCGCTGAGCGAACGGCTGTTCAGCCTTACCGAGCGGGTTGGGTTCCTGCGCCTGTTCGGGCGGGAAAGCATCGGTTCGTGGTTCGAACAGGCATTGGTGGCGCGCCGTCAGGAACATCACCGTTTTCGTGCCGAGACGGTGGTCGAGTTTTCGCCGGATACCTATCAGCAGGCGGCGGGGCTGACCCACTATTATAACCGCCATAAATTCCATGCCGTGGTGGTGACCATGCATGAAAAGCTTGGCCGGGTGGTGACGATCTTTTCCTGCCCCGGCGATTTTCCCAATGCCCGCATGGTGTTCCCGGTCGAAAGCGGCGAGGCAGTGCCGGACGGGCCAATCGAGCTGGCGCTGGAAGTGGTCGATAACGATATCCAGTTCTTCTGGCGGCCGGGTGGGGCCAATGACTGGCAGACGCTTGGGCCTGTGCTCGACGCCAGTGTGATTTCCGATGAGGGCGGGCGCGGTGAGCATGGCTCGTTTACCGGCGCGTTCGTTGGCATGTTTGCCTACGATACGTCGGGGCGCGCAAAACATGCCGATTTCGGGCCGTTCGTTTATGAGGCGCTGGCCTGACGGTTCATTCGCATCGGGCAGTTTTTGTGATGACAATGCATGGGCGCTCTTGTGCTTCGATGCCCGCATGGCAATGATGCGGCAACCTTACATGAGTGGGAAAGCCATGCAGCATATCCATTATTACCGCCCTGCCGGCGTCGTTACCGATCCGCCGATCGACACTGTCAGCCTGCCGCACGATCTGCGTCATCTGCGCCGCAAGCTTCTGCACCTGTCGAATGGCGATATGGTGATGCTGGACCTCAAGGAAGCGGTGCTGTTTCACCACGGCGACCGGCTGGTGCTGGATAATGGCGATACGATCGAAGTGCAGGCCGCGCCCGAAAAGCTGTATGAAGTGAATGCGCGCGATACCCTTCACCTGATCGAACTCGCCTGGCATCTGGGCAACCGCCATCTTTCGGCGCAGATCGAGGAAGGCCGCATTCTTATACTGCGCGATCACGTTATCCGCGCCATGCTCGAAGGGCTGGGCGCCAAGGTCTATGATGTGGAAGAGCCTTTCCAGCCTGCACGCGGCGCTTATCATGCACATGGCGGGCATTCGCATGGTCACGACCATGGCCATCATCATGATCACGGTCATGTCCATGGTCCCGGCTGCAATCACGATTGAGCGGGCATGAAGCCTGATTTTGATACGCAAGCCTTGCTGCGGCTGATGGCATGGCTGTCGCCGGCCTTTCCGGTCGGCGGTTTTGCCTGGTCGGGCGGGCTGGAGCGCGCCGTGCATGACCGATTGGTCAGCGATGCAGCGGGGTTGACCGACTGGATCTTCACGATTCTGGCGCGCGGCTCGTTGTGGAACGATGCCGTGCTGTTTTGCGAGGCGTGGCGGCAGGTGGAGGATGCTGAGGCTCTGGCTTCCGTGTCCGAACTTGGGCTGGCATTGGCCGGCTCGGCGGAGCGGCATGCGGAAACGCTGTCTCTCGGCAAGGCTTTTGTCACAGGTGCTGCGGCCTGGCCGCATCCGGTGTTCGGGCGTCTGCCGGAAGAGTTGCCGTTTCCTGTCGCTGTCGGGGTGGTTGCTGCCGCGCACGACGTGCCTGTCGACAAGGCGCTGGCTGCCTATCTGCATGCGGCGGTGTCGCAATGGATTTCCGCGGCCATCCGGCTTGGTGTCTGCGGACAGGCGGATGGGGTGAAGGTGCTGGCCGGGACCGAGGCCGCTATCGGCGCTATCTCGGCAAAAGCGGCGGGCCTGACGCTGGATGATCTCGGCACGGCGACCGTGCAGGCGGAGATTTCATCTCTGCGGCACGAGGTTCAGCATTCGCGGCTTTTTCGCTCCTGATCACCGGTATCTTGCCCATTGCGCCGCAATGACCCGGCGTTATTCTCGCGACAGAATATTCGAAAGGACATTTTCATGAAATCGGCAAACGGCCCTTTGCGGGTCGGTATCGGTGGCCCGGTCGGCTCCGGCAAAACGGCGTTGACGGAAAAGCTTTGCAAGGCGATGCGCGAGAAATATTCGGTCGCGGTCGTCACCAACGATATCTATACCAAGGAAGACGCTGAGGCTCTGGTGCGCTGTCAGGCGCTGTCATCGGACAGGATCGTCGGTGTCGAGACCGGGGGATGTCCGCACACCGCCATTCGTGAAGATGCGACGATCAATCTGCAGGCCATTGCCGGCCTCAATCAGCGTTTTCCCGATCTCGATGTCGTGTTTATCGAGTCGGGCGGTGACAATCTGGCGGCGACCTTTTCGCCCGATCTTGCTGATATCACCATCTATGTGATTTCGACCTGTCAGGGTGAGGAAATCCCGCGCAAGGGCGGGCCGGGCATCACGCGTTCCGATCTGCTGATCATCAACAAGAAGGATCTGGCGCCTTACGTTGAGGTCGATATCGACGTGATGGACCGCGATGCTGCGCGCATGCGCGAACAGAAACCACATGTCTTCACCGACCTGAAACGCGGTGAAGGCGTGGAACATGTCGTGCGGTTTCTGGAATTGCAGGGCGGCTTATAGGCCGCCCTTGGTAGAGCCCGTATAATCAGACGACTTCGCGAAGTGCCTGAACGTCGCCGATCTGGATCATGCGACCGCGAACGGTGACGCCGCGCGGACGAAGCGTCGAGAAGGCGCGGGACAGGGCTTCCGGTGCCAGACCCAGCATGCCGGCCAGAAGGTTTTTCTGGAAGGGCAGCTGAACGGAGGCCGGGCCGCGGTCGGTCGGGCAGCGTTCCAGAAGATAATCGGCTACGCGCTGCGGTGCGGTGTTCAGGCGGTCGCTGCCAACGCAATGCATCGTGTCGATGAGGTGCTGGGAGAGGCACGTCATGACGGCGCGGGCGATATTGGTGTCTTCTTCCGCAAGGCGACGAACGGTGCCGAGATCGAAACGGGCAAGTGTTGCCGTGTCGGCTGTCTGGGCGTTGAACGTGTAGTCATCGCCGCCGTATATCATGCATTCGGCGAATACATCGCCCGGCTGGCAGATGCGCACGTCTGCATGGCGGCCTTCGCGGCTGAGCCGGAACAGGCGAACGTAACCGTTCAGAACGCAATAGAATGCGTCGGCATTTTCACCCTGGCGGAACACCGAGGAACGTCCTTCGCGTTCTTCCACAATGGCGCTGTCGAGCAGACGCTGCAAAGAGCGGCCCTGAAGGCCGGTCAACAGTGTTGTCTTCAAGAGCTGACCACGTTCGCTCTCGGTGATGGCGTGTTTGTTCATCGTTGCAGTTCCTCCTTTGCCGGTGGCTAAAGGGCCGGCGGTTTTTTGATAAAAGGAGGATAGCCGATGAGACCCTTGCCAATTTGATGTTCATCAAACCGCCAAGCGGAAAATCGAGCTTGTGTCATTTGACCGCAGTTGCGAGCGTTCGCGGTTCGTAATTCTACCCTTCATTGCACTGTTGCAGTGCAATGAGCCTATTTATTCGGCAGCAAACGGCGGTAATCGCAGCACATTTGCCCCGGAATTGCCCGATGAACTGTGCTCGTTCCTGTCTCGTTCCATCCGACCGATTCGTTCTTCCAGAGCAGCGATCTCTGCCGCATGTTCACGAGCGGCCTTGGTAAGAGCTTCTTCCGACATCGGCAACTCCTCTTCGTCCTTCTTGCCGACAAGCCGTGAGAAGATGCGGGCGAGCAGGCGTGACAGATCATCCATGATCAGGAAGAAGGCGGGCACGACGAGAAGGCTCAGAACCGTCGAGACGATGATGCCGCCGATAACGGCAATCGCCATCGGTGCGCGGAACGAACCGCCTTCACCAACACCGAGGGCGGAAGGCAGCATGCCGGCCGACATGGCAATCGAGGTCATGATGATCGGTCGAGCGCGCTTGCGGCCTGCTTCCACCATGGCATCGACGCGGCTCATGCCGGCATGTTTCATCTCGATGGCGAAATCCACCAGCAGGATGGCGTTCTTGGTGACGATGCCCATCAGCATGAGAATGCCGATCAGCACGGGCATGGAGAGCGCGTTCTGGGTGATGATCAACGCCACCGCCACGCCGCCGATGGCAAGCGGCAGCGAGAACAGGATGGTGAAGGGCTGGATCACATCCTTGAACAGCAGGATGAGCACGACCAGAACCAGAAGCAGGCCTAGCAACATGGCATTGGCAAAACCCTGGAGCATCTCTGCCTGCACCTTGGCGTCGCCACTTTCGGCGAGTTTGACGCCTGGCGGCAGTTTGGTCTCTTCGACGATGCGTTTGAACTCCGCGGTCGAGGTTTCAAGCGCCGTGCCTTGCGGTACGTCGGAGCCGATGGCGACAACGCGGTTGCGGGCATTACGCTTGATCGAGCTTGGGCCTTCCGAATAATCGATATCGGCAACGCTGAAGAGCGGCACGGTGGCACCGGACGCCGTCTTGATCTTCAGCGAGCGGATACGCTCGAGATCGCGGCGGGTATCGAGCGACGTCTGAACCCGGATAGGGATCTGCCGGTCATCGAGCGAAATCTTCGTCAACTGCGCGTCGATATCGCCGATGGTGGCGACACGCACCGTCTGGGCAATCTGCTGTGGCGTGACGCCGAGGCGGGCAGCTTCATCCTTGCGTGGACGGATCTGCAATTCCGGGCGGGGCAGGGCGCCATCCTGCGAGACATTGGCGAGGATCGGCGAGGCGCGCAGGTTGGATTCCAGCAGCGCGACTGCTTCGTTCAGCTCGTCATTGTTGTCCGACAGGAAGTTGAAGGTGAGTTCACGTTCGGCCCGGTCGTTGATCTTGGAGATGCGGACATCCGGGATGGATTGAACTTTTGCAAAAAGCTCCTTTTCGATATCCCATTGTGGTCTTGTGCGGCCGTGATCTTCCACTTTCGGAAGATAGGAACCGATCAGCGGGATATTGCCAAAGCCCTTGTTGATGATGGTTTTCCAGAGCGAATGGTCCATGTTGCCTAGGATGACACGGATGGTCGCGCGGCGCAGTTCGAGGTCGCCCTTGGGCGATGCGCCGCCGAGCACGAAGACGCTTTCGACGCCATCGAGATCCTTTACCGTGTTGTAGATTGCGGCGCTTGTTTCGTCGGTTTCTTCCAGCGTCGCGTTCGGTGGCAGTTCGACCGAAAGCACGATACGCGAAGAGTCCTCCGGCGGCAGAAAGCTTCCCGGCACCTTGGACAGGAGAAACAGCGAACCGGCGAGGAAGGCGATGGCACCCAGAAGCGTTGCATAACGCCAGTACCATTTGTGGGTCGTGCCGGACACGACCTTGGAATAGGCGCGCATCAACGGGCCATCATTGTCCTGATGGTCTTCCATCCCATCTGCGGCGCGCATCAGATAGGCGGCCATCAGCGGCGTGATCAGTCGCGCCACCATCAGCGAGAAGAATACTGAAAAGGCGACGGTCAGGCCGAACTGAATGAAATATTGCCCCGGAATGCCCGGCATGAACGAGACCGGAACGAAGACCGCGATGATGGTAAAGCTCGTGGCGATGACGGCGAGGCCGATTTCGTCTGCCGCTTCCAGTGCTGCCCGATAAGGTGTCTTGCCCATCTTGATATGGCGGGCGATGTTTTCGATCTCGACGATGGCGTCATCGACAAGAATACCGGTCGCCAGTGTGAGTGCCAGAAAACTGACGAGATTGAGCGAAAAGCCCATCACATCCATGATCCAGAAGGTCGGCACGGCGGACAAGGGCAGGGCAACGGCTGCAATCAGTGTGGCGCGCCAGTTTCGCAGGAAAAGGAAAACGACGATAACGGCGAGAATGGAACCTTCGACCAGCGTGTGCAGTGCCGATTCATAGTTGCCATAGGTGAAATAGACGGAGTCATCGACCATCTGGATGGCGACGTCGGGATGGGCGGCGCGTACCTGATCGAGGCTTTCGGCCACAGTTTCGGCTACCGAAACTTCGCTGGCGCCCTTGGCGCGGAAAACCGAGAACGTGACTGCCGGATTGCCGTTGAAGCGCGAGAAGGATTTCTGCTCGGCATAGGTGTCGGTAACGCGGCCAAGCTGCGACAGCTTGACGAAATTGCCATTGGGCAACGTGATCGTGGTGTTGCTGAGTTCGGCGACGTTACGGGCATCGCCGAGCGTGCGGATGGCCTGTTCATTGCCGCCGATCTGGCCTCGGCCGGAGCCGAGATCGACGTTCGTGCCGCGCAGCTGGTTGTTCACGTCCGCCGAGGTGATGCCATAGGCATCCAGCCGGCCGGGGTCGAGCATGACCTGTACTTCGCGGTCGGATCCGCCGTAACGGTCGATACGACCAACGCCGGCCTGTCCCTGAAGGGCGCGCTTGACGGTGTCGTCGACGAACCATGACAGCTCTTCCAGCGTCATGTTCGGGGATGAAACGGCAAAGGTCTGGATCGCCTGACCTTCGACATCGACCTTGGAAACGATGGGTTCCTCGACGTCGGCGGGCAGGTCGCTGCGAATACGGTCGATCGCATCCTTGGTATCCTGCACGGCCTCCGCCGTCGGTTTTTCGATGCGGAACAGGACTGTTGTCGTGGATTGTCCATCCACCACCGTCGACTGGATTTCATCGATGCCACTAATGGAGGCGACGGCGTCCTCGACCTCCTTGGTCACCTGCATTTCAAGTTCGGCCGGTGCCGCACCGTTCTGAACGACGGTGATCGACACGACAGGCACGTCGATATTGGGGAAGCGGGTAATCGGCAGGGCGTAGAAAGACTGGATGCCGACAAACATCAGCAGTGCGAAACCGAGGATCGGCGCGATCGGATTGCGGATCGACCAGGCAGAGAAGTTCATGGGAAAACCCTCAGTTCGACGCTTGTTTCTGCGCTTCGGTATTTTTGGCTTCGACGGGGGCGATACGATCACCGTCGCGAACAAAGGCACCGGCCTTGGCCACCACCTTGTCACCCGCATTCAGACCGCTGACGATTTCGACAAAACCCGCATCCTGAATGCCGGTTTCGATCTTTGCCTGACGGACGACATCGCCCTCGATCTTGCGGGCGACCGAGCCATCGCGACCACTTGTGACGGCGGATTGCGGCAAGGCGAGTGCTGTCTTTTGCGCAACGATCACCTCGGCGCTGGCATACATGCCTGATCGTGCCGTGCTGGTCGCATCGACAACAATGTGCACGGCGCCGAGACGGGTGGATGCATCGACCGTGGGAGACACGAGACGCACGACCCCTTCGATACCGTCACGGTTTCCGGCGACACGGATGGTCGCCTTCTGATCCCGCTTGATCTTGCCGATTTCGGTTTCGGCCAGATCCGCCACCAATTCTATCGCGCCGTCACGGATAACGTTGAACAGCGGTTCGCCGCTGCCGGCGGCAATTGCGCCGACCTTGGCATTCTTGACCGAAACGATACCAGCCACCGGCGATTTTACCTCGGTGCGGGCAAGCTTCAGGTCGATATCGGCGATCTGTGCGTCAACCACCTTGATATCCGCCTGCGCAACACCGACGGCCTGTTGGGCGGCCTTCAGCTTGGCGTCGGCGACCTCGGCCTGAGCTTCGGCCTGTTCCACTTGAGAAACCGAACTGGTGCCGTTCTGGCCAAGGCGTTTTGTGCGATCACGTTGGCGGATGGCGTCGTCATAACTCGCCTGTGCTTCGACAACCTGAGCCTTCGATTGGGCAAGACCCGCTTCCGCCTTGGCCTTGTTGGCCTGATACTGGCTCTTTTGCAAAAGCAGCGCATCGCCATCGAGTGTCGCCAAGACGGCGCCTGCCTCGACGCGGTCCCCGACATCGACATTGAGCGACTTGATCGGCAGGCCATCGACAAGAGGCTGCACCAGAATTTCGTCTATGGGGCGAATTGTGCCGGTTGTTATGACGCGATCTGTCAGCGGCCGCTCGGCGACCGATGTCACAACGATGGCCGGCAGTTTCGGTGCCGGTTTGGGTTGCTGTTCCTGCGCAATGGCGGGTGCTGCCAAGGCAGATACGATCGCAAAAACGGCGGCATGCGAGAAATCGAGGCGGCGTCGGGACATACGGACTCTTTCAATGGGACTTGGGAGAGAATCCAGCTGCTACCGATTGAAATTGCGCCTCCCAACGCGATGTCGTCGGTCAAATGTGTGTTGCGGCTGGCAAATGCAAGAGCTCACTTCACGCTTGCGTGATTTTAGCCGACCAGCCAGACAAGACAATTCTGCAGAACTTTGTCGGATTTCTGGCCGCGCTACCGATTGTACGCTTCACTTGCACTTCGGTAAGGGACCCCAGCGTGTGCCGTCCTTGAAGGCGATGCTGTAGCCCTTGGCGGATTTCGTGAGATCGACCGTATCGAGCGCGCCGGTTTCGCCTTCACTTTCGCATTGTGCCCTGATCTTGAAGCCATTGCCGGTGGGCACCGCTTTGTCCTTGAACTCGCAATAGGCCATTGCAGTGGTGATGCCTTTGTCGTCGAGCAGAAAGAAGACATCCGCGCCTGAGGATTCACCCGTGCGGGCATAGGTGCAGCCTTCCTTGTTGCCATAAGCGCCATCAAGGAATTTTTCAGCTTGCGCAAGCGAAGCCGATGCGACGAAAGACATTGCGGACATGGCGGCGAATAGCCGGTTGAAGGCAATCATCTGTTTGCTCCGGACGGATGGACGGTTCAGGCTTCGACGAGTTCAAGCCGTTTTTCGATGCGCAGGACACGTTCGTCCATCCGGTCCAGCCGGTTGGAGATGATTGCATATTGTGCTGTCAGCACGCCGACTTGGGTTTCGACGATACCAAGGCGTCCCTTGAGCTCCTGCATGTCGTCGGACAGGCGGTCAACGGTCGCACGGATGGCGCGCAGATGTTCAAGAACGAGATTTTCGACTGCAGGTGACATGCGGTTGGCTCCGCGTTGCAAGCTGCCGAGAATTATAGCGGTTAACGGTTGATGCGACAATCGCGATATCTTGCTCAGGGTTTGCCCCCGAAAACACAATAAAAAACCCAGGGCATTGCTGCCCCGGGCTCTTGTCTTATCGACTGTCCTGATGCGATCAGGCTGCCGAGCGGTAGCGATGGCCTGCCTGCGAGGCGTAACCGTCTTCCAGCTTGAAGTTCTGCAGAATGGTCTGCAGCTGGCGGCTTTCTTCGGCAAGGGTTTCGCTGGCGGCGGTGGTTTCTTCCACCATGGCCGCATTCTTCTGGGTCATCTGGTCCATGTGGTTGACCGAGGAATTGATCTCAGCCAGCGCCATCGACTGTTCCTTGGCGGCCGTGGCGATCGATTCCACATGTTCGTTGACGCGATTGACGAGGCTTTCGATTTCCAGAAGTGCGTCGCCGGTCGAGCGGACCAGTGATACACCGCCTTCGACTTCCGAAGCCGAGGTGCTGATCAGCGTCTTGATCTCCTTGGCGGCGTTTGCCGAGCGCTGGGCCAGTTCGCGCACTTCCTGTGCGACGACTGCGAAACCACGACCGGCTTCACCGGCACGGGCCGCTTCGACGCCTGCATTCAGGGCCAGAAGATTGGTCTGGAAGGCGATTTCATCGATGACGCCGATGATCTGGCCGATCTTGTTGGAGGATTCCTCGATACGGCCCATGGCGGTGACGGCGGAACGAACGATGTCACCGGACTTCGATGCGCTCTGTTTGGTGGCGTGCACCATGTCGCGAGCTTCGTTGGAACGTGTCGAGGCGGCGCGGACAGTGGCGGTGATTTCGTCCAGCGCTGCGGCGGTTTCTTCCAGAGCTGCTGCCTGCTGTTCGGTGCGCTTGGAGAGATCGTTTGCGGCGGAAGAAAGTTCGGCCGAGTTGTTGTTGATCGTGCCGGCTGCGCCGCGCACATTGTTCATGGTGGCGCGCAAGGTCACCATGGTGGCGTTGACGTTACCCTGCAGCTCCGCAAACGCGCCCTGGAAATGACCTTCCATCGTCTGGGTCAGGTCGGCATCGGCAAGAGCTGCCACCACGCGGCGGACTTCGGTGACAGCGCTATCGACGCTCGCGACCAGTTCGTTGACGCTGCGGGCAAAGCGGTTGAGGTCTTCGCTTTCGTAATCCTTGCGGATGCGGCCGGTGAAATCGCCGGCAACAGCGGAGGCCACAACAGTGGCGATGCTGGACTGCAGGTCCGAGCTGCGTTCGTGCAGAACGGCTTCCTGTGCCTTCAGCTGGTTCATGGCGATGGCGTTCTGGCGGAACACGTCGACTGCGCGACCCATTTCACCGATCTCGTCCTGGCGCGATGCATCGACGGCGCTGCCTTCGAGATCACCCTTGGCGAGGCGCGTCATGGCGTCGGTCATGTCGCGGATCGGGCGGATGATGCCCTTGCGTGCAACAAGCGTGCTGATGACGGTTCCGAGCGCGATGAAGCCAAGTGCGGCAAGCGCCGAGATCAGCAGAGCCGTCGAGGAGGATTGCACGGCGGATGCGCGTGCTTCCGCCAGCGACTTGCCGGAATAGGTGCTATAGACCTTGACCGTATCGGTCACGACCTTCTGCCCATCGAGCGCCTTCTTCAGCGCGCCGGCAATGGCTGCCGTATCGGCAGGGTTCTTTTCAGCGGTATCGACCATGGAGCGGATCTCGCCGAAATAGCTTTCGAGCGCGCCGCGGATCGTCTTCAGCTGATCCTTTTCGTTGGCATCCGCCGTGGATTCGATCTTCGGCAGGCGGCCCAGCATCTCAGCCGAGCGCTTGTCGGTTTCTGCGCGGAAATCCTTCGCCTTTTCAGGCGCTGCGGCCAATTGATAGGTCATGCGGCTGATCGCGATGATATCGACGCGCAAATCCATGGCCTCGCGGGCGACTTCCTCGCGGCTGCCGACCGAGATCATTGCCTGCTGGAGGCCATAAAGGCCGCTGCCGGCAACGCCGGCGATCACGACAGAGGCCAGGCCCATCACCACTGTGACGATCCCGAGTTTTTTCGAAATGGCCATATCTTTGAATGCCATAGTGCTAGGTCCCACCCATAAGCTGCACAATACAACGCCATGCCATGCCTCATTCTTGAGGACATGCCAGCGTTCTGGTGCGACATATTGACCGCATCGCACTAATTGCCGGTTAAAATGCTGCCTTCCGTCATGCGGTGCGAAAAGCATCGAGATGAACTGTTTTGGGCCAAAACATGTTGTTCCGTCCGATATGGTTTTGTGCGATTTTTTGTAAAAATCTATTGATTGCAAATACTTCACATGTCGAAATGTCTTGGGAGACATATCGGTCTTTGCATGAAAATGTTGCATTGCTGAGCATATTGCGACGCACAATTGTTTTATAAATTCATCGGACTTTACTATTTTTTCTGTGTGAGGCGCAGAATAGTTTCTTATTCAACTATTTTTGAAGTGCATATGTCGGAACCATTGACGATCACAGGCAATGGCTGCGGGGTCTGAATGAAGATCCTAAAAAGTGGGCGCAGCGTGTTTTTTGCGTCCTGACAAATTTCATGACGCTTTTTGTCAACTTTAATCTTTACTCCTAAAATCAAGTTTATTAATGTGCGCGTCATCACGGCCCTCCCGCTCTAGGGAATGGCTCGAAAAATCGATTGCAGCACTTTGATTGCGACACGAGGTTGGTTATGGCGAAGAAGCAGAAGCGCAAGAGCGGGAATAGCGGTGCCGAAGAGGCCACACGCGAAACCTCAAGCCTCACGCAGGCGCAGCAGGATATCCGCAGCTTCCTTTATGTCGGTGGCCGTGACTGCCAGGTGGCGCATCTGCGGGCAATTGCCAGCGCGCATGGAGCCGAACTGATCCACCACGACGGTGGCCTGCGTGAAGCCGTATCGCGTATCGATACCGTTCTTCCGTCGGTCGACTGTGTGTTCTGCCCCATCGACTGTATCAGCCACGACGCGTGTCTGCGCGTCAAAACCGGTTGCAAGAAGTTCGGTGTTACGTTCGTACCGCTGCGCAACGGCTCCAAGTCAAGCCTGGATCGCGCTCTTCAAACCATGAAAGACCGTCGCGAGGAGCGTCGGGTTTCCTGAGGGCTTGTCTGAGGTCTCTGCCGATTTTGCGCAGCCCGGTGAAAACCGGGCTGTTTTGTTATGTTTCCCCCAGAGAGTCCCATGCGCGAAATGTGATAGTTGAACATTTCGTTTCGAGGCGCTACATGGTTAAGCATTGCTTAACGAAATCGTTTTCCTCGGACAATTCCTTTGCGCCCTCAAAAACCTCGCAACTACCTGTCGCAGTTTTATACCGCAAACGACAATGCGCAGCAGCGTGTCCGTAAGGCGAACCTGTTGGCGAAGGCGATCTATCCGAAAGCTGGCGTCAAGTCGTTTGCCACTCTGCAAATCCGCATCGTCGGTCTGCATGAGAAAGGGGCGATCATCCAGTCGAAGGCGCTCGAGTTTCTACCCGATCATTTTTACATCTGCCTCGGCGACGGTGAGATCTTTTTTACCTGTGCGAAAAAGAACCTCGTGAGGGGCGATATGGTCGTGGCTTTCTCCGAGGAAGAGGATTCCTTTTTCATCGAAGCGCTTGCCAGAGTCGTACTGCCTCTCGCCGCGCTTGGCAGCATTCGCGATGCCTGTCCGCCGATCGTTCAAGCGCGGATGTCGAAAAGCAGAAGGCCCACAGTCTCGATTTAATGTGATTGTGTATTGTTTTTGAGCTTCATGGCCTGCGATGCTGTGGACGTTTACCGCTTGTTAAGGTTTATGCCGATTCTGCCGCGATTTGCCAGGTCTGCCGGGTTAACTTGTGATTCACCGTAGTTTTTTAGAGGGTAGTCATCATGAATAACGACGCAGCCGCCGGCCAGCCGACCTCTGCGCGCGCCCATTCCTCCATGCCGGCGACGTCGCTGGAGCTTGCCTCGCCGCGAGTTCGCGACATTCCGATCGAGGTTGAAGCCGTCCTCGGCAAGGTCAAGATTTCGGTTTCGCAGTTGATGGCGGCCAAGCCGGGCGAACCCTTCTGGCTGGACAAGCATTTTGGTGAGCCGGTGGAGTTGCAGGTGAACGGCAAGCGTATCGGATATGGCGAAATCATTGCCGATGAGCGCGAAAACATCATCGGCATCCGGATGATCTCGGTCGAATCCGATCTTTAACCGTTTCGTACAGGCAAAAATGCGCCTGCGGCCGCGGTAAGCCAGCCGAGCATCATCATCGTGCCGCCGAACGGGGCGGCAAACGGAAACAGCCGGTCTCCGAGAAAGTGACGCGAGACGAGATCGGCGGCAAACACGATGGTGCCAAGCCCGAGAACAAGGGCTGCCGGAGTGGCCGTGCGAAAGCGACCGTTTGCAAGGTAAAGGCCCAGCAGGACCGGCGCATGCGCAAGGCACATGGTGGAGGCCGAACCGAGGAAATGGGTGTCGCCGCTATGGCTGGCGGCTGCGGCCAGCGCCACGCCGGACAGGCCCATGATGCCGCTGACAAACAGAATCAACGGGCGCAGATTATCGAGTCTTGCCAATGGCCTATTCCTTGTTCTGCATGTGAAAGCCCAGCCGCTCGATCGGCGGCCAGATGATATCGCGCAGTTTTGGGTTTTCGACAGTTTCGTCCAGCGCCTGCCGGAAGCAGAGCAGCCACTCGTCGCGCTCCTGGGGGCCGATTTCCGCACCGAAATGGCGTGAGCGCAGGCGCGGGTGTCCGTATTTTTCGACATAGACCGGCGGCCCGCCGAGATAGCCGGTCAGGTAGTCGTAAAGCTTCGCCTCGCTTTCGGCGAGGCTTGCCGGATGAATGGCGCGGCAACGCGCGGCTTCCGGCAGCGTGTCCATCAATTCATAAAACCGTTTGCAAAGCGCGTGCACAGTCGCATCGGCACCAATGGCTTCATAAAGAGTGATGGTTTCGCCTGCCATGCGTGATCCATTGCTGCTGCGACCCTGCGGATCGAGCTGTTACCCCCGAAAACACGGTTGGTGCTGGTGCTGTTTTATTTGCTGTTTGTTACGACGGGGAGCGGGGCCGGGCAAGCGACAAGGCGTCGCATTCGACCTACACCGATCAGGCGGGGAACCGAACCGGAGAGGAGCGGCTGATGCTATTCGCCTCGTGCAAATCGCCCTCTGTCATCTGACCGGACGTTTCCGACAAAACCGGCGATGCGGGCCAGCGGGCTCGTCGTGGCATGTGCTGAGGCAGTGCTTCAAGGCCCATGGATAAGGGGCGAGACGTTCTCAAAGCGGTTTCAGCTTCAGTTTTTTGTGGGGCGCCAGTATGTGCCGAGATCATGCCGCACCCATCGCATCAACGCTGCGGTGACCGCTTTGCGCATCAGCGATGACGATACCGAGTCTTGCCTGCTCGATTTCTGCCCTCTGAATGCGGGCGGCACTTTGCAAAAGTTGAACGAACGCCGCGACCGGCACCTTGTCGGCCTTGAGCAGCTGCACGATCATGGGATCGCTGATGGCTTCGCTTATCGTCAAATCTCTACTCATTCGCGCTCCTCCTTCGCAACCGAGCAGTCTGCTGAAATTGCGCTCATTTGATGTCCCCGACAAGCGCTTTTTTAGCAGTTCTGAAAATGCCATAATGGAGCACGTGCGTGCCTTGATCTGGCGCAATGGCGGATGGGCCATCTGTAAAAATATGACGACACTTCCTATATTGGCCGGGAAAGACCGCAGCGAGGCTCGGTCACGCGTAACAAGGAGCCATGTCATGACAACGCAACGTGCAGTGCTGGCCGGCGGCTGCTTCTGGGGAATGCAGGATCTTATCCGCAAAATGCCGGGTGTCGTCTCGACCCGCGTCGGTTACAGCGGTGGCGAGGTGCCGAACGCCACCTATCGCAACCATGGTAATCATGCCGAAGCGATCGAGATCATCTTCGATCCGGCACGTTTGAGTTTTCGCGATCTTCTGGAGTTCTTTTTCCAGATCCACGATCCTTCGACGCCGGATCGCCAGGGCAACGATCTCGGGCCAAGCTATCGTTCGGCAATTTTCTATGCAGACGATACGCAGAAACAGATAGCGGAAGACACGATTGCTGACGTCGATGCCTCAGGCCTGTGGCCGGGCAAGGTCGTCACGGAGCTTTCGCCGGTTTCCGATTTCTGGGAGGCCGAGCCGGAGCACCAGGATTATCTGGAGCGCATCCCGAACGGTTATACCTGCCATTTCGCACGACCGAACTGGAAATTGCCGCGTCGCCAGGTTTTGTCGGCCTGATTTTTATAAGCTGAGAAACATCGGAGCGAGGTCTGACATGCGCAGACCTCGCTGTTTTTGTATGTTTCGCCAAGAAAAAGCGGGCAAGAAAAAAGGCCGGGCGAAAATCGCACCGACCTTCCTCGACCCATCTCAACGACACTGCCAGTACATCCGTGGTCAGGCGGAGATGAATTCTTGTATGGGTAGAATATGGATCTGCTCTGCGGTCTTTTCAAGACGCATTTGCGGGAAAAGTATGGTGTTTTCTTGCCATGTCTTCCGCGTTGCAGAGCTTGATGACCGCTAACGGCGCTGCCGGGTGTGCGCGCTCAAAGTTCGGGGGGCCGTGTCGGCAAACTCTTCCATCTGCCAGGTGCCGTGAGAGGCGAAGAGTTCGCCTCCGGCTATATACATCAGGTTTTTATGCTCAGCCGAAGATCGGCTTAGCGACCGTTGCCGAGAACGGCGGCGCGGATGGCCGAACGGGAAATGCCGAGATCGTGCAGGGCGCGGTCATCGAGCTGGTCCAGTTCGCGCATAGCGCGGCGGTTGGCGGCATAGGCTTTCAGTTTTTCTGCGATACGCATGTCTTTCTCTCCTTTGTTTGATGCATATTATATAATCGATTAGCTGCCGATTTTGTATGCATTTGGTAGCAATGGAGGCATGCGTTGCTTGCGTATCTGGTTGTATGCGGCGCTGGTTGCGCTCAGTCGTCGAAGCCGAACGGCAGGCGCACGATGCGGCGGCTTGTGATGCTGAGGCTGCGATCCGGGCGGATCACATAACGTTCAATGACGCGGTCGCCGTTCTGGTTGAAAAACTCATGACCGAGACTGCTGCCGATCGGCGATTTTGTCAGTTTCGTCCTCGGCTGTCCGCCATAGGTTATGCTTCCCGGAATAGGCTCAAGATCAGGCCCCACATCGAAAGGCCGGGTACTGGGGTCGGCGGTGGAGGTGCAGGCGCTAAGCGCAAGAGCGATTGCTGCAAAAAGAACTGGCTTGTTCATAGGATGTCCTTACCGGAACAGGGTGTTGCATCGTGGGATGCTGGTGATTTCTTTTGTCACCCAAAAGCATCTGTATAAAGCCCTGATGACCATTGTGTTCCCGTTATTCTTGTCGGGATGAGTTTGCTGTCGGATTTTTCCTGTTTTGGAAACCTTGCCGATGTGACTGGATGTGAGAGGTGCGTTGATCCATCTGACAGGGTAGACCAGTGTTTTCTGCTTAAAGAACCGCATGATTTTTGATCGACCAGGACAAGCGATGAACCGCATTTATGATTTTCTCCTCCGGTTTCTGGGCTCGATGTCGGCCATGGGGACATTGGCTGCGTTTCTCTTTTTTGCGGCGTCTCTCACGCCAAGTCTGATGCCGAGGACCTGGGTTATTCAGGGCATCCTGTCGGGCACCTGTGCGGCAACCGGTTATATGATCGGCGTGTTTATCGGTTGGCTTTGGCGATATCTGGAATTGCCGTGGCTGAAGAAATACGTGTTTACCGAACGGGCGATCACGCTTGCCGTCGCCATCATCGTTTCCATCGTATTTCTCTGGCAAGCTGTCGGCTGGCAGAACTCCATCCGAAAATTATGGGGATTGGAGCTGCTGGATACCGCCACGCCGTTTCGAATGGCGGGCATTGCCAGTGCGACGTTTTTTATCTGGTTTGTGCTGGGGCGGCTGTTCCGGCTTGCGGCAAACCGCGTGTCGGATTGGCTGGACCGCTATGTGCCACGGCGCATTTCGAATGTGCTGGGCGTTGCCGTCGCCATTCTGTTGTTCTGGTCGATGGGGCAGGGGATCGTCGTAAAATACGCGCTCGATGCCGCCGACACCTCGTTCCAGAAAGCCGATGCGCTTATGGAGACGGAAACGGTCAGGCCTCTGTCCAACTCAATGACAGGTAGCGAGCAATCGCTTGTGTCCTGGGATGGCTTGGGACGGCAGGGACGGTATTTCGTGGCATCCGGCCCCCGCCGAGATGCGATTAGCGATTTCTGGAAACGGGATGTGCTGGATCCGATCCGCGTTTATGTCGGTTTGAACAACGCGGAGACGGTGGACCAACGAGCATCGTTGGCGCTTGAAGAACTCAAGCGGCAGGGTGGTTTCGAACGCTCGGTTCTGGTGGTTATCGCGCCGACGGGGACGGGGTGGATCGATCCCGCAGCGATGGATCCGCTGGAATATCTGCACAAGGGTGATGTTGCGAGCATTGCCCTGCAGTATTCGTACCTCACGAGCTGGTTGTCGCTGCTGGTCGAGCCGGAGAACGGTCTGGATGCGGCGAGCGCACTGTTCCATGAGGTCTATTCCTACTGGAAGACGCTTCCCGAGGATGAAAGACCGCGCCTTTATCTTCATGGTCTGAGCCTCGGTGCTTTGAACTCGCAGATGTCGACCGACATCTACGATGTGGTCAGCGAACCTTTTCAGGGGGCGTTGTGGAGTGGCCCGCCGTTTCGAAGCGAGCGCTGGAATGCCGTCACCCGCATGCGCAACCAGAACTCGCCGGCATGGCTGCCGACATTTCGCGATGGCTCCGTTATCCGTTTCTCCAACCAGTTCACCAGACCCGAGGGAGATTTTGCCCCTTGGGGACCGATGCGTTTCATCTATCTGCAATATGCCAGCGATCCGGTCGTCTTTTTCGATCCGGCTTCGTTCTATCAGGAACCGCAATGGCTGAAGGGCGAACGTGGCCCGGATGTTTCGCCGCGTTTCCGCTGGATACCGGTCATCACCGGTTTGCAGCTGGTTTTTGATATGGCGATCGCAACCTCGTCACCCGTGGGTTTTGGCCACGTTTATGCGCCGGAAGACTATATCGATGCCTGGGTTTCATTGACCGATCCGCCGGATGTGGATGCGGCTGCGGTCGATCGTCTGAAACGCACCTTGCCAGCCTCGCGATATCAATGAGCATAAGTATAAGGGACGAGATTTCTTGACCTTACCCGGCTTTCGCGCCCACAATACCATGCTGTGTTGGAAAGCTTGCGATTGGGGCAGGGCGTAATCAGGCATGCATGCTGAACAATCTCCAGATACGTTCATCGTTTCGCTGCAACTGCATTCGATGCGTGAGCTGGGTTGTCTCGATGCGCAGCTGGCGGCGGCAAGTGCTGCCGGGTTTCGACATGTCGAAGTGCTGGAACGGCATCTGCAGTCTCCCTCCGAATTACGGCTGAGCCTCAACCGCTTCGAGCTCTTATGCCCGTCTGCCCATATCAGCATGGCGACCCTGCTGCAGGGGCATGCTCCCTACATCGACAGCTGCCTTGAAGCCGGGATTTCCAGCGTCTTCATCAATCCGATGCGGCTCGATGATCCGTTCAGCCCCGGCGACTGGAGCAGGGCCGGCGAAAAGCTCGGCCGTTTTGCCGAGGATTTTCGCGAACGCGGCATCCAGCTCGGTTACCACAACGGTTTATATGGTTTTGAGCCTCTGAACTCGGGCAGGTGCGGCATCGAGGACCTGTTTCGCTCGGCGGCGGGCACTTCGCTGAAATGGCAGGCCGATATCGGATGGATCAGGCGCGCGCGTGGCAATCCGGTGGAATGGCTGAAGCGCCTGAAAACCTATCTCGTATCTGCTCACGTCAAGGATATCGGGGCTGATCTCGATGTGCAGGAAGGATGGCAGGATGTCGGGGCGGGACTGCTGATCTGGCCGATCCTGTTGAAGGCGGCGGCGCAATGTGGGGCGAGATCATTCGTGGTCGAACACGACAATCCGCCGGATCCGGCAGAATTTGCAAAACGCAGCTTTGCCTATCTCAGCCGATACAAGAGCGGCAACGCGTTCGTTATCGCCCGCTAACCGGCGAGACTATGCTTCCTATATTGCCTTTGCCGGACTTTTCTTATGGAAAGCCTGCTTTCAACATGCTGATATGTCAGCGGGTCTAAATAGCAGGGCGATCCATCTCAGCTTCCTAATTATCAGGTGCGATTTCATGAAGATAGAGCTTACTCCCGAACTGACGGTCTGCGGCATCGACGAACTGACGGCGCAGAGCGCCAGAAATGTTACCCATGTTCTGTCGATCATCGACCCGGAGCGGCCTGAACTGGCCGAGTTTTCCGGCTATGGCGATCACCTTCGTACGACCTTGCGTTTCCATGACATCATTGCCGAGCGGGACGGGCAAATCATGCCTTCGCCAACGCATACCGAAGAGATCTTGAAATTCGGGCAATCTTTCCTGAGCCGCCCGGACGCTACTGCGCCTTCGCATATTCTGGTTCATTGCCATATGGGCGTCTCGCGCTCCACTGCCGCGATGATGACACTGATGGCGCAGGCAAACCCGAACGAAACCATTGCTGCCCTGTTTGAGCGCCTCATCGCCATTCGTCCGCAAGCCTGGCCAAACTCGAAAATGATCGCGTTTGCCGACGAGCAGCTGGGTCGCGGCGGTGAGCTTACACGGGAGTTGAGACTCCACTACGGACGCCAGCTTAAAAGCCAGCCGCATTTTGGAGACTGGATGGTGTCGCTGGGGCGCGGAGCGGAAGTGGAGATGGCGGTGTGATGGGATGGGGCTAAATGCAGCTTGGTCGCGTCGCAGGGGTGCCTATATGGTTCCTGCGCGGAAACCGGGATTTTGTTTTAGTCGTAAGTGATTGATTTAATGGCGCACCCGACAGGATTCGAACCTGTGACCTTTGGAATCGGAATCCAACACTCTATCCAGCTGAGCTACGGGTGCTAACCGTGCCGACGATGACTCGCCGGTGACCGATGTCTGGTTCTTAGCCTAGCTCGGCAAAGGCTTCAATGCCCATCCTGTCGTCGGCGTCGGAAAATCTTTGTGTTTTGCAGTGTTGGGCAAAAAGGAGCACGTTTCAAATGCCGCGGTAACGTGCTGTTGTGGTGGCAAGTGGGGTTTCGTTGGTCTGTCCGTCTTGCATTTTCGCTCGCCACCCCGGATATCCGGTGTTGAGCCGCCGATCTTCGGTGGGAGGAGAAAAGCAGATATGATCGACCCCAATCATCCTTTTTACGATGCGCCATGGCGCCGGGCGCTTATCGTGGGCGTGTGTTTCGCATGGGTCTGTGTCGAGCTTTATGTCGGTAACCTGATGTGGGCGGGTATCGTTGCTTTTGTTGGCGTGTTTGCCGCCTACAAGCTGTTTATCGAACGCAACAAGGCCTGAGCGCTGGTTGCCGTAAGGGGCCGGTCAGCCGAGTAATTTGATGGCCCCGTCGATCATCCGGTTCGCGGTCTTCATGCGCACCGTCGCATTCTCGCGGAAATCGTCAGCCACCCGGTCGGGATGGTTGAGTTTTGCGAATTGCCGGCGTTTTTCGTTGAGGTCTGTTTCGCTATCCTGCGGTGAAAGTGCCAGATCCTCGGCAATTTCAGCCTCCGTCAGGCGCGCCAGATAAGGCGGCATGACCGGCGTTTCCATCTGCGCTGGCGCGTCGGGTTCAGGTGTTGGCACTTCGGGCTGTTGGGCGAGCCATTCCGCGATGCCATCGAAATAAGCGCCGGTATCGGCCTCTGCTGCGGTGGGGCGGCCTTCGGGCGTGACGAAACCGGCCCCGAGCCCGCGAACACGGAAATCCGTCGCTTCGGGTGGTGCCTCTTCAGCCTGTTTTTGCTCGTCTTCCAGCCGGGTCATCACCGATTGGAATATGGATTGCCCTAACAGCATGCGCGCTCCGGTTCAGAACCGCTATTCAACCAGCCGGAGATGGCGCAGGGCTTGTGTCCATCCGGTTCAGGATTGTGTCTGGTTCTGACCGTTTTGGCCGTTCTGGCTTTGCGCCTGCTGTTGCTCACCCTCGACCGTCAGCGATACTTTCAGGTCTTCGCCGGCCGAGCCGAGGCGCATGCCGGAAATCGGGGCGGCATCGGCGTAATCCAGACCGCAGGCGATGCGCACATAACGGTCGTCCGGGCAGATATTGTTGGCGGCGTCAAAGCCCACCCAGCCGAGGCCGGGAAGATGGACTTCTGCCCAGGCATGCGTCGCCACCTGTTCGGTCCGGTCTTCCATCATCAGGTAACCGGAAACGTAGCGGGCAGGGATGTCAGCCAAGCGGGCCGCGGTGATAAAAATGTGGGCGTGGTCCTGACAGACGCCCGTCTTTGCCTCCAGCGCCTGTTCGGCGGTCGTTTCCGTATCGGTGCTGCCGGGCGTGTAAGCAACGGTCGCGTGGATCGTCTCCATCAGTGCATGCATCCGGGCCAGCTCGTTTTCGCCGGAAAGACTGCGGGAAAGATCGCGCGTCAGTTTGCCGGGTTTGGTGCGTGGTGTTTCGCGCAGGAACAGCCAGAGCGGGCAAAAGCCCTGATGTGCGCCGAAAACACCTGCCTTGTCGGAGGTTTCCACTTCACCCGATGCGGTAATGCGGATCGTGTGGGCTTCGCCTTCGGTGGAAACGAGTTCGGTGCTGTTGCCATATTGATCGTTGTAACCGGCTTCGACGGCAGCACCTTCGACAGTGATATTCCAGGACAGCACTTTCTGAACCGGTGTATCGACCGGTGTCAGCCGCAGGCGCTGCAGCGAATAGGGCACTGGCGCATCGTAAAGATATTCGGTCGTATGGGAGATTCTTAGGCGCATCCTTGTCTCCCCTTATTGATAGAAACGATAGCCGTCGGAAATCTCGGCGCTCAGTTGATGGTTGCGGTTGACGAAATCCTCGAGGAATTCATGCAGGCCCTGATCCATGATATCGGCAATCGAACAATGTTTGAGAGTTTTGCGGATCGCATCTGCGGTGTCATGCGCCTTGATGCGCTCGCCGTAATCCTCGGCCAGATAACCGAGATTGCTGACGATCTTTTCGTAACAATAGGCCAGCGAACGCGGCATCTGCACCTGCAGGATCAGGAAATCGGCAATGTTGGCGGACTGATAATCGCCATCATAAACCCAGCCATAGGAACGATGCGCCGAGACCGAGCGCAGGATCGATTCCCACTGCATGTTGTCGAGTGTCGAGCCGACCTGACTGACGGAAGGCAGAAGCACGTAATATTTGACGTCGAGGATGCGGCTCGTATTGTCCGCCCGCTCGATGAATGTGCCAATGCGTGAGAAATTGTAGAGATCGTTACGCAGCATCGAGCCATGGAACGCTCCGCGGATCAGGCCGCAACGATGTTTTATGACGCCGATCAGTTCCGGCAGATCGGCGGGTTTGAGCTTTTTCGAAAGCCGCGCCTTGAGATCGATCCACGCCTCGTTGGTGGCTTCCCATGTCTCGCGGGTGAGCGCCGTGCGCACCATGCGGGCATTGTTGCGGCCCGCTTCCATGCAGGACATCACGCTTGAAAGGTTGGCTTGATCGCGCAGAAGATAATCGATGGCATCGGCTGCCGTCAGCGTGTCGTGAACCTCCGAATAGGCTTCGCGTACGCCCGCACTTTCCAGCACGCCGTGCCAGTCCTCATCGGAATATCCGGCGCGGGTGAGCGAGACGCGCAGGCCCGCATCGACAAGGCGGGCGATGTTTTCGGCACGCTCGATGTAACGAAACATCCAGTAGAGGCCGTTTGCAGTTCTTCCCAGCATGTTTACGCCCTCAATCTTCCAGAACCCAGGTATCCTTGGTGCCGCCGCCCTGGCTGGAATTCACCACCAATGATCCCTGTTTCAGGGCAACGCGGGTCAACCCGCCGGGAATGATTTTGACCTTGTCGGACACCAGCACATATGGGCGCAGATCGACGTGGCGTGGTGCGATGCCCTTGTTGACGAAAATCGGCACGGTGGAGAGGGCAAGCGTCGGCTGGGCGATGTAGTTGGCGGGTTTGGCCTTCAGCTTGTCGGCAAAATCGGCGCGTTCCTTTTTGGTCGCGGTCGGGCCGACCAGCATGCCGTAACCGCCGGAACCATGCACTTCCTTGATGACGAGATCGGCAATGTTGTCGAGCACGTATTTGAGGCTGTCGGGTTCGGAACAGCGCCATGTCGGCACGTTTTCGAGAAGCGCCTTGCGGCCGGTGTAGAACTCGACGATTTCCGGCATGTAGGAATAGATCGCCTTGTCGTCGGAAATGCCGGTGCCGGG
>Ga0075364_10000090_pt1 | contig 36621 bp, 26 predicted proteins | sample EndMetdeltDD1764_FD_71517 | JGI IMG/M metagenome (GOLD analysis project Ga0075364, IMG submission 71517) | Populus endosphere microbial communities from Tennessee, USA - Endosphere MetaG P. deltoides DD176-4 | ecosystem: Host-associated > Plants > Roots > Endosphere | place: USA: Tennessee... | reverse complement strand
GATCCTGAAACGGGTGACATCTGGGGCCCGACCGCCAGCCCGGCCCGCAGCGACGGCACCTACGTCACGCGACACGGGCGCGGCTATACGTCGTTCACCCACCGGGCACACGGCATTGAAAGCGAGTTGCTGCAGCTCGTGCCCCTGGAAGATCCCATCAAACTATCCAGACTGCGTCTGCATAACCTGAGCAATCGTGTCCGACGGGTACACGTCACCGCCTATGCCGAATGGGTCATGGGCACACAGCGTGAAGCCAGTGCGCCGCTGTTGATCACATCTCACCACGCGCCTACCGATGCCCTGCTGGTGCGTAACCCATGGAACCTGGCTTTTGCGTCACGCACGGGCTTCTCCTGCCTGACACCGGGCGCACACACCTGGACGTGCGATCGCAGCGAATTTCTCGGACGCCGCACCAGCGCATCGGCGCCTGACGCGCTGGCACGCGGGCAATCGCTGGCCGGGCGATCGGGTGCTGGCCTGGACCCCTGCACCGCGCATCAAACGCTGGTGGAGATACCGCCGGGCGCCACGATCGAATTGAGGTGGCTGCTGGGCGAAGCGGCCAACGCAGAGGCCGCCATTGCGTTGATCGAGCGCTACCAGGCAATCGATATCGACGCCGTGCTCGATGCCGTGCGCTCACACTGGCGCGAGCAGCTCGAGGCCGTGCAGGTTCGCACGCCCGACGCGGCCATGGACACCATGCTCAACGGTCACCTGCTCTATCAGACGATCGCCTGCCGGATCACCGCACGCTCGGCCTTCTATCAGGCCAGCGGCGCCTATGGTTTTCGGGACCAGCTACAGGACCACATGGCGCTGACCTTCAGCCAGCCGAACGCCACACGCGCGCATCTGCTGCGAGCCGCGAGTCGACAATTCGTGGAAGGCGATGTTCAGCATTGGTGGCTGCCGCACAGTGGTCAGGGGGTGCGCACCCGCATTTCCGATGACCGGGTCTGGCTGGCCTATGCCACGGCAAGCTACATCGAGTGTTCGGGCGACAGCGAGGTGCTGGATGCCAACGTGCCTTTCCTGCAAGGCCCTGCCGTGGAACCCGGGCAACACGATGCGTTTTTTACGCCGACGCTTGCCGCACACCAGGCCAGTCTGTTCGAGCATTGTGCCCGGGGACTGGACCAGTGCCTCGCACTGACGGGTGCGCACGGCCTGCCATTGATCGGCACTGGCGACTGGAACGACGGCATGAATCGGGTCGGCGAACACGGGCGGGGTGAAAGTGTCTGGCTGGGCTGGCTGCTGATCCGAACCATCGACCTGCTCGCGCCCCACGCCGAGCACCGTGATCCCATTCGCGCCAGCCGGTGGCGCGCGCATGCTGCCTCGGTGCTCACGGCGATCGATACCCACGCCTGGGATGGCCAGTGGTACCGCCGTGCCACCTATGACGATGGCACCTGGCTCGGCGCACGCGGCAACGATGCATGCGAGATCGACATGATCGCGCAATCCTGGGCCGTGCTATCGGGGCGTGGCGACCCGGCGCGAGCCGAACAGGCAATGCAGTCGGTGCAGACGCATCTGGTGCGCACAGACGACAAACTGGCATTGCTGTTTACGCCCCCCTTTGACAGCCGACATCAGGATCCCGGCTATATCGCCGCCTACCCACCCGGCCTGCGCGAGAACGGCGGGCAATACAGCCATGCAGCGATGTGGTGTGTGCTGGCCCACGCGGCGTTGGGCCAGGGCGACCAGGCAAGCGCGCTGTTCAGTCTGCTCAATCCCATCAACCACGCGCACGATGCATCGAGCACTGCTCGTTACAAGGTCGAGCCTTACGCCGTAGCCGCAGACATCTACAGTGAAGCCCCCCACGTCGGACGCGGGGGCTGGACTTGGTATACCGGTTCCGCAGCCTGGATGTACCGTGCCGGCATCGAAGGCATCCTGGGGGTGCGACGCTCGGGTGCAAGGATCACCGTCACGCCCTGCCTGCCTGCCCATTGGCCAGGCTTCGAAGCAACCGTTCGCCTGGACGGCGGCGTGATCGAGATCAGGGTCCGGCGCGACGAAAGCCGTTCACCGGGCGCCGTGCTCGATGGCGTGGAATCAGACAGCACGCTGGCACCCGGTGCGCCGCTCGATGGGCGCAATCACACCCTGGAGGTGTATCTCCCGTGCCCCGCGCCGCAGGCTGGCGCTTGATGAAAGTGCTTACGCCTGATTGCTGGAACGAGTGAGCACGTGGGCGGCGGGCTGTCGCGCCGGTGCAGGTTGCGTGGCGATGCGCACAATGCAGGCGATTTGGTCCGCAATCGGGGGGGGCATGGGCATGTCGCCGGCAAGCACCGCCCGAATGTACTGCGCGGTGGCCGCAGCGCTGGTGTCCGTGCCCGCTGACGATGGCGCACGCGATGCCTCGCCAGCGGCCAGCACGTCCTCGCGCCGACCCTCGTGAAACCAGGTTGCCGCACGCGCCAGCCCGGTATCGGCCACAGCCTCGCCCTCGGTGCCCCGCCCCATCAGCACGCCCGGACCGGGCGCGTGCGCGGGATCGGAGAAATATTGCGCGAGCACGTCGAAATAGGCCTCATGCGTGTAATTCACCAGCCGCAGCGACGGCTTGCTGAAGGGCTCCACCAGCTTCGCGATCGTGTGCCCGGAATTGCGCACCCCCAAAGGCACCATCAAGGCGATCTGACGCGCCAGTGCCGGCGAGAGCACGTCGATGGGCAAAAAGGCGACCTCGCCTGCATCAAGGCGTGCCTGCGCCTGCGGCACCGACTCACATGACGGCACGCCCAGCGCATCGAACACCTCGGCACTGCTGACCCGGCCGGGTGCCAAGCGAACGCCGTGCACCAGAACCGCCACCCCCTCGCGCGCCAGCGCCAGCGCCAGCAGCGGCAACAGATTCGGCACCTTGCGCGCACCGTTGTAGGAGGCCAGGGTGACGGCGTGACGACCCGAGGGAATGTCCAGTGGCTGCAGATGCGCCTGCGCAGCCGACAGCATCCCTGCGATCTCTTCGGCGCTTTCGCTTTTGATCCGGTAGGCAAGCAGGACCGCGCCCAGTTCGAGATCGCTGACCCGACCATCCAGTATGGCGCCGTACAGTGTTTGTGCGGCGTCGCGATCGAGCCCGCGGGCGCCCCGCGCGCCTCGTCCTATCGTCTTGATGTAGGGGGCACATGCAAAAGGGGTGGGCATAGCGGTGTCCTGACAGGGTGATGACTGCTAGCTTAACAAGTTCGCCGCCTATGGACGTCCCTGCGCGCTGTTCACGCGAGGTCGGCACCCGGTGCATTCATCGTCAATCCGAGGGTGACCGTGCTCGCACAAATGGCTACTATCGTGCACCGCAACAATTCTCTGTCGCATCAGCGCCCTCAACATGTCCCCGATGACTGCCTTTTCCCTTCCTGCCGCGCGCGACTCGGTGCGCGATTCGCAGGTCACGCGTGACCGCCTGGCCCGAATGCTCTGGCACACCCTTGTCTTCGCCTTGCTGATGATGACCGGCATAGCCACATGTCAGGCAGACACGGTCTGGATGAAAAATGGAGATCGCCTGTCGGGCACGATCAAGTCTCTCGAGGGTGGCAAGCTGCTGCTCACCACCCCGTACGGTGGTGACGTGCGCATTGCCTTCGATCAGGTTGCCACGCTTCAAAGCGAAATCGAACTGGTCATCAACGATCAGGCCCTGCGCCGTGACTATCTGGCCAAGTTCGCCCGGGCGCAATCAGGCGAGGTGACGCTGATTGGCGTACAGCGTGAGCCCGGCGACACGCAATCAGAAATCGAAAAATCGATTCCGCTTGAGGAGGTAACGCGCGTGGTGCGGCCCAAGCCGCTTATCCGCGACACCACCCTGACTGGAACCTTCGACCTCGGCCTGAATCGCAAGTCTGCCTCAACCGACAGTCTGGATTACAACGCGGCGCTGCGAGGCGAAGCTCGCCACGGGCTCTGGCGTCACCAGCTCAGTGCCAACCACAACCGGCAGAAAGAAAACAATAACGTGACCACCAACACCTATGGTGCCAATTATTCGCTCGATCGCTTTCTGACTGAAAAGGCCTTCTGGCAGGGCCGTATCATGCACAAACGTGACCTGCTGGAAGACTTGAATCGCCAGACCGCCTACGGCACCGGGCCAGGCTACCAGTTCTGGGATGACGAGCTGGGCGCCTTGTCGCTGACCGTGCTGGCCGGCCGTGTGCAGTATGGCTATAGCGATGGCACGGTCGACAATTTTTACGCGACCAGCCTGCGCTGGGACTACAACCGCTACTTCCGGGCCAGACAGTTCGAGATTTTCGCCCGAGGCGAATTCACCCGTCCGCTGGATAAGGCGGCGAACTTCGGTTTGAACGCCGAAGTGGGCGCACGCTACAACATGAACCAGTGGGCTTCGCTGTATGTGAAAGCGTCACGCAACCAGATCAGTGGTTCGCGCGAAACGCTGAACGAAAATCTTCTGAGCACCGGCGTCGGACTGAAATGGTGATCGACGCCGCAACGGCTGGCGCGACGCTCAGGTTTCCTCGCGCTCGTCCTGCGGCACATCAGCCACCAGGAGATCGACCAGCTCGCGCGCAAACACCGGCAACGCATCCAGATTGCGCACGCACACATGCAGCTTGCGCTCGGCCCAGGCGTCGGTCAGGCGAACCACCCTGATGTCCAGCGTCTTCTGCATGCGTTCGGCCACCGACTGCGGAATGACGCCCACGCCCACGCGCGACTCGATCATGCGGCACACCGCTTCGAAGTTACCGACTTCGACCCTGAACTTGAAGGGTCGCCCCAGCGCGTCGGCAGCCTGCAGCAGAAACGGGTGGATGGCGCTCCACTCCGACAGGCCCACATAGTCGTAGGCCAGCGTCTCGGCAAAAGCGACCGGGCCATTTTGCGCCAGCGGATGATCGACCGCCGTCACCAGCGCCAGGCGATCCTTGCGATAAGGCAGGAACTGCAGGTTATCGACCTGCGGATTACCGGCAACGATGCCGATGTCGGCCGATCCTTCCGACACCGCCTTGAACACCAGATAGCTCAGGCGTTCGCGCAGTTCTACGTTCACATCGGGATGCGACGCCAGAAAACGCCCCAGTACGGCCGGCATGAACTCGGTCATGGCCGTGGTGTTGGCCAGCACGCGGATGTGGCCTTTCACCCCACGTGCGAATTCCTGCATTTCACCGCGCAACTGTTCGATCTGTCCCATGACGGTGCGCGCGTGACGCATCATGGCTTCGCCCGAGGGTGTGAGGGTGACGCCCTGACTGGTGCGATAAAGCAGCCGGGTACCGAAATGTTCCTCCAGGTTTTTCACACGGGTGCTGGCAGCCGGCAGTGAGAGGTGCGACTTTTCGGCGCCCCGCGTCAAACTGTGCGAATCGCCAATATTGACCATCAGTTGCATGTCGGTCAGGTCAAAGTGCATCGCCATCGTCATCGCCTCTCAAAACAGAAAACAGAGCTCTTAATCATCCAGAAACCCCGGGTTAACCAATCATAAATTGGCATCTCGGCAGCCTTGCTGCACAGTGCTCAGGTGGCAGTACGCCGTCATCCTGAACTCATCTACTATCCATGTCCGATACCGAAAACTCATACCAAGACATCCGCGAAGCGGTGCGTGATCTGTGTTCGCAGTTCTCCAACGAATACTTCCGCAAAATCGACGAAGAACGGGGTTACCCGGAAGCGTTCGTCGACGCCCTGACCAAAGCCGGATGGCTGGCCGCGCTTATTCCCCAGGAATACGGCGGCTCGGGTCTGGGTTTGACCGAAGCGTCGATCATTATGGAGGAAATCAACCGTAGCGGTGGAAATTCCGGGGCCTGCCATGGCCAGATGTACAACATGGGCACCCTGCTGCGCCATGGTTCACAGGCCCAGAAAGACCTGTATCTGCCCAAGATCGCCGCCGGCGAACTGCGCCTGCAATCGATGGGTGTGACCGAGCCCACGACCGGTACCGACACGACCAAGATCAAGACGACTGCCGTTCTGAAGGGCGACAAATACGTCATCAATGGTCAGAAGGTGTGGATATCGCGTGTGCAGCACTCCGACCTGATGATCCTGCTGGCGCGCACCACGCCGCTGGACAAGGTCACCAAAAAGTCTGAAGGCATGTCGATTTTCCTGGTCGACCTGCATGAAGCCGTCAAAAAAGGCATGACCATCCGCCCGATTCCCAACATGGTGAATCATGAGACGAACGAACTGTTTTTCGACAATCTGGAAATCCCGGTCGAAAACCTGATCGGCGAGGAAGGCAAGGGATTCAAGTACATCCTGGACGGCTTGAATGCCGAGCGCACGCTGATCGCGGCAGAATGCATAGGCGATGGCTATTGGTTTGTCGACAAGGTGACGGCCTACGCCAAGGAACGCGTCGTGTTCGGGCGTCCCATCGGACAGAATCAGGGCGTGCAGTTTCCCATCGCCCGCGCCCATATCAACGTCGAAGCGGCCAGTCTCATGCGTTTTGAGGCCTGCCGTCTGTTTGACGCACACAAGCCTTGCGGCGCCCAGGCCAATATGGCGAAGTTGCTGGCCGCCGATGCGTCGTGGGAAGCCGCCAACGCGTGCCTGCAGTTCCACGGCGGCTTCGGTTTTGCCAATGAGTACGATGTCGAGCGCAAATTCCGCGAAACGCGCCTCTATCAGGTGGCGCCCATTTCCACCAACCTGATCCTCTCTTACGTGGCCGAGCACATTCTCGGCTTGCCGAGGTCTTTCTGATGACTGCACAAACTGCCACGCCGCCGGTTGCGGTGCTGCACCCCAGCGCCGAACTCGCCGCCTTCGCCTCCTCGCTCACCTACGAGCAGATTCCGCATGACGTGCTGCGCCGCGCAGAAGATCTGCTCTTGGACACCCTGGGCTCGATTCTGGCCGGTGCCAACGCGCGTGCCGTGCTGAGCATCGAAACCTTTGCACGCGCCATGGGGCCCGCCGAGGGCGCCTCGGAAGTGCTGATCACCCGCCGCAAGACCTCGCCGCTTTTCGCGGCCATGGTCAATGCCGCAGCGGCGCATGTGGTGGAACAGGATGACGTGCACAACGGCTCCGTCTTCCATCCTGCGGCGGTCGTGTTCCCGCCCGCGCTGGCCGTGGCCCAGATGCTGGGCCGCTCGGGCAAGGATCTGCTTGTCGCCGCTGTCGTGGGTTACGAGGTGGGCATCCGGATCGGTGAATTCATGGGGCGTTCGCATTACCGGATCTTTCACACGACGGGCACGGTCGGCACGGTTGCGGCTGCAGTTACCGTGGGTCGGCTGCTGAACCTGAATGCCGAACAGATGCTGCATGCGATCGGCTCTGCCGGCACGCAGGCTGCCGGCCTGTGGGAATTCCTGCGCGACGCAGCAGATTCCAAGCAGTTGCACACGGCGAAAGCGGCCGCAGATGGATTGACCGCTGCCTTCCTGGCCAAGGATGGCTTCACCGGTGCGCGCCGCATTCTGGAAGGCGCGCAAGGCATGGCCGCAGGCATGTCCACCGATTCCGACCCCGCCAAACTGACGGACCGTCTGGGCCAGCGCTGGGCGCTTGCCGAAACGTCGTTCAAGTTCCACGCATCGTGTCGCCACACGCACCCGGCTGCGGACGCCCTGCTCAAGGTTGTCACCGACCACGCGCTGAAGGTCGAGAACATCGATCGCGTCGTCGCGCACGTGCACCAGGGCGCCATCGACGTGCTGGGCCCTGTCACGAACCCTGTTACCGTGCATCAATCGAAATTCTCGATGGGCACCGTGCTGGGCCTGATCGCACGCAACCAGCGCGCGGGTCTGGCCGAATTCGACGCGGCGCTCAATGACAAGAACGTGGCCGAATTCCGTGGTCGCGTGGAAATGGTGCTGGATGAAGAAGTGGATACCGCCTACCCGCAACGCTGGATCGGCAAAGTCACTGTCTATACCAACGATGGCCAGGTGTTGACCGGTCGCGTCGATGAGCCCAAGGGCGACCCCGGGAACACGCTATCGCGCAAGGAAATCGAAGCCAAGGCGCTGCAGCTGGGTGTGTATGCGCAGGCGGCCACCCAGGCTGAGGTGCAGGCGCTGATCACGAAGATCTGGGGCCTGGCCGATGTAGAGAAGGTCGGCACGCTCCTGGCCTAGCGGCCAAAGCGGCGAGTACCCGTCTGTGCCCGGCAGGCGCGGCCCCAGGTCTGATCTAGGCCTGGCTGAGCGCCTGCTGCTGCAGCCGAACGAGGTCGGCGATGCCTGCCTGGGCCGTGTCCAGCAAAGCGTCGAGTTCTGCCCGCGAGAAACTCACGCCCTCGGCGGTGCCCTGCACTTCCACGAACTGGCCCGAGCCCGTCATGACAACGTTGACGTCGGCGTCGCAGCCCGAATCTTCCACATAGTCCAGATCGAGCAGCACGCGCCCGCCCACCATGCCGACCGAGACGGCGGCCACGTGGTCGCGGATCGGATTCACGGCAAGGTCGCCCCGTGCCATTAACACTCGCACGGCATCACTGGCCGCAATCCATGCGCCGGTAATGCTGGCACAGCGGGTGCCGCCGTCGGCCTGCAGCACATCGCAATCCAGATGCAGGGTGCGCTCGCCCAGCGCTTCCATATCCACCACGGCCCGCAGGCTACGCCCGATCAGGCGCTGGATTTCCTGCGTGCGTCCGCTCTGTTTGCCACGCGCGGCCTCGCGATCACCGCGCGTGTGCGTGGCACGCGGCAGCATGCCGTATTCGGCCGTTACCCAGCCTTGCCCTTTGCCGCGCAGGAAGGGTGGCACCTTGTCCAGCACGCTGGCGGTACACAGCACATGCGTCTCGCCGGCTTTGACCAGCACCGAGCCTTCGGCGTAACGCGTAAAGCCCCGGATGGCGCTGAACGGGCGCAGGGCATTGGGTGCACGGCCGGCGGCGCGTGTGTCGGGCAAAGGGTTGACCAAAATGAACTCCATCCATCAAACAGGCATCGAAACGTCGATTGTAATGGTCGAGGACATGGACGGCGCGCTTCGTATATGCTCGTCGCATGACTACGCATCCGACCATCCGTGCGCTGGCCCTCGCAGCCGCCGTCTGCGCACTGGGCCTCTCCCCCGCAACCCGCGCTGCACCCATCGACCCCCCGTCTGACGCGACGCCCGGTGCGCCGTCGGCAGGCAACGCCCCGGCAACGACGGCAGACACTGCGCGCACGCCGATGTCCAGCTACGATCGGGGCGATCAGATTTTCACCCCCGTGCAGGCACTCAACGCCATGGTGGCCAGCGAAAGCGCGCTGGCCACCCGCGTGGGCGTGGACATCATGCGCCAGGGCGGCAACGCGATTGATGCAGCGGTTGCAGTTGGTTTTGCGATGGCGGTGACTTTGCCCAACGCCGGCAACATCGGCGGCGGCGGCTTCATGCTCATACACCACGCCCAGACGGGTGCCGATATCGCGCTGGACTTCCGTGAAATGGCGCCGGCAGCGGCGCGTCGCGACATGTATCTGGACGCCCAGGGCAACGTGATCAAGGGGGCCTCGCTGTACTCCACCCTCGCTGTCGGCGTACCGGGAACGGTGGCAGGGCTGCTCAAGGCGCTGGAGAAGTATGGCACCTTGCCGCGCGAAACGGTCATGGCGCCGGCCATCGAACTCGCTCGCACGGGCTTCCCCGTTCCCGCCTCGCTTGCGGCATCGCTTGCCAGCGAGGCCGACCATCTCTCGCGCTGGCCGGCCACCACCCGCATCTTCTTCACCCAGGACGCTCCGGTCAGCTGTGCGGCACCACCCTGCCCTGCGGTTCTGCGTCCACTACAGGCAGGTGAAATCCTGCGTCAGGAAGACCTGGCAGCCACCCTGTCGCGCATTGCCGAACAGGGCGCACGCGGTTTCTATGAAGGTGAAACGGCCGAGCGCATCGCCAGCGATATCCAGCGCCATGGCGGGGTCATGACGGTAAATGATCTGAACCACTATCAGGCGATCGAGCGAGTGCCGGTGCAAGGCACTTATCGGGGCAACCGGATCGTTTCCATGCCGCCGCCCAGCTCGGGCGGCGTGCACCTCATTCAACTGTTGAACATGCTTGAGCGCTATCCCATGGCCGAATATGGATCAGGCAGTGCACAAACGATGCACGTCATGGCCGAGGCGATGAAGCTGGCCTACGCCGACCGGGCCCAGTACATGGGTGACACCGATTTCGTGTCGGTACCGGTTGCCGGCCTGCTGTCGCGCGACTATGCCGTGCGCCGGGCGGCGGCGATCGATACTCGGCGCGCCACGCCCAGCGAACTGGTGCGCGCAGGCAACCCGGTGCCATTCGAAAGCGACCAGACCACCCATTATTCGGTGGCCGACGCCCAGGGCAATGTCGTGAGCACGACCTACACGCTAAACCTGAACTTCGGCACGGGTGTGGTGGCCGAAGGCACGGGTGTGCTGCTGAACAATGAAATGGATGATTTCTCGGTCAAGCCCGGTGTGGCGAACGCGTTCGGGCTGATCGGTGGCCAGGCCAATGCCATTGCGCCGGGCAAACGCCCCTTGAGTTCCATGACACCGGTCATCGTCTTTCGATCGGGCAAACCCTGGATGGTGACGGGCTCGCCAGGCGGCTCGCGTATCATCACGACCGTGTTGCAGACTATCGTGAACGCGATCGATTTCGGCATGAATCCAGCCGAATCCGCTGCTGCACCGCGCTTCCATCATCAGGGCCAGCCTGACGAACTTCGTGTGGAACGTGGTTTCAGCCCGGACACCACGCGCTTGCTGCGCGCCATGGGACACGATGTCCAGGTGAAAGCCGTCATGGGCCGCACGCAAACCATTGAACGACGCGATCGCCGGTTCTACGGCGCCTCTGACCCCCGCAACCCCGACGGCCTTACGGCAGGATTCTGACCCATGATTCACAGCATGACCGCTTTTGGCAGTGCACGCGCCTATGTCGCGCAGGGCACGCTGGCGCTTGAAATACGCAGCGTCAACAGCCGCTTTCTTGACCTTTACTTCAAATTGCCCGAAGAGCTCAGGCATGTGGAAGCGCCGCTGCGCGAGATGCTGACCGGCGCACTGGCGCGCGGCAAGGTGGAAGTGCGCGCGAGCTTTGTGCGCCAGGAACGTCAGGACGCGGCAGGCCTGGATACACAGTGGCTGGCCAGGCTGGCCGCGCAATATGCGGCAGCACGAGAAATCCTCCCCGATCTGGCGCCGCCACGCATGATCGAGCTTGCGAACTGGCCTGGACAGCGCAACGCCGATGCGTTCGATGGCGAGGCCTGGGGCCAGGCTTGCCTGACGGCAGCACGCGAAGCGCTGGCGCAATTACAGTCGGCGCGGGCTCGCGAAGGCGCGCGCCTGGCGCAAGTCATGCTCGACTGCGCCGCGCAGGCCGCCGTGACGGTCGATGAGGTCGAACAGCATCTGCCCACGATGTTGGCCGAGCACAGGGAGAAACTCGCCCACAAGCTGCACGACACCGTTGCCAACGCGTTTCCCGCCGGGTTCGCCCACATCAGCGGCACGGAATTGTCCGAGCGCATTTCTCAGGAGACCACCCTTTTTGCCCTGCGCATCGACGTGGCTGAAGAACTCGCCCGCCTGCGCTCGCACTTCGAAGAGCTGGCCATCATTCTGAATGGTTCGGCAAACTCTGGTGGCACGACCGCGCCAGGTGGCAAGCACCCTGGCGGTGAACGTGCGCCCCGCACAAGCGGCAAGCGTTCGCCGGCCGCCTCTGGCAGTGCAGGCAAACGTCTGGATTTTCTGCTGCAGGAGATGAACCGCGAGGCCAACACCCTGGGCTCGAAGGCAGGCAGCTTGACGATGACCACCAGTGCCATCGACCTGAAACTGCTGGTTGAACAGATGCGCGAACAGGCTCAAAACCTGGAGTAGCAGCAGTCGCCGTCAGGACCGACCGGCCCTGACCTCTTTGGCGCCTACATGTCCCTCATTGCCGTCCTGGCCATCATTGCGGACCACCACATATTTCATTCAAGATTTGGCGTTTGCATGCGTGGTGACGCGCGCCGAGCGAAGCGCATTAATTGGTGGAATCGCACGTAAGTCTTTGAAATTATTTCTTATGATTGCTCTTCTGTACATTGACTCTCCACGCATTTCACCGTCGTAACAATATTTGTTGTGTATTGGCACACGACAGTTAAAACAATTGAATTTAGCCCCTCTCCCTTGTGATACCTTTAGCATTCCTTACGGTTTGCAACGTCCCGCGTTACAAGAAATACGCCACGACGCGCAAGCACTGGCCTAGGTGTTTAAACGAGGGAGCAGGACCATGGATCGCGGTACCGTTGACTATCTGACACAGCGCCAATGCGCACGTCAGTGGCAAGAATTTCTGAGGGTATTGGGCGCAGAACTCGCCGATCAATTGCCCCAGGACGCGTTAAGGCTTCTCTTCTATCGAACCGGCACTCGATTCGCTGCCGAAAATCCCATCACTCCCGCCGAATCAGTCCAGGATATGCAGGCCAGCATGAATGCTGTCTGGAACCCTCTGGATTGGGGCACGACGACGCTTGAAGAAGTCGAAGCCGCCCTGGTCATTACGCATCACTGCTCCCCGCTCGTGGCCGCGTTTGGCGTTGCCGCGCAGACCTGGACACCGGCTTTCCTGGAAGGTGCCTACCAGCAGTGGTTCACTCAACTGGGCTCCAGCGAGATTCTGCGCGTCAAGCAAACCACTGATCCCGATGCGTTCGGCACGATCGAGTTCAGGCTGGCGAAGCATTGACGCCCCGCACCGCATTGACATCGTACGCAGTGGTTCCGCTTGCAGGCGCTCGGAGAAGGCAATGACACATTCCAACGATATTTCCAAGCTGTTCAAACAGATCGGCGTAAGCGGTGCGGATTATCAGGAAATCCACAAACAAAACGGAGCGCGCGAATCGCAATCGCGCTGGCCGCTGCTCGACTCCTTGCATGCCCAGGCCAATCGTGCGCCAACGGTCGATACGCGCCGACGCTTCGACGTGGAAAGTGAGGCGGCACCAGCGCAACCGGTCGTTGCGCCCTCGGAAGACGCCCTTTTCTCCCACATCGCAACCGAGGAAGTGGTTCAGGCGCACGAACAGGCCACCACCTCGCTGACCCAGGAGGGTGATGTAGATCGGCATGCCACCAATGCCGCGATGGCGGCTGTCGATGCCGCTGCCCCGCCCGTTTCCCAGACCGAAAAACAAGCGCCGCAGAAGATCGCGGAGTTCATTGCGCCGCGTGGCAATCTGCTCAGCGCCATGCGCCCGTCGGCGCACCGCGCGCCGGTGGACCCATCAAGCACGCACGGCCCCGCCACGATGGCAAGTGCGGCGGCAGCCGTTCCCACTGCGCCGTTTACGGCTGCATCCGCCGCGGCAGCACCTGTTTCCGCTGCACCTGTTTCGGCTTCACTCGTTCTCGCTGCACCTGCCGCCGCCGCATCTGTCCCCGCTGCGCCTGCAGCCGCTGCATTCGTTCCCGCTGCAGCACCGCTCGCAGCTGCACCTGTTCCCGCAGCACCGGTATCCAATGCGCCTGTGAATGCTGCACCCGCTGCCGCGCCTGTCGCCACGTCGCCCGGCGCATCGTCACCGGCGCTGGCGCAACGGCTGTTCGCGACCGTGCCATCCGAGTCTCGTGCGAACGCTTCGCCTGCCATGCCTGCCACACCAGCGGCGCAGCCTGCGCCTGCTGCTACCGCGGCAGCGGCTGTCGCATCGGCACCGATCGGCGGCTTGTTCGCCCGGCTTGCGCACCCGGAAGGCCCCCCAGCTGACGCAGCCACCGAGCCTGTGGCCGCGGCTGCGCCCGTTTCACTCTTTGACCGGCTGATACGCTCGTGAAAATTGTTGCTGTAGTGTCGGCCAAAGGCGGCGTTGGCAAGACCACCGTATGCGCCAATCTCAGTGCGGCGCTGGGCCTGCGGGGCCATCCCGTACTCGCCGTCGACCTCGATCCCCAGAATGGCTTGCGGTTTCATATGGGCCTGGGAACCGAAGCGGCAGAAGGCATTGCAGCAGCCACCCTGGCGCGCAGGAACTGGCGTGAAGTGTGCGTGCAGGGTCCGCCCGGCGTCAGCGTGGCACCGTTTGGCCCCATGAACGAGAGCCTGCGAGTCGCCTTCGAGCACGTGCTGGCCAACGATCCGGCAGCTATCCGTCGCCAGCTCGGCTACATCGGCTTGCCCGCCGATACCATCGTCATGCTGGACACCCCACCCGGGGCATCCATCTACATGCGTCAGGCGCTGACATGTGCCGATATGGTTCTGGTCACCACGCTGACCGATGCCGCATCCTATGCCACCCTGCCCACGATGCACGAACTGATTCACCATTACTGTGGCGGCTCGGGCAATTTTGTCGGCTATGCCTATGTGTTGAACCAGGTGGATCGTTCGCGCGAGCTGTCGCGAGATATCACGGAAATGATGCGCGCAGATCTGGGTGACCGGATCGCAGGGATCATTCATCAGGATCAGTCGGTTGCCGAAGCGCTGGCATTTAATCGAAACGTGCTCGAATATGACGAGCACTGTCGCGCGACGCACGATTTCATCCAATGTGCTGCGTGGATTGGTGCACAGTTGCAGTCCCAGGTCACTGCCTCATGAGTACTCGTCCCGACGCACCGACCCGAGGCGCTCGCCGCGTTGTTCCGGTTCATGAGGTCAATGCCCAGATCAAGGGCCGGGTACTGAACGTATTCGACCAGGCATTCTGGTTCAATCCGCTGGTACGCGCCGTACTGATCATCGGGGCGGCGATCCTGTTCGGCATTGCGGTCACCACGCCCCTGGAGGTCTGGCAGCAGGCGCTTTTCTCCATCATCATGTTCGTCGCCGCGCTGGTGATTCGACGCGTGGCGGGCCAGTTCGCCGTGGTGTCGCTCATCGTGCTCTCGGTGACGGCATCCATTCGCTATATGTACTGGCGCCTGACGAGTACGGTGGGATTCGTGGATCCGCTGGACATGGTGCTGGGCTGGGGCCTGGTGGCCGCCGAGCTGTACGCGCTGACCGTGCTGCTCTTGGGCTATCTGCAGACCGCCTGGCCGCTGAAGCGCAAGCCCATTCCGATGCCGGCCGACAACAGCACCTGGCCCACGATCGACATCATGATCCCGACCTACAACGAGCCCCTGAACATCGTCAAACTGACGGTATTCAGTGCGCTGGCGCTGGATTGGCCTGCCGACAAGCTCAATGTCTATGTCCTGGACGATGGTCGCCGCCCCGAATTCAAGGCGTTCTGCCAGGATGTGGGTGCGGGCTACATCACGCGCGACAACAATCTGCACGCCAAGGCGGGCAACCTGAACTGGGCGCTGGCGCGCACCTCGGGCGAGTTCGTCGCGATTTTCGATTGCGACCACGTGCCGACGCGTTCGTTTCTGCAGCTGTGCATGGGCTGGTTCCTGCGCGACAAGAAACTGGCAATGTTGCAGACCCCTCACTTCTTCTTTTCGCCTGATCCATTCGAGAAGAATCTGGGCACTTTTCGCAGCGTGCCTAACGAAGGCGAGCTGTTCTATGGCCTGGTCCAGGATGGCAACGATCTCTGGAACGCGACGTTTTTTTGCGGCTCCTGCGCCATCATGCGCCGTGGCCCCCTGCTTGAAGTGGGCGGCGTGGCCATCGAAACGGTGACCGAAGACGCCCACACCGCGCTGAAGCTCTCTCGGGCGGGCTACAACACCGCCTATCTGGGTATTCCCCAGGCCGCAGGACTGGCCACCGAAAGCCTGTCGGCGCACATCGTGCAGCGCATTCGCTGGGCACGCGGCATGGCGCAGATCTTCCGTGTGGACAACCCCATCATGGGCAAGGGGCTGGCGCTGGGCCAACGGCTTTGTTATGCCAACGCCATGCTCCACTTCTTCTACGGTCTGCCGCGCCTGGTGTTTCTGACGGCGCCACTGGCCTATCTGATCTTCGGCGCACAGATCTTCCAGGCACCGGCGCTGATGATCGTTGCCTACGCGCTGCCACACATCTTTCACTCCAGCCTGGCCAACTCGACCATTCAGGGGCGCTTCCGGCACTCGTTCTGGAACGAGGTCTATGAAACGGTGCTGGCCTGGTACATCATGCGTCCCGTCACCCTGGCGCTGATCAACCCGAAAGCGGGTGCCTTCAACGTCACGGCCAAAGGCGGTGTGATCGACCAGGCATTCTTTGACTGGACGATGGCGCGCCCCTATCTGGTCATTCTGCTGCTCAACTTTGTGGGCATCTGTTTCGGTATCGTCGAGTTCGTGGGCGGCGACGTCGATGCTCGCACGACCATCGTGGTGAACCTGGTCTGGGCGCTCTACAACATCACGATTGCCTGCGCCAGTGTGGCCGTCGCTGCGGAATCACGCCAGTTGCGCACCACGCCCAGGGTCTCTGCATCACTGCCCGCCACGATCATGCTGAACAACGGCAAGACTATCGTCTGCCGCACCACGGACTTCTCCCAGCAGGGGTTGGGCATTACCTTGCCCCAAGGCGTGACCGTGCCCACCGACCAGGACCTGCACGTCTGCGTGTTCCGAGGGGAAGAGGAAGGCGTATTCCCGGCAACGGTGGTCTACAGCAAAGGCCAGACGCTGGGTCTGCGACTCGACAAGCTCGATCTCCAGCAGCAAAGCAAGTTTGCACAAATCACTTTCGGACGGGCCGACACCTGGGCCGAAAACTGGGGGCACGCGTCGGTCGATACGCCTCTGGGCGCACTGCGAGAGGTGTCCCTCATCGGCATGCGCGGCATGAAACTGTTATCGCGCAGCCTCTACGGCGCCAGTCGAACAAAAATCAGCACGTCTTTAGCGAATCGATCCTCTGTGAGCAAACGATGATTTCCACGTCCCAAGGTCCCTGCACGCACCCGTTCCGCCGTCGCTACCTGCCTGCCCTGGTGTCGGGCGCGCTGGTGTTTGGTGCATCCATGCATGTGTGGGCAGCATCCGCTCCCGAGGCAGCATCTGCCGCAGGCGCATCACCCGCTGCCGCCTCGCCCGCGGCCGCACCTGCATTGGTGCCGCAGCCGGTGGGGGCTCAGGCTTTCCCGGCACCGCCCGAACCGCCTGCCGGATCGCGCAACGTGCGTCTGTCGCTCAAGCAGCTGGGTGCCAATTACCCCTTGAACCTGCGCGGGGTGGACGGCAGCAACAGCGTGCCATTCAACGTTCGCACGGATGAAATCGTCACGGCAGCCAAGCTCACCCTGAGCTATGCGTATTCGCCTGCCCTGCTGCCCGATCTGTCGCACATCAACATTCTGATCAACGGTGAAGTCGCCAACAGCATTCCGGTGCCAAAAGAGACGGCTGGAATTGCGCTGCAGCACTCCGTCGACCTGCCGCCCCGTCTGATCACCGAGTTCAACCGCATTAACGTGCAGTTGATCGGCCACTACACGATGCAATGCGAGGACCCGCTGCATTCGAGCCTTTGGGCAAATATCAGCAACAACAGTGTGCTCGATCTGACGGTCACCCCGATTGCATTGGCCAACGATCTGGCTTTGCTGCCCACGCCGTTTTTCGATCGACGCGATATCAAGAGCCTGAATCTGCCGGTGGTGTTCGCCAGCCAGCCGGACAATGCGACGCTCGAAGCAGCGGGCACGCTCTCGTCGTGGTTTGGCGCATTGGCCAAATACCGCGGGGCACGCTTCCCCGCCTCGGTCGCCACGCTGCCGCAGTCGGGCAACGCCATCGTCATGATCGCCGGTCAGTCGACGATTCCTGGCGTGGACGCGCCAGCCGTGTCGGGCCCCACGGTCTCAGTGGTCGCGCATCCGAACGACCCCAATGGCAAGCTTCTACTGGTGCGCGGACGCGACAGCCGCGAACTCAAGCTTGCCGCTGCTGCGCTGGCCACAGGCAGCCAGACCTTGTCCGGCCCATCGGCCGCCATTACCCAATACGCCAGCACCGATCCACGCAAGCCCTACGATGCCCCCTACTGGTTGCCCAGCAACCGCCCCGTGCAGTTCGGCGAGTTGATGGATGCCAAGGACATGAATGTGTCGGGCTACAGTCCCGACATCATCCGCGTGCGGACCCGCATCGCGCCTGACCTGTTCACGTGGCGCGAAAAAGGCATTCCGGTCGATCTGAAGTATCGCTATACCCCGCAACCGGACACCATGAATTCATCGCTGCTGGTCAGCGTGAACGATCAGTTCCTGAAATCGCTTCCCTTGCTTTCGCTGAAAAACATGGGCGGCGGCGACAACCTGTCTGCAGCCGTGCGGCCGGACGAAACCCTGCCGATGCAGACCAAGCTGGCGGTGCCCCCGCAAATGCTGGCTGGCGAGACGCAATTCCAGTTTCGCTACATGTACGACTACATCAAGCAGGGCGAGTGCCGCGACATCATCATCGACAATGTGCGCGGCGCCATTGAACCTGAATCGACCATCGACGTCTCGGGCTACTCGCACTTCATCGCCATGCCCGATCTGAACGTGTTCCAGAACAGCGGGTTCCCGTTTACGCGCCTGGCCGATCTGTCCGAGACGGCCGTGGTCCTGCCCGACAGTGCAGGCGCAGCCGATTACACCGCCTATCTCGGCATGCTGGGGCGCATGGGTGAATCGACCGGCTATCCGGCCACCGGCGTGGCCGTGGTTCAGGCACAGCAGGTCGATACCGTTTCGACGCGCGATCTGCTTGTGATCGGCTCGGGCGGCAATCAGCCCCTGGCCAAACAGTGGGCCGACCGCATGCCCGCTGCCATCGACGGCAATGCCAAGCGTTTCGGCCTGTCAGACTTCGCCTATAGGGCGGCAAGCTGGTTTAGCCCCGACCCGCGCGCTACCGACACCACTGCACGCAACCGCCTGTCTTTCACGACCGAAGGCGCGAGTGCCATGTTCACCGGCTTCGAGTCGCCCCTGTCTTCGGGACGCAGCGTGGTCATGGTCTCGGCGTCGCAGCCACAGGGCCTGGGCGACGCGCTCGACGCGCTGATCGGCGGCGAGGGGTATGAACGCACCATCGCCGGCAGCCTGGCTGTCGTGCGTGGCAAAGACGTGCAGTCGGTGCTGTCGGACCAGAAGTACTACGTCGGCAGCCTGGGCATGGTCAAGCGCGTGCAGTGGTTCATGTCGCAGCATCTGACCGCGTTCGTGCTGGCCAGTGCAGTCGGTGCGGTGCTTGCGGTGCTGGCGCTCTACCTTGCCCTGCGTCGTCGTGCGGCCCGCCGCCTTGTAGGCGAATAACCCGGCGATGCGGCGCATGATGTCGAAGGTCGTCCCGCACCGTGCTTCACGTCGCCAGGCTCTCGCGCGCCTGATGGCGGGCGGTGCAGCACTCAGCCTGGGCGCGAACCGGACGTCCTGGGCAGCGGCGGCCAGGCCTGCTGCCGGTGCCTGCAAGTTCGACGCGTGGCCGCTATGGGACGCGTTCAAGACGCAGTTCCTGCAGCCCGACGGTCGCGTGGTGGATGCCAGCTCCGCGAAGATGCACTCGTCCTCCGAAGGACAGTCCTATTGCATGTTCTTTGCGCTGGTCGCCAACGATCCGAAGGCGTTCGAGGCGATGTGGCGCTGGTCGGTGAACAACCTGCTGGGGGGAGATGTTGCCCACAACCTGCCGGCCTGGCACTGGGGCCTGGCCGAGGATGGCAAGTGGCGTGTGCTGGACAAGAATTCCGCGTCAGATGCCGATCTCTGGTTCGTCTATGCCCTGCTTGAAGCGGGTCGCGCATGGGGTCGGGCCGACTACACGGCAGATGGCCGCACGCTGCTTGCGAACATCGAACTGCGTGAAACGGCAGTGCTGCCTGGGCTGGGCAAAATGCTGCTGCCAGGCGAATACAGCTTTGCGCAGGCCAACGCGTTGTGGCGTCTGAATCCGAGCTACATGCCGATCCCGATCCTGCGACGCCTTGCTGCCGCCTCGCCGTCTGGCGGCTGGAACGAGATCGCCACGAATACGATCAAAATGATCCAGGCGACGGCCCCGAAAGGATTCTCGCCCGATTGGCTTGCCTATCAGGGATCGGGGGCTGCAGCGGGTCAATTCATCGTCGATCCTATCAAGGGAGACCTGGGCAGTTATGACGCGATACGCGTCTATATGTGGGCAGGCATGACGCCCGCCGACGATCCGCTGGCCGCACCGTTGATGCGCGCGGTGGGCGGGCTCGCCAGCGCCACCAACGGTGCCGCCCCGCCGCCTGAAAAAGTCATTACCACCACCGGTGAAACCAGCGGCAGCGGCCCGTTCGGATTCTCCGCCGCCCTGCTGCCTTATTTGAAGGCAGCAAACCAGACAAAACTGTTGGATTTACAACGCCAACGGGTGGAAACACTACAGAAATTAACGCTTCTGCCTGAAATCCTACAAAGCCGGCGTCCCCCCTATTACGATTATGTGCTGACGCTGTTCAGCCTGGGTTGGATTGATCGCCGCTACCACTTTCAGCGCAATGGCACCTTGCACTTACTTTGGGAAGAAACATGTCCGCACGTCGCCACACGCTAGCCGTTGGTTTGCTCGCCGCCCTCTTGCACAATGCCGGCCTGGCTCAGACCGATGCCACCAGCGTGCTGCTCGACCAAGGCAGGTTCTGGACCGAGAAGCGTGATGCGACCCGTGCGGCCGAAGCCTGGCAACGCCTGCTGCTGGTCGAGCCGAATCGGCCCGAAGCGCTGTACGGTCTGGCGGTGATCGACCTGGACGCCAAGCGCACCGCCTCTGCCCAAACCTATCTGACCAAGCTGCGCACGGCCCATCCCGATAGCCCCCTGGTCGCGCAGCTGGAACAGGAAATGGCGCTGCGCCAGGGCTCGCGCCCCAAGGAACTTGATCAGGCCCGCCTGTTGGCGGAATCCGGCAACCTTGATGCAGCCATCGCGCAATACGATGTGGTGCTCAACGGCAAACCACCACAAGGGCCTTTGGCGCTTGAATACTACAACTACCTGGGTTACACGACGGGCGGCTGGCAGCGCGCCCGCGATGGCCTGGAACGACTGGCGCGCGAATCGCCCAGGAGCAATCAGATCAAGTTGGCCCTGGGCAAATTGCTGATTCGCAATGAGGCGACCCGCACCGACGGCATCGCCAGGCTGCAGCAACTGTCCACCGTCCCCGAAGTGGCCGGCGACGCGGCAGAATCCGCCCGCATGGGCCTGGTCTGGCTGGGCACCCCCAGACCGCCGGAGATCCCGCTGTTTCAGGCGCACCTGAAAGCCAATCCCGACGACGAAGAAATCCGTAAACAGATGAACAGCATGGGCGCAGCGCGCGCCACGCAGGCGCAGGTCAATGCGTCCGCGCCAGCACGCAGTGCCGGGACGCGCACGGGCGCTGCGGCCAGTGCCGCACCCGCAGGCCCGGCTGTCGATCCTGTCATGACCCGGGCCTTCAAGGCGCTGGAGTCGGGCGACAGCGCGTCGGCCGAGACCGATTTCCAGGCCCGTTTGCGCACCCACCCGGACGACGCCGATGCCCTGGGCGGGCTGGGCGTGATCCGCATGCAGCAGGATCGCATGCGCGATGCCGAAACCCTGCTTACGCGCGCTGCGCAAAAAAATCCCCGCTGGCGTGGCGCACTGAACAGCTCGCGTTACTGGACGCTGGTCAATCAGGCCAATACCGCGCAGATCGCGGGTGACTCGGCCTCTGCCCGGCGCCTGCTGGATCAGGCATCGAAGCTGGACCCCAAGCAGACCGGTGCCGACATGATGCGCGCGTCCATGGACGCTGAGGCGGGACGACTCGACGCCGCAGAACAGACCTACCGCAGCGTACTGGCACGCAACCGTAACGACAGCGCCGCCCTGCTCGGGCTGGTGGGCGTGCTGGCCCAGAATGGCAAGGCGGCCGAAGCACGTCGCCTGGTGGATGGCGCTGCGCTGTCCGACCCGGCGGACATGAGCCGCCTGCGTGCCGCCTACGCGTCGGGTGCGGCGCGCGCCGCCACGCTACGTGGCGATGACGCCGCCGCGCGCGCTGCGCTCGAAGACGCCATGCGCAACGACCCGAACAACGTCTGGATTCGTCTGGACCTGGCACGCCTGTACACCAAGGCGGGGCGCAACCGCGACGCGCAGGGCCTGGTCGACGGGTTACTGGCCAGCCAGCCCAACAATCCCGACGCGCTCTACGCCAGCGCCATGCTTTCAGCCGAGCTGCAAGAGTGGCATCGTGCCCTGAACGCACTCGATCGCATTCCCGCCAACCGCCGCAATCCTGGCGTGATCGCGCTGCAACGCCGTGTCTGGGTCAATGCACAGGCCGCGTCCGCCTCCGAGCTGGCCAAACAGGGCCGACGCGATGAAGCCGTGGCCCTGCTTGCCAATGCCGAATCCGTCGCAGGCACCGATGTGGGCCTGCAAGGCGCGCTGGCCAGTGCGTATGTCGATGCGGGTGATCCCGCGCGGGGCCTGCGCATGGTGCGCGACATCGTGGCACGCAGCCCCCACGCCAGCCCCGATGTCCTGCTGCAGTATGCCGGCATTCTGCTCAAGACCGGCCAGGATGTCGAAAGCGCGGGCATTCTGCGCGATCTTTCCGGACGCGACATGACCGCGGGTGAGCATCAGACCTATCGCGAACTGCGTTTCCTGTACACGGTGCGTCAGGCTGAAAACATGCGCGAGCGCGGTGACCTGGTGGCCGCCTACGACACGCTGGCACCTGTGCTGGCCGAGCGCCCCAACGATCCGCTGGCCGTGGGCGCGCTGGCGCGCATGTACGCCGCGTCGGGCGACAACAAGAAAGCGCTGGATCTGTATAAGCAGCTGCTCGAGAAGGACCCGAACAATGCCTCCCTGCATCTGGGGGCCGCACAAATGGCCAACCAGACCAAGGACTATCGCTATGCGGCCGGTGCAGCCGATACCGCCGTTGCCCTGGCGCCGGACAATCCGGAAATCCTGGGCGGCGCAGGCCGTATCTATCGCGCCCAGGGCAAATCCTCCAAGGCCATGGAACTGCTGAAGTCGGCGATTGCCCTGCAGCAGGGCAATGGTCAGGCCCCGGCCATCGCTGGCGCGCCCACCGCCGTGGCCAGTTCGTCGGCCGACGCCGCCAATCCCTTCGTGGGCCTGCCCGGGCAGCGCAGCCGGTCCACGCTGTCAGAGCCCGACACTGCCGGCGCATCGTATGGCGCAACACCGGCCGCATCGCAAGCGATGGTTGCCGTGGCGCCGGTCGGTACCGCACCAGCGGCCTACGCCGCCGCGGGGCGCCCGGGCGCGAATGAATCCAGTCGAGCGGTGGCCTCGCTTACGGCCCCCTCGCGTGCAAACCCCGCCAGCATCGATGTGCCAGCCGCAGTGCCATCGTCGCCTTCGACCGTGGCATCCGCAGCGCCGCTCAGCAGCGATCCCGTGAGTCTGCCCCCGCTGGCTGCCCGCAGCACCCGCAGCGAGACCGCCGCGCCTGCACGAGCGATGGAACCGCTGCCCGTCGTGGCGGCACGATCCGAGGCGATCGCCGCCCCACGTGAACGTCAGGCCGTTCCCGCGGCATCCACTCGGTCCAGCGCGGCGCGGCCGGCGCACGATGGGGTGCCAGCACCTTCGGTGCCTGCCAGAAGCGCTTCGGCCGAACAGAACCGTGCCAGCGCGCCATCGACCGTCGCCTACGCACCGACGCCCATGGGTGCGGCCACTGCGGCGCCCGTGACCGGTTCGGTTGCTGAGCCCGTGGCGTATGCGCCCTATCCTGCGCCCGCCTCGAGCGCCGAGCGCCCGAACGCGGGCGGTGCGGCAGCAGGCGATCGTGTGGCCGCAAGCGGCGAAAAGACGCTTGCAGGCGAGCTCGATGAAATCATGCAGGAGCGCAGCCCGGAGTTCAGACTGGGCACGCAGGTGCGTACGCGCAACGGCGAATCCGGTGTGAGCAAACTCACCGATATCCAGACGCCGATGGAAATCGCCTTCCCGGTTGGCGATGATCGGGTCACGCTGCGCGCTACCCCGGTCTCGCTGAACGCGGGCGGCATCGGTTCGAGCTATTACTCATCCAGCACGTTTGGCGGCGGGCCGGTCTCGGCATTGAATCAGCTCGATGGCCTGACCGCCGGACCGGGCTCGCAGCGCCAGCGCGGTGTGGGTCTCTCGGCGGTGTATGCCACACGCGGCATCACGGCCGATGCCGGTGTCACCCCGCTGGGCTTCATCTACAAAACGTTCACCGGCGGGATCCGTTTCGACGGAACGATAGATGACGCCAACACGCTGTCCTACGACTTCAACGTCTCGCGTCGCCCGGTCACCGATAGCGTGCTGTCGTTCGCCGGCGCACGGGATCGTCGCAGCGGCGACACCTTCGGTGGCGTGTCGGCCACCGGTGCGCGCCTGCAGTTGACCAAGGACTTCGGCGACTTCGGGTTCTACGGTGCAGGGTCGTTCTATGACCTCAGCGGCCACAACGTGGCGTCGAACAATCGCGCTGAAATCGGTGCGGGCCTGTACTACCACCTGATCCGCACGAGCGACTCGCTGCTGACGACCGGGCTGAATGCCAGCGGCATCTTCTACGACCGCAACCTGCGCTACTTCACCTACGGGCACGGCGGCTATTTCAGCCCGCAGCAGTTCTATGCGCTGAACGTGCCGCTGAGCTGGTCGCAGCGCAGCGACAACTTCACCTACCAGGTGCGCGGCTCCATCGGTCTGCAGCGATTCAAGGAAAACGATGCGGACTACTTCCCCGGCAATGGCAATCGCCAGTCGCTGGCCGATATCGCACAGGCCAGCGCCGTGGGCCGTGGCCTGTCGGGCAGTTCGCGGGCGGTATATGACGGTCAGACCAAGACCGGCATAGGCTACAGCCTGGGCGCCGCCGGAGAATATCGCGTCGCGCCGCAACTGTACTTCGGTGGCAGCCTGGCCATGGACAATGCCAGCGACTACCGCCAGCTCGCCGGTGGCCTGTACATGCGCTACATGTTCTATCCGCAATCGGGACAAATGGCGCTGCCCGTCAGCCCGTATCGCTCCCCTTATGGCCAGTAGGACGGCGACGCTGCCGACCTGGCCACATCGTTAAAGGAGAAACCAGACATGCTCAACACTCTGCTTGCAGGAATGACCGTCCTCATCATCGGGGACAGCCACTTGACCACACCAGGCTACCTGATCACCTCGCTGCACGACGACCTGGCCGCACAAGGTGCGCAGGTTCGTACCGTGGGCGTATGTGGCGCCAATGCTGCCGACTGGCTGAAGGTGACGCCCGGCACCTGCGGCGCGGCAGAGCGTGTGGGCAAAGGCGAAATCCAGCTCAAGGGCGCAGCCGGCGCCACAGTGCCGATCAAGGAATTGCTTGCGCAGGACAAACCCAAACTGCTGGTGGTCGTGATGGGCGACACCATGGCGGGCTACTCCCTGCCGGCTTTTCCCAAAACCTGGATCTGGCAACAGGTCACCCAGTTCACCAAGGAAGTGGCCAGCACGGGCACGACGTGCGTGTGGGTCGGCCCGGGCTGGGGATCGGAAGGCGGCAAGTTCGGCAAGACCTATGCGCGGGTCCAGCAAACCGCTGCCTTTCTGTCCTCGAACGTCGCGCCCTGCACTTACATCGATTCGCTCACGCTGTCGCAAAAAGGCCAGTGGCCCACCACGGATGGCCAGCACTACACGGTGCCAGCCTATAAGCAATGGGGCGACGCACTGTCTAAAACGATTACCGAGCTGCCCTCGGTGAAAGCCATCAAACGCTGATCGCGTCAGCCACACCCCGTTCAGGAGTTACCTGTGCCTGCTTCATTGCTCGCCGGTCTGACCATGCTGGTTATTGGTGAAAGCCACCTGACCATGCCCGGGTCATTGATTGACACCCTGCCCGACGAACTGAGCAAGCGTGGCGCGGTCGTGCATTCGATCGGTGCGTGCGGCGCCAACGCGGGCGACTGGCTCAAGGCGACCCCTGTCGCCTGTGGCGCCGACCGCATCGGGCGCGACAAACCGGTGATCCGGGGCCGCGACGCCACCACCTCGCCCATCCAGACGCTCATCAGCCAGGGCAAGCCCGACGTCGTCGTCATCATCATCGGCGACACCATGGCGTCCTACGACAAGGCGTCGTTTCCCCGCAGTTGGGCCTGGCAGAACGTCACCAGCCTGACCAAGGCGATCGCGGCCACCGGCACGAAGTGTGTATGGGTCGGCCCGCCCTGGGGCAAGGAGGGTGGCAAATATCAGAAGAACGACGCACGCACGCAGCTGATGTCGCAATTTCTCGCCAGCAATGTCGCGCCCTGCACGTATATCGATTCGCTGACGTTCTCCAAGCCAGGACAATGGCAAACGGTGGATGGTCAGCACTTCACTTTCGCCGGCTACCAATCCTGGGGCACCGCCATCGCCCAGGCCCTGGCCGATTCGCCAGCCGCCAAGACATGGAAGAAACCATGAACACCCTGCTGTCCCGCGTGACCCTCGCCTGCGCTGCCGCCGCAGGACTTTGCTCGACCGCCCTGGCTGCCGAAGTGCCGCTTTACGACACCGGTCCCAGCGAAGACTCTTCATTTCTGCGTTTCGTCAATGCCACACCGGCCCCGGTCGACGTGGTGGCTGCGGGCTCCAACGCCAAGACGTCACTGACGGGCGAGAAGCCGGCTACGAGCTACTTCCCGATCAAGGCCAAAGCGGGCATCAAGGGCAGTCTGCAGACAGGCAGCACGCAGGCCCCCGTGGATGTGTCGGTGGAACCTGGAGAATTCGCCACCGTGTTCGCTGTCGCCTCGGGCACGAACGGGCTCGCCTCGCGTGTCGTGCGCGAGCAGCCCGACGATTTCAACGCCACCAAGGTATCGCTGGCGTTCTACAGCATGGACCCGGGCTGCGCCAGCACGTCGCTGCAGGTGGCCGGGCGCACCACGGCGCTGTTCGAGAATGTGCCTGTGGGTGAGCTCAAGCGTCGCCTGATCAATCCGGTCACCCTGTCGGTGCAATTGCTGTGCGCGGGCAAGCCGGTGGGCGACGCGCTGCCGCTGGGCGCATTGCAAGCGGGTCAGCGCTACAGCATCTTCGCAGTACCGGGTTCGAACACGACCCGGATGTTTATTGCGTCAGACGCGCTTGCGAACTGATCCCAGCAGCCTAACCGCCCTCTCGCGCCACTCCCATGGTCTTTGCATCACTGGAATTCCTGACGCTGTTCCTGCCGGCGTTTCTCATCATTTATGCGCTGGTGCCGGCAAGCTGGCGCAATGCAACGCTGTTGTTCGCCAGCTGGATTTTCTACGGCTGGTGGAGCCCCATCTATCTGCTGCTGTTCATCTTCCTTATTCTGGTGGGTTGGGTCGGCGGCATGGTGATCGAGCGCGGGGGCCATACCTCGGCCCGGGGTTGGGCGCTCACAGGCTTCATCGCCATCAACATCGGCATCCTGTGCTGGTACAAGTACGCCAATATTCTGGTCGAGACCACCAATAGCGTGCTCGTGCACGCTGGCGCCATGCCCATGGAATGGCAACGCATCGCCTTGCCCATCGGGCTTTCGTTCATCGTGTTGCAATCGATCTCGTATCTGATCGACGTCTACCGCCGCACAGTTGAAGTGGACAGAAGCTTTATCTCGTTCGGTGCCTACCAATCGATGTTCGTGCACCTCATTGCGGGCCCCATCATTCGCTATGACTGGGTCAAGCAGGAACTGGCGCAGCGACCCTTCGACTGGACCACGTTTTCACTGGGGTCGCGTCGGTTCATGATCGGCATGAGCATGAAAGTGCTGATCGGCGATACCCTGGCGCCCATCGTGGACATCGCCTTCGCGACACCGAATCCAAGTTTTGCCGATGCCTGGATCGGGTGCCTGGCCTATAGCCTGCAGCTTTTCTTCGATTTCGCCGGTTACAGCGCGATGGCCATCGGGCTGGGTCAGATGCTGGGATTCCGCTTCCCGGAAAACTTCAACCACCCCTATCTGGCCATCAGCATCCAGGACTTCTGGCGGCGCTGGCACCTGTCGCTCTCGAGCTGGATTCGCGACTATCTCTACATTCCACTGGGGGGCAGTCGCAAGGGTGAATTGCGCACCTACATCAATCTGTTTCTCACGATGGCCATCGCCGGGCTCTGGCACGGAGGAGACAGCTGGAATTTCCTGCTCTGGGGCATGGCGCACGGTCTGGCGCTGTGCATCGCGCGGGCCTGGGCGGGCTTCACCCTGCCGGAACCGCCGCAATGGTTTTCACGCGTGCTCACGCTGCTGTTTGTCATGCTGGCCTGGACGATCTTCCGCGCGCACTCCTTTGACAATGCGATGGCGATGTACGGCGGGCAGTTCGGACTCAATGGTTTCGCATTGGGCGACGCCCTGCATGTGGCCTTGCGACCGGCGCATGTTCTGGCGGTGGCACTGGGGATCGCCTGCGTCATTGCTCCGGCCCTTCGCCCGGCGTTCGAGCGCCGTGTGCCCATGCCGGTGCAAACGCTCGTCGGGCTCTGGCCGCTGGCAACTTTTCTTCTGTCATTTGCACTGATCGCCAGCCGTGGCGCCGTGCCCTTCCTGTACTTCCAGTTCTAATGACTCAGACGCATCTGCCCCCGCCTCCGCCCACGCAACCGGTTACCTGGCTGGCCCGTCTGACGGGCCCGATCGCAGGCGCCTGCCTGTCCAGCTTTATGCTCGTGGGCCTGGTCACCACGGTCTACACCGTGGCCACGGGCAAACTGGATCTGCTGCCCAAGGCGCCGACCTGGCCATCGTTTCTTGACGGACGCGTGACCCAAGGCATTGCCGACGCGCTGGCCGGCGCCCCCGTTCCGCGCGAATCGGCCCGCATCGAACGTGGCTTCAGCTGGATGGCCATCGGCGATCTGGGACCGCGTGTGCGTCAGGGATGCCCTGGCTGGCTGTTCCTGGCCGACGAATTCAAGCCTCATCCGAACGCTCAGGCGAATGCACAGTCACGTCTGCAGGAACTTGTGCGCGCGAAGGAGCGTCTGGCCAGTCAGGGGGCCCGTCTGCTGGTGACCGTCGTTCCCGACAAAAGCCGCATGGAAGCGGCCAACCTGTGCGGGCTGTATCGTCCGGCAGCATTCGAGACTCGCCTGAAAGGCTGGACCGATGCGCTGGCTGCGGCCGGCGTGGACGTGCTCGACCTGCAGCCAGCGATGGCACGAACGGCCTCACCCGCTGATGGGGAAGACGACGGTTCCGGCGCTTTTCTGCGCACCGATACCCACTGGAACGAACGCGGCGCGCGCAGCGCGGCGCAGGCCGTTGCGCAAAAAGTGCAGGCGATGGGCATGACTGCGACACCCACCCAGCACTACCTGACCACACCCCAAAAGCCCACCGCACGTGCGGGCGACCTGGTGCGTCTCGCAGGCATCGACAGCCTGCCCGTATCACGTCAGCCACGCGCCGACATCCAGCGCGCCACAACCTTCACCGCCAGCGACGGTTCCACCGGCATGGACAATGCCGTAGGCGCCTCCCAGGCAGGCCAGTTGGCCAGTGGCGCTGCATCGGGCATGCAGGCCCCCGCGCCATCGCCCTCATCAGCGCCCACCGAGGAGGATCTCTTCGGTGATGCCAAAGCCCCGAATATCGCAGTGATCGGCACGTCCTTCTCCCGCACATCGAACTTCGTTCCTTTTCTGCAGGCAGCGCTGAACACGACCGTGGTCAATGCCGCCATGGACGGCGGTGATTTCTCAGGCGCTGCCCGGCAGTATTTTCAGGGGCCGACGTTCAAGGAAACGCCACCCGCACTGGTGATCTGGGAAATACCCGAGCGGGTGCTGCAGCAACCCCGACGCAATGACGACATCGGGCTTAAGTAAACTTTTGCTATTGGCATCAACCCGCCCATTCGGCAATTCATAAGACGGCGTTCATCAATCTGAAATAGCCACCGTCAATGCCCATAGGCATGCTCACGGTCATATCGAGCACGGGAGCGCATGACAGCGCAAGCGGCACGCACCATCAAGGTGTCATGGCCACTGAAGAACAACAGCGCGCATCCCGGCCACCGCGCATGTGCCCACAGGCACACGCGCGTCGCATTGCCAAGTTCGGGACACATCGAACCTAGCCAAGTCGCACGCCCAGGGCGAGTGCGACGTTTTGCGTGGACAACCGAGGAGACATTGATGACGTTCAAAACAAATATTGTGGCGCGATTGCTCGCGCTCGCGGTCAGTTCCTGCGCGCTCGCAGGCACGTCGGCCTGGGCCCAGGACAAACCTGCCGAACTGAAGGTCGGTATCTCGACGTTCACGTCGGGCTCCGCTTCCGTGTTCGGCGTGCCGGGCAAGGCTGCGGGTGAGATCCTGATCGACAAGATGAATGCCGAAGGTGGCATCGGTGGCGTGAAGGTCGTGCCGTCCTGGATCGACGAAGGCATTGGTGGCGATCGCCTGCTGTCCGAATATCGACGCCTGGTGCAGGAACAGGGCATCAAGGTCATGCTGGCCACTATCTCCAGCGGCAACTGCCTGATCGTGGCGCCGGTTGCCGAGGACCTGAAAGTACTGAACCTGGCGTGGGATTGCGGCACTGAAAAACTGCTGGAAGAAAGCCGACGCAAATATGTGGTTCGCCCGGCTGGCAACGCCACCACCGAAATGATGGCCACCCTGGTCTATCTGCTGAAGAACAAGCCCGATTTCAAAACGGTTGCCATCGTCAACCAGGACTACTCCTGGGGCCGTGACTCGCGCGATATTCTGGTCGATGCCCTGTCGGTGCTCAAGCCGGATGCCAAGATCGTTGCCGAAATGTTCCCGAAATTCGGCGCGTCGGATTTCTCGACGGAAATCAGCCGTCTGCAGGCCTTGCGGCCCGACGTGATCATCTCGACGTCATGGGGTGGCGATCTGGACACGTTCGTGCGTCAGGCCGCGCAGCGCGGCCTGTTCACCCGATCGACGTTCGTGCTGCCCCTGGCCGAGAGTTCGCTCGAACGGCTGGGCAGTGTTCTGCCCGAAGGCGTGATCGTGGGTGGCCGTGGCGATCACTACTTCCTGCATCCTGAAACGCGCAACGATCCTGCGCACGTTGCCTTCATCAAGGCCTTCAAGGACAAGACCGGCGCCTACCCGATCTATCCCACCTACCACATGGCACAGTCGCTGGCCGCATTGAAAGCGGGCTACGAGAAAGCCATTGCGGACAATGGCGGGAAGTGGCCCACGGTCGAGCAGGTTGCCCAGGCCATTCGTGGCTTGACCTTCAAGGCCTATGGACGTCCGATCGCCATGCGCGAGGATGGTCAGGGCATGGAGGCGCAGCTGCTGGGTACGACCAAGAAAGTGGCCGAGTTCCCGTTTCCCGTCATGGACAACATGATGATCATCCCGGCTGAAATCGTGACCCCGCCCGTCGGCCAGTTGACGCATGACTGGATCAAGACTGTGAAGTCGGATCTGATCGCAAGCGACAAGATCAAGACCTTCTCTTACAAGCCCTGATCCACCGGGACGGGGTCATCGCGCGCACGCGGCACGCGTGCGCGCCCCCTGCCCGCTCATCACCGGCCTGGCCGGAAAAACGGCTGACTCGCGGGAGCCACTATGCCGATTGATCTCTTTTTGCTCGCCACGCTGGACGGCATCTCGTATGCCGCCCTGCTTTTCCTCGTCGCCCTGGGGCTGACCCTGATTTTCGGGGTCATGCGCATCCTGAATGTGGCCCATGGCAGTTTGTACGCCTGCGGCGGATACATGGCCGCCACCCTGGGCCTGTGGCTCACGCAAAGCAATAGCCCGGCCTGGCTGGCCCTGCCGGCCCTGTTCCTGGCGGCCATCGTCGTGGGCGCACTGCTGGGCAGTATTCTCGAAATCGGCCTGCTGCGCCGGATCCTGGACAAGGATCCCATTCTTCAGTTGCTGGTGACCTTCGCTGCGTTCATGATCCTGGAGGATCTGCAGCGCCTGATCTGGGGCACCCAGCCCATTTTCGTGTCCAACGTGGTCGACCAGCTGGGCACGGCCGAAGTCCTGGGCATCGTCTACACGCGCTATCAGTTGATGGTGCTGCCCGCCGTCGCCGCCCTGGCCTATTTCGCGCTGCGCTATTTTCTGTCACGCACACGCACGGGCCGTCAGGTCACGGCCGTGACCTTCAACCGCGAAGTGGCCATCACCATGGGCGTCAATGCCCCCCGCGTGCTGCTGGTCACCTTTGTCTGCGGTGCGATTCTGGGTGCCCTGGGTGGCGCGCTGGCCTCGCCCATCACTTCACTCGTGCCCGGTGTAGGTGCGGACATGATCGTGCTGTCGTTCGCCGTCGTGGCCACGGCCGGCCTGGGTCATCTGGGCGGCGCGGCGATCACTGCGCTGCTCATCGGGCTGGCCCGGGCCTTTGCCATTTATCTCTATCCCGAACTCGAAGTGCTCGCGCCCTATCTGATCATGGTGCTCGTGTTGCTCATACGCCCGCAAGGCATGTTCGCTGACGTTCAGGCAAGGAGAGTGTGATGCGTATCAGACTATTGATTGCGATGCTGGTGGCCGCCGCCCTGTTGCTGCCCCACGTTCAGCCCTGGCTGAAAACCCCGTTCATCATGGCACTGGCAAACGGTCTGGCCGTGCTGGGCGCCATCATCCTCATTCGTGCCGGGCAGGTGTCCTTTGGCAGCGCCATGTTCGCCTGCATTGCGGGCTATGCCGCCACATTCGCAGCAAGGTTGTGGCAATGGGATGCGCTCGCGCTGATTGCGGTGGGCACGACTGCCGGTGCTTTGCTTGGCGCGTTGGTGGGGCTGTTCATGGTGCGCTACCGGGGCATCTTCTTCGGCATGCTGAACCTGGCGTTCTCGATGGTGCTGTTCTCCATCATCGTCAAATTCAGCCGCATTACCAACGGCACCGATGGTCTGCGCCTGCCGCGTCCCACCATCGCCGGCATGCAGCTCGAACGCGATGTCTACGAATCCGTGCTGCTGGTGCTGGCCGTGGGCGCTGCCGTGCTGTGCGGCTGGCTGGTCCAACGCTACTTCCGCTCATCGGCCGGCCAGACGCTGGCGGCCATCAAGACCAACGAAACCCGCCTGGAATACCTCGGCATCTCGCCCAAACGCGTGTTCTGGGTGGGCTATGTGATTGCGGCAGCGCTATGTGGCCTGGGCGGCAGCCTGTTCGCGCTGACGCAAGGCCTGGTCACCCCCGAGATGGGGTATTGGGTGCGCTCGGCCGAGATCGTGTTCATCGCCATCCTGGGCGGTGCCGGGCATGCGCTGGGCGCGTTTCTGGGCGCCTTCGTGTTCGAGTTCGCCAAGCTTTACCTTGCCGCCTACATTCAGGGTGCCTGGCAAATGGCGCTGGGCATCGTGTTGCTGGTGATCATTTTCGCCGCGCCTGCCGGCCTGTTCGGACTGTTTGCGCGCTACCTGCCCGGCGCCCGCGCCAACGCCACCAGCCCGATCACCAAAGGAGCGCGCCCATGACCGCCCCCCTGCTGCAAACACGAGGACTGAGCCTCGCATTCGGCGGCGTGACCGCGGCCGACAACATCGACTTCGACCTGCACGAGGGCGAGTGCCTGGCGGTAGTGGGCCAGAACGGCGCAGGCAAGACCACCTTCATCAATATCTGCACGGGTTACCTTAAACCGACCTCGGGCACCGTCACCTTCGACGGTCACGACATCACCGGCCTGTCCTCGCGCCTGATCACCCGCCGGGGCCTGTGCCGCTCGTTTCAGATTCCACAGATCTTTACCGAGCACACCGTTCGGGAATGCATGCTCATTGCGGCATCATCCCGGTCATCGTCAATGAGCCTGCTGCGTCCCATGGAGCAATCGAGCTTTGCGGCAGAGGTCGACGACACACTTCATCTGGTGGGCCTGTCCGCACGTGCGCACGACCGCGCCGATCTGCTGCCCGAAGGGCACCGCAAGCTGCTCGATGTGGCCATGGCGCTGATGCTCAAGCCGCGCTTGCTGATTATGGACGAGCCCACCAGCGGCGTGTCCAGCGAAGAGAAACACACCATCATGGAAACCCTGATGGCGGCGTTGAACGAACGGCGCATCACCAGCATTTTCGTCGAACACGATATCGACATCGTGCGTCGTTACGCCACCCGGCTGGCAGCGTGGATATCGGGGCGCATTGCCGCGGACGGCCCGCCGCAGGACGTATTGCGCGACCCCGAAGTCATCCGCAACGTGATCGGAGAACAATGATGCTGACGTTGACCAACATCTCGGTTCAGATCGCCGGCATCTCCGTGCTGCGGGGCATCTCGGCGAACATCGCCAGTGGTGCCACGGTGGCACTGGTCGGTCGCAATGGCGCGGGCAAGACGACACTGCTGCGCACCATCATGGGCGTGGCGGGCGCGCATGGTGGCTCGATCGGTATCAACGGCGAGGACATCACCAGACTGGCCGCACACCGGCGTCCTGCACTGGGCATTGGGTATGCGCCTGAGAATCGGGTGCTGTTTCCCAACTTCACCGTCGAGGAAAACCTGCGCTTCCCGTGCGAGGCGCAAGGGCTGGACGCGCGTGCAACGGCACGCCGTCTGCAAGAGGTGATGGACATCGTGCCCGAACTCAAACCCATGCTGCCCCGATCGGCCGCTGCGCTCTCGGGTGGCCAGGGCAAGATGGCCGCACTGGGACGCGCCCTGATGGTGGGCACGCGCCTGGTCATGCTGGATGAACCCTTCCAGGGGCTGGCACCGGTGCTGGCGCTCCAGTATGGCGAATCATTGCGCCGCCTGCATCAGGTTCGTCCGGAACTGGCCATCCTCATTACCGAGTCCAATCATGCCCTGCTCAAGGACATCCAAAGCGAAACGCTGATCCTGGAGCGCGGTGCGCTCATCGCCGATTCGACGCAGGCCGAGGCCGCTGCACCGCATGCGGCAGCCCCACCCGTGTTTGCACCGACCGCACCGTAATCCCTTCTTCTGGAGCCCACCTTGCACACCCTCTTCATAGACGGAAAATGGACCGATAGCCAGGATGGTCTGGCGCCCCTGGCCGTGATCAACCCGGCTACCGGCGAAGCATTCGACCAGATCACATCAGGCGGCAGCCGCGACATCGATCGCGCCGTCGCTGCAGCACGCGCCGCGCTGGACGGCCCCTGGGGCCGCATGACGGCGACCGAACGTGGCCGTGTCATGCAGAAAATGGCATCGATCATCCTCGAACGCGCCGACACGCTCACGGCGCTGGAAGCCCGCGACACCGGTAAACCGCTGGCGCAGGCCCGTGCGGATATCGTGTCGACCGCCCGCTACTTCGAGTTCTTCGGATCGGCGGCCGACAAGGTCCACGGCCAGATCATTCCGTACCTCAGCGGCTACAACGTCAGCGTCGTGCGCGAACCGTATGGCGTGACCGGCCACATCCTGCCCTGGAATTATCCTGCGCAGATGTTCGGTCGCACGCTGGCACCGGCCCTGGCCATGGGCAATGCGACGGTGCTCAAGCCGTCCGAAGACGCCTGCCTGTCGTCGCTGGCGCTGGTGGAGATCGCTGCCGAGGCCGGCCTGCCGCCCGGTGCCATCAACCTGGTGACCGGTCTTGGGGAAACGGCGGGCGCGGCGTTGACCGCCCACCGCGATGTGAATTATCTGACCTTTACCGGATCGCCCGAGGTGGGCGCCATGGTGCAGCGTGCCGCCGCGGAAAACCATGTGAAATGCGTGCTGGAACTGGGCGGCAAATCGCCACAGATCATTTTCGATGATGCCGACCTCGATCTGGCCCTGCCCGTCATCGGACGAGCCATCACGCAAAACGCCGGTCAGACCTGCTCGGCAGGCTCGCGACTGATGATCCAGCGCGGCGTCTACGATGCCTTCATCGAACGAGTGGCCGAGCGATTCTCGGCGCTGCGCGCCGGCACGCCCGAGATGGACCTCGATTGCGGTCCGCTCATCAATGCCACGCAGCTCAAGCGCGTCAGCGGTTTCATCGACCGGGCGCGCGCGGCCGGTGTGCCTCTGCTGGCGCAAGGCACGATTGCACCGGGCACCCCCGCCGCAGGCTACTTCGTTGCCCCTGCGCTGTTCGGACCGGTCGATCGCCAGCACGAACTGGCGTGCGACGAAGTATTCGGGCCTGTGCTCTCGGCCATTCCTTTCGATGACGAGGCCGACGCCATTCGCCTGGCCAACGCCACGGAATACGGCCTGGTTGCCGCTATCTGGTCACGCGATGGCAGTCGTCAGGCGCGTGTGGCCAAGCGCATGCATTGTGGACAGGTCTTCATCAATTGCTATGGTGCCGGAGGTGGTGTCGAACTGCCTTTTGGCGGTGTGAAAAAAAGCGGTCACGGACGCGAGAAGGGCTTTCTGGCCCTCGAAGAAGTCAGCGTTCTGAAAACCATTGTGCAGTTCCACGGAGAATGACATGAGACTCAAGGATAAAGTGGCGATCATCACCGGTGCCGCCAGTGGATTCGGTGCAGAAATCGCCCGGTTGTATGCCCGCGAAGGCGCGCGCGTCGTCATCGCCGACCTGAACGAAGCAGGCGCGCATGCCGTGGCCGCTGACATCGGGTCGGTTGCGCTGGCGGTGCGATGCGATGTCAGCAAGCGGGCCGACATCGACGCCACCATCCAGGCCACGCTGGCAAACTTCGGCACGGTGGATATCGTCGTGAACAACGCGGGCTACACCCATCGCAACCAGCCCCTGCTGGACGTCGATGAGGCCAGCTTCGACCGCTGCTTCGATGTCAATGTGAAATCGATTTATCACATGGTGATGGCGGTGG